>Ga0208885_100008_pt1 | contig 211644 bp, 266 predicted proteins | sample LakWasMe74_LOW10_2_FD_183902 | JGI IMG/M metagenome (GOLD analysis project Ga0208885, IMG submission 183902) | Freshwater sediment methanotrophic microbial communities from Lake Washington under simulated oxygen tension - Sediment Metagenome... | ecosystem: Environmental > Aquatic > Freshwater...
GCAGTAGCGTTCTGAATATTGCCGGCTGCTTCAGCTGCGGTTACGTTAATTAATAACAATGCGGTTAATGCAACTAGGTTTTTTAAAGTACGAAACATAATAATCTCCTGATTTGTGATTGGCTTTACCAGATAGATTGCGCCAACGCGAAAAAGTAAAACGCCCAGAGAAAGGATCTCCGGGCGTTAAATTAAGCCGCTAAAGCGACGTAAGGTTTTAATTTGAGTTGGCTAACTTTATCCGCCTCATGCTTATCCGTTCTTAGACGAAGGAATGTTGGTTGAAATAGAGAACCTAATGCGAAGTAATACAAATAACGCACTTCAATATACTCATTTTCAGATGGAATGTCTTTGTTCGCTGGCACAGTTACATTGCCAACCCCAATAAAGCGACCATTATCATCAAGCACAGCTAGGCTAACGCTACGCTTACCTTCACGACCACCAGTTACGACGACAGTTGCGGTTGACCAGAACTTGAACTTCAGTTGGTCGCCACCAGAGTTAGGACGTCCTGCAATAAAAGTGGATGACAATTTCTTGAATACCACACCTTCTTGGTCTGCATCTTGGATTTGATAGAACGCCTTTTTCTTACTTTCAGTGTCGTAATGGTGATTTACCATCAAAACATTGATTGTAGGCATTGCAATCATTGCGGTTTTAAGCACGTCGGCAAGTATCACCAAGCGTTCTCTTAAAGGCAGATGGCGGCATGACTTACCATGCACATCCATGATGTCAAACACGTACATCCGGCCATTCACTTCTTCCGTGCTAAAGGTACAATCTTTTAGCGCGTCCTGCGCGAAGAAAGCTTCAATGTCCAACGGTAATGGTACGACCTCAGCAGAACGATTAAAACCGCTTACAGCAGCCGCCTCGTTCATAATGGGGCGATTCTCACCGTCCATCTTCTGTGCCAATACCCAATCATCATCTTCAAGTAAGGCCAAAGCCTCTTCGAGGGTGATTTCATTGAGCAGTTGCGGCAAAGCTTTTGGATTGATTGCAGCCTTGCTCGCTTGTTGCACCTGTTGCATGGCTGTTGCGTCACCACCTGCAACACTGTAATCATCTTTCAGTTTTGATTTTACCAACTTGTCGTAGATAAGTTTGGCTTTATCGTACGGAACTGCAGCTTCAGTTTTAGTGCCTGGGCGCAAAGTAGAGCCGCGCTTGCCGTTCTGATAATTGACGATCCATAAACCTGTTGCGCTATCTTGAACCAGTTGAACGTTGTAAACCTTGTCGCTGCCGTTGGTTTGATTCATTAAATTGATATGTTCTTGCATAATTTTCTCCATTTTTTTTGATTGAATGAACTGCTTTGCATAAATGGTTGCAATTACGCGGGTAGATAAAGTTAGAATGGTGAAAAAATCTGGGGTGAATCCTATGAAATACATCAGCGGACTAGATATAAACGTCGGGCGTGCTTGGGAATTTTATACAGAGATGGGTGCTGACCGGCCGACATACGACGACAATGAGTGGCTTTCTTCTAATGGCGAAGAATTCAGACGGTTAAATGCCAAAGATGAAGATGATGCTATCTTTAAAGCAAAAGAAGATTTCTATCGTGACCAACACACAGCAAACATCTACATTTGCGATGCGATTCACGAACGGGATAAGCTCATTGCTGAGCAGCTAATCAAAGGTTACTGGGAGCATTGGCCAGAAATCAACGACCGAGGTTTCTGGGGGCTGGAAGTCATAGAGAATTATCCGCTCTGGGATATATTTTGGGTTGAGCCGTTAACCGCTTTTGTTGAATATATGCCGCTGCATTACGTGTTTCGGTGCAGCATTAACGAGCTGGATGACACCACAGACTTTAAGTTGATCTCACCTACTGAATCGGAGAGCCCGGATATCAGAGAGACGCAGTTTTTTACTGCAACCAATCTGATACCCATGGCACATCAGGTGTTTATCGTGAAGATGACGGCTGTAGGCCCACCCTCATTACAAGAGGCCAGATTGCGCGCCACCCGTCCCGACTAAGCAGCCTTTTCTGGCACGTTTGAGCAAGTATTTATCCATATCCTTGCCTGTGAATGTCCTGATTTTGCCTTTGGCATAGGCATAAATTGCCGAGCTGTCAGAGAGCACTGCACAAATAATGGATGCTGTATCAGGCACGTCCATCAGCTTCACGCCTTTGCCGCCGTTAGGATACTCATTCACTTCATCTAAGGCGAATGCCAGCATCTTACCTTCAGTGGATGTAATGGATACGTGCGTTTGCTTGTTGATGAGTAGCGGCTGCAGTATCTTCGCGTCACCTTCAGGCTTCATAAACGCCTTACCGGCTTTAGGTCTTGCAATCAGCCCTTTCAACGGTGCAATAAATCCGTAGCTGTTGGTGGTTGCAAACAGGTACTTATCATTCTCGTTGCCAGACAGCGCATGCACTAGTTTAGCCCCGTCCTGCACATCAATGATTGAGCTGACAGGGATACCGTCACCCTTCCCGCCTGGTACGCTGGATGCATCAAATGAATAACAGCGGCCATTCGAGTCCATCAATACGATAGGCAGTGTGGTGCGTGTTTCTATAATGGCAAATTTACTATCACCGGCTTTCCATGCCACTGACTCTTTGTCGATGCCATGGCCTTGTCGCGCACGTATCCAGCCATTTTTAGACAGGATAATGGTGACAGGCTCATCGACCACAAAAGCTTTCTGTGTCGCTGATGATGAGCGCTCTGCAGGCTCAATCACAGTGCGTCTGTCGTCACCAAACTTCTCTGCATCCAGTTTGATTTCTTGGGCAACCAAGTTGCGCAACATCAGCTCGCTACCAAGCACTGCAGTTAAGCCGTTGGCCTCTTCGCGTAAGTCATTCAGCTCTTTTTCAATTTTGAAGCCTTCTAATCTGGCCAATTGACGCAAGCGGATTTCAAGGATGTCTTCAGCTTGGATATCGGTTAGATTAAAGCGCGCAATCAAATCAGCTTTAGGGTCATCTGAGTTGCGAATCACCTTAATCACTTCATCAATATGCAAAAATGCGATTAAACGGCCTTCTAAAACATGAATACGGCGATTGATTTTGTCTAAATCAAACTCGCAGCGTCTTTTTACGACATTCAGTCTGAAATCAATCCATTCCTGAATGATTTTAATCATGCCTTTTTGTTTCGGACGGCCATCTGTACCAATGACCACCATATTCACCGGGCATGACACTTCTAGGCTGGTATGTTTCAGCAGGAAGGCCATCATCTCATCGCTTGAGATTTTGCTGGTCTTAGGCTCAAGGATGAGCCTTACATCTTTCTTTCCCTCACTTTTGACAGTGTCCAACATAGACAGCGCAGATTGTTTAATCAAAAGCTGGTCTTGGTCGATGGTTTTCTTGTCTTTTTTAGGCTTTGGATTCAATAGCGCGTCGATTTCCTCTTGAATACCCTCTACAGAAACACCGTGCGGCAGTTCTGTGATGATGACTCTCCATTGGCCACGCGCCATTTGCTCTACTTGCCATCTTGCACGCAGCCTTAATGAGCCACGGCCAGTTTCATAAGTTGAATGTATATCGGCGACTTGTGAGGTTAACTGACCGCCACCTGGGAAGTCTGGGCCGGGGATGTGTACCATTAACTCTTCAGTGGTGCAGTTTGGGTTATCCATCACATGCAACACGGCTGCAGCCACCTCTTTCAGGTTGTGCGGAATCATTTCTGTTGCCATACCAACAGCAATACCAGATGCGCCGTTTAACAACATCATCGGCAAGCGAGCTGGCAGCAATACCGGCTCTTTGAATACACCGTCATAGTTCGCTTGAAAATCCACCGTGCCACGGTCTAGCTCTGACAGCAGCAAGTCAGCAATCGGTGATAAGCGCATCTCGGTATAACGCATGGCTGCAGCACCGTCGCCATCCCGCGAGCCAAAGTTACCTTGGCCATCAATGAGTGGGTAACGTAAGGTAAAGTCTTGAGAAAGCCTTACCGCTGCCTCGTAGGCCGAGCTGTCACCGTGCGGATGCAATTTACCTAACACTTCACCCACGACACGGGCAGATTTAACGTGTTTGGCCGTGGAATTCAAGCCCATCTCATGCATTGCATACAAAATGCGGCGCTGTACTGGCTTTTGGCCATCTTCTACGGAAGGTAGTGCACGGCCTTTGACGACAGACACGGCATAAGCCAAATAGGCCTCTTCTGCATACTCGCCAATCCTGACCTCATCACCGCTACTCATGATTTCTTTTAAGTCATCCATTAAATATCTGCCTCCACATCATTACCACGACGTTCTATCCATTCTTTACGCGCACCTGATTCGTTCTTAGCCATCAGCATTTCAAACATCTTGGTAGCGTCCTCAATTTGTTCAGCATCAACGTTTACGCGCACCAGGCATCTTGTATCTGGGCATAACGTTGTTTCCCACAACTGATCTGGATTCATCTCACCCAAACCTTTGAATCGTTGAATGCCTAGCTTTTCTTCAGCAAAGCCTTCACGCTTCAGCTTATCAATCGCAGAGGCCTTTTCCGCATCGTTTGATACATAGACCTTACGTGCTGGTTTTGAAGCGCCCTTGCTAGGGATGTCAATGCGATACAGTGGTGGTTTTGAGATGTAAACATGGCCACGCACGATAAGTTGTGGTGCATGACGTAGCAATAACGTGAGTAACAGCACCTGAATATGGCTTCCATCCACGTCCGCATCAGAAAGAATGCATAACTTGCCGTAGCGCAGGCCTGAGAAGTCAGGCTCATCATTCATGGTGTGCGGTTCAATGCCTAACGCCACAAAGATGTCATGAATTTCAGAGTTGGCAAAAATACGGCCAGCGTCCACTTCCCATGTGTTTAATACCTTGCCGCGCAATGGGAGTAGCGATTGGAATTCGTTATTACGCCCCATTTTCGCTGAACCACCTGCAGAGTCACCTTCTACTAGGAATAATTCAGCTTCCATCGTGCCAGCGGCTTCACAATCGGTGAGCTTGGACGGCATCATATTGACGCCAGACGATTTCTTTTTCTCAATTTTCTGTGCAGATTTATTGCGTGCGGCCGCTGAGCTGTTCACCATTTCAGCGATGCGCTTAGCGTGCTCAATATTCTGAGTGAGCCATGTTTCCATGATAGGCTTGGCTGACGATGACACCATTTTTAATGCGTCACGGTTAGTTAGCTTCTCTTTTGTCTGACCTTGGAACTGTGGGTCTAATACTTTTGCGGCCAAGACGTAACAGGCATTACCCCAAACATCTTCAGACGTGACTTTTAAACCACGTTGCATCAGGCTGTGATGTTCCATGAAGGATTTCACGGCTTCATATACGCCATTGCGTAAACCAGCATCGTGTGTGCCGCCAGATAGTGTCGGGATAAGGTTAACGTAAGATTCACCACGCGAAGCATTTGTGCCAAAGGATAATGCCCATAAAGAGCCTTCGCCTTTGGAGATGCCGTCAGTATTTTCATTGTGATAATACTCACCCGTAATAATCGGGATAGGCTGCTGTGTATTGGAGTCATCAGACTGATTTTCGCCTACCAATTCTTGAAGGTATTGCGCTAAGCCACCGTCATACGTCCATGAACGCTCGTCAAAACCTTCCGCCGATTCAATCGACAAGGTAACGCTTACCCCTCTCAGCAGCACAGCTTTAGATTTAATCAGGTGTTCTAGCTGTTGCACGGAGACTTTAGGACTGTCGAAGTATTTTGGATCAGGCCAGCATTTAACGGTTGTGCCAGTTTCACGTTTTAAGCACTTACCAATCTCGCGCAAAGGCTCTTTGGTATCGCCATTCTCAAACGCTAGTGCATGAACGATGCCGTCACGTCTTACTTGAACTTCCAATCGCGTAGATAGTGCATTGGTTACAGATACACCAACACCGTGCAGACCACCAGAGAATCGGTATGAGCTGGATTCGTCTTCCTTATCAAATTTACCGCCAGCATGTAGCTGCACAAATACCAATTCGACTGCAGGCTTATCTTCACCTGTAGGCACTTCAACTGGAATGCCGCGGCCATTGTCAGATACTTCAACTGCGCCGTCTTTAAAGATAGTAACTTTAATCGTGGTTGCATGGCCGCCTAGCGCTTCATCAGCCGCGTTGTCGATAACCTCTTGAACCATGTGCGTAGGTGAATCTGTGCGCGTGTACATGCCTGGTCTTGCACGAACAGGCTCAAGTCCACGTAAGACTTTAACCGAGTCGGCGCTGTATTGCTTTTCTGCCATGATGGTATCCTTGATTTTTTAATGTCTAGTACAGTTTAGGTAACGGTGGTATTTCGGAATCAGCTCCTAATTGGGACTCAATTTGCTTGGTGAAGCGAGCACCGTTGTTGCATTCAACGGTGACTGATGAATATGCTATGTTTTTGTTAGGGTAATAATGCCCATAAGGCACTTCAATAAATTTATATCCGCCATTTCGTAGGCATAGCGCAGTGGCCACCGCCGCGTGCTTGGGTGTTACCGCAAGAAACGTTATGCTGTAATTCTCATCTGTCTTGTCGACGGTGCAACCTGCTACGCCGAGCAAGAGTATTAACGGTAATAATTTAATATTCATGGTTCGCCTTTGTTTAATTAATCTTAATAATTGCTGAGCGCTATTGCTAATCTTCAGGTGATAAAGTGATGTTAAGTTCTTTAGCTTTAGCTTTAATCTCAAGCTCTTTAAGGTCGTTATCCAGCTTCAGTTTGCGAGATTTTTGTTCTACCCATCTAGCGCCGCCAGCAAGCTAGCAAGCCAAAAAACAATGCCAAGCAGAAAGATTGCGCCAAGTATATCTAATCCGTTATCCATGTTATTTATGCTCTTTAGTTAATTGTTTCAGTCACAGGTCTAATCGCGTTAGGTGCGTAGCCTTTAGATTCAGAGCCCATATTCACGTCTGCAGAAACTTCCATAGTCCACGCATATTTCTTGATGGCTTGAATCAGGAACGCACGTTCTTTTTCGCTTAAGCTTTCGTATGCACTTAGCACGTCTTTGAATAGGCGCTTGTTGTACCAAACGTCCATTGGGCGCATTTTGTACATAACGTACTTTTTCTTAGCATCATTAACCAGTGCATTCATTTTCACGCGAAATGATTTATGCATTAACCCGACTACATCTTTGTATAGCGCAGGCTGTTGAGAAATAAGACCTGAGATGGCTACTTGCATGAATGCTGGAATAGACTCAATCATGCCTCTAGGTGGCACGGTTACGCATGGGGCAATCATTTCGTGTTTAAGGATGTTGCCATCTTCATCAATGCCATTAGGTGCAAGTGAGCAAATTAACGCCCATCTAGCCCATTCAAAACGGTTTAATGGCTCCAGTTTGAAGTTGTTGCTTGGCAATTCCACGCTGTCGTCGTATGCAAAAGCGAAGATTTCCTCATAGGTGTAGTTGTTTTTTAAGATGTTGGCTCTTGCGCTCACCATGACTAGATTGCCGGGGCAATATGACAAGTCATTATTCACACGGTCAATTGACCAATCAGAAGGCAGACCCGTTGAGTTGGTTAGTTTTTCTCTGGTAATTGGGCATACATCATTAGTGATTTTTCTTAAAAATTCTGTTGTTACACCTTCATCAAAAATGCGATTGCGCTTCCATGCATTTGCACGTAGCAACAACCATTTGCGGATGTATTCGTCATGAGGCTTACGGTTGATCTTTTTCTCTGCAGCTGCAGCATGGCCAGTAAGCACATCTTTACAGCCTTTTAGATTGGCTGGCACTTTGAGTGAAAACGCGTAGTAGTCCCAACCCAAATCAAAGCCAAGTTTGGCATCTAGGTTGCGCTCCATTTTTGGCTTGTAACCCATCGCCATCTGCATTTGTTTGTAATCATCAGAGTTGAAAAAGTGAGAGTTATCAATCTCGCTGTCGAAAATAAGCATAATAAAATATTCCGTTTTTTGTTAAGATGATTTATTATACCATTACACGTACTAGTAAAGCAACGACGAAACCAGATAATATAAAAGAAAAACGCCAGAATCCAAGGGACTCCGGCGTGATTTATTACTGAAATTATCTAGCGCTAATAGCGAAAGACGGGGTTAGAACATTCGTCACTCGCTTTGCTGCATAGAGACGATCGCCGGCTTGTTCGGCAAGTTTAACTTTAGCTTTTGAGATGGAATTATTAACTACCATATCAGACAATTCTTTAACATTGCTATCCAGAAAAGGAAAGAATAGGCCTACAAAACTCAACGCACAATTAGCATCGTAAGAAGCTAACGTCTTACCTGCACGTTGGGTTGTAGCATTAACATTTGCTACGTGTTTAAATTGATTTTCACGAACTTGTACAACGATAGTAAAGCCGTCTTTTTTGATTACTTTTTGAGTAGTGGTATTTTGTGCATTAGTAGTCATCATTTCTCTCCATGAGTTTCGCCAAAATTGGCATAGTCTTTATGGAAAATATTGTTTTAACGCGGGGTGATAAAAGTGATGGGCAAAAAAAAGGACAAATCGAAAATCGAAATGTCCTTTATGTGTAGCAGCATTTACATTGTTAACTTTGGAGAGAAACAATAGGCGACACAAAACCGCGAACTATTCAGGTGAGTGAATAATAAATGAGGAATAGCAGAAGCTATCGAGCTAATTAAAGCAATAAACATCGTGAGATGAATGTGGGCAAGCCTTCTAAGTGAATAGAAAATGACAAGAATAATCTTGTAAGCAGGAGTTCTGCAGAGGCGTTGTAAAGACAGTTGCCATTACGCGAACCTGTAAAAACTTTTTACATGAACCTGTAAAAAAATACTGCGCATAATAGCCTGATAGATAGTGAATTTGAATTAAAAACGACAACAAAATAGGAGAAGCAATTGAAATTAGTTAGCGTATTAAGAAATGCAGCATTGGTAGCGGCCGCTTTGTCTGCAGTAGGCTGTATCAGCACTGCTGGTATGGGTGCTAAGCAGTCTCAGTTGGTTGGTGAATGGGATAAAGAGGCTTATGGCATGGTGTTTTACGCCACGGACAAAGACTCTAAAGCAATTGCGTGTCACGGCGTTATCGGCGATTCACGCTGTAGCGACCCTAACTACCTACCTGTGTTGATGGCTGTGAGCTTTGGCTTCTCAGACGGTGGCCGTGGTTTGTATGGCTTAGTGCATAAGGATAATTTGAAAGATTTTGCTGGGGGCAACTCCAGTGAAGGCTTTGATTGCACACCTCGCAACACATCAAAATGTTTCTGGGGTAAGTTAGACGTTAAACAAGGCGCTTTGGCTGACTTCGCCGGTATTATTTCTAAGCCCGGTGAGAAAAGTCCTTGCCGCTGGAGTGGATTGCCTGGTGCTGGCGGTGTAGTTTGTGAAAGCTTAAACTTTGATTACCGTAAGGCTAAGCTGCCGTTGGTAAGAAACTTCTAACAAATACCCGCTTCGGCGGGTTATTTGTTTCATCACCATCTTGCACTGGCCAAATAATCAAAGTGTCCCATGTCCGTGCGTACTACTATAAAGACTCGCGTTCTAGCGGGCTAAACTTTAACCTTCCATACACTTCTCACCAGTGGTCATTCCTACCCATGAGCACACGGGCTAAACGATATCGCCATGCACGATTTCTTTACTGACCTTTTTTTACCCATACACACGGGCTAGACAGGTGTTCCACCTCCAAAACTCTATCGTGCACTTTTCTTACCCGTACTTGCACGGGTTAAACACATTGCAATCGTACTTATGGGGCTCCCATCTTTTTCTACCCATGAGCGCACGGGCTAAACCCTGTAAAAACTTTGTTTTTTGATGTTGGCTTTTCTTTACCCATACACACACAGGATAACGTAGCAAAGGTACTCAATGCTGTCCATCATGTTTCTTTACCCATTCTCAACACGGGCTAAACTTTAAGTTTTCTTTCCTTAGGCTAAGGAGGAGCTTCTTACCCATCAACGGACGGGCTAGACAAGGCTTGCGCGTGGAACTGGATTTATTGCCATTCTTACCCATGCACACACGGGCTAAACTACGTCAATGGTCAACCTCGACCCGCATTTTTACCCATGCACACACGGGCTAGACTTTTCAATTTATGATGTAGACCTGATGCGCGACTTTTTACCCATGAACACACGGGATAAACAGGCGTCCAGCCACTTTGAAGTACATATCTGTATTCTTACCCATACTCACACGGGCTAAACTTCGGAATGCCTGATCTTATAGCGCTTGATAACTTCTTACCCATACACACGGGCTAAACGAATTTGGCTTCGGCGAATTTCATCGTGGAGATTTCTTACCCATGCGCACACAGGCTCAACGCTTAGCGAGCAGAAGATATTTTCAACTTCATTTTCTTACCCATGAACGCACGGGATAAGCTGCTGGAATGCCAGATTTGGTCTTGGTTTCTACTTCCTACCCATCCACAAACGGGCTAAACGCTTTAAGTCAATTTTCCATAATGCCTGACTCTTTCTTACCCATGAACACACGGGATAAACGGAAAAATTCGCATAAAATTTTGGCGCTCACAATTCTTACCCATACACACACGGGCTAAACAAAGCCTGTGGATTTATTAACGTCACAGCTAATTTCTTACCCATACTCACGGGCTAAACGCACAGATTTTGGTTTTTTTAGCACTCTTTCACTTCTTACCCATACACACACGGGCTAGACGAATTTGGCTTCGGCGAATTTCATCGTGCAGATTTCTTACCCATACTCACACGGGCTAGACAAAGTAGAACATGATGCATGGACCATGCAATTTTTTTTACCCATGAGCGCACGGGCTAGACGCTACTTGCACTAATGCTACTAGTGCTATTTCTTTCTTACCCATGCACACGGATTAAACACATACTGATTTGCTTTAAATGATAGGCTCTTTAACACAGACCTTATTCATCTTTTTCCAATACGGCGCACGCAAACAACCTTCTGTTTCGGCATATTCTACGCCTTCAAGCATCGCTTCACTGGCTGGGAGGTATCTTAACTTCCAATGATCTGTATCATCAGACGCTTCAACGGTAATACTTTCTACGCGGCCAAAGTCATTTCTGGACATCTTTCCGACATGTGAAATTGTGCCTAAGAGGTATTCTAGTGCATCTTTATCACCGAACACCCATGCTTCAGCCTTGGCAATCCACTGATAAGCATTCAACCATTGGTAGCCGCGTTGCTGGCCACTGCCGGTATTAATCTTGAACGTGTTTTCACGAATGCTGCCAATCGGATTCTCTGCAGTAGGATTTTTGCCCGCCCAGTAATTAGCCAAGTCTTCAAAATAGCGGTCAGGGTCGGATTTCCTAATCTGGTTTTGAAACAAAATGCCCGATGTTGGTGTAAACATAAGACGAGAGGCTTTCCATACCCAGTCATCACCAGCTGTCTTGTCGAGATAACCTGATAAATCGTCAGCATCTTGCCATGGAGTCTCAGACCCCATTGATTCAGACAATTTGCATACTGCCGAGGCAATAATAGCATCCATGTGGATGGGGTATTCTGAGTTTATCGGCATAGGCGACGACAAATTAAACGTCACTTTCAGCGCTTGCATATTAGGCCTTCCCTGCTTTAGCAGCGGCTTTGTCAGCTGCTTTCTTTGCTGCCAATTCTGCTTTTTCTTTCTTCTGCAGCGCAACCTCGTTAGGAATAGTCATCATCTCTTCAATAGATGCAACATCAATGCTGGTAGAAGTCAAAACCCATGCATCAATGAATTTCTTAACCGCGTCTTTGTTCTGGTCTAAGCGGTTGTTGAAGAAAATTTCAGATTCATTGCCGTCCTCATCAATCAGTAGAACGTTTTTAAGTGCGAATTGGCCGAAACCATTCACTGATCTGCCGCCTAAGCGCTCTTTAGAAGCAAAGCTATCTAGCGACATCAAGAACAGGCCAACTTGCGCTTCGTTATTCACGTCCAGCTCAAAGCCTACGTTGAAATGTGTGCCTGGTAGAACAAACTCAATTGCGGCAAATGAGAAGGTCGATGTGGTTGAGCGACCTTTGGTCTTCTCTTCAAGAATGGCAGCTTGGCGCGCTTGAATTTCTTCCTCATAGTTTTCAATAGAAGATTCTTGAAGTGGCACGTTCACCAAGTCCATCAAGTCATCATTGTGGCGTGATGTCCAAGCCATAGAGATTTTGCGCTCTTGCACATAGTCGCCAGCTTGAGGGTGGGCGGCACTTTCAATGGTATCTAAGACAGCCTGATTGATTGGCAATGCGTTTTGCACGCGAACTTTGCGTGGCAGCATACGTGGACCACCGCCAAACAAGCCAATATAGACATGGTCTGTCGATTTTTTATACTCTGCATAATTCAAATCGCGCATATCTGGTGAGCCGCCTACCGCGCCGCACATCAATGATGAGTAAGCTTGCAGGCTAACTTTTTGACCGTTTGCGGTTGCAGACTTCAATACCAGCTCAGCTGCATGGCGTCTTAATCGACCGGCAATGTTGTTTGCAGCAATCACCGGCTGAGGAAAGCCTTGGCCAATGTCCATACGTTGCACCGCGGCACATGGAGACATGCTGCTAGAATTGCTAGGGTTTTCAGCTTCTACGCGGCCATTATCTGTATTCAAGCGATAGTTGCCTGCGGTTGTGATGTGTAGTGGTGAAGTGGTTTTCAGGATTGCTTTGATGGTGAATTTCATTTGAATAATTCCTTTGATTGTTTGATTTATTAAGTTAAAGACTTATGCTTTGCCTGCGTTTGGTGATAAAACGAAACGTAATGCCCATGTTTCGCCCAGTGTTAGCTCTTGCAAAAACTTGATGCCGCTTTGGTATTTCTCATCATCTTTAAGGTGTGCAAACGCCTCTCTTCTCCAGATGTTTGTGGCGTAAGTTAATCCGGCGTGATTCACATCTTTTAAGTCAGGACTTAAGCTGTCGAATGGGTTTGGCAGCGTTTTGCCCTCCACTTCTTTGCGTCCCATGGCTAAAGCGACTTCGCGGCACACATCGACTGCCTGTAATAGTTTTTTGCGTCTGATTTTTAAATCTCGCAAACCTACGCGTACATAGAACATCTCTGTTGAGTAGTTGACTGGTGCGCGCCATGCCATGTGTTGATTGTTAGCGGTCGCGTAAGTCATGACAAATACGCCGGATGGAGGATTAAGCAAGGCTTCACGCACATCCACCCACTTACGGAATGGCATAACGCCATGGTCAAGGCTAAATACGCCATACCCAGTTTCACGCAAGCCTTCTGCTGAAATGTGGTGTACGCAACAGCCGCACGTTAAATCCGAACCCTTGTCTGCAAGAGAGAGGTCATCCATAAAGCCACCACCAACCGCGAATGGCACTTGCAAATCGCCTACATGGATATCTGCACCGCAGTAAGCGCAGTTGCCGTCTTTGGTTGACGGTATGCCATCAGGCTCAAGGCCGCGTGCTGCAGCAATAACCGTTGAAGATGTATGTCTAGTCATGATTGCCTTTCAGTATCACTTTACGAATGCGGCCATAGCCGTGAGAACGTAGCTTGCCTGCTTGCCATGGGCCTTCTAGCCTTAAGTTCATGCTAAATGTCAGGTCAGCAAAGCCGAAAGCATAATTTTTGGCTTTGATGGCAATCGGAACTTGTCGACCATCTGCGATATGAAAGCCTGATGACTCTTCGTCAGGAATGAGGCTTTCAAGATTGGATGCGCCGCCAGAGTTTTCATCTAACCAACGCGCTTGGCTAATCAGGCCACTCAGAATGATTCGTCTTAGACTATCGCTTACATCGCGTGGGTCTTTGTTTTTAAAGTGGTCGCCAATAATCAAGTTTTTAGTGGCAACAATGCGACGAATCGAATATAGGATTGGATTATTTCTATTTTCAATCTGGCACATCCCTTCATTGAGGTTGAAGCCATACGTGCCACCTACGTGCTTGGCAATCGCAGAGGAAACGATGGGAGCAACTTCATTAATTAATGTGCGACCAGGCTCACCTAGTCCGAAGATGCGAACAAAGCCTTTGCCACCATCAAAACTTATCACTGGAGGCTTTGCTGCTCCGGCTATTGGATGGTTAGCATCTGGATGATGGTAGCGGTCGCCAATCGTCTGACCATTATCGTGGCGATTAAAGAATAGTTTAGGCACTGCGACACCATCCAGCGCTTCTGCGATCATCTTTCTTGCAGTTTCAGGATACACAATCGTTTCTGATAGTGCCTTGGGTCTAATAATAAGTTCTGAATACATAACTTGCTCCGTTTCGTTGGTAGAGCCATTCTGACACATTGAAAAAAATTATCAAGTAGGAAAATGCAATAATTCACTTGTTTTTCTACTGATTTTTGATAATATTCATCCATACATTAATTTGGGATAATCCATGAATGCTGCTTTAAGTAATCAGCGCAGCGTGCCGCTGATCGTGTTGGAAAGTAATTTGCTCCCATCAAAGAACAAAGTAGACACTTATCGCTACTTGATTAGCATCTCTTTGAAAGAGGGCTTGAACCCAGTAAAGGTGGATACGGGTGGGCTTGAACGATTAAGTATGTTTTTGCCGCCTATCATGAATGCCAAGCTCAACTTGATTGCTGAGCAACATAAGCTTTCATTTCAAGACGCGTTTGCAGGGCTTTGTAAGGCTGGAGCAGACTCTTTAATCGCTAAACAACGAGAAATGCTTGGTTTATCTAAGGAAGTGGAAGCGCCATTTAACGCCCGTCCTGACCAGTTGCGCTTTTACCAAGGCATCATGGCTGGGCTAGATGCTGGAAAGATTGTTTTAGCTGAAGCGTCTACCGGTGTGGGTAAAGGTCGTGCGCTGTGCGCTGCAGCAATTAAGTCGGCTGAAGCTAAAAAGACCCCAGTGGTTATTTCAGCACCTACATTGGTGGTATTGGGGCAATTATGGGAAGAAATGAGCGTATTACGGTCGACCGACAAGCTTGGCCAAGGATTAACGTATGGCTTTTATCCTGGTGCAAGTGAATTTGTAGATGAGCAAAAACTTAAAGACTACATCACTCAAGGCTACGTCCAAGCTGACCAGTCAGTGATTGATTGGGTTGATGCTGGCGGCCCGATGTTGCACAAAGACAGCCCATTGCGTGCAGCCATGTCTGAAATAGGCGTTACCCCAGCATTCCTAATGGAAGACCTGAAGCAGCTGGCGAGCAATATTGACGTCAGCGATTTGGGGCTCCGGTCGGACAGTGAGTGTGATACAGCGACAACGCTTGGTGCTATTAGAGAGCAGACACGCAACGCAGACATCATTTTCTGTACGGATACTATGTTAGCGCTATCTCACCGTGCATCTTGGGCGATGGTTCCTGAACCGGCCGTGCTCATTGTGGATGAAGCGCATTTGCTGGAGCAAATGTTCTCAAACATTCACAGCGATGCCCTATCGATGTTCTCTTTGTCGCTGAGGCTTAAAGATTCCGGTAAAGCCACCAAGGTTATCAAGGCGCTAAATGAATTAACCTCAACGCTGCAGGATAATCGACTGGGTAGCGACGGTACGATTAACCTGAAAGATATTGATATCGGGCTAAAGACCAACATTAAAGATAAGGCTGAAGCCCTACTCGGTGTTTTAAAGTCGAAAACTTACAAGGATGTTGAGCGCATTGGTGATGCAATCAAAGTGCTTTCAGGTACAGTGCGCGTGCTGTCTGGGCAGTCTGGCGATTCTTCCTACCTGAGTTTCTCACCGGATTTTCGCTATCCATCAATTTCAACCGGAAAATCAGACCTGAAGAGCATTATGGGCAGCTTATGGAAGTCGCCTCAAGGTGGCGCCGTGCTGGCCAGCGCTACGCTCTACATCAAAAATCAGTACGGTGAAGATAAATGCGACTATATTTGCGACAATTTGTCCGTTCCAACCTCAAAGATTTACCTCATGGAGCCTGTTGTAGCGTCTTGGGTGACATTAAATCCAACATTACATACCCCAACCTCGGAAGCGGCAAAAAAGCTCGTCAGACCTAAGGTCACTGACAGTGAAGATAAGATTGAACTGTGGACGGAGAATGTGGCAAAAGGACTGGCCAATGTTTGTGAGAATGCCGTTGGCGGCACGTTAGCTTTGGCCACGTCTTACGTGCAGATTCACGGCTTCAGAGAGCAGTTAATTAAGGCTGGCATCTCAGAAGAGCGGATTGTGATGCAGGAGCGTAACAAAAAGATAGACATTATCAGAGCCGCCTTTAGTGAAAAGCATCAAGCCGGTCTGCGCCCTATCTGGCTTGGACTTGGTGGCGCTTGGACGGGTTTAGATTTGTCTTCAAAAGATGGCGCGGACATCGATACGCTATTAACTGATCTGGTCATTACCTGCTGCCCATTCGGCATGAACAGAAGTAACACGATGAATGCCAGGATTGAGCAAAAGAAACTTAGCCCGATTAAAAACGAATCCTTGATGATGTTAAAGCAGGGGCTGGGTCGTCCAGTGCGTAGAGAGAATCATACCAACAAGCACATCTGGATATTGGATGGTCGCTTGTTTACTGACTGGCCGGGCATGAATGATTTTAGTAAATCTGTGAATCAGTTGTTTAAGCCATATAAAAAACGCGTGGAATTCAACTTCTAAGCATCACCAAATAAAAAACCACGGCCATGATGGTCGTGGTTGGTATGTAGTGGCGGAAAAGGTGAGATTCGAACTCACGGTGGGCGTGAACCCACGACAGTTTTCAAGACTGTAGCATTAAACCGCTCTGCCACTTTTCCTATGTTCAGTGTCGATGTCTATCTTTGGCGCGCTCGACTAACGTGCTTTATAACGGTGTAACTAGACTTACCTTCAGGTGTAACCTACGCGCTTACGAGCGTAATCTAATCAATGTCGGCGCACGATTGCACTCTCGCGTGCTCCAATACCTTTAGTTGCAATTCTCTCTAACATTGAATCAATGCGCGCATATTAATGCATGGTTTGTTACTTGTAAATGTATTTATTAAAATATTATACAAATTAATTCCAATCTTTCGCTTTAGTGGATTGCACTAAAGCAAGCAAACCCGCGCAAACTGCCGAGCCAAGCATGATTGGAAAGGCGTTGGCAGGATTGCCGCCTTCCGCAAGCACAGCGTATCCCCCTTCAATCCCAAGGATGGCAAGTAGTATTAGTAGCAGGATGGAGTAGTGATTTTTCATTAGATTATCTTATAGCGTGCAAAATATAGTGAATCACAATATAACACGATTACAAGTAAGTGTAATGTTATGAGCAATAAAAAACCACGGCCAAAAAATGGTCGTGGTTAGTTGTTAAGTTACTTTAGGGATGATTCTGTTAGCTAAGCCGCCAGAGCCATCCATATCTATTTGCCATGGAGCCTCTTTTAACAAACACAGCAATGCCTCATAACGTCTTTCGCTTTCATCAGTATCTTCGCCTTTGGCAAAGCATAATTCAATGCCTTCAACCTCTTCCACATAGTAAACATAGTCTTCTTTTGTTACTTCAAAGATTGATTGTTTAAGCTCAATAACATCGTTATGCAGTAACACCATACGGTCATCGTAAGGCTTCCCGCTAGCCAGTAGGTTATTGGCACATTTAACCGCATTTTCAACTGCAGCTTCATGCTCTATATCAAATGCAGCAATCTTGCGCACTACTTTTGACGTGCTATGGGCATTGAGAAAGACAAAGATCGCTCTTGGCCCAATAAGCCGGTCTAGTGAGGTGAAAAAGCCTGCATTTATTTGATTGTTCATCATAAACTCCTTATTAATTAATTGATTTCGCACTTGTTAGTGCAACGTTTACAGCTTTTCAAAGATGAATAGAGACTCAATACTTTCTAATCCAGCTTTCATACTATTGGGGTCATGAACTACTTTGCCTTGAAAACCCACAACAGCATGACGACAACCTGTTTTGTGTCTACCTATTGCAATGTAGTGCTGGTCATTGTATTTATCTGGGCGCACTTGCGTGGCCAGATAACCTTTTGATGCCGCCCAGTCCTTAACTGCAGATTTCCAAGCCTTAGGGTCAGTCAGTTCCTCAAAAGCAGGCACATCCTGAATTTCAACCTCGAAAATACTGGCCAAGCAGGTAGCTAAACAATTGCCACGCTCCTTGTCAGTTAAATTCTTAGTTTGTTCTAATGCGATCATGATGCAGTCCTTTAATTGTTAATATCCTTACCTCTTAAATTGCAAAACCATGAGGCAATAAAAAAGCCACCTCAAAAAGAGGTGGCTTAGTGACTAATTTATGTTAAAATATAAAAAGTCCTTTAAAATCAAAGACTTCCGAAGGGGATGTCGTCTTCAAAATCATCAAAACTACCGCCTGTTGTAGCCGGAGCAGGAGCAGCTTGCGCAGCTTCAGCTTCAGCACCTTCAGCCTGATTTTCTTCCCAATACTTACTAAACTTCTCAGTAACGGTTTTCATCAATTCCAAGTGGTAATTTACTGCGCATTTACCGCGAGCTGCATTGATAATCGTTGTGTCAGTTACACCAGCATCTTTCAACGCATTCACTTGAACTTCAACTGCCTTTTGTAGACCAGAAACATCTGCACCAGGTACTTGAGCGCCATCTTGAATCAATGATGCACCGTGACTTGCAAACATGCGACCAGCGTAGAGTGGGTTTGTAGACTTGTCGTATGTAGCAAACAAGTTTAAATCCACATCTTCACCAGGAACAGCGTTAACCAATTTACGGATTAACATCTGAACACCGCTCAATGAAACTGGCGCACTAACATAGTAACGACCATCTTTATCGCTTAAACCTACGTTCAAGTATGGAACAGTACCGCTGGTTGTATCAACATCACGAATATACGCGCTGTTTAAACGACCTGATACTTGCGTTGCTGTAATACCTTTTTCACGTAAGAAGTTTTGTGCTTTCAAAGTTGAACCTGTACGACCGGTGTAACCTTTACGCACTTCCACGTCACCTACCAAAGCTTTCGCTTCAGCAACTGCTGCTTCATTTTCTTGCGTACCAACGTACATAAAGCCTAAGAAAGCTGAATAACGTAAGTTTAATGATGGACCTTGAGCTGCTTGTGATTTGATACCCATGATGTTTAATTCCTTTATAAATAATTTAAAAAAATTAACGCAAAGTTTTTGAGTAATTGCGTTATGAAAGAATTGGCCCCACACGAACTTGTAAAAAAAACTAGTAAAAAACCAGTAAGGAATTCATCTGAGTCGTGATTACATTGTTAGATAGTAATACAAATACACTTACCTGTAAACATTGAACGTTAGCATTAATTTATCTGCGATTGTTATAGGCTTGCGTTTAAGCAACAGTCCTTACAAAGTAGTTGGCAATTCCGCCACACTCCACAAAAAACTATAACAAGGAGAATTATATGGACTTAAAAAAAGAGAGGGTTTTAACTAAATACATTGAAAATTTCGGCAATGTCACATCAGGCGCGATTGCTACTTCAGGGTTAGCGTTAATCATCAAAGACTCAAGCATTGTGATTGAAAACATCACAACTGGCGTCTTAGCAATAATTGTTGCAATGACAATTTATTGGGTGTTTGCGTGGATCGTGATTGAACGATCCAATTTTGAAGCGTAAACTTGCGCTTATGAGTAAATTTTTCTGAAAAGGAAATTCATTATGAACTCTTTATTTGTAGTCACTATGGGCTTCGGACTAACAATCCTAGCCGTAGCTAGTGCGTATTTAGTGCATCTAAAACGCCACAATAATAAAGACAAGCAAGTTAACTCTTAGCTTAATTGAAACCAACTAAAGCCATCTCATTTTGAGGTGGCTTTTTTTACGCCTATAAGTATTTGATTATGAACATCATAGCAAGTTGTAAGCGGAAAAATAGATGTAAAAAACCCACCCAAGAAAGTATCTTGGATGGGCGTTGTGTTGCGTTAGTGCGAAGTAGTCGTTGGTTCTAGCGTGCGGTCTGAAAACCTCACTCTGGAATTGACTTCTGTTTGCTGCAGTCTGAATTTACCTTTGTAGATATTGCTGGCTAACCATTCAATCTCTGCAGGAACATCATCCTGACTCACCGGCTTGTGCCAGTATTTATTACCAGCACCATCATCAAACCACTGATATTTACGCGCCTTCAACTCGTCTTTACTATCAAACGGGGTCGCAAGTGCTGCAATATCAATCTCTTTTACCCGTGCATTATCCAGCATGGCCAACAGCGCATTCTTGCCTGATGTTGGTAATGTACTTTGTAATGCAGCTAAGAGTGCGTAGCAGTCATTCACAGCGCGGTGGCCTTCATAGTGATAGCCAATCTTATATAAAATAAACTCCAACTTACCACTGCCATAGCCCTCACCCACCCAGTCAATTTGCTTGAATGAGCATGCAAACGGTTTATCAATGAAAACTGGAAAGCGTTTTTCAAGGAATTTGCGGTCAAAGCCTGAATTGTGACAAGAAACAACACTAGCTTGATTAACAAGTGCATTAACCTCTTCATCATCAATCTTATGGCCAGCAACCATTTCATCGGTAATGCCATTCACCTTGGTTGCTTCTGGAGAAATAGGCATGCCTGGGTCTTCAAGCTGATTAATCTTACCAACCACACGGTAAAACTCACCAGTGTCCGGTGCATATTCCACCAGCAGCGCACCCAGTTCAATGATTTTATCCACCTTACTATCTGGGCCAGTTGTTTCAGTATCCACAATCAGCAGCTTATTCAACTTCTCTGGTGGATTCTCATTGTAGATCTCACGCTCTTGGAGTTGCTCAGTAAATCTAATGCCATGTGCCTGAAGAATAAGTTTCATGGCTTCAATTTCGGCAGGTGATAGATTTAGGTTCTGCTTATCTAGTTCTACTGCGGCAGATGAGATGCCATCTTGGTTTGTATCTAACATTAGTGATTCCTTTTTTTTAAGTTATAGAATATTACATTGTGTGAGTATTGGAAGTGCATCATGGCGTAAAAACATCACCATATATGAGTAATTATACATTGTAAATTACTAGTAAGTGTAATAGAATTGAGTCATGAAAATTCAATACACAGGCGAACAAACCGCCATCCACCAATCCAAAGTAAAAGTGCTTGTCGTCCGTGCTTATGCAGGGACAGGCAAAACCAGTTCATTTATCGGTTACGCCAATGCATACCCGAAAGTGCGCATGCTCTACCTTGCTTTCAGTGCGGCGGTGCGGGATGAGGCAAAGGGTAAATTTCCATCTAATGTGCGATGCTCTACCGGGCATGGCTTAGCGTACTCAAAATACGGCACAGCTTATGCACACAAGTTAAACAACCCGAAGCCATACCATCTACTGAAGCCTCTGGATTTAGACCCAAAATCTGCGGATACCGTGATTAAAACAGTGAATAACTTCCTGCAATCCGGTGACATGGAAATCCTTGGCCGCCACGCCGCATTTGCTGCTGAAGGCAATCAAGAGAAGACCAACAACATCGTGCGCTATGCTAGAAAAGCATGGGAGTTAATGCAGGACGTTACAAATACCGACGTGCCTATGCCGCATGACGGCTACTTAAAGCTATTCCAGCTTAAGGGCGGGATTATCCGCGAAGAAGTTATCCTGCTAGATGAAGCGCAAGACACTAACGGCGTGCTATTAGCGATTGTGATGGCTTCACCCGGTCGCAAGATTTTTGTCGGAGATACTTTCCAGCAAATCTTCTCATTCAGGGGTGCTGTCAATGCGATGGACATGATTGACTTTGAAGAAGAGCTATTCCTCACCGCGTCTTTCCGCTTTGGCGCAGGCATTGCACGTCTGGCCAACAGTATTATTGGTCAATACAACGCGCTGCCAAAACAATTGCAAGGCTTGGGTAAGCACACAACAAAGTATGACGTGAACATCTACGCCCCGCACACCAGAATCGCCAGAACCAACGCGACGCTATTTGATGAGGCTGTCTTTGCACTCAGGTCTAATCGTCCGTTCGGCTTCGTAGGCGGCGCTAAAGGCGCTAAGCTAGATAATGTATTAGATGCCTATTACTTGTATGCCAGCCAACATAGCGCGATTAAAGACCAGATGCTTGCATCATTCATGAGCTTTAATGATATGCGCGTGTATGCAGATGCTACTGATGACAAAGAACTGAAGTCTTTAATTAAGGTGGTGGAAGAATATACTTCCGAGATTCCATCTCTTGTTAAAAAGATACAGGAACGCGCTCTGGACGATTTAAGCGCTGCGGACATCATATTGACCACGGCGCACAAATCAAAAGGCCTAGAGTGGGATAGCGTTTATCTATGCGATGATTTCACCGACATGCTGGAGAGAATTGAAGACGGCAAGAGCATCAAACCTGAAAAAGAAGAGGTTAATTTGCTTTATGTGGCCGTTACCCGTGCGCATCAGTGCATCAGTTTGCCAGAGCCGTTGACCAAATTCTTAGAAGAGATTCGTTTTTATGATGCGATTCCAACTAAACGAGGCAGCATTCCTGGTGTGCGTTCGCAAAGTGCTGAAGAAGAGATTGACGCGGAGATTGTTAGACGTGTGAATGAGTCTAAGCCGACGATACTCAATAGCTTGATGAGTTTTGTTATGCAGCCTGCAGAAACCCCTGTTGTACATAACCATTCTGAAGAAAAGCGGAAAGAAATGAATGCGATGGCCAAAAGCCTAATTGATTCTTCTGAGTCAGTGCGCAGCATTGTTTTATCGTCATCTATGTCGGCTGAGCGGATCAAGGCGGTGCTAGACTACATCAACCAATCAGAGCACTTGCTTAAAAAAGCAGTCACACCCAACTAAGATGTGTCGATGACATCAACATGAAGACGGAATATGTCGATGAACTCAATATTCATCGACATATCTTCAGTTAGTTTAATTTAGACCTTCTACCTTCAATAAAGCCCAGCACCTTCTCTAGCTTGTGCTGAAACTTAACGACAGTCGCATCATCCGGCATCTCACCTTTGATGCCAGCCATCTCTATACCTTCACATAGGTCAGCCAGTTGCAATGCACCAATATAGCGTGCAGATGACTTCAGTGTATGTGCCAAGCCTTTGATTGATTCAACATCATTGCTTTGATAAGACTCAGCAAACCTTTCACCAATGCTTGTGGCGGTCGCTTTAAAGCTGTCTAGGCACTCAGATATTAAACCTTCGTCAAACTCGCCTAGAAGCTCTACTAGCACGGCTAAGTCCACGCACTCAGAACCGAGGATAGCTGGGGCTGGCTGATGTGGGCCAATGTCGCTGATGGTTTCCTTGTTCAATACAAATCGCTGTATGGTTTCCATCAGCAATTCCAGCTTCGTTGGCTTGCTTAAGAAGTGGTCCATGCCAATTTGTGAACATCTCACCTCTTCACCTTGGATAATGTTACTTGTTAACGCCACGATAGGAATACGCGCCCTGCCGGTTTCTGCCTCAAATTCACGGATTTTCTGGGTTAACTCATATCCGTCCATTAACGGCATGTGTAAATCTGTAAATAACAGATCGTAACCGTCGCTCTGCACCAATCTTTCCAATGCCTTCTCGCCGTTGTCGCACATGGTTAATCTAAACCCTAATCGCTCTAACTGCAGCTTGATGACGCGCTGATTGGCAAGATTGTCTTCAGCCACTAGAATTTTGACCGAGCCATTCATTAGCGTCTCATTGCGTTTAGGCATGCTGATGTTGAGTGGCATACCGGTGTCATGCACGATGGTGCGTCCCATGGCGTTAGTATAGGTGTCAAAGAAGTTCTTACGGGTGAGCACGTTCAAATCAATTTCAATAGCGGTCTTCTCGTAAGGTAATGTGTATTTACGACTGTGGCGACGCTTACCGCGATTGATTAACATGAAGTTAGCTGTCACGCCTGGTAAACGATGTGTTTTGGTCGCAATCTCTTTGGCCAAAGCGTAGCTCTTCGTGATATCGATAACCCAAACATAATTGCCTGCAGGTAATAAATCCAGCTTGGCCAGCATCTCTTCGCGTGAAGTGATGTAATTCACCTCATTGCCAAAGTAAGTCAGATACTTCCCATACAAGCCTAGTGGTGACTCGCTTTCGCACATAAAGTAGGCTGTAGATGCCAACTTCTCACCCAAGGCCGCCTTCATTTCTACATTACTGTGCTGCACTACTTTGAATTTGAAGAATACGTCGAATGTAGCGCCTTTACCGGGTTCACTGGTCACACTAATCTGGCCATTCATGGCTTCAATTAGCATGTGTGCGATAGAGAGTCCTAGCCCAGTACCGCCATACATTCTGGTCGTAGATGCATCCGCCTGATTGAATGGTTTAAACAAGTTTTCTTGCACCTCTGGACTCATGCCGATGCCATTGTCACTAACGCTCAGTGTGAATTGACACTCTTCCTCGCTCGTATCTAAAACGTGCGCCTGAATGGATACTTTACCTTTCTGGCCTTCACCACCGCTAAACTTGATAGCGTTACCCACTAAATTGATAACAATCTGACGCAGGCGAAGCGCATCGCCCTCAAGCAAGTAAGGCAGATTCGGGTCTGCAAACACGGTTAACTCAACGTCTTTTTTGAATGCTACTTGGTCAAGTAAGCCGGCCACCTGATCTACCGTCTTGGTTAGGTCAAATGGTGAGTATTCAATCTCAAGCTTACCCGCCTCAATCTTAGAGAAATCCAAGATGTCATCAATGATGTTTAAGAGTGAGTGCGCTGAGTCTGAAATGATTTCCGCCATCTCTGTCTGTGCTAAGTCTAGTTGGGTGTCCTTTAATAGGTCGATGACGCCCAACACGCCGTTCATCGGTGTACGGATTTCATGGCTCATGTTGGCCAAGAATCTACTTTTCGCTTTGCTTGCTTCCTGAGCATCCCGCATGGCCGTCTTCAGCTGCTGTGAAATCTTTTTCACTTCAGTAATGTCGTTAGCGTACTTGACGATTTTCACTACGTTTTGGTTAGGGTCGAACAGTGGATTGTAGGTGGCATGTAGATAAACGACATCGCCGTGCTTATTGATGCGTTTGAATTCACCAGGCACAAACTTACCTTCATTTAAGTCATCCCAGAGCTGTTTGTATGACGGGTCATTAACCTCATCGTCATCCATGAACATCGTATGGTGTCGACCGATGATTTCATCCACGCTGTAATCAAAAATGCTGGCAAAGTTCTCGTTCACATTGATGATATTGCCCATTAAATCCAGCTCTATCACCCCTTCTGAACGGTCGATGGCCACCAATTTAGCAGAGGTTTCCAGTGCGCTGATTTTAGTTTGCGTCACGTTGTCGCAGAAGTTAACTATCTTCACCACTTTGCCATCTGAGTCGAACACCGGGTTGTACGTGACATTCAGCCAGATGTCGTCACCACTCTTTGTGACCATCTTGTACTCATCGGCCAGAAAGTAGCCGTCGCGTAGCTTCTGCCAGAACTGCACGTAATCGTAAGAACCAATCACCTCATTCGGCAAAAGAATGCTGTGGTTTCTTCCGATCAACTCTTCTTTTTTGTAACCGATGAAAGAACAGAAGTTAGCGTTAAGCGCGATGATTGTGCCATCCAAGCTAAATTCAACGATGCCTTTAGAGCGGTCAATGGCATCTAGTTTAGCTGCAGTCTCAATGGATTGGAGTTTCTGTTGAGTGAACTCTGACGCGAACTTCAGCACCTTGATGACTTGGTTGTTCTCATCAAATATCGGGCTGTACACAGCTCTCAGCCAGACATACTTACCGTCACGGTTGAGGCGTTTGAACTCACCACTTAGATACTCACCTTGACTTAGACGCTTCCAAAACCGCACATACTCTGGGTTTGATAGCTCATCTTTGCCTATCAGTATCTTGTGATTTTTACCGATGAGATCCGCTACGTCATAGGCGACCAGGCGCGCAAAGTTCTCGTTGACACTCAGTACCGTGCCATCAAGTGCGAACTCTATCAGGCCGTGATGGTGGTCTATGGCGTGGAATAGAGAGGATAAGCCGAACCTCTCATCATTCAGCTTTTTATAACGCAGGTAGAATAGCGCTATTGAAAAGGCGGTCGCTGTTGCAAATAAGACGGTTGTGAATATGTAAATGACGCCGAAATGGCTGTTTAAATGCTTGGCTAAATCTAACAAAAGCAACCCCTAGTAACATTAATGACTATTTAAGTAAGACAGATTCAATCTTCGAATTCAGCTTAACTTTATTAAAAGGTTTTTCTAGGAAATCTGCTGCGCCGGCTGCCATACAGCTCACCACCACATCACGGTCAGAAATACCAGTCAGCATCACCACTGGCACTGCTTTCGTTTGCGGCATTTCTTTGATGCGTCTAGTGACTTCTACGCCAGTCATTTTTGGCATCTGCACATCCATAAATATCAAGTCAGGCTTGGTATTGGCCAGCATATCAAGCGCTTGCTCACCGTCGTGTGCGAACATCAGCTCATAATGTTCACTATCGATTTGTTTTGAGGTCAGCGTATGGATGAACGGGTCGTCATCCACTAACAATATGATGGGTTTGCTTTTGGTGTTGCTAGATGCCGCTATTTGCTCAATGAGTTGCGAAGCTGGGGAAACTGATTCTGTCGCTGTGCTTTTGTATAGCTCAATCTTACTTTGCAAGATTGAGTCATGTTGATTGACGACTTGGATAGCAGGCATGGCAAGCGCTGCCATGGCATCTGGTGCGTACCACAAGATGAAATCCACGCTCCGCATGTCGTCCATCGCTGTCGCCACATGATAATCAGTTTGCGTGTATAACAGAACGCTGGTGTACGGGGCTTTGTTGAAGAATTGCGACATCTTATTTACGCTGCAGAGATAATCTTGCGCTAAATTGATGGCAGAGAATCCAAGAAACAGAACGTCAGGCTTGAACTTCAATAAATCCATGCTGTATTTCTCAGGGTCGCACGAAATGTTTACTTGGCCACATTCTGAACCGAGCGCAACTTTAATTCTTTCTGCTAATTCTGCATTGTCTGATGCCACTAATATTGATTTCATGTCTAACCCCTTGATAAGTTCGGTTGTTACTGCTTTATAAGCCGTCATTTTATCATTCTAAGCAATTAAAATACAATTACATTTACTAGTATTATGCAGGCGTAAAAAAACCCAACCAAAAAGGCTGGGTTTAGTTTGTTGCTAATTATGTTAAAGCAAACTCTTCAGGTTCTAAGAATTTCTTAACAATTGGGCAAGCCTTAATGTCACTGGCTTGCAATGGTCGCTCGAATGTCATGCCTTGCATGCTTACAGCACGCGAAAGCGCAACATAAGTTTGACCGGTAGTGAAAGCGCCTGTACCAAGATTGATGTGCAGATGTTTGATTGTCTTGCCTTGGCTCTTATGAATCGTAATAGCCCAACCTAACATTAAAGGAAACTGCTTGTAAGAGCCAGTTTGCTTCTGTTCAATCTTACCGTTGTTCAAGCTGAGCTCATAAGACTTCCATTCATGCTGCCCAACCAAAAGCGACGAGCCGCCTTCAGTAATCACTTCAACCGTAGCTTTATTCACCGCTTTTACCTTACCCATCATGCCATTTACCCAACACTTATCAGGGTCGTTGGCGGTAAACATCACTACCGCGCCCACCTTTAACACCAACTTTTCCGGTGAAGGTAGGTTGTTGCCAGAGGTGGTGAAGTTGCCTTCACGTTCAGCATTTAGCACATAAGGCGTGCCAGGTAACATGCTTAGCGATGCTCTGTTCTTTTCATCGGCAATCGCATTAGTTGTGGCCAGTGTTACGGTCATATCACTAATCTTCGGTGAAGGAACATAACAAACTTCATTTAATTTCGCCACCACCGCCCTTGAGTCATCAGCAACACGCACCTTATTCAGTAATTGCTTGAAATAGGCATCATCTTGTCTAAAACCTTGCGTCAAAAGGATGGTGCGCAATGGGATTTTGGTAAATACCAAAGCGTTAAAGAAATAGAAACCACGGGTATAGCCTAGCTGGTTTAGAATTATCTTATCTTCAGGTGTCACAACTGGTGGCAGTTGAAACAGATCGCCAATCAGCACGATTTGAACACCACCAAAAGGCTTATTGTTGCGACGTGCTTTACGCAGAGAAATATCAATCGCGTCCATGACATCAACCCGGATGAAAGAAGCTTCATCTAAGAATAGGATGTCCATCGCCTTAAATAAATCAGAGTTTTTAGGCTTGATGATGTCTTTTTCGGCCAAAATGCGTGGCGGAAAACGAAACAATGAATTGATAGTGACGCCACCTGCTTGTAGTGCTGCAGTGCCTGTTGCCGCCGCCAGTGCGATATTTTTCTTCTTGAGAGAATAATACTCCGTCATGTAATGAAGCAAAGTAGTCTTTCCACTACCTGCCTCACCAGAAATAAACACGCATGGGCTACCATTATCTATTGCATTAATTGCTGATTGATACTCAGCGGTCATAGTTATCTTACTCATTTTTTGCTCCATATAAATATATTAAGAAATGCGTTACATCTGTGATTGAGGCCACACTATGATGTAAAATATATTACTGATAAGTGATAATGTATTATTACACACCGTTTACATAATATTAGGATGATTTATGAAGAAAACTTTGCTTGCAATGCTACTGATGCCAATCGCGATGGCTGCGCATGCGTCTGACTTACCAGACCCACTCAAAACACCAGGCGCAATCAATCCTGCAGTGTCGCAAGACAACATCCGTGAAACCATCTGCGTGAAAGGCTGGACGAAGACCATACGACCACCGGTTTACTACACCAACCGGCTAAAGATGGAGCAATTGCGTAGCGGCTATGCGGTTGATGGCGACCTTGACCCACGCAACTACGAAGAGGACCATCATCTCGCTTTGAGCTTGGGTGGCCATCCAACTAGCAAGGCTAATCTAAGACCTCAACCAAGACATACTGAATGGAATGCGGCAAAGAAGGATGCGTTAGAAAACGTGCTGCATAACAAGGTGTGTAGTTACAGGAACCCTCTTCCGCTTAAAGTCGCTCAAAAGGCGATGATGGAAGATTGGATTTCAGCCTATAACAAATATGTGCCACCTGGCTACAAATCAAGGTATGCAGAGGCTGATTAAGTTAAATGGACAGATTGTTTTTAACCTTAAAGTCGAATACGCCATATACGTTTGAAGATGGAAGAGCTGGGAAGTTAAGTAGAGAGTTTAGAACGGTAGTACAGAGAGTTGGTCGGGATAGGTTTGCTTGGTTGGATAATGCTGGCAGGTTATGTTATTCCAAAGAAAGCGACATATTCAACCGTGAGCACCTAATATCACAGCAACAGCTTCCAAAGAGAATCCTGACATGAAAAAAGCCAACCTCAATGAGGTTGGCTTAATTATTACTAGTTAATTACCGTTAATCCATTTGGTATAAATCTCCATAATGGCTTGGCGTTCAATGGGTGGTGCAGCATTAAGAACCGCATCATGCAACGATTCTTCAAGTGCATTAATGCCCTTCATGTGCGCATATTGTTCAGAGAGTCTAGCCCAGTTAAACAATGCACGCGTTTGAATGCACATCCGCATAGAACCACCGTTACCAATAAACATCTTGCGAGTATCACGGGCTAAACGCACCATGCCTTTCAAGATGTCATCGTTAATGGTTGGTGCATAACGCTTAGCGACGATAATCTCCTGATCTTCAGACATCTCTGGTAGTGTAATCTTCCAGAAACGATCCAAAAATGCATTAGAACCGCGCTTCTCACCTGCATAGCCACCTGATTCATCACCAAAGCCGATACTGTTGCCTGTGGCAGCAAAACGGAACTCAGGGTGAGGCTGAATCATTTCCCCAGTTTCAGGGATGGTTAGATATGAGCGTTCATCTAGTACATCAACAAGCATCATCTGCTCACCGGCGTCCATACGAGTAATCTCATTCGCTAAAAAGATACCACCATTACGATAAGCCATTGTTAAAGGCCCATCTACAAACTTGGTTGTACCATCTTCAGCAATAATCAAACCGCCAACCAAATCAGAAAAACGTGTACGACCAGAACAAGATTTTGCGTAGACGTTTTCACCCATACGAGCGCCAAATTCCACAAACAAAGATGTTTTACCCACACCACCGTCACCAGGAATAAACAGGTTGCGGTTAGGTGTGTCCTTAGAAAGCCACAAGATAAGTTTTTTCAACACAGTTTCGTGAAAGAGATAGTTCTTATCGTATGGTTTCGCAGGTTTAGTTTCAATTACAGCAGCGTCCGGAGCAGCAACACCGAATAAAGCATTGATTTTTTCTGTAGGCATAATAATTCCTTTTTTTTAATTAAGAGAGACATTTCACCCTTAATTGCCTACACATGAAGCCATAAAAATTAATAATTTCTAATACTACAATAAACAATATTACTAGTAAGCGTTGTGAATAAATAGTTATTGTTGTATAATAAAACCTCGTTAAATGATTCACTCAACAACAATAAGGAATAAAAAATGAAATCAAAATTAATGCTTGCTTTACTAGCTATATTTATCTCTAACACAGCTAGCGCTGAATACATGATGTGCTACAACGTCACACCAAAATTCGCACGCATCAAGAACGCCACACTTAAATGTGAGGTTGATGAGCAAACTGTTAGCAATGCTAAGTTCGACGAACTAGCCAAGCAAGGCTGGAAAGTAGAACACATGGCCATCTCAAACGCTGGCAACGACAGCTTCTTCACAAACCATTACTTGATGGTTAAATAAGTGACGCAGACCTTCGGGTCTGCCATTAACGAACAAACATCAGGGAGATATTATGTTTAGTACATTCAGCAAAAAATCAACACCAGGTAGTAGTGAACCAATGTACCAAGGGGTAAAGTATGCGGTCATGTTCATCGTCTCAGCAGTGCTCTTCAGCTGGCTATGGCCTTTCGTAGTGATTGATGCTGGGCATCGCGGTGTAATCACCACATTTGGTAAAGTTGACCAAAACGTATTGCAAGAAGGATTGCATCTACGCATCCCTATCATGCAGCAAGTGAAAGAGATTAATGTCCAAATTCAAAAGGGTGAAGGCGATGGTGACGCTGCATCGCGCGACCTGCAACAAGTACATGCAAAGATTGCATTAAACTACCATTTGATACCTAGTCGTGTAGCAGAAACCTATCAGGCTATTGGCAATCTGGAAACTGTGGGCGACCGCATCATCATCCCGTCAGTGCAAGAGGCGGTAAAGGCGACTACTGCTAAATATACTGCTGAAGAGCTGATTAGCAAGCGTCCTGAAGTGCGCGACCAGATTAGTCAATTTATGAAAGACAGGCTATTGCGTCATGGCATCACTATTGATGAATTCAGTATCGTTAATTTTCGTTTCTCTGAAAGTTTCAATACTGCTATTGAACAAAAAACGACTTCTGCCCAATTAAAATTAAAGGCCGAGCAAGACTTGGAGCGTATTAAAGTTGAAGCTGAGCAGAAAATTGCGTCAGCTAAAGCTGAAGCCGAATCCTTACGTTTGCAGAAGCAAGAAATCACACCTGACCTGTTGAAATTACGTGAGATTGAAAATCAACGTGTGGCGTTAGATAAGTGGGATGGTCGCTTACCACAAGTAACCGGTGGCTCAATCCCGATGATTAACATCAAGCAGTAACATGGCAACAATGGCTACTTCGGTAGCCTATTCTTTAAAAAATACAGCAGCATAATCTAAACAAATATATGACAGATGGAGAATAACAATGAATATTACTGATTTAACATTAAACTGGATTGGCGCTGGAAACAACCCTTTGCGTAAGTACAAGACATTACGTCTTTGCCTCAAAATTATGGCTTGGGTTGCTGTAATTTCAGCCATGGCAAGCATCGCTTTGCCGCTATTAATGAAAGGCAAGTCTGGCTTGGTGGCTAACCTTGTGGAAGCGTTAAGTGTAGATGCTTTATTTTGTATATTTATTTGGTCTTTAATGCTGTCTTTTGTATGTATAGGCCTTGTGTTTTGGCTAGGTCTTCTTCGCGATGGTACTTACTTAGACTCATTAAAAAATGGCTTGCAAAAAGACCTTGATGTACCAGACACATTGTTGACTATGATTGCAAAATCAGAAAGTCTTTCAGATGAAGCAAAAATCATGGTTGGCAATGCGATGGACGGTAAATCTGCATTTACCTTTGGTGAACTGTTTGCGATTGAAGAGTCCATCAACAACATTAGTGGGCGTGATATGTTGGCTACTTATTCGAATAATGCAAAGAGATAACAAATGACACTTACTGTAGTAGTTACACGTTGGTTATTAGGTCAATATTATTTATTGGATAAGTATAAATCATTGCATAAATTTAGCTGGGCGATGGCAGTATTAAGCTTAATCACATCGATTGCGTCATTTACATGGGCTTCAATGTTGCAGAAAGGAACGCTCACTGGCGACCTTGGTTCTGTGGGTAATTTATTCTTTTATTCAACAGTTTTATTTTTGGTTTTCGTAGCTTTTAATATACGGGTTAGACGTAAGCGCATTGACGCTTTTCTAAATTTAATAAAGTATGAGCGGCAAAATAGTGAAGTGCCAGGCTCTCTCTTAAAAGTGATCGCAAACTCTACAAGCCTATCAGATGACGCAAAGATTATGGTGGGCAATGCAATGGAAGGTAATTCTGCATTTACCTTTGGCGAGCTGTTTGCAATAGAAGAGGCTATAAAAAACGCGAGTGGCCGTGATGCTATTTCTATGTACGCAACTAAAAACAAGTTGGGGGTATAAGTGCCAGTTAACAACAACATCACAATTGCGGAAGCTGTTCAAGCTTGGATTAAAGCCGGCAATATCCCATTGAAAAAAAACAGTGTATTAATCAAATTCAACTGGATGGTGCTGTTAAGTTCGGGAACGGTTATCACTTCATTACCACTAGCTCTGATGCCTGCCTCTGGCTCAAAATTAGGCGGCTGGAATGAGACGCTAGATGCAATATTCGTTACTTCATTTGGTTTGTTTTTAGCTAGCTGTGTCGTGGCCTTATGGCTACATAAGCGCCTCCAAGATGCTTGTTTTAAGTCGTTGCATAATGAGCTAAAAGACCTTGAGTTGCCGGACTCGCTGCTAATGGAGATTGCTGAACATGCGCGACTCCCATCAGAATTAAAGGCTCTTGTAGCAAATGCTATGCTAGATAATGCGATACTCACGTTTGGCATGCTCTTTGACATTGATGACAACTTCGACCGTAGTGGCCGCTACGCATTGGCCGCATACTCAAATAAGACAAGAATGGGAATCTAATGGATTTTACTACCGTAATATTTTCAGCAGTAGTTGGTTTTATCATTATCGTGGCAATTAATTACTTTAAAGGCGTGTCAACAAAGAGCGCCAGTACCCCCTCAATGTTTGAAAAGAAGCTCACACTAAGCCAAATGGCTACCTGGGTAGAAAATTACAAACCGAGTGAAGAGGTGCGTAATGAACTTAATAAGTGGCTAGGTGAGCACCCGAATGCAACTTACGCTGAGTTTTGTACGTTCACGCAAAATCTACTCAAATCTAGCCAGTATGACGAGTTCTTGAAGCTACTCCCTAACGCTAAGCATTTTGATTAAATTGATGAATTTTGCACGTTATATTTTTTCTGTTATTCTTTAAGGCGTGGTGAACGACACCGCGCCTCCCGCATGGCAAAGTCTTAATGATTTCGTGTTTTAAAATATATTCGCTACATTCATTTCTTGAATAACGTGACGAAGCGGGATAGTTACGATTAAACAAGGAATCCAAAATGACTTCAGCAACATCCCCTGTTGTCCCTAAATCGCTGGCGCGTGCAAAGAGCATTGCCAAACAACTTCACCTGCTTTACCCAAGGCACAAGCTTTCAACATGCCAAGCAGTCACGGCACATTTGTTTTTCCATCCCGACTGGCATGCACTTGAGGCCGCCATTAAGTCCGGTAAAACACCAGGTAAATTTGACGATGAGCTTAACCATAAAGAACGCAACTTGAGATTTTCTGCGCAAAGCAAAATTCTGATAGAAGAGCTTAGTGGGCGTAAAGCGGCCGAAATTATTGCGGATAAAGAAAATGCAACGAATGAAGAGTTGTCGCAAAGAATGTGGTATTGGTTTTTCACAGAACACGTATTAGAAGAAACTGCCCCTACCTCTTCAAAGCACCCGACAGAGCCGGAAACTCAGGATGATTCAACTATGTGTTCGGCAGAGTGTTTATCAGTCCTGCCTCAGCGTCTATCTAAATGGTGGCGCATCAACATTCCGGAACAACCAGAAGTTGCAGATGCACTAGAGGAATTCATACTAAAGCCCAACCAGAAAACTAGCCTCATGAAATTTGGCGTCTATTTAGGCACACTAGCAATCCATTACTCGCACCGGATTAGTAGGCCAATGGAAATCGGCTTAGCTTACTTATTGGCTGAGCGCTATCAGGCCGTATTGCACTCCTCAGCTAAAGATGATTTTAGGCAGACAATGTTAGGCATTAAAAATGCTGGCCTAAAGACTAAGGATAGGCCAGTTAAATTTGCAGAACCTGATGGATACGCGCAAGGTATTTTAATGTACCTTAGTTTTTACCCAGTGGACATGTCTTTGAGTTATCGGGTGCAGCCGGAAGTTTTTCACAAGCACGCTAGGACGCAAATCAAAGAGCTAGATTTAACCAATTTTTGGGATGGTGTGGAATTTGGAGTCTTCACTACGCCTTAATGTTCATCAGTTGCATCAGCTCTTCAGGCGTCAATTGTGATGGCGCCTTCCCTTTAATGCTGGCCATGAAGTCAGCGTCTGATTTTTTCTTACGCTGAGCTTCAATCAGTTGGCGCACCCCTACCGCTTCATCATCCAGATTGATAGATTCTTCAATCAAATTCAAGTCTGATTCAATCTCTTTCAGCATGGCCTGATCCATCTCAGGCTCAATAGCGCGAATCACCACACTAGTATTAAAGTTAGGATGCGCTACACACGTATTCACGATGAGGCTAAGCCCAGTAGATTCCCCATTTCTGCTCTGTACTAAGGCGACATCCGTACTTAGGGCTAGGCTAGGCTTAAGCATCAGAATTAACGCTAACTTGCGCTCCAGTGATAAGCTCATGAGCATCCTGGCACTGTAAGTTTTAGCCGGTGCTGCAGCTGGTTGCACTGCGATTAATTCCGATTCTTTCACGCCTGTGAGCGTAGATATTTCTTTCCTGAGAAAGAGCTGCACTTTAGGTGCGTTAACGAGCTTGGTTAATACAGGCTCAATGCCATTCAGGAAGCGCACATTGTCTTCTAAGCCCTTAAGTGGGCTGTCACCAGTAAAGTGCCTCACAATGTAATCAGAGAACGGTGTAGCCATGTCCACCAATGCCTCAAAGGCAGCTTTACCATACTCTCTTACATAGCTATCTGGATCGTGGCCAGTCGGCAGGAATAGATACTTCAGACTCACTTTGTCGTTAATGATAGACACTGCATTTTCAGTCGCCCTCCAAGCAGCCTTCTTGCCCGCCTCATCCCCGTCAAAGCAAAATACGATGTTGTCTGTTTGCTTCATTAGCTTACGGATATGCTCGCTACTGGTCGCGGTCCCCAGTGTGGCCACAGAGTATTCCACCCCATGCTGAGCCAACGCTACAACATCGGTATAGCCTTCCACCACCAGGGCTCGGCCGCTGTCTTTAATGGCCTTTCTAGCTAAAAACAGGCCGTATAGCTCATTCCCTTTTTGGAATAACGGCGTCTCTGGCGAGTTGATGTATTTGGCATCTTTCTCTGTTTTATCACCAAGAATGCGCCCACCAAAGCCAATAATAGCGCCTCTCTGGTTGTGTATCGGGAACATTAGACGGTTTCTAAATCTGTCATAGTGCTTGCCAGCATCGCCGACAATCACCAAACCTGAATCCTGCACGTCTTTTGCCGCATAATCAGGGATTAACTGTTTCAAATTCTGCCAGTCAGCAGGGGCATAGCCTAGGCCAAACCGCTCTGCGACTTCAGGTGTAATGCCACGGGAGCTTAGATAACTCATGGCCACCGGTGTGTTTGAGAGTGCTGCATGATAGAAGCCATTGGCTCGCTGCAGTACGTTTTGTATTTCAGTAAAATTAGCAGTGACCTCTTGGCCTACAGCCTTCTCAGGGAGTTTAAGGCCAACTTGCTCTGCAAGGTCAGTTAATGCATCCACGAAGCCTAAGCCTTGATACTCCATTAAGAAGTTGATGGCCGTACCATGCGCACCACAGCCAAAGCAATGATAGAACTGCTTTACCGGGCTGACGGTGAATGATGGTGACTTTTCATTGTGGAAAGGACATACAGCAGACATATTGGCGCCAGCTTTTTTGAGTGGGACATATTTGTCGATAACGCTGACCACGTCCGTCCGGCTGAGCACTTCCTGTATGAATGACTCTGGAATCATTTAATGATTATCCTGCTAATAAATAGATCAGTTTGTGTTTGATTAAAGCCGTAATTAGAGAATACCGCTTTAATATTGTTCTTAGAATAATGGCCTGAATACTCGCTGAGTAATCGCTTTAGCAGTGGCTTTCTTCTCGCATGGAATAGCGCATGCTTTTCGGTCAGGCTGTTTAGCATAAGGACAAGTGCCAGTTGCCACGATACAGCATCACTTTCAATTTTCAAATGATGTTGTACCGTGTGGTCAATTGGATAAACGCCAGATGCTTTAATATCGTTAAAAAACGACTTAATTTCGTGGTGCTTAATTTGTTCAAAGCTCATATTACTAATGCACTTCGATTTTAACGTCTTTAGGGCATTTAATTACCATACAGGGGCTTTGCAATAGACTGTTACCGACTAATGAGACATTCCAGTCTGGGAATGGTGTATCTTCGTTTACAGACGATGCGCCTAGCATCCACATAGGGCTTCTATGCAAACCTGAGTGGCTAGCATGTACAAGTAATTCACCTTCTACTGAAGTTAATTTGAGTGATACACGCTCTTTAATAAAGCCTACGTGTAACAACTCAGATTGCGACAAAACAGCGCCGTTGGCTGAAAGCTTTAAAACTTCATCTTGTACAAATACTTTGATTTCAACCATGGTGAGAACATCCTTAAGTTTAGTTAAAAAAATAGAGGCCGATTAGCCTCTATTTCATCGCGCTTACTAATTAAAAGTCAGCAGGGACAATTACAGCTACTGCTGGCGCTTCACCTACAGGCTTGTCGGCCACCACTTCAGCTTGAACTTCAGCTTGAACTTCAGCCGCTGTTTCAGCTGATGCTACGATACTTGCTACCTGTGCAGTCACAGCCGCAGCAACCTCTGGTTTAGCAGTATCAACAGCCGTGCCAGCAAGAGCTACGGCCGCTACTGGAGCTGTGCCAGCTTGTGCTGTGTCTACAACAGTGCCTGCGTCTGCACCGTCAGTCGGTTCGTCTTTCTTAACGATGATACGTTGTTTGCGTAGCATATCTTTACGGTTCACTTGAGATACTGCGTAACCTGCAGCAATCCAGTTAGCAACTAACGCGGCAACGATAGGACGGTCGTTTTCAGTATCGCTTACCATACCAACTACAGATTCGCCTTTTGTTGCTAGATAGAACAACTCTGTTTGCACCGCTTCTACTGCTGGTGTGTTTGATTGAAATAGCTCTTGATTCCAGCTAGGTGCTTGCTCACTACCATCGCCCATTTGCACTACTAATACATTGCCACTTTTTTTCATTTAAGTCTCCATTTATAAAGTTAATTGCTACAAAGTGATTTAATTATACATCACCGTTTACTAGTAAAGATAGGTTATTTTAATAAGATTGAGTGTTTTTTACACCCAATCTCCGCGCAAAGTAATCGTTCAACATTGGCAGGTCATTTTCGAACTCTGCAGGGTGGCTGTAGGCAATTTGGCAAGGTTGCTGAACGCCATTTACTTTAACAACCAGTGAGTAAGTCTCGGTTTCATCGTCAGCCTCATCGCTCACTGCCACGGTAACTACGTCACCATTATTCAGTTTGATCTGGTCTAGTAACCAGCGCGTAGTTTCATCTATTAAGTATCGTTCTTCTACCATTTTTATTCCTTATATATGGTGTGTGGAAATCATATTTTCTGGCCAATTGAAGGCCGGAATACAATCTAGGCAGCTTCATCCTGCCATTTCTTTGCAATGTTGCAACTCGCGTGAAAGCAAATGCACATCCCAATCAAAGTGGCGGCGCCATACCAACTAAAGTCTATTATCGCATTGTGCTGGACTGCATTAGATACAACCCCAATCGTGGAAATAACCACACCAATAAAAATCAAAAGTAGATTGAAGTTAAAAGACTTTGTATGTTTCATATAATTATCCTAATAAGTTAGTGGATTTGAGATGATTCATAACAATCCAAATAGGCTTGATTCCACCAATAATGAGGCCAAGTGCCAGCGATATATGGATTACTTTTAGCGCCCATCCCATTCTCGGAAGCGAAAGCTGCTTCTTTATAACAGAGTGCGCGTTTGTCAGCCCATGTCGACCGATGGCCATCTTGCATTGGCGCATTTAGGTCGACTTTATAGTTTGGTCTGTTGTTACTCAATTAGCAGACCTGTAATGCGCGTGTACGCAGAAGCTTTGATAAGCACTGAGCCGCCCTCTTCTTCTGGCTTCAATTTATCAAGCTCTTTCTTGAGCGCGTTAAATTTAGCCTCAAAATCAACTTCAGGCTTACTTGATTCACTGACAATTTTTTCTGCATCTGCCTGAATGAACACTTGGCCACTTTTAGCCAATTTGTCCGTCATGATGTATAAACAATTCAAAGCTAAAGAAAGTACAGATTCTTTAACTTTCTTATCATTCATCTTTTTACCAAAAGTCAGCCTGTCGGATAGATTTCTAAATCTTAGAAATTCGTTACCTTCGAACTGAATTGTTATTTTCTCCGTTTTTTCTGACAAAGCCGGAAAATCTGCAACAACTTGATTATCACTCATAATTAACATTCCTTAATGATTAACGACAATTCCATTATTATGCATATTATGAATAAATGCAATATTTATAATACAATTACACGTAAATGTAAAAAGTTTGTTTATCAACACGCGACTGAGGCAGGTTTTAATGGGGTGGTCTAGGCCTTAGGGTCGGGTAAAAATATGAATAAAGTTTATTTATTCATGCATAAATAAACTAATTCTATAAATTTGGACTATAATTACCTACACCCAGCCAAAATAGCGGTGATGATTGGTAAAAATCAACAAATGGAGCGCTCTGCGTTAGTGAAAAATGAATAATATGGAAAAAGATTGGAATTCTGACCCATATCAAGGTTTTCTCGAATGGGCAGAAAACCATAAATATAGCGATAAGACAATTAAAGTCTATTCTTCTATCTTTAACGTATATCTGAATTATTTAAAGAAGTGCAAAATTGACTTTAAAGATGTTTCAAAAGTAATTATTGGCGAATTTGTTAAAAGTCTTAACATTAACGATAAGTCAAAGAAAATGTATCTTTGGTTAATATCTGACATTTATAACGATATGGTTAGTCATGGCGAAATGGATGATAACCCTGCTGAGTATGTATTAAAGACACTTCGGAAGAATGATAGAAGTAAGGGTAAAAAACGAATACCGCTGGCTTTGACGGAAAGTGAGTTCATTAAGCTAGTTGAACACTTAAACGGATTTAAGGATGGTTATGCATATTTGCGTAGAAAGTGCGCCATCTTAATTATGGTAGGTTCTGGCTTGCGCGTAGAAGAGACATGCAGTCTTAAAGTAAACGATTTACATCTGGAGGAAAAGAACCCTTATATTAGAGTCATCGGCAAATTCAATAAAGAGCGAATTGCGCCGGTTCCTAATATGTTGGTTGATGTACTGGATGAACTTAGGGGAATGCAAGGTGATGTGGCCAAGCAGAGCATCTATCTACTAGCTTCTGCCACCAAAGGTGAGCGATACACCAGCATGGGGCTTTATAAACTGGTGAGAAAGACGCTAAAAGAGGCCGGCATCATTAAAACACGTATGTCGCCACACATTTTGCGCCACACTTTTGCAACTAGAAACTTGGCTGCAGGTGTGCCACTATCAACAGTGAAGCTATGGCTTGGCCATGAGTCTATTGCCTCTACGGCTATCTATGAGCATGTAGCGTTAGCCATTGATGTAAAAGCGACTTGGTCGGATAGTAAACGCACTTCTTTAGAAGAGCAAAACCTAGCTGAAGCGCTAGAACATGAAGAATAACGATAACAACAGATAAGGATGACGAGATGGAAACTTATGAACACTCAAAGTCGATGCTGAAAAGCAAACTGCGTCGCAATTTTTTCACTAAAACAGGGTTGATGTTAGCTGTAGGTTTGATTGTAGCTGCCCTTCTGCTTTCATTGCTGATTGCAATGCAAGTAATTGAATCTGACCTTTTGAATCATTCAGGGCTACTTGTCGCTAGTTTGTTTGCTGGATTATTTATTGGGTTGTTTTGCCTAATCCTGTCTATGCACTCATTGTTCAGAGAGTAACAATATGTCAAAAGATTATTTAGATTTTATCAGCACACCATCTGGCACTGGCAAATCAGTCCTGGATGAAATACTCCGACTGCAGGGTATCCCTTTTATATCTGGGCCGGTGCATACAGACAGTGAGAAAGATTTTACCGAGGCGGCAACGGCGGCACACAGCATTCAGGCTTGCTTGCCTTTGCTGCATGATGTTGTCTTAGAGGCGACCGGCAAATCGTTAGCAGAACATGAGCTGAAAGACTTACTCGGCAAACTGCCTACTGACATTAGCGAGCAAGTCAAAGAATGGGGCTTGGCTGATACGGAAGTGCGTGAGCAAATATACGCACACTTGATGAATAATGACTTAACTTAACCTGCAATTTAACAAAGGAATTATATGGAAGCGAAACTAGGACCGAAAGCCGACCTAATTAAAGGCCTATCACTTAAATTACTGACATGCGCAGCAGGTATTTTTCTACTGGCGTATACGATATACAGCGCACAAGATGCAGTGGCCATCCGCAATTTAAGCCCAGACCCGATTTCAAGAGCAATGTCAGATTATCTAATGGCCACCTCTGCGGCGGCTCTTTGTGGCATCATCATTGGCTTACATTTAGTTTATTTAAGCATTAAAAACGACCTAAATGACTTTACATTTAAAAATACCGCAATAGCCACCGCGATTGCAGTCGCGCTGGTTTTTTGCCAACAAAGCTTACCAGGCGTCTTGCTTACATAGCTGAAAATAAAAAAATAACCCACAAGAAAGAATCTTGTGGGTTTTTGTTAATGCGTTAAGTGTTTATGTAGAAATTCTGCCAACCAAACGGTGTAGCCAAGTTCCGTATCTGGCATCGCCACACGACCAACCGCACGTAAACGGTCAAATAATCTAGTCTGATTAGAATTAAGAACTTTATCGTAAGCCGCTTCTGCCAACTTTGTCGCCTTTGCCTCAACTACAAATCTATCAGGGTCAAAACTAGCAACCATTGCATCACTAGGCTGGTTTTCAGACAGAGTCTGTTTATACGCAGCATTCGCCTTTACCCTGTATCGAACCTGCGCTTTAACAGATAGACGCTCCAGCCGCACAGTTAATTCCGCCGCCTTATACATACGACTCTTCACATTTCGGTCAATTGCATCAAGCACCAACTGAAATAATGGGTCATCTAATGTTAAGCTGAATGAGCCGATCGGATTTGTTAAGCGATGAAAATGTAACGTAAAAAACGCATTACCTTCCTCATCTTCATAATAACAATCCTCAGGTGTTTCATACCCCTCTCTTGTTGACAAGGCCGTGCTGCGTATCATGTTGATAGTTAATTTGGCCTTCAGCACATCACTTCCGTCTACCTCTTTGATTGATTTTAAGTATGCATCTGAACTTAGAAATAGCTTAATCTCGTTCGAAACCATGTGTAATCCATGTGCTCTTAAGTTGTTTGCTACATTGATAAAACTCATACTGTTCTCCTTTAAAATGTCTGTACATTTAAGTTGGCCAAGCACTGAGTTATAAAAATGACAAACGATGAGTTTAATCACACGCTTTTAGATAAAAAGCTCACCTTTAAAGAGAGTGAGGCGGCCAGACTGGTGCTGGTCCATAACATTTCAATTGAGACTGCTGCCGTCTTAACTGGATTTCGGGATGAAGGCGATATTCACCAGGTTGAGAATGCGGTGAAGCTGTTCCTAGCGGCCAATGAAAAAGCGCACCCTAAAGAATAGGATGCGCTGATGGTGATTAAGTAAGATTTCTTAATTTAAGTATGGAAACCACCTCACTCATAAGCATAACTAGCTCTCTGGTTGAAGCTTCTTCCAAGTTGATCTTGATCGGACCTTTGAAGCGGTCTTTATCTTGAATTTCATCAAAGTCTCGGTGTATCAGGACGTAAGCCACTTCGTCGATCAGGCTGTACATGAAGTAATTATCCTGCGTCACCTCCACCCATGACTTACCTGTAGGTGTGATAGCTTCGGCAAAAATCTTGTAGCAATCTCTTGCGCCAGAGTCGGAATGTTCCATAATTTGACGAACCTGATGCTGGTCGATTAAAACACCTTCGCCCAGCTCACCTGCATATCTAAGCTCAATTAAATCCTGGTAAATTCTGCTATTAACAGACCCAAAGTCCAATTTAGCACAAGCTTCAATATACTCTTCGTGATAGCCACTCACTGAGTCACTATACTTTTCTCTATACGCTTCAAGTGCATTCTCAAGTCCAGCGTCGTACATCATCAATACCAGCTTGATGTATTGCTCTACCGTAACTGCTGCTGTTGTCATCCTAATCTCCTGTTGAATTAAAAACGTTACAAAGGAGTTGTCAGCACGCAAAGTGATAAGCATACGGCTATTGATTGACTGAGAGGTGTAGTTAACCTAGAGCAATTCGCCACATTCCTCTATAACTACCTTCAACCCAAGACCCTTCCAAGACCTCAGAATCCTTGGACATGTGAAGCGTAGCCTCACCATCGATACTAGGCGCCTTTAATTGAAAGTGGCCGTCCCCATGGTTTTCACCCTGGTATTCTACAAACTCATCCGCGTCATATTTGACCTTGATTGAATTTTCGTTGATTTCAACGATGCACGGGTAGTCTTCAGAAGACGACTCGTTAGAATAGTACAGGGTGGACATTTTACTGTTTGGCCAAATGGACATAATGGAACCTTAAGTTAGCGGCGTTAGAATATGAAGAGATTAAGGCTTTAAGCCTAGCGATTTAGCGTGCGCCTCGCCTTGTTTGGTAGCGTTGGCACAGGTGCTAATCATTTTCATTTGTGCCAGCTGACCTTCCTGTGTAAATTTATCAGCTGGAGAAAAATCTTTGACGACATGAGTGCAATCGTAAGTGGCTGCGAGCATCGACCCTGATGCTATGATGCCGTAGCCAAGATACGACACGTAAAATAGTGCTAATAGCGCAAGCACTTGGACTGGTAATTTTAATGACATTCGTTCGCCTTATTGTTGAGTTAAATCATTCTATCTGTCAGCACAGCAAAAGTTAAACTTATTCTGCAGGCTCAAAAAGCGCTTCGCAGTCGCAACATTTCACCTTGATATTAGGTTTTGCCCAGATGTTAACGCCACAGTCGCAGGAATACTTCACTCTGGTTGGCGTTTTAACTTCTACATCCGGGTTAGCTGACGCCCTCACCTGCACCTGCACTTGAGAATCTTTTTGCGTGGCCAAGATGCGTGTAGCCGACTCTGGCATATCTTCTAAGCGTGTAGCCATGGAGTTCTGGCCATTGCTAGCCACTCGCTCGTCTGGGAATCTGTCATACCAAGACAGCTTGAATTCTTGCGTCAGCAGCTCTTTACAAGCCTCTAGGAATAGCCCGCCTACTATCGCATAATCTGCCATGTTATCGCCTGTCTTGGCGCCTCCCGGCCTACCTGTAGATGAAGGCATTAAGCCAATGGATTCCATCTTATCCGCCCACTCTTTATTGTGATAACGACCACGACCAGGCGTTCCGAAATGGGTCTGCCATTGATGCGCTTGTTCGTGCACAATGGTTTGGCACACCTCAATAATTGGGGTCACTGCGAAGTAGCTTGGGTTGATCGCAATCTCATCGGTCAACTTGCCGTCTGTATTAGCGAACCGGCCAGAAGAAAAATAGCCGACGGTATGCTTTTCTCGCTGCAGCGTAATCAAGCAGCCGGGCAATTTACCTTCAAAGAGCTTTGCATTAAAGAAGTCGTAGGCTTGGGTTAGCTCAGCATAGGTTTCAAGTGTTGGTTTCATGTTTGTATTGTACAATACAATTTACATATAAATAAAACACCCCATCAAAAAATGACAGGGTGTGATGTTGCTAAATTACGCCGATTCTCTGGCCTCATCTAGTGCGCAAGCGTAGGAAAGCCACGTACGGCATAGCGTTGTAGTTTCAACCAAATCTTTGCGCTTAACTCTAATGCTTCGCATCTTGTTTCTGTACTCAAGCACAGCTTCGGCCTCGCTCAACTCTTCACGCATATAATCAGGAACATCTGCATTTTCGTCTACTTCATTCTGCATATATTCAATCACATCAGCGGCGAATTCAGTTATTGCGGCAAACCAATGAGGGTGTATCTCATGCACATTAGGATGCTTTGCCATCAAACTCAAAGAGCACTTCTTACTTGGGGTAAAGCTTGGTGTAAAGCTTGGCAAAAGGTGCATGTATCCCTTAAATTCAGGCATAGTAATAATATCGATATTCTTCTCTGCCCAAGTTCTCACCAAGTTTTGAAGCTCACAATTAGCCTTCCACAAAGGATTGTCTAAAGCCTTCAACTCTTTCTTCAAATAACGTGGAAGTGACTCTTCAAAAGTATCCATCACCGCAGGCTCCAAGCCCTCAGCGCCTATCTTCTCTATAACATAAAAGCCATACCGCTCAACCCAGTGATACCCTGAGTCATTGGTGAGGCAAACATGATTCAAGACGTGTGCGCGTGTTGGGTAGCGATTGAAAGAACGCAACATTGCCTGCTTAACAAACTCATTAACAATATTCATAAAACTCCTTTTTAGTAATAATAACCTTGTATTAGGATTGTTGGCGCGTGCAGACGTAAAAACACCCCTATCAAAGATTGACAAGGGTGTGATGTTGCTAAATTACGCCGATTCTCTGGCCTCTTCTGCTCTAATCTCAGCCATTATCTTATCAACGAGTTTTAATGCAGCAGCCTCTTTTGCCTCATCTCGACTGGTAGCTAGCCAACTTAGGCATACGACTGCAGGCTCATACAGGTCAGCACGATTATCCTTCAACCATTCAAGCAACTGACCATCATCACCCCCGTGGCTGGTTGTGGTGCGGATGAGATTCAAAGCGTCACAAGAAAAACCACGCATGGCCTCAACCCAGTCAGGATGTATCTGATTAACGTCAGGATGAACTGACATTGGACTGCGACCTAAACAACCAGAACGCAAGGTAACTCTTCTGGGTTCACCACCGTAATATCGGAAGCGCTGTTTAGAAATCACATCAATATTCTTAGTCGCCCACTCCCTAATCATATTCTGATAATCAAGATTCGCTTGCCAGTACGGCTTTGCGTCCCCATCCTTCTCTTCAGAAAAATGCGGATTATCTTCCTCAAAACGTGAAATTACTGAGTTGTTCTCAGGATATTGGAAGGTGTTTTCAAGTACATATTTTCCATCTACTTCAACCCATTCATAGCCAGTACCAAAGCAAAGGCAAAGATTGTTCATTGCATGCATACGCGTTGGAAATAGGTCAAAGAAATTTAGCATCAACTTTTTAACAAGTGCATCAACAATATTCATAAAAACTCCTTTTTTTTAAATTAAAAATTTCCTTACATCAATGTTGTTGGCGCGTGCAGACGTAAAAACACCCCTATCAAAGATTGATAAGGGTGTGATGTTGCTAAATTACAGTGAATTGGTCTTCGCCAGGAATAAGCGATAATGATCTGGAAATATCCCAGTTCATCATCAGATTGCCTGCATCGTCAACGCGCAACACTGTACCTGTTGAGCCCGGTGGAATTGGGCATGGGTCATTAGGCATTAAATCTAATCGAATCCGCGTACCTTCTGGATACTGCTTACGGATTAACTCGACTGCAGCTCTGGATGGGAACATAGAATTACTCATGTGAGCCACCTAAACCCATCAAGTATGCTTTATCAGACCACTTTTCAAGCAAACCTACTGATTTAGCTGTTTCCATTGACGATGACTTTGCGTCAAACACAGACAGTTCATGCTCTGGGAATGACTCATTGAGCACGTCAACCACTATGCTTAAATCTGTACCGGTGTAGCCGCGTGAAAGCACAAGCTCAACAATCTGCTTCACCTCCGCTTCACCCATCAAATTTAACTTAGCAAAGATGGTCGAATCGTTCCAATGAAACTTTTCCGCATCGGGATTGGTATAAATGACGGTAGAATGTTTAATGTGCCATTCGTCGATGTTGTAATGCATTACACCGTCAACCTCTTCTTGAATCGCGATAGTTTTCGCTTCTAGTGGAGGATAGCCATCGAACTCAAGTTGGCTAACACGAACATCGTGTGCAACATTAGGTAAGCCTGTATCATCTTTGTACTGTTCAAACCACGCACAAACATTCTTCACCAGCTCATCATCACGCTCTTCCACGTCAGCAACCCCTTGAGCATCGCTAGTTGTGAAATCCTCAAGCTCTAGCTGTTCAACACGGACTTCATAAGCCGGCTTAACCACCATTGCTTTATTCAGCAAAGGTGCAACATGAAGTTGCATGTAATCTGCGATAGTCTGCGGATCACCTACTTCCAATAAGCCACCAATATGAATTAAAGCATCCCGCATCTCTGGAGCTGCTGCAATCAATTGGGCATTGGCAACCTTTTGAATTGGATCAGCCCCTTTTGTGTTGCAAACATAATTAGCTAACTTCTCAGCCGTTAATGATTGAACGTGATTTGCTGTAGAAAACCATGGACCTGGTGTTGCTAGATTCTGAAACTTTGACATAGTTATATCCTTTTTATGAGTTAAAAATAGCCTTACTCAAAGGATTGGCTGCGCATGCACGCGTAAAAAACCGCGGTTGTTATTGCAAACTTAAGTGAATACTACTTAGCACGTCACTTCTGGTTAAGCTTTTCTGCTGACTCTTTCAAGTATTTGGCTTGCATGGCTTCGACCTTAGCTACGGCCATGATGGATGTTTCACGGTAGATGACGTACACAAAGTACAGTGCAATGAAGGTAGGCAGCGCATAAGCAACGAGATAGGCCAACATTAAGAGGCCACCAAGCGCCGAAGAGCCTACGGTCGAGTATTCATATAGGTACATGAATTTAGAGCCTACAGAGAAGTTCTTAATGCCCCAATTCACGGTAAAGCCAATACATAGGAAAGTGAGCGCACCGGCACTTAGCTTAAACAAGCCTAGCCAGATACTACGAATGAAATTAGACCGCTCAAGCGCAGCTACCTGAGCCTTTCTTGAGGCAACCTCTTCTTCAGACAGATATTCATTTTCAACATCCGGCTTACTTGCATCCATGCCGGGCAAATTGAATTGGCTTAAAGGTTTGGCGTTAATTCTTCCCATATTGTTCTCAGTTAGGCAAATGTTGCGGTGATTAAAGATTGTTTTTTGGCCACATATTCACTGAATGAATCTAATCAATTTATTGAACCTGTACGTGTTCCAGTGGATAGCCAAGTGATTGAAGAGTTACCTTGAACGGCCGCGCCACCAGCACCGCCAGCGCCAGCGCCATAATAAATAGGATTGCGAGAGCGAGTGGTTGTTATCGAACCTATTTCACCTGCAGTTCCGGGTTGACCAAACTCACCGCCTACCCCGCCTAAACCACCCCGCGCAGATGTGCCAGCATCGGCGCCATTAGAGTCAAATATCCCATGATAACCACCGCTTATGGGTGCTGTGGTTTTTGGGGCTGCTCCAGCAAGTGTATCTGTAGCATTACTCCCATTCCCCCCATGTCTATCGTAAGAGCTGAAGGCTATGTAGTTTGAGTAGGTCAACGCACCTGCGCCACCTAATCCGCCGCCTGCACCTCCTGAACCTCCACCTCCACCTGTATACCTTTCGCTAGCAAAATTCGTGGCCGCGGTACAGTAGGTCATGCTTCCGCCTCCGCCACCACCACCGCCGCCTTGAATAGCTCCATTGTTGGTTATAGAGATGAGATGCTGTACACGTAAAGCTGCCCCTCCTGCACCTCCAGCGGTAGCTGGCGCCCGATTTAGGGATGAGCCACCATCGCCGCCCTTACCTCTTATAATTCCATTATTGATTAACGAGAGGCTTGTGCCATTAGGGAAACTACCGCCAGTATCGAAAGCAGCATTCGCGGTTGATGAAGATGAAACAACAACGCCAGAATTAATCGTAATCGTGGCATTTAGTGGAGAAACTTGATCCCATCCAGAGTTAATTGCGACTTGTCGCAAGTTGAAATTGTTCGTATTAGCGCTAATCGTATAATTAAACGATTGTCCACCACCCGTATGACCGGCTGCCCCTAATTTAACCCACGTCCCTTGCGCTCCATTAGAGGTAATCTTCTGCCAAGTATTATTGGCTGATGTGGGGCCTGAGATTTTTGTCCAAGTAGCCCCATGTGAAACAAGAAACCAAGACAGAGTCGTTAATACAGTAGCTATTAATAGTGATTTTTTAAAATTATTCATTAGTTCAACTTTGTTAAATTAAGTAACTGCAGCCGTGATTTGAGGTAGGTTTTTAGCCACATACTCAACCTGGATAGGGTCGATTGATGCGTTCCAAAATAATGTGGCCGTTTTGCCGTGCTGATTGTCTGCATCCGTATCAAGATTGCCGTAACCACGGTTTTTCATGTCACGCTCTGCGAGCTCATACCCATTTGAACAATCTTCAAGAATCATCAAACGTTTAATAGCATCCTCTTCAGCATCCACTGACGGCAACAAGAAACAGTAGCCTTTGCCACCATGGCGAGCCACGCGGCCTCGTAACTGATGGAGCTGAGCCAAGCCAAATAAGTCTGCATCAACGTTCACGATGGCTTTGAGTGAAGGTAAGGTAATGCCAACCTCAATCAAGGTAGACGCCACCAAGATGTCGTATAAGCCAGCCTTCATATCGGCAATCACTTGACGCTTCTCGTCGCCAGTTAACTTCCCGTGAATCACGCCGACGCGACCGGGGAATTTAGCCTCCCAACGTAAGGCAGCATCTTTCACTGTCCGGCCATCAGATTCACCTGTACTCTCAACTGCAGGATAGACGACCGCGATCTGCCCGCCACCCTTCACAATGTCAAAGATGAACTCCATGGCTTTTTTGTTGTTTTCTTGCGTGACTACCCGTGTATGAATCGCCTTTTTAACTGGGCATTCTTTCATCTGAATCAGGCGATAACCACCGTATTGCAACAACGCAATAGAACGTGGAATTGGTGTGGCCGTAGACTCAATCAAGTTGGTATGCGCTTTCACCATCTCTGCGCGCTGCTCTGAGCCGAATTTGTGTTGTTCATCAACGACCACAAGCCCGAATTGCACATTGCTTCTCTTTGCCGCACCTAATAAAGCAGTCGTTCCAACGGATACGCTACTTGTAATTTTGCCGCCAGCCTTAACCAAGCCAATATCAATCTCTGGGAAGTAGCCAGACATTTCACGATGCAGCTGCTCAGCCAGCAAGTCGGTAGGCGCCATGATAGCCACCTTTACACCAGACATTGCCGCCGCTCCTGCAGGAACCATAAATGCAACGCTCTTGCCGACACCTACGTCTGCAGAAATCAAATCTAACGACGGGAAAGGCTCTCGTAAGCCCTGCACAATCATTTGAATAGCATTGGCTTGGTCGTTAGTCAGCGGAAATGGGAGCTTGCTAACCAAGGTGGATACAACATGACCGGGAATCATTATGCTGGCCAATGGAGATGGCACTTTAGAACGATGGTCTACCGCTGACTGCACTAAGCTGAGAACAGACGCCTTAGACGCAGCCTCTGCCGCTGCCAGACCGTCTTCTTTAGTTTTTGGCCAATGCAAGTTTGTAATCAGCTGATTGGCTGTCATGCCAACATACTTAGTGAACTGAGTATCACGCAAGCCGGTGAGAGAAACCACACTCATTGCGGCCTCTTCGACACAATCTCGCGCCATCAACACGCCTTCTGCGACTTTAGATGCTGAAACACGGCCAATCTTGCCTGCGTAAACAGGTGAAATCTTGCCGTAATTGCGCTTTGGAATCAGCTCAGCGTCACGAAGGGTGTATTCATTGTTGAATTCGTCGGCATATCCCCACAACAAGACCTTCTCAACCTCGGTGGCTGTAATCGTATTACGCCAAGGAAATAGGCCGCCAAAGATGGAAACGGTCACTTCATTACCGACGTCATCTTTCAGACGCCACAGGATACGGAATGCGTCTTTCCAGCTTCTAGTGGGTCTTTTGTCTTTACCAAAAAGGATGAATGAGACTGGGGTAAGCAAATACGCTTTTTTAACGGCCTGCTCTGCCTTAGAAAAATCGACGATGGGAGTCGTGAAATCACGATAGTCCTTAGGCACAGCTAACAAGCAATCTGAAATCGTGCGGAACCCCAGTCTCGAAAGACTACCTACACCCGATTCATTTTTGATTGCTGTCTTAGCCATGTGTCACATGATACAATAACACGTACAAGTAAACAACCGTTGTATTATAAATAAGTGATATAGTATTAAAATGATTTTTTTAAGGGAATTTCTATGAATAAAAAACTATTGTTAATGGCTGTCGCCATGGGGTTTTGCGCCTCGGTTAACGCTGCCAGCATGAAAGATTTAACACTGCAGGCATTGTCGTCAGGCAGCGCTAGCGGTGAGCTCGACTTGGATATTCAGAAAGCCATTTCTACGCAAACCAAATCCAATGAGCCGGTGTTCATGGAGATAACCACCGTTAAACAGTTTGCTCAGGAAGGATGCGCGAGGCTCCAGTACGTCATTCATCAAGAGAAAGTGTTGCGTAAGTCAGGCGAATTAGCGCCATTTAAAACAGATTGGCAAATCAACATCTGCCAAGACGGTTCACCACCATCAGGAGAGTAGTAGATGATTAAAAAAATGATTTTCGGGCTACTAATCCTAGCCGCGACGCAGAGTGCGTTTGCAGATAAGAAGAGTGAGGCAATGGCCAGCGGGACTTCGCTAGGCAAAACCAGCCTGCCTAGCTCTCTTACTGACCTAAGTTCTGCAGGTAGTAATGTGAATAAGAGTAAAACCAAGCCTAAGGACACACCTTTATACACCCCTACCCAGCCCAATAGTGCTAACTACGACTCTGGCCTATCCTTATTCAATCAAGGCGCAACTGCGATTGATAAGTGTAGGAATTACGTGCCGGGCCCAGATGCGGTCGCCAATCAGGAATGTGAAGGCGTTAACTTCTTGGCCAAGAATCCCATTCAGAAGCAGTTCGTGATTCAGCCTAACGACCCTGCGTTAGTGGCTGCTAAATTTGCCGTTGATAACGCAAAAGATGGCTCAACGCCGGGTTCTCAGTGTGTGACTAAGACAGTGGTGGTTTCCCCTGCAGTCAACTCTATTGAGTCATGCACCCAAGCCCGTATTACCGACAATTTGGATTGTGGTGATGACTTGATCTGCAAAGTGACCGGTCGCACCTCTAAATGCGTGGCCAAATCATTCAAGTGCGCATCATGGGCTGATTCATGCTGCTACTTTAATATTACTTGTAACGCGAACGGCAATGCCAACCTTGTTTACCATGACTGCTGCGGCGCCACTTACAATAGCCAGAATATTCCGATGTCAGGCTTTACCGCACCAGGCGTTGCATACAACGCAAACTCGATGTCCAGAATCAGATGTGACCAAAGTTCAGGTTACTGCCAAGTGGATATGACCGACTACTATTGCTCCGACCCTTCTGACGTAATTGCATTCATTCCAAACACAAACTCATTCTACTTTGATGTAAAAGCCATCGTCACTTGCAGCTTTAACGGCGGTTGCGATGCTTTAGGTGCGAGGGTTCAATAATGTTGAGAAAACTACAGAAATTCATCAGCATCATACTGCTGATAACCTTTAGCACCTCGGTATTTGCCGCCTCATCTAAAGACTGCACCTTAACTAGCAGAAGTTGTGTAGATGCTACGCCATGCAAGAACATTGCAGGTGAAAACATTTGCTTAACGGATGTTGGCCAAACTTGCTGGCGCTATGAGAGCAAATACAATTGCATCAGCCCACAATCGTATGACACTTGCCAAGAGTTAATTGCCAAGGGTTGCGCGCAGATTGGTTCTAAATGCGACACTGACGAGAATGGCAACGAGATGCTAGGCTCTAATGGCTTATGCACCACGTTTGAACAAACTTACCAGTGTTTAGTTAGCCCTGAAGTCACCAAGCAAATTCAAGACTGCAGCACAGCTACAGTTTGTGATGAAAATGGCAATTGCTGGGCTAAGCCTGGTGCGAGTGATGTAGGTAGTTTTGGTAAAGCGGCTAGTCTGATGGAAACTATGCGTCAAGCATCAGTGTATCAGTTGGACAACAACCAAATTTTCACTGGCGCAGCTGAGAAATGCACACAGGGCTTCTTTGGTCTTAAAAATTGTTGTGGCAGCAAAGGTGGCGCTAAAACTAACGGTTCTATCTTGAACTCGGTAGTCACTGAAGGCGCATTATCTGGTGCATCTTGGCTAGGTAAGAACGCTGTGAATGCTGGCTCACAATATGTTTATGACATGATGTTCCCCGGTGGCGCATGGTCTTCTCAATGGGTGGGTGATGGTATTGCGGCAGCGGTGCAACAAACTGACTACCTGTCTTACGCGATGAACCCTAATATTTTTGATTTATCAAATATTTCCAGCTTTAGTGCCTATGGTTTTACGGTTGGCGGAACTTTACCTGTTGGTACGTTAGGTGGCCCAGTGTTTACATTGTCAGAAGGCCTTTACTTTGACCCAACCTCACTTGCCATCTCGCTTGCAATTAAGATGGTGATGGAGATGTTGCAATGCACGCAAGATGAAGCTTTACTGCAAATGCATAAGGGTGCGAACCTTTGTAATTATGTAGGTAGCTACTGCAGTAAGAAAATCCCTATCATCGGGACGTGTATTGAGACAACAAAGTCATATTGTTGCTACAACTCAGTGTTAGCTAAGATTATTAGCAAGCAAGGTAAGGCACAATTAGGCAAAGGTTTCGGTAGCAAGAAACACCCTGATTGCAGCGGGTTTACACCGGAAGAGTTGCAGTCACTAGACTTCAGCGCGATCAACCTTGATGAGTTTACAAGAGGTATTATCACTAACTTACCTAATGTAAATACATTACAGCAAGACCAAGAAAATAAAATGACTGGTGTATTGAAGAATAAGACCGGTTTCTAATATTCTAGGCAACAAAAAAGCCCAACTAAATAGTTGGGCTTTTTTATATCTACGCATTACTCTTTTGAAAAATTCTGCGCTTTCATTATTGTCTTTGTGATTAAGTCTGAATCCATCACACCATTTTCACTAACAAATACTACGCGACCTTTTTTCTGGGAATAGTTTGTGCCTACAGTAACTGCAAACACTTGGATGATGTCAGTATCTTTAGCCTCAACGCCTTCATAGCCGTCGAATATAGCAAATGAACTGAAGATTTCCTGTTCTTTTGTTGATACATTCTTCAACGCCAAATCACCAGCTTGAGCACCAACATTTAAGCCACCTAGCTTAGTGCCAACCACTGCTGCAGCAACACTGTAAACAGCTGCTACACCACGGTTAAACAATGTCTTATTGGCTAACTGCTGCGCACCAACTTGGTTGAGCTTATTGAACTGCTCTTTATTACCGGCAAATACTAGAAATTGATGATAGAACTCACCGCTACGGAATACAGAGGCGCCTTTTACTGAGTATCCAGCCTCTTTATACGCATCCTGCATATCCTGCGACAACTGTTTACCGTAATAGGTGCTGTATAGCACGCTCTGGCCGCCTGTTAGCACTGTTTTTGACAGCACTTTTGGAATGATGATGCGAGTACCATTTTCCACGTAATCAACATCAAATTTCACTGCATTAGAAACAGTTGCACCTGGTTGACCTGCTGGATCAGCCTGTGCGACATCTTCAGTTGCATAAGCTGTTTGTGATAGAGCTAGGCTAACCAAAATTGCAGCCATTAATTGTTTTGTGTGTTTCATTTTAAGTCCTTAAATTTAGCGGTCAAAATTAACCTTATGTTTTAGTTGTAACTACACGCACTTGTAATTATAAGGTTGTTTTATTGGTAAGTGTTATGGTATTATAAAATCATGTATAAATTAGTAATTACGTTGCTTTTGGCATCCTCCGGGACAGCTCATGCTTTCTGTTTTAAAGAGGCTTCACAGCGTTATGGCGTATCTGAGGCCGTGCTGATGGCTATTGCTAAAACAGAATCTGGGTTTAATTCAAGGGCGACCAATGTTAACAAAAATGGAACCAAAGATATTGGGTTAATGCAAATCAACTCAGCTCATCTTGAAACTTTAGCAAAATACAACATTACCGAGCAGGTTTTGTATGACAACCCATGTGCGAACGTCAATGTTGGTGCTTGGATACTTGCAAAAAGCATTGCTCATCACGGTAATAACTGGCGCGCAGTAGGTTCATATAACACTGGCATCAAAGGCGCCGAATCCAAACGTGCGATTTATGCAAACAAAGTCGAAAAAAACTTAAAGAAGATCACCCATGGCAATTAAAAATATTCTATTAGCAGCCGCATTAACTGCGTCATTTGCAGCAAACGCAGAGATGTCCTTGGATTCTTTGTCGTCTACCGTTAAACAAATGGCTGACAACTCTAGCCAGTCATCAAAAGTTTATGGCGTATGGGAGCAAGTAAAACAAGGCTACCCTGACGCTCTCAAAAAGCTGGAGAACATTGCCCAATCTGGTGATGCTGAAGCGCAGAACTATATGGGCTGGCTTTACGATAATGGCATGTATGGTGTGCCAAAAAATCCTCAAAATGCCGTGCAATTCTTCAACGCATCCGCCGCTAAAGGCAATGACCTTGGCATCTATAACTTAGGTGTGATGGCCATGGCTGGACGCGGTACTCCACAGAACGAAAAAGCAGCATTTAAGCTGTTCAGTAAGTCAGCAGAAACCAAAGCTGTGCCGCGTGCATGCGTACAAGCCGCCATCTTAGGCATCAAACTCAAACAAAGCCCACCAATGATTACCGAAAACATCAGCTGTGCAACCGATGCAAGCAATGTGACCGGCTTTTATTTGGCTGGCAGAATTGAATACGAAGCTGGCCGTTATAAGAATGCATTAGGCTTATTAGAAAAGGCCGCTGGTGGTAACGACCCAAACTCACCATGGCTAATCTCTAACATCTACTCTGGCGTGCCAGATTTATCACCGAATACCTCAATGGCCGCGGCATGGTGGCTTATTGGAGCGAGTCGCAACCCAAACAAGACTGGCGTTAACGCTGGTGGCGTGAGCCAATTCAATCTGACTGACTCTGAAATTAACGAAGCTAGAGGGTTTGCACAGCGCTGGATGACAGAGCACCCACAAATTAAGCCGATTAACTACAGCAAAACCATCATTAACAGGAAGGATTAGGCATGTTTTCTCATTTTTTTGCATCCATTTTCATTATGGCGCTTCTGGGCTATACAGGAAATATCCTCATGGGTAAGGAAGACTGCGACCGTATTCACCGTGCTGGCTCTATCGTGCGTGTCTTAGGTGGCGGTATTGGGCTGGTCGCTGAGAACTGGGCGGAAGCAGATACCAAGCAAAGCATCGTCAAAAATACACATCAGATGGACATTTGGTTCCAAAAAATTGCTAAAAGAACTATCTGGGGTAATGAGCTGGTATGCGCACAACTAGGCGATGAAGCCCTAGATGACGGCACAGCTGAGCCTGAAAAAGCGAGTGGCGATAAAGAAAAGAGCAAGAAATCTAGTGATAACAGTCACCGCAAAGGGGCTGAAACACCAATTTTACCTATTAACCCAGAAGGTTTACCTTCATTACCGGACAGAAAATAATGGCGATACAACCAAATTTATTCATCTCGACAGGCCACAATGATAAGCCTGCAGCTGAATATCTAAACAAACTGTTCTTGGAAGCGACCATTAAGAAAGTATCTGACGTGCATTTCTTAATGCAAGGCGATAAATGTTACGTCCAATTCCAAGATGCCGTCGATTTAGTCGATGTTGACTTGCTAGACTCTGCGTTTGGCCGATTGCTTGATGACAAAATCCGTTCACGTTGCAACTTAAATGCGGCCGAACGTCACCTTGCGCATGATGCGCGTATGAAGTTGACTTTTGATGTGGGCATGATTGACGTTCGCGTCTCCATCCTGCCTAGTGTAGGTGGCCAAAAGACCGTCTGCCGGTTATTAGACCAGTCAAACTCTGCCAAAGATTTGAACGACATTAAGATGTCCTCAATGATTCGGATGTGTATTGACGACATTATCAATGAGCCTCAAGGCCTATTTTTAGTATCAGGGCCAACAGGTTCAGGCAAGACTACCCTACTCTACGGCGTGCTGAATGAGTTGAATGACGGCAAGTGCAACATCATCACGATTGAGAATCCCGTTGAGTACACGGTCGACAAAATCACGCAGGTCGATGTATCGCACCACCTAAGCTTTGCACAAGCGCTCAGAGCCGCTTTACGACAACACCCTAGGGTTATCCTTGTCGGCGAGATTCGTGATGCTGAGACGGCTAAAATCGCGGTTGAAGCGGCCAACACGGGTCACTTGGTATTGGCCACAGTTCACGCTAACAACTCTGCTCTAGCTATTACACGATTACTTGAGCTTGGCATTGACCCACAATCATTAGCGGCAACACTACGTTGTGTGACAGCTCAACGCCTGGTCAAAACGTGTAGCAACATCAATTCTTGTGACATGCGTTCATCAACTGAGCTTGAATCTGAGTGGCTAGCTACCCACAACATTGACCAGAGTGTGATTCTCCCGCATGAAAACGAAGACACCAAATATGAAGGCAAGGCGCCTATCATTGAGATGATTCGTGTTGACCGTAAAGTACGCTCAGCCATTCTTTCTGAGCGTGGTGAAGTGGCCGTGTTTGATGCTGCTATCAATCAACCTCAATTTGAGACATTGGCAGCCGCCGGCATGCGTTTAGCACGCGCAGGCATCACCACTTTTGAACAAGTGGCCTTTGTCGTTGGTAAAGAAGCCATTAACCCTACCGTGGTTTCTGATGGCCAAAAAATGATTAACGAAGGCAAGGTCACACCAGAACAATTATTCAGCTTATTAGAAATACAAGCGGTGATGCGTCAACGTGGGTTTGTTCGCACACTAGAAGAGCTACTGACTGAACAAAATAGCGCTGGAAATGAAGAAAATCGCGAGAGAAAGCGCGCCAGCGTCAATAACGAACATCAACAAGTGGAGGTTGCAGCGTGAAATTGAGTCCAATATTTTTGGCACTAGCGATAGGCCTATCCATGCCGTTAACTTCCATGGCTGAGATTGGCTCTAGCGGACAGGTGCAAGCAGAAAAAACGCAGTTACCTTACCGTGAGGTGAATCCAATCAACAGCCAAGAGCGTAGCAAGGTGACAGTGGTGATTAGTTTTAGCTGCCCGATATGCGCGGCGTATCACAACACCATCTCGCGCTGGGGCAAGACACTACCGGGCAATATGGAATTCTCTATCATGCCGGTGGCCAATGACTATGAATCGTCTTTGCTCGCAGCGGTTTACTACAACATGGCGCGCTATCATCCTGAAAAAGCGGACGGCTTAGCTGCTTCGTTCTTTAGTAACATCCAAAAGGGCATGAAGGCTTCAGATGATAACTTTTGGAAAGCGGTTGAACGTGATGTTGGCAAGATTGAGCTGAACGGCTCACCAGCGAACAAAGCGGCTATCGCTAAGTTGATTGATGAGAGCATCAAGCGTCTTAATGGCTATAAAATTAAAGAAACGCCCTCTTTAATCATTGGTGGCCGTTACGTGATTACGCCAGACAATGTTCAAGGTGATCCAAATTTGTTTATAGAGCTGGCCAACGGCTTAACGTCGAAGGCGATAGTGAGAAACTAGTCAGTCCTGCAGCATAACAAGCCACTATGATTTTATGGTGGCTTTTTTGTTGCCTGCGGTAATTATCACCGCTTACTGTGCGGCAATATAATCACGCCAGAACTTGTTTGGAGACTTCAGTTCGGCAGCAATACTGGCCAGTCGATTCCAAATCACGTTGGCATCAACACACTTCTGGCTAGCCAGTTGATTCACCGCTTCAGTAACCAATGCACTTGGCGTTTCATCAATAAGATGCAACACCTGCCCTTCGAATCCGGGCTCTATATTCCCGCTTAGCATGAAGTTTTCCAAATCGATGACCGTCATGGTGTTTTTGTAGCTTGTATTGATGTTGGTGAGCGTCATTTTGATGAAGTCCATCGCTAACCCTCGCCCTTTTTAACCTTTTCCAGATAAGGCAGTGGTTTAAATCGCTGGATGTAAACATCAAACACCAGGTCAACCACTTCATCGTCTATCAATCTTCTTGCGGCAAAAGAAAACGAGCGATAATCTTGTATTACTGCAGTCTTCAGCAAGTCTTTAGACACCAATCGACCAGGCACATCTTTTAACGATAATCCATTGGCTTCTACCGCCGCTCTGCAGACCTCTTCAGTCAGTAACCGAGGGTGTATCCAAGACAAAATGTTATACCCACGATAACGGGCAATCGCTTGCATGACGTTCGTTTCGTCGATATCACTCAATTTAATGCCCATGTTGATCTCCAATTATCACTAATTGACAGTAGGAATAGCTTTTCGTTGTTAATTGAATACAACAGCCACAATAATAGCTGTTATTCAATAAATCGCGCTTAATAGACACAAGTATAGCCATTACACGCACTGAATAGGCGTAAAAAAAACGCCACCAGAATATCTGGCAGCGTCGGTATTACTTTAAGTTTAGGTGACTTTTCAAACTGCGCTTGCAGCAATCTCAATAGCTCAGCTGCATCTTGCCCTGTTTTACATTTCAAGGCTTTTTTTAGCAATGTACTTACTTTCATGGTGATCTCCTAATTTATGAATAACATTACTTAGGATATTCCCGTCACGCAGCCCGATAAAACCATAAGCCTAAGAACTAATTTGACTTATTCTTATCAAATGATAATAATAGAATTATCAAATGAATTGAATTGGAGTGATGATGAAACAAGCTGAAAGAATTGGGAGAAGCGCGAAGCCTATAGTCCCAGCCTTAATCGCAAATGAAGCATCAGGAAGGTCTGTAGCTAAAGTGCAAGCTGCTATCAGTACGAGAGAGCAATTTAAAACTTTCAAATCATCTTTCGCCAGACTACGTTCAAAAGAGCGTATTGAATTGCTAAGAAAAGGCATTGAAGCTGACGTTATCATCTACGCGAGTGATTATCTGGACGTTTCACGCGATTATCTAGGTCGCATTATCGGCATGTCTCCCGCCACGATGCACCGCAAAATCAAAAAAAATGATTTGCTATCCCCCGCCGAGTCAGAGAGATTGACCCGTATTGCGGAAATTGAAACTGAAGCAGAAGATGTATTCGGCAGCTATGAAAAGGCTAAAACTTGGTTGCTGCGCGAACATAAAGTCTTGGGCGGCACACCATTGTCAATGTTAGACACTGATATTGGTACGGGTGAAGTTAAGAGGATACTTGGCGCGATTGCATACGGCGGTGTCGTTTAATGGACTTCTGGAGAATAGCGAAAGAAAGATTTGCATTAGATAGAATTGGTATTGGTGCTATGCGGAATGGCGGCAGATGGAATCCGATGGACGTCCCTGTTATCTATGCTGGCTCGTCTATTGAGATTGCTTCATTTGAAAAGCTAGTTCATATTGAAGGGGTGTTCCCAGACGACTTGGTGTTGGTAAGAATTACCCTGCCAGATGATGCGCCCATCCTTCATGTGGACATCAAAGACCTACCTGCTAACTGGGATGAAATGCCAAGTTCAGCCGAGGCACAAGCGTTTGGCAATCAAGTCGTGCAAGAAGGTAAATATGTGGGCTTTACAGTGCCATCTTCCGTCATTCCTGAAGCGCGAAACATCATTATTAATTCCAACCATCCTGAATGGGCTAAAGGCACAATGGAAATTGTGCGTCCCTTCATTTTTGACAGCCGAATCGCTAGTGCTGGTGTAGAAAATAAATAAGCTGCAGGAAGCCGTGTCCACGCACGGTTTTAGCTTAATTTAATCCAGAAATATTGCTAATTCTATTTGACTTTTATTGTGTATATATATACAATATGAATTGTATACCCTACGCTTAACAGAACATAAAAAGGAAAAGTAATATGGCAAGACCATCAATCGGCGATAGACCACTGACCACAAAAGAGCGTGCAGCACGTTCAGCAGCGGCGCTTAAAGAGGCAGGCGGAAGAAAGGTGCTACTTAGCCTATCCCCAGAAGCAAACAAGGCGCTAAAGTCGATTATGGAAGCAAAAGGATACACTGAAGAAACACGGACGATCAATGAAACGCTCATTGAGTCCGCTAACAATAAAAAATACGATAGCAGCGATGGGCTGCTAGATGAAAGTTGAGGTAAATATTATGGAACTACTATTATTAATTATAATCTTCGCTGCAGTTGCTGCGTTCACTAACCGAGACAATGACGTAGAGGAAAATGATGATGGGGATATCGGCGCGATGGATATTCGAAACATGAACGACGTTAAGGGGCAAGCATTTTGGGATAACGATAAGGGAATCTAAACTCAGACTCCCTTATCAGCCAGCTAATTATTTATTATTAGCGCTGGGTTTAATATCATTACCACCCATTTGCTGCGGCGTCGCACTCGGCTGCTGATTAGTGTTTTCATTATCTGAAGACCCTGTTGCAGCTACAAAATTACCACCACTGTATGACGAACCACCTTTGGACGAATAACCAGTGGTTGAACCTGTTTTCACTGAAACTTCATTCGAAGGTTGCCCCAATTTAGCCCCTGTCTCCCATGTACCAGATGCCCCTGTTGTTGATGGTAACAGCGGGTTATTATTCTGACTTCCTGCCTCCCATGTGCCAGACGCTCCCGACGGCGACTGTGGTAACAGTGGGTTATTTTTCATAACATTCTCTGCAAATGTCTCGCCGCCTTTAGGTAATCCATTATTTACTCTGTCTAAGAATGGATCATCTTTTGACACGAATTCTACATAATCTTTAGCCGTCTCAACTACCGCCTCTCTAGCCTTTCTATCTCGAACTGCAGTTGAGTCAAATGCATTATATTCTTTAAGCATAGCCGCCCCTTTAGCAGAACTGCTTAGTGTTGTTTCAGGGGATGCGATGCCAGCATCTACCTTCTCTTTTGCCGCAAGCTTATTAACAGCCTGTATCTCACTGTTAGTAAAATTCAAAGGCACGCTGCTGAACGCATTTTTATTAGAACCGACAGCATCTACTCTACCATCTGACGCCCCAACCTTAACAGCGTCTTTCTTAGCTTGTTCAACAGAATCCTGATCAATACGTCCATCGCTATTAGAACCGACAAGATTTGCATTTTGATTAGGATTTTTCTGCACGCCACCACCAGCATTAAGGGCATCAGCAAACTTATTCAACTGCTGTTGCGCTAGCTGTTGATTTGGATTATTTTCATTGCCTGCTGCAGCTTGTAACACTACTAGGGCTGAAGATGCCTCCGCAGACCCCATTGGAACATTATGTGCGACCATATTATCCCTAGTCATCTTCATTCTATTCACAAAGTCATCATCAAAACCTTGCTGTTTAGCATCTGCTATGATGGTCTGCAAAAGCTGACTGGATGAAGAATTTTCTAATAGTTTTTTTCCTAATGAATCTACTGGCATAGATTCTGACAATGTCCCCGTAAATCCTGTAGCAGATTGCGTGGTAAAATTTTTGCTGGTTGAATTAACATTGGCTTCCGCCTTTGAAAGACTGACACTCTCTCCATAACCGTCTTTAATATCAGTAGTCTCTTTGTAGCCTTTAGACTTGGCTGCAGCGGCAGATAGTGTTTGACGCTCTGAACGCATTTTAGCGATTTCAGTGCCATACGTTTTGTCAAACGCTTCTGCTTTTGCCATCGTTTCCGAGTCAGTAGCAATACCTGACGCCGTAGCATTTGCTTTCAAAATGGATGCCGCACCGCCCAAACCTAGCGCAAGCTGATTGGCCATATTGACAGATTTATCCTTACCAATCTTTAAACTTTCATTGATTTGCTGCGCCATTTTATTTGTACTTTGCTTACTCTTATCATAAGCATCGTTGTATTCAAGTCGTGAAGCTTCGTCCTTAAACGCCGATGAACCGCGTGATTCCGACTTGTCACGCAAGGCAGAGTACCCACTATTCAACGTATCGCTAGCCATATCCACCTTAGCTAATGAGCTTGATGCCGTGCTTGAACTGCTTGTAGATAGGCTCATCGTTGGCATTTTATAATCAGTGTCGCCACCAGTTGTTCTGCCAAGTTCTGTTGCACCTTGAATTTTCAATGTTGGATCAGCAGCAACTTGACTAGGGGACGCTAATTTTTCGTCAAATTTATCACGGGTGCTCATACGTTCTGCTAGGCTAGTCATTGCCATTGCGCCACCAGTTAAGATAGCAAATGAGAATAACGGTACTGCTGCCAGCAAATCAGATGCCAGTGCAAGATTGACTGAAAGCATTTCATAAAAAGCAGGTGTATTAGCCATCGTAATACCACCGACGCCATTGACTGCAGGCTTCGCTATAGTAGCAATTTGTGCAGACACTTCGTTCTGAATATACATCTGGATGACAGATGTGAACGGTAGCCATGAGATTGTCCATGCACCGAACATCAAGTATTTCACAATCATGCCCAATGAGCGGCCAGCCATCAATAACGCTGCAATAATGGCAAACGGTGAGAAGGCAAAGAACATTAATTGGAAAAACTGGATTGCTGGACGCATTAACTTAGTGAACATTGAACCAGCTGCAGCCGCGTCAGCCTTCCATTGCTCTTCCGCCTGTCTTGCTGATGCCTCTTCTAGCCAGCAAGAGTTCGCCTTTTGAGCATCAGCACCAACACCTGAACAAGCCATGCCGTTTTTTAGCACATCGTAAGTAATCAAATTGCTCATAATGTCGCGCTGGTCTTGTATTGCACCATTTAGGTTTTGTGCAATGATGACGTTTACTTGCTGTTGGCTATCACCCAAAGTATATGGCTGATTTGCAGTAGGCTTAGCCGTGCTCATCTTCGTCATGTTCTGATTAATGATGGCGTTTACATCTCCATAAGTGAGGTCGCCAGCCAAGAACGCAGCCGCCCTAGCTTTTAATACCGTCGCTTGCGCAGCACAATTGGTGCCAACTGGGTCACTAGAGCCTGCTGGATAATCCATCGTGAGTGATGTTGGGTTGCCGTGGTCTAGCATGTAGGTCAATGCGTTTTGCGCCTTACTCATCTCGCCCTGGAATGTATCAGAATTGGTAATACAATCCTTTGCAAAGGTCTTGATGTTCAACGCTAACAGTGGCGCCTCTTGCGGCAAACCTTTTCTCAACGCGAATAAGAGCTTTAATGGCGCTGTGAAGCCATTATCTTTTACCGTTTGATATCTACCATCAGTCGATTGAAAAACTGTCTCTGACGTATTAAAAAGATTGTAGGCGGCCTTGGTAAACGCACTCGCAGGGATAGAGATAATCGCCGGAATATTGTCGACCTTCACAATAGAGCCGGTATAGATATTCTGCACCACCACGCTTGTTGGGATAGTCGCAAGCGTAAAGGTAATGCCAAGCCCGACAAACGCCGCAATGGGGTTACTAGTGACGTTCCCCCCCGGTATCAAACTCATAATGAAGTAGATAATTGCAATCAAAGAGCCCAGTAGTGCAGCGGACTCAAAGAGTCCCCTGTCACTAAAGAACATTGCAACGGAATTAAGCATCGTCCAGAAAGAGGTCGTGTCGCCTAATGCATAAATGGTAAATGATGGTAGCGCCATGTATCGTCGTCCTTATCTGAAGCGAGTTGCGTAGAAGGTAGATGGGTTGTATTTATGTACGCTTTCTACATATTGCGTCATTTCATTGATGCTCTTAACGTCTTCGTTCTGCGACAGGGCTAAGCGCTCTGACTCTTTGTACAAGTAGTCAATACGCTCCAATATTTCCCGCTGCATAGGTGCGGTTGGATTTCTCTTAATCTCTTGCGCAGCCTTTTGCACCGCAATCAAATAGTTAACCAACATCCCTTTAGAAATCACTGGGGTTGCATACACAAGCACCTGCCTCATCGCTTGCGGGTTATCCCCTACTGCACCGAGCAAGCCCATCACCGGCACGTTGGTGTATTTCAATAACTTTTGTTGGTCAGATGTCAGCGGAGAGCTAGTTTGCAACGCCTCAATCACACCGGTATGCGTATCATCACCAATTAAGGTTTGTTTCACATAGCCTTGCATACCGATGAAATCAAATTTTTCTCTCGTTACATTCACGCAAGTTGGGTTTGAGTCATCAATATAATCTGTATCACAAACATACTTCTCAAGTTTGCGATCTGGGCTACTACCACGCTCCAAATCGGCTATATCAATCAAGTGAACATAAGAACCATTACCTGTATTGTTTAAAGGCGCACCTGATGAGGATTCACCTTCATCACTAGCCTTATTGACATACATGCCGATGATACTCATCAGGATTTCATTAGTTTTCTTATCGCTGGTGCTATTACCAGTGAAGTCAGTCAACATTGAACCTAATTTCTTGGAGTTAATCATCGTCCACACGCCGTTACCGTAGCTCATGTCCAGCTTCTTCACTTCGTCCTGAGATTTGGCCACACCGTCGTCAGTTGTCTTCAAGATACCTGCTAACCAGTCGGTTGCCATACCAGAAGCAGACTTCAGCGCTGAAGATACGTCAGGAATCATGGATTGAATTTGAGATGAAGACGGGAAGTCGATTGCGCCCAATAGACCTTGAGCCAGCATGCATGAGTTTTTAGCTTGACCATTCAAGTCATTGACCAGCTTTTGAAACTCGCCCATCAATTTGCCCAACTCTGGGTTAATCGCCTCAATTGCCGCCTTAAAGGCTAAGCCTACTGCGTTTGCCGCAATTTTTCTGAACAACGCGACCAATTGGTCAGCATTAATGAAGCTAAATGAACCGCCGAACAAATCAAAGCCACCACACCCAGCACTCATGCGAGGCGGGTCAAATACAGCCAAATTGACGGTACTAGTCGGTACACGTACTGCTAAGCCACCACCCACGAAGGCGTTACGGTCAGGCGTTTGTACTACCCCGCCTGAGGTCAGGTTAGCAAACATACCGTCCATTGCTTTATCAAGGACGCTTGCCGCTTGTGCAACGCTAGCGGTTAAAGTGGTGGCAATCAATACTGCCGCGGTGATTTTCTTCATCTTCAGGTTCATGGCCATATTCTTATCCTCAATTAATACCTAGCATCTAATCGCTGTTTTAACTTCTCAATCCAAACTTTAGGGTCGTCACCGGCCCCATCCTTCATATCATCCGGCTTCAAGACACCACGTTGATACTTCTCAATGCCAGCTAAAATTTCTTTTGGTAATAGATTGTTTGATTGTGCAGCTAAGAGCAGGCGGTCAGATAAGCTGTCTTGCGCCATCAAGCCCTGTGAAATCACGGAGTAATTGTTAGGTGGGTTTGCGAACACCGTGGTTGGTGTTAGCTTTACGTTAAGACGCTTTGCTTGGCCAGAATCTTTCACCCATTCGTTATCAGCCAATAAGCCTGGTAAACCACGGCCATCCATAGACACGAACTTAACTGTCATGCCGTACTTTTTGGCCACTTCTTTCACTGTATTCACTTGAGGGCGACAGAACTCACAGCTAGAGCTGAAGAATACGAACAAGCCGCCTACGGTTGAGAGATACTTGAGCGCATCTTCTTTGGCCACGTTCATATTGCGGCCCATTTGTGCGGTTGCAAATGATGCAATCGGCACACGGTTGTTTTCGTCTAGGAATGGGTCTGATGCAACAACAGTTCTGGCCATTTCAGCGTAGTTTTGCGCTTTATCCATGGCAATTCGTTGTGCGTAATAGTATGCCGCGATGTTTTCTTTAGTCGGGTCATCAATGGCGCGATCTTGCAGCACCTTCATATTTTTGCGTAGCCATTCAACAGAAAAAGGCTTGATGGCAGCCTTAACCGGCTCTTCCTTTTTAGCCTCTTTCTTAGGCTCGGCCGGAGGTGGTTCTGGCGCCTTAACTACCGGCTTTGGAACTTCATCCTTAGGGTCTTTGTACCAAAACCAGCCGTCTTCTCTGGATTTTAAGAAATTGGGGTCTTTTTGTTCGGTTGAAACCCCGTTTTCTTCGGCGTGGCTAACTAACGCTGGTGCAACCAGCAATGCAAGCAACAATGTGCTGATTGTTCCATAGTGTTTTTTCATGTTTTAATTGTAATACAATAACATTTACTTGTAAAAGCAAATTAAAACAAAGGTTTTGCTTTACCTGAAATAATGTCCTCACTTACTAAGCCCCAGTAGCGACTGTCGTAGCTTCTAGGCTCTGTACCGTAAGCAAAAAACTTACCTTTGGGGATGATATATTCTTTATCAAATTGACCAGGCTTAGCATGCAGCCTTTGAATTAAGTGCAGCACGTCGACCTTAGCGTCATTCACGTACAGCACATCTTTTTGGATTTTGATTTTATCGCCGGGTACGGCCAACACCATCTTACCGATGAGCTTGCCATTGAATTTCTTACCCATTAAATCGTTATTGGCAACGAAGGCAACATACTCGCCTTTCACTGCAGGGTAGCGCCCTATTTCAATAAAGTATGCTGTCCAAGGTAGACATTTAACCTTATCTAAATCTAGGCCTATGCGGTAATGTTGTGCGAAGTGGCCGGCGGCCATGGTTCCTAAGACCCAGACCACCGAACTCCACACCACTGTCTTGATGATGAATTTACGTCTAACAGCGTAAAATTCAGAGAATGATACGCCAGCCATTATTTAACATTAGCGCGAGCAGAATCTAAATCAGCCATATTGACACCTAGCTTTTTAGCTACTGCATTAGTAATGTCCAAGCCTGCTGGTTTGTTTAGCACTGCAGCACTATTGATAACCACAATGCCATGGTCAGTGTAGGCCTTAATAGCACGGTTTAAGTCGTTAACAAAAGACTTGGCTGACTCTCTAGGGTCAGCCCCTTCTTGTCGCGCCATAAACAGCTCATTGCTCTTAGCAAGTGCTATAGAAGCTGAATCTATCGTCACCACTGGTGATTTAGACTTGTCTACTTGGCGCTTGCTAATTTCCAAAGTCACCACAGAGCTTGCAATTGAAAATAGCGCAGCAACACCCACAACTAGCCATACTGGCGCACCGGCTGAACGCTCAACTGCGACCTCAACATCCAGAACTTTAATGTCATTTTCTGCCATGATTACCCCTTAGAATTCAAATATTGTTGCACTGCCTCTTCTGCAGGGATGCCTTGGTCAATCATGCTCATGATTGGCTCAAACTCTTCGCCTTTAGTTGAGAACGTGACTTTAGTGAAATCATCCACCACGTTACGATAGACGCCATAAACGTTTGAGCGTCGAATCATGACCTCTGAATACTTACCTGCCACCGTATGCACTGTCTTCATCAAATACGCACCGTATGGGTCGATGGTGAAGTTGCCAGAGCTAACAGCGTCGTCAATAGACTTCGGACGTTGTGCTAAGATGAAGCTCCATGTCGAGTTGTCCATGATTGCGCGTGAGTTTTCAGACTTGGCCAAGTCAGCAACAGACTGTGTCACCACAATTACGCCACCTTCATGCTTACGCGCCTTACGGTAGATAGCCTCTAGCGCCTTAGCCATAATTGGGTCGTCCAACAGCTCCCACGCCTCGTCCACAATTAGAATTTTGCGACGACCACGGGTTAAGAAAATCTCATGGTTAATGCGTGACATTAGCTGTAATAGAACAACCTGCTGAAGCGTTTTACGGCCTTTTAGGTCTTGAAGCTCAAGGACTACAAAGTCTTTAGTAAAGTCCAGTGAGTTAACACCGTTAAACCAACGTGCGTATGCACCGCCAGTGAACGGGAATAACTGTGTGGCCAATCGATTAGCTTCAGGACTATGCGCCTGCTCTTGCAACCATTCACCTACCGCCGCTGGCGTCGCAGATGAACCATATTTCTGCCATACAGACGCAATCGCTTGCTCAAGAATAGCTAGTAAATGATCTGACAATCCGTCTTCAGGCGCCGCCATTTTAGCTAGCGTTGCTTTCAACACGTCCATCTCTTCATCAAGGTCTTCAACGTGCGTAAACGGATTCAAGCAAATTTCAGATTCAGTTGAGAATTCAATGAACTCACCACCCACCATTTTATTTAACTTGAAATAGCTTCGACCGGCATCAATTGCCCATACTTTAGCGCCTTCAGCTAAGTAATCGCGCACGATACCTTGCGTGATAAATGACTTACCTGCACCAGCTTCAGCACAAATGTAGCCATTATGGTTGCCGTCTGTATCAAACAAGTCGAATGTCGCCGGTTGACCGTGACGAGTCAAGAACATCATTGCGCCGCCTTGCGTACCACGCCACTCACCTAATACAGGCAGGAATTGAACTGCGTGAGCAATCCCCATGGTATGAAAGCGGAATAGGTTTTTAATGCCCTCTTCTGAGGTGTTTAACGGCATTAATTCATTCCACAAAGGCTCAAGTACGCGTGCATCTTCAATAATCTTGAATTTCAATGAGGAATAATACGCAGACAAGCCGGCTGCCAATTTATTGACGCGCGCTTTGTCTTGTGAGAACAGGAATAGCGTTAGATTCATCTCACAAACCATGCCGCCACGACCGTCAAGTTCATCGACCAGCACATCAAAGCCTTCTTTTTTGTAGCCTAAGATTGGCGCCACGCGCAACATAGGGCCGAAAGCCTGATGGTTAATCATTGTTGAGCCGCGACGTACTCTATCGCTAGCATCCACTTGGTCAGGATAACGAATCGTCATTACCAAGTAGTACGGATCTGTAATTTGGTTGCTTAAGCCAGAAATGTCACCTGTCATTTTTGACATGGTGGCCAGTGATGCTCGCTGAGGGAAAAACTTAACACTCAACGCTTTACCGAAATAACGGTCATCATTAAAGCTAATTGTTCTTGGGTCTGTATAGTCAGCACCCTCGGTTGCACCGAAAATCTGCTCACGTAATGGTGTGTGCTCGTTGTAAGAGTTGTTTCTTTCACCAAACACGTCGTTAAGACTGCGCATGGTTTCCAAATACTCTGACACATCCATTTGCCACAGGAAGATACCTGAAGAGCTAACAGCCTCCATGAATTTACCTACCGTGGACTTAAATTCTTCAATCTCTGCATGGTCAGGGTCAATGCTTGCAGGGATTTTGAAAGTAACAATCAAATCCTGCTTATTCATCAACACGCCAGATTGGTTAACCAAAGGCTTTTCAGTGCCTGATTGGTACAACTGGACTTGTCGCATAGCAAGCTCGCGCGTCATGCCTTCAGCCATCCACTTTTTAGCTTGGTAGCGACTTAGAATATCTTGAGCATGCGGATGCGCAAACAAGCCAAACTGAATGAAGGTATTCTTGACCATAGGGGCAGATAGAGCTGATTGCAGCCTATCTACCGTACTCTGGTCAGCGCCAATCAGGGTATTCGCATGGAAGCTAGCACCCAGCCAAGCGTTTTTACCATTGTCATCATAGCCATGAAAAACCTTCTTACTATCGTCGGTGGCACGGATAGTAAGACGGACAAAAGGTAATGTTTTGTTTTTATCAGACATTGTTAGATGATCGCTGAGAAAATACCATTCAAGATACCAGGTGCAATAGATGCGGTTAATGCCATACCAACACCTACAGCCACCGCCATCACGCTTTGTTGCACGATGCCGATACCTAGACCTACTGCTAAAGAGCCTAGCGCAAAGGTTTTACCCAAAGAACCAGTCAATTTGTCATTCAACCAAGTCGTTGCTGTAGCAAATGTACTGTCAGTACCAGCCATAACAACTACTGAAGCCATCGCCAGAACTACGCCCAAGGCAATTACTGCATCACGTTTGTTACTATTTTCCATTTAATATCTCCCTAAAAATAAAAAAAACAACTACAAAACTACAAAATTGCTGTGAAAATACCGCTCAAAATGCCCGGAGCGATGGATGCTGTAATAGCCATACCAACACCCACAGCTACAGCCATGACACTCTGCTTAACGATGCCAATGCCTAAACCAACGGCTAGAGAACCAAGCGCAAAGGTTTTACCCAATGAGCCAGTCATCTTGTCGTTAAGCCAAGTTGTTGCCGTCGCAAATGTACTGTCAGTACCTGCAACTGCAACTGCACCAGCCACGCAAAGAACAATGCCAGCCGCAATAGCTGCATCTTGATAACCACGCTTTCTTTTAGCTTCTAATTCCATACGAACCCTCTTTTTTAAAAAAACTACATCACTGCTGAAAAAATGCCATACATGATTCTTGGCCCAATGGATGCCAAAATCGCAATACCTACCGCCGCAACCACAGCCATCACGCTCTGCTTCACAATGCCAATCCCCAACCCTGCCGCTAAGCACAACAAAGACAAAGACAGGCCAAACTTACCTTCTAGGTTGGAACGGATAAAATCTGATTGGTCAGCAAAAGTGTTGTCTGCGCCCGCCAGAGAAATCAACGCATAGAATGCGGCGACAAACCCAGCTGCTATCAACGCGTCTTTTTTCATGTCTTAACCACCCAAGTTGATTTCTTCAATTGCAGGCGCCTTACTAGGGGCTTGTTGCATTTGAACTGGTTTTACAGAAGGTAATTCAGGGTTAGCGCCCGGAGCCATCTCCACTACTTTGTGAGGGATGTTCACGCCGTTGCCGTTGAATGTGTAATCACCGACATTCCATTTGCGCGCATTGATTTCGGTGTACAAGAATGACGGCACATGCAAGTCGTCATTTCTATCAATCCATGGTGCAACCCAAATACGCATCACTTGTGAGCTTGAGCGCACTGGCAAGGCTACTTTTGGTGGTTTTGCTTGGATTAGCTGGTCAACTTCAGTGCTTTGTTTAGCAACCTTTTTAACTGCCTTTTTCTGTACTGCACGGTTCGTGTCTAACGGAACAGTGCCGGGCATAGGCATATCGCTCTCAGCATTTGGAAGAATGCCTTGTGTAGATTTGTATACAGCCTTCGGTGTCTTGCAGGTGACGCCTTGTGGCATACCTGGACAGCTAAAGCTAGATTCACCTACAGGATTTAACGCAGCAGCACATCCTGTAAACAATGTGGCCACTGCCGTTAACGCCACCGCATTAATACTTTTTGTATAAAAGCTCATACGAAAATTAGGTCCTTTTAATTACTACCGTTTATTTAATAATACTATAACACTTACTGATAAATACAAAGTAAAAAAATTACATCAGATTTACTTAATTCACTGTATTTGATTGACGCTCACTAAGCATGTCTCTTTGTTCAGTCACATATTTTGTGGTTGTATCCAATGCCACTGATAGTTGTCGCATATCTTCATCGGTAAATGAGCCATTAAGCACCTTGATTTCGCACTCTTTGGCTGCTTCAAACAATGGATTTGCCCCAATGTAGACAGCAGCATATTTAAGGTCAGACATCGCCTGTCCTACGCCATTTGCATTGCCTTCCTTGCGATGTACAGCCGCAAATAGAAGGAACTCAGTAGATGCCGCTAAAAAGTCATCATAAGCATCTAGCGTTGCGCTCACGCGACCATCAAAGATTTCCATCAAAACAGCAGGGTCTACTATCACTGCACCCTGCGTAACGTTAGTTGTCGTTTTGTCTGTCATGACTATTTAAGCTCCACGCCTTTAGTTAAAATAATTGTCGCTTTACGGCCAGCGTCAATCTCCACTACTGGCGTCATTTCTTTAGCCATCTCTAGGAAGAATTGCGATGCTGATTTAGATGCGTCTGAGAAGCCTCTACCCAATGAAGATTGAGCAATAGCACCCATGTCTGGCATTTGATAGCTTGTCCCTGAATTCAAATTCAAGCCTGGTGTGCTTTGTGGTGTCACTGCCTGACCAAAACCACTCAAAATACCTGATGCCAATGACTTAGCAATCAACTGGCCTTGCTTGGACACTAGGCGTCCACGCATACCAACACGACCATCTTCACCAACCACATAACCGTCTAATTTAGCCTCAATTACCTGACCACCTTCTCTTACGCAAGATAATGTCTCTGTACGCATCAAAGCACGCTCAGATGACAATGAGCCGTAACCTGCAACTAGCGCAAAACACTCTTTAATGTCATGCACAAATGAGTTAGGCAAAATTGCGTCTGCTTTTACGCGTGCTAGTGCTGGCACTGGGTTTTTCTGAGCTACTGCGTTGGTTGCCGCATCCATACCGTTAAGCAAGACCACTTCAAACATTGAGCCACTTGGCAAATAAGCGATAGGCGCTTTGACTTCAGCCTTCACTTTTTTTCTTTCTAGCGCTTTGTCTTCACTGATAATGCGGATTTTTGGTGACTCTACCGGCTCTGCTGAAGCGACAAGCTGATTTGATTCACCTACTGGCAACAAATCAACCACTGGTGCTGGCGCTGTCGCCGCTGGCAATGGCTTATCCAACTCTTTTTCTTTTTTCAAAGAAACTTCAGCCAACTGTGTCGCAAGCTGATCTAACCGACTAGCCAACATTGCATCTTTAGATGTAGGCGCCGCGTTCTTTTCTGCATTGACTTGGTCTTTAAATTTAGACGCGTCTGCAGCAACCATTGCCAGCTGCTCTTTCAGCTTAGTTACTTCATCGGTAAGGGCTGATGTTTTAGATGCGTTTAGCTCTGCATTTAAGTCTTTTTCGTTAATTTGAAGGAAGCGAGTTTCATCTGCACCAACTTTAACGGTTGTTGCTTTCGCTTCGTCTTTTGTAAACAAGTAAGTACAAAATAAAACGATGAATGCCAAACTACCAAGCACAAACATGCTTCTAGTGTTCGAGGGCATGTTTTCCCATTTTGATTTTAATGATGATTGTGCGTTAGCCATTAACGTGTCTCCAATTTGTCTGAAATGACATAAGCAATTGTTGATTCACCTTGCGCTAAAGACGATCTAGGGAAGAATGAAACTGCACGTACACCAGGCTGATAGAATGAGTTCTCTTCAAGCTCAACTGACTGCTCTGATGTACCTTCAATACGGTAAGCGTAGATGTCAGAATGTGGGCCTGAATAACGCGACACTGGTGCGACCACAAAGCCGTCAATGTTGGCCATCACATTAGGCAATGGTGCATCTGCATAACCTGCAGGTACTTTACCCATGGCAACAGTACGAAGTAACGCACGCAAGCCGTCTGTGTAAGAGTCATTTGCTGGTTGCAAATCATCACCTGACATCGCCACATTGGCCGGATTGCCATCAGCACGGTCAATCTGCATCAACACCGTTTGCGATGGAATGTCTCTTGGCACTAAAGTCAGTGAAATCACTGGGTCGTTTTCACCAGAACCAGTCACAAAGATAGTGAAAGGACTGTCGCTCTTAGGCGTCACATAGATACTTTGGCCACTGGCAGAGATGTCTGTTTTCGTTTGGTCAATGATTTTTGGGTTAGGGAATGGTGTTGAAATACGGCTAGGAAAGTTGCGCGCAATCTCCACCATTTCGGTATGCGTACCGTTGGCACGAACCACCACAGGCTTAAAGTAATCTTTTACGCCTTTAACCATGCCAATACCGGGTAAAACCTCTTCCTGAATTGGCAATTTCTTTTTGGCTGACACTGAGTTTGCTACCACCGCCTTTTTGCGCGCAGGCTTCACTGCTGGCTCGGTAACTATCGCAGGGTTAGTGTTTAGCGCCTTAACTTCGACGTGACTATCAGTCGTTATTGAAACTGGGCTAGCCGAACCAAGATTAGGCGTTTTGTTGTTAAGCGGAGGGTAAGTCACATCAGCTGCCAAGCATACTTGAGAGAATAGTGACGCAACTACAAGAGCAATTAGTTTAGTTTTCATTTGTCAGTCTTCATTTTGTTAGGGTCGTTTCTATGCGCTTCTAGCCAAGCAATTGTTCTTGCCTCGCTGCCTTCATAGTTGTTAATTGCGTCAATAACAGGCTTACCTTCAATCATTTTTACCTTGATTTCGTAAGTCATCTCACCGTTATTTTCCATGCCATCAGCTTTCTTGATGGACACCGTGCCAGTCACAAACACTTTTGATGTTTCTGGCTCGTATTTAACAGAATCCGGCATGAATGTTGTGGCCACCGCATTACGAACAAACGCCTGACTTTCTGCTTGTGATAGCAGCTTGTTTCTTACTTCAGAGTAGATGCGAGGTGAAACCATGGTGGATAGATTGTCGACCACAAAGCGCACATTTTTAGGCGTGATATTGCCTGCCAATGTTGCCGCGTAAAGACCGAATGATTTGACGTAATTGCCGTCTGCAGAACTCCAGCCAACAGTCACTGAACGGTCAATGTTTGGTGGAACCAAAACAATACGCTCTCGTGAGTTGTATTGGCCAATCACAGACACCAATAAACAGCTTGCTAGCACGAAGTTAGTGACGCCTTGCAGACCACTTCTTTTGCCAAGCTGCTCTAAGGTCTTACCGCGATTCATTATGTTAAGAAGGCTCATAGAATAAATACCTTTGTTAAACCATTGCGGTAGATTTTGTTTAATTCCATCAATCCAACGCTATAGGTGAGGTGTTGTAAAATACCTGGCATTTGGCCGTTCTTAAAACGCTTGAACTGACCTACTGCAAAGTAACCGACTGCCATTAAGAGCAACAATCCAGTGCCGCCGATGGCTACACCAACAGACATACATCCAAAAAACACCAAAGCCTCATCAAGCTCCCAAAAGAACAACTGGGGTTGTGAGTCAATGTATCTAGGTATCTTTACCTCGTTCATAAAAGCTCCTAAATATCACAGTTAGATTTGAATGCTGGAGCCTTACGCTTCTTCTTCAAATGATGTTTTTTCTTCTGCACCGGCTTTTCAGCCACTTTCTTAGCAGGAGGCTCAGTGTCATAGCTTGCTTGTGGCAAACCATCTACATCATCTGGATTGATAGGCTCTTCTTCATACTCAAAAACATCTTCACCACTCTCACCTGTGCTTAAAAACATAGGTGCAGTGTTTGAGTAACGAATGTGCTTTTTGTCTTGAGCAGTGCTTAACACCTGCCCTTTTTCCTGAAGCGTTTTTACTGTCGTCTCTTCACCAGCGATTAGCGCCTCGTTGGCAGTAATGCCAGCAAAGGACTTGCCTGAGATGAGCAGCACAGTCAAAAGCATCAAATTTGAACTTTTAAACTTCATGGGTAATCTCTTAATATTGATTGGTTTTATTATACATTATCATTTACTAGTAAATCAACAATATAAAAAATTGTATCTAGTAAGATAAACTGCGCGCTCACTCATGCTGTGCTTAAGGTAGTGCAACCACTCTCTCATTGGTATCCAGCTTCATCGCATCGGCTTTTAATTCCGCCTCTTGCTGTGCCAACTGCTGTAAATAAGCAACTTCAGCATCGATATCCTTTTCAATCAAAAGTGATCCATCACCAGGGATGGAGTAACTTAAGCGAGTCATGGCCATCACTTCATTCAGCGCACCCTTCACAATGCCCGGACTCCACGTCACCTGACTGGCCAAGCTCACATCTGAAGTGATAATCACGGTCAAATTACGAGGCTTGAGCGCCTTCAGTGCGTACGCAAGCGAAACTGGCTTATCCTGCCCTTTTACAGACGTCTCCAGCCAGATAGCATCCTTAGAAACTAACTCTGCAGAATCTTGATAAACAGCATCTTCCAATACTGGCAAATCAGCAGCATGTGAAGCCATTGGGCTTAGCACCAATGCGGCAATTAAAACGTTCTTTAACATATCAGTCCTTAAATTAACAAAAATTCCACCCAGCCAATCACGGCAACCAGAGGCAGACCTAACGGGTTATTAAAAGCCACCTTCCAGTCTTGACCGGATGGCAGCCCTGAGAAAAAACATGACGCAATGCAGTATGCCGATGCAAGATATTGATAAATCGGCATACCGTTCATACAAAACTTCCATAACAACAATCCCAGCGGGAGCATCATCAATGGTGGCGCTAGTGCTATCAATGAAGTGGTAAAAGGTGTGGCATTAAACTCAATATGCCCCAACATCCATCCACCCTCTTGTCTTTTGGGGACAATGGAGATGGAGGACGGGCTATTACCCAGAATTAGCGCAGTAATAAAATGGCTAGACTCATGAATAATCGTGCCCGGCAGATTAAAGACAATCATCGTCAGCGAAGACATCCTGCTCGCCGCTGACATGAATGCCGCAATCACCATCACCACCGCACTGTCGACCGGCCTAGCGCTCACTTCTGCCATGACTGCAGTAGCAACCACCCCAGCACTGTCGACAATTGACGGCAAATCCATGGTTAATAGTTAGTTCTTAAGCGTAAATCAGCCTCTGCCGCTAAAGCCTTATTGCTAGACTTGCGGCGGATGGTCTGCAGAGCCACATCGATAGACTGATTGCCCTCTACTAGACTGTAATTAGAAGGCTGTGCGCATCCATCTTCTAGTGCGTTATCCGCTTCAGCAGAGGCAATCACAAACGCAGGCACGGTTTTGATATTGAATACCTTGAAGGCATTTGGATTGATCTGCCAATTGCTGCCAGACTTGTTCACTTCATAGACAGCCTGACGGGTTTTCTCCAGAGAATCACTGGCAAAGCCCCTCAACATCAATGTCGCACCGCGCTGTTTAGCTTGTTTGGATAAATCAGACAGGACTTCATCTGGCATCGATAGTGAAACAAACACCATCAATTCATTCGCCTTGTTCTCTTGGCGTTTGACGTTTTGGATGCGTTTGGCCACGTCAGATGGGTCAGCATAAGCAGGCTTAATCCCATCTTTTACCGCAGAGCCAATTCTGTTCTGAGGTTTAATCGTACCGCCCGTGTCTTTCATCACACCCTGAGTCGTGCGCGCAAACTCAGCTTGTTGCTTCAGGATGTCCTCGTTGCTCGGCAAGTCTTGCGCATAAGAAATCGCGCTGACAGTTAAAAATAAAGCTGAAAGTGTAAGTTTTATCATGGGTTATTAATTCCGCTGCAGCAATCACGTTTTCTGAAAATAATATAGCTAAAGTCACGGTAGCTAGGCGCTGGCGCTTGCGTACCTGATTCGCTCAAGATGGTAGAACGACCAATCGGATGACAACACTGGCCAAGCACTTTTTGCTCTGGGAAAGGCAATATCCTAGAGAGCTTGTAGCCGCGTTTATCCATAATCAGCTGAGGGTAGCCACCGCCGCACATCGCACCGTCACCGGCATTGGCATACTGTGTGCCTGCCGCATGTAATTTAGCTAACAATCGTGTGGTTTCAAGTCTGCCAACCTGGTCACGACTCACTTTAGCGTTGATGTTGCCGGTTAACGGATACATCTGGCCCCATGCCCCTGCCACCCAGAATAGCGATGGAATAGGAAAGCCTGCTGTAGCGGCCACGGCATCCACTGAGCCTGCAGCCAACGCGACCAAGCCAGCAAACGGATAAGCGTAAGGCGTGAGTAACATGGCCAATGAGTCATCATTATGCGTAGGGTCAGCAAATGAAACCCACGGAATGTCAAAACCACGGCTATCCAAACAATTACTATCGACAACCGCCCCCATGATGTACATCGCTGGGTTGATGTATAGATTCACCTGTTGGAATGTGTGACCTTTGCCCAAATCATTATTGTCTGTGCCGTATTGCTGAGAGTTAATCCCAGTATTCACTTGCACCCCACCAAGCAAAGGGAAGCATCCCGGTATCGTGGTTACATCCGTCATATAAGCCATCTCCCAGAAAGAGACTGGCATCCCTATTTTTAACTGATTAGGGCATAGGCAAAATGGGGAATTACCGTTCGGATTAGAGTCATAATCCTCACCGCCAACCAGCGCCACGCCCATTAACTTGATGGGAAACATGCACGACCAGCAAATATCATTCACCAAATCAGGAAATTTACCCTGACAGATGGCGTTCGCATTTGCTTTCAGTGGCAGCAGTACGACGAACATCAATACTAAAAAATAACGACTAAAGCGCATTGTTATACCCCTCTTCTATTTTTAGTAAGCGACCGTTTTGCGTAATCATGGCCGGCACTAATTTGATATTAAAATGGTTGGTCAACATGCCGCGTTGGTCAAAGTAAACCGATCTACCCCACTTCTGGGTCAGATTGATAAAAGAACCAGCAGTCAGAATCACCTTGTCTTGTGGGTTTGCGTCTGAGATTTTCTTGGCATACGCCACTTGACGCTCATCCCTGCCGTCAATGAATAACATCCGCTTACCCATCGGCTGATAGTCCAACGGATTCAGTTTTGTGCCTGCAGGGATTAAGATACGGCCAACTTCATCCTTCACAGCCTCTGGATAGGTGTAAGTCGGGTCAAAACTACGCGCCTTGTAGCCAATCGCAGTCTTAATGTCCGGCAGTGGTGCTGGATTTTTCACGGCATCTAGCACTTTGTCGCGATATTCATTCTGACGTTTAGCAATCGTGCCATCCGCCTGCATCCTCTTCGCCTTGTTCTTAATTGAATCCACCGCATCCTGCTCGCCAATTTCCCAAGTATTGCCGTATTTGCCGAGGTCTTCTGCAAGCAAAGGCATTGCCTGCAACATCAACGTCAACACTGAACATCCAATGACATATTTTTTAATATTCAACACTAAATCGCTCCTGAAGCTCTTAGACTAAAATAACCAACGCCTATGTAAATTGCAGCAATCAACACATCATGCTCACCGCTTTTCCACCATCCAAACTCATTACCAGCCTTTCTTCTTGAAAACCTAGCGTCCAACCGATAGCGATGGAACGGAGAAATAATCGGCACTCCCATGGGGTTAGGCATATCGACCAAAACGTGCGTCAAGCCACCTATGGCGAAAGCAAATGCCAATTCCCACCCGATACCTGCATGCAAGTTAGAAAATGCGTAATAGAGCAGATAAACCCATGCTGGCAGGTAATGTGTAATCGTCCTGTGCGGAATAACTGAGGTGCGAATCATGTTGCCATTGGCATCACGCTTCACTTGACCAAACCAGCCCTTTTTCGGGCTTGGGATTTCCAGCCAATCCGGTGCAGACGAACCTGAAAATGCAAACAGCGCCATTAATGGCGCTGAATCAAATCCAGCGTGATGACCATAAGCATAAGCAACCATCGCGGCTCCTATGCCTGTTGCTCTATGGCCAAACACGCCAGCCATGCTATTTACTTAGCGGCGCCCGGCATTGGTGCGCGCACTGCTGTTGGTGTGTTTTTATCCAACTTAGCCAAACCTGACGCGCCTTCGTTAATCCATACATCTAAGCGGTCTTTCGGCATCGCACCAGGCAATAAACGGCCATCTTCAGCAATAATCATTGGTGTGCCACTTAAACCTAAAGCTGCGGCCAATTGCACGTTAGCTTCAATTGGGTTTTTACAATCTTTGTCTTTTGCTGCAACACCACGCAAGAACCAGTCATCCATCGCTTTTACATTGTCTTTAGCGCAGAAAATGTTTTGTGCTTTTTGTGCCGCGTTAGGATGTAAGCCTTCAATCGGGAATAGGAAGTTGTAAACAGTAATGTTATCCATTGCATCAAGCGATTTCGCTAATTGTTTGCAATATGGACAATCTGGATCGGTGAATACTGCAATTTTGCGCTGGCCATTACCTTTAACAGTCACGATTGCATTTTTAAGTGGCAAGCTTGACCACTCAACTTTGTTCACTTGCTCACGCTCGTTAGCGGTCAAGTCAGTTTGTGTTTGCATGTCATACAGACTACCGAACATAAAGTAACGGCCATCTTCTGATACATAAGCGAGGTTTTTACCCATTGCAACTTGATACACGCCTTTAATCGGTGTGGTTTTAATTGCATTCACTTGGGTTGCTGGGTAGCGCGCAGTTAATGCCGCCTTCACTGACGCTTCATCCGCGTGCGCTGCTGCAGAGAAAATACCAGTTAACAAAAGTGCTGCTGCCAATTTATTTAATTTTTTCAATTTTTAGTCCTTGTTGATAGTTAATAAATTACGTTTGTAATACTACTACATTTACAAGTAAAAACAAATTAAATATATTTATATTGAAAATAATATTAGGCGTTGACATTGCATACGCGTACCAGTAATATTCAGTTGTCGACAGAGAACATCCTGACTAGTTAAGCGCAAGGGCTTAATTTAGGTAATCGCAATGTTGCCCGACAAGCATTCTTCACTGAAAAACCTTTGCAGCCCAGCATGTAAATGTTAGCTAAATCACTGGAAACAGTTGGAACACCATAAATGCTTGCATGTTATGGCACAGAAAACGGCCTGCATCCGTTGGAGTGAAAAAAGATACGACTTGATGCAGCAAGTCTCTTAGTTGCAATAAAAAAGTCCAACTCATTGAGCTGGACTTTTTTATTTGTGCAACCGACTTTACGACTACTCTGGCGCGAACACTTTCACCTTGAAACCATCAGGCTTAACGCTTAATTCGTCAAAATGCACGTTCGCACTCACGGTAAACTTATCATTGCCTTTGATCTGACTTGGAACATTAACGCCCTGCAGTCTTAACCCAGCCAAATAAGCCTCTTTAGAGATGACTTTCTTATCTATCACCTGACTGCCATACGTCACAGTGACTTGAAGTTCTGGCCAGTCAGTCGCATCCGGCAAAGGATTGTTGATAGAAGCGCGAATAAAGTATGAGTTAGGGGTGATAGGCTTAAACTCAATATTAGACACATTAAGCTCTTTTGGCTCATCAGCACCACTCGCTGCTGCAACTGCCGCGGCTTCGGCTTCGGCTTTCTTCGCCATAGCCGCCACTTTGTCAGCCACAATTTTTTCATCTTCAGCACGTTTTTTCGCGCCATCATCTTCAATGCGCTTGATGTCATCTTTGGACGGTATCACCTTCAAGGAAACAGCTTCCGCTTCAGGTGCGACAGCCTTGTCGTTATCAATGGCATACTTAGACACGAAGTAACCAGCCACCACAAAAGTAGCCAACAAGGCCGAGCCGTAGCCAAGCCGCCTCATGAGTTGTTTTTGTTTAATATCCATCGCGAATTAACCGTTAGCCTTAGTAATCACAACCACGCCTTTCACATCGTCCACCACCGTTTTAATACCGGTGAATGGCAATGCTTGATTGGCAGCCCATAGTGGAATTTCCGCTGACCAGGTGGTTACGCCACCTTCTGAGTTAAATGAAACTAACGTGCCGTTCAACGTTAACAGTGTAGAGGTTAGCTGATGGAATTCAGCCATGCGATCGCCGCCAAGCTCTTTACGATTAAAGTCCATGAATGCCTGATTAATATCAGCCTTTTGCATGGCCACTGACTCTTGCAATGCACGTCCGAAATCAACCTCACCAGACTTGTGAATTTGCGCGCTGACCAATGCAACCATTAAGGCCACGCCAGCAACAGCGACACCTGCTACTGATGAAACTTTAGCCATTTTAACGATAGGCTTCATTTTCAGGTGCTCATAACCTTGCCATGAGGCAGACGCATCACTCGCTTGCAGGCGATGAATCGCGCAACCTTGGGCAAAGGCCTCCACTTCAGACGATTCACCGATGTATGATTCAACGGTCGTGCCGATTTTCTTCACACAAACCAATAGACCACTGCCACCGTCCAACACATACGCCCCATCACCACGATGGCCAGCGTTACCCGGCAAAGCTGCTGCCAATGGCGTAGCATCTGAGAAAGCACTAGCAAACTCACGCGCTGATGCGGCGATGTAATACACATGTCCATCTTTTACCGAATAAATCAAACGAATAGTTTCTGTATCCAGTGCAGTACACGCTCTGTGATAGACCAAATCTTCAGGCTTCACTTTGTTTTTAGACGGGAGTGGCACGCAACCTGAAATCAAATCTTTTGGGGTAAATACCTTCATGTTCTTTAACCTTAATTATTGGTAAATGTAATTGTATTTTAATTTATTATTTAGCAAAACAAAAGCGCAAACTAGTTGCGCTCTTGCCTTACATATTAGCGTTAGTCATCATGCTCATAATCGTGTCTGCACCGCCTGTAAATACACTGAAGACGCCCACGCCTATCAATACTGAGATGGCTAAGTAAACAATCACGATATAAACCGACAACTGCATCATGAATTTAGATTGAGAAGCGGCTTTTTCTTCCCGTGACTTAGAAATAACCTCTAAGATTCTGGCCAAATCTTTCGTGTCCTGGTGCGATGAAATAACCAAACGCTCGACCGGTGAAAACAAGCCAGAATTCTCCGCGGCATGGGATACACTCATCCCCTTCGTCATAGCACCTGAGAATGACTGCAGCTTATTCAAGATGTCTTGATTCTTTGTCACCTTGATTAAGTGGTTAACCATAGTCGGCACGCTAATCCCTGAACGCAGCATAGATGCCCCGATTTGGAATAGACTTGCGGTCACGCTATTTGAAATTAAGCTACCGATTAACGGCATGTCAGCCATAAATTCATCAGTTTTAGCCTTCACCTCTTTGTTCATGAAATACACAATGGTGTAGATCGTCGCAAAGAACACTACGCCGTAACTGAGATACATGAACGCTAAGTTGACCCCTTCCCAGAATGCCAGCTTAGACAAAACTAGGTCGGCTGCCTCTTGGTTTTTCTGCGCATGCATGAAGTAATTCTTGATGAATGGGATTGCGTACTCATCCAAGGCATACGGCATAGAAACTGCAGATGAAATCTCCATGGAAAGCACGGCCATAACGCCTAAAAACTTCTTCCAGTAGGTCTTACGACCTTCCATGTAAGCTAAGGCCGTCGAGATGGCCACAGAGGCGCCAGACACCTCGCCACCACGCAGAATGGCAATCGTAGTGTCATCAAACAAGCCGGTCTGTTGCATTGCACCAGCCAAACCGCCACCGCGATGCAATACTTCGACTGATTTCTCTAGCCTTGCACGCTTTAGCGGATTCGGTTCACCGTCCACCACTGCAGCCAGCGCGTAACCAATTGGCACACCGCCCTCAACCTGAAACTTCAACGCAGTCAGCAACGAGTATTTGTATTCACGGCTGAAGTATTGCGTATTCCATGTCGTCTCTTTCACCATCTTGATAGAGTGGATGTACTTAGCGCCATCCTTTAGTGCAGCGAATCGCGCTTCTTGCGCAGAAAACACATAGTATTCTTTATGTGCATCCTTGCCTGAAGCGTTTTGATAAAAGACATCGTAGTATGCTGATAATGTAGCCACATTAAACCTTTATATCCAAAGCAGAGCACGCCTCGCGCATGTCAATCAGCTTCAATGACAATAAGCTCTCCACTGAGTCACGAACACTCCAATAGTCGACACCGTCCAGCTCAACAACGCGGCCTAGCACGCTATTGGACAAGAACACCTCTTCCATCTGAGTTCTTAGCTTTTTATCTTGTGAGAAAAATGCGCCTTCCAAGACCAACACACGGTCACGGTAGCCTGTATGGTCACAATGTTCACAACCAACAGCCACGTTAACTTCTGCATCTTCAGGCAGATTTAAAGCAGCTGCGCCTGGTGGCCAATGCTTATGGGCATTCACTGTCTTAGAGCAAGAGCATAATTTACGCGTTAAACGTTGATGAATTACGCCCTTAAGCAAGTGTGCAATGGCAAATGCACCCATAGACTTGTACTCATCAGGCAACATACTCACTAAGCGCGAGATAGATTGCGGTACATCTGACGTGTGCAACGTGGTCAACATCATGTGGCCAGTTTCAGAGGCACTGACACCCAATTTAGCTGTCACAGCGTCACGCATCTCACCTACCATGATGACGTCTGGGTCTGAACGCATAATCGCACGCAAAGCCACAGGGAACGTTAAGCCGGCGTCTTCGTTGGTCTGCACATGCTCAACCATAGGAATCTGAATCTCAACCGGGTCTTCAACGGTAATCACACGTAAAGCACAACGGTCAATCTCACGAATCAATGCGTTCAATGTCGTCGATTTACCGGAACCAGTAGCGCCCGTCACCAGCACAATACCGCCGGTCTTTTTCTTCATTGAAGCGATTTCAATTAAGCGCTTATAGATGTAGTCTTGACCAGTCATTAACGTTTGTAATGAAAGTGCGCGACTCGTATCCAAAATCCGCAAGGTCAGCGTTTCACCACCGTCTAACGGCAGCGCATTGATACGGAAATCCACACGATTGCCACGGTATTCAATAGACAACCGGCCATCATGCGGGATTCTTGTGTTAGAAAAGTCGATACCTGCAATCGATTTAATCCGTGTTGAGAATGCCTGAATCGCTGCATGCGTTAACAAGTATTTTGGACGGCGCAAACCATCCACACGGTAGCTAACCCAGTTCAAGATTGGATTTGCGGATACTTTAATGTGGATATCTGATGCACTAGACTGAATGGCGTCAATGAAGACATGGTCAATCACTTGGTTAAGTAGCTGGCCATTGTCCGTATTACGGCAGAACTCTGCGATTTCAAGCGCGAGAGATGAACCATCCACCGTCGCACCACCTGAAAGTTCATCTAAGACAAGCGCACGGTCTTTCGGTGTACGCTTCACGTCAGTCACTTTAACGCCCAAGCCATCAGCAGCACGAATCAAATCATTCTTGTTCTGTGGTGTTAATGGCTCAATGGATGACACCACCAACACATCATCATCAACACCATGCGGAACAGCGCCAATAGCGCGCAAGATGGAGATTGGAATATTGATTTTACTAAAACTAATATCCCCGTCGCCTGCTTCTTTTGCCGCATGTTTAAGCTGGACTTTAGTGGCCAAACCCAACTCGAAAGCCACCTCACCCACACTGTTAGTAATGCCAAAATCTGCTAATCTGGACTGCGCGTTAATACAAAGATTGAGCTGTGATTGGCTAATAACCTTGTTCGCGACAAGAAGTTCGCCCACGCCTTTCGTTGCATTTGGTTTTTCGTTAAGAGTTAGCATAGATTATCTAACCATCCCGTTTTGTGATGGAGTACCTGTGGTAACAGTGCCTGTGGTCGCTGTCTGGCCAGTCGCTGTAATCTCAATAGGAAGACCAGTGATTTTGTAGGTAGGCGTTGTATTCACGACTGGAAGTGCTGGTGTGACAGCCGCTTTCACTTGTGTTTCACCCACTTTCCATACGCGCTTGTTGCTCACTTGGCTTTTGATGTAAACACCGTCTTTACCAAGGTCCACTTGGAAAGCAGACTGGCCAACAAACAACGTATCGCCATTTGAATAAAAAGCGACGTTAGTGCCAGATGAAATCAGCGCGCGGCCATTTTTAGCGCCTAGCAAGTTCAACCCTGAAAAATCAGAGGTTTCTGGCACCAATGGCGGTAAATTACCTGCAGGTAGACCACCTGGTTGACCAGCTGGTACGGCAGGCAGATTGCTCACCGGTGGATAACCACCTAGGCCAATACTCGCGTTTGATGGCGCCTCTAAAGGATTATCACGGAAACCTTCAGCATGTGCTGAGGCTGAAAAAGCTAAAGCGATTAGTGTCGCGCTTAATAATTGAGTTTTCATAATCTGCTGTTAATCCTAGTTACCTAAAAGTGGGTTGAATGGACGTGGCTCACTTGTAGTTTTGCGCGCCGCTTTTTCTTCAGCCTTTGCAGACTCTTTAATCTTAGCAATCAGATCTTCTGAAGCGGCTTTACGCACCTCTTCTGAAGGTCTTAAGCCTACGTTTTTGTTAAGCTGAGCATCATTCAAACCACCTAGACCGTCAAACTTAACCACGCGTGGGCGCAACACAATCACTAACTCTTCTTGTGATTGGGATTTGTTGCTAGAAAATGGCACCATGCCACCAAACAAAGGCAAACCGCGCTTCTCTTCATTGCTGCTCTTAGAGGTTAAACCACCAATCACGATGGCATCACCTGAGTCTGAGGTAATGGATGTTTTTAGCTTCTCACGCGTAGTTTGCGGTAGCTTCAAGGTCGTGCCGACTGCAGTGAATTCGTTGAACTTCACAATGTCAGAAATACCCAATGACAAGGTTGTGTAAACCTTATTCTCATAAACATTGCCGCCAATAGATAACTCTAGGCCTGACAATTCACTTGCTGTAGAGGCTGACACCGTTGTGGTGTTGTTTGACACCGTTGAGCCCACCTGTGACACGTAATTGGTCGTTTGGCCAACGGTAATCATGCCTGCGTCACCAGAGTTCACCATAATCTTTGGCTGAGATACGGTTGAGATTTCGCCGTTCTCTTTCAAGAAAGTGAGCAATACATTCAGGCTAAATAGCTTGTTATTCCAGATGGCAGTGAAATTGGCTGCATTTTCCAATGCATTCGTGGCCACATTACTCATACTGACGCCGCCATTAGACGCGTTTGCATCGTTAAAGCGCTTGCCTAAGTTGTTCCATTGGATGCCCAATGATGAACCGTTGTTTAAGCGCACCTTGTATATGCTCACGTCGTACTCAATGATGTTAATCGTTGAGCGTAAGCCTTTTAGATAAGCCTCAACGCGGTCAGCTGAGTTTCTTGTGGCGTTATACATGATAGAGCCAGATGGACGGTCTAAGATGACGCTAGACGCACCTAAACCTCTGGTTGTCTCAAGAATACCGTCATACATTTTGTCTAATGGCGGAATCTTGGCCACAAATGAACGATCAGGATAAACCTTCAGTGTTTTTGTGCTGTTGTTGTATGAATAGAAAAAACCAGCCTGCTCTGACAAAGCCGCTAACACATCTTCTAACGAGCCATTCATGCCGTAGACAGACACGTTGTTGGCCATTAACTGATTAGGTTGACCGGAGATGGTCGTCACTGCGAAACCAATCCCTGTGCCTTCAAGCAATACACGTAGCGCATTCGCTAGCGAGGTGTTTGAAACGGAATAATTGCTCACACTCAACGCTGGCAAAGCATCGCCATTGCCTGACTGTGGTTTTACAATCCAGCCTTCAGGCATTTCAACCTGATTTGCCTGCGCATAACCTACACCACCTAGAGTTAGACCCATCACTAGTGATAGGCTCGTTAATAGTTTATTTATTTGCATATAAATGCGTCCCCGTTAGAATCTTTTGCTAAAACACCAGGCGTAGCACATGCGCCACCTGCTGTTGCCGTTTGTTGAAGTACAAGTTGACCACTAGTGTCCACCACTTGATTTCCGCCAACCTTGTAACCGATTGAAGAATTTAAACTCGACACCAAATCCCATGTTTGGGTTGCTGCGTTGAATTGATAGGTTTCATCCGTAGATTTCACGATACGTGCCTGACCATCTGGAATGGTTGATTTAACAATGGCATTTAATGCTGCAAGGTCTGCAACCGGTTTGCCAAAGTACACTGTATTCGCCACAGAAGTCGCATTTGCTGCGCCTATAGACGTTTTAGTGACAACCGAGTCATCACCCACTGGCACACCTGTTTTCGCTTGAGTACAGGTGGTTTGCAGGGTGCGATTTTGACCGGATGAAATTAGCGCGAAAGAAACATCGGTTGCTGCCGCAATTGAATAAACGCAGTAACCGTAGAATTTGCCCCAGCCGTCTTTTTTAGGGGCGATACTGGAAGCATAGATGATGCCGCCACCTGTCGGATTGTCGGCAGCATTACCTGATGTTTGATATGTTGTTGGGGTTGGAAAGCCTGCACCATTCAAACTAGCTGATGCCTCCAGTGCGATAACGTCACTGGCTTGCTGCATAGAGTTAACTGAAGTTAACCTGGATTGCGTTGTCTGCATCTGATTGTTCATAGATGACAGCGAGTTGTAACCTAAACCGATCACCGCACCAACGGCAATCATAATTGCAAATATATAAGCGATCATACTTATGGCCCTGCCAATGTGATAGTAAGTGTCAAAGATGAAACTGAAGCCGGCGCTTCAATATCTGCGATAGCTCTAGTGAATAGAGCCGCCTTCGTGGCGTCTGCTGCAGTCATCATGATTTGAAGACCGCTAGCGTTGTTTGTGTACGTCCAAACCGTGTAGCCTGTCGCTATTCTCGGTGCGTACATTAAATTGGATGAATCCCAAATACTTGTTGCATTGCCCGGACAGACCAGACCACTTACAGCGGCCGCAGTTGTAGCGGCTGGGTAAGAAGGCTTAAAGCCTGTGCCATTGTCACCAGTAGGATAAGCGCTGGAACAAGCAATTAAAACTGAGCGAATTAAACTGTATTCAGCATAGATTCGATTCACAGTCGCGGTGTCATTTGCCACCTGAATCACTGGCGCACGACCTGAACGATAAACCGTAAAAGCCACAATAGAGGACAGCAACAACGCTGAACCTATGACCAGAGGCAGGAAAGCAAAGCCGGACTGTGAACGAATCTTAAGCATTATCTATATCCGATTAAGCTGGAGACAATGCTTTAAATGCAACGTAGTGCGGTGTCGCGTCACTTGTAGATACGCAACCTGAAGGCATGTTAGCCATTGCCGCTACAGCGCTCACGTCTACTGCCGCTGTTGATGTAGGTGCTGCAGAAGTTGCACCGCCTACCCAGTCAGCCACCAACTTACCTGATGCAGGAATAGTGGTTGTACCGTAGATTGATTGGTTGATTTGCGCACAAACGTTTTGCGTCACGCCTGAAGCAACAACAGCCACATCAATACCAGCTGGTGTACCAACACCGTTCAATTTCAAGCCGTTTTTCTTGTAAACGTAGTAGCCTTCAGTTGCAGCTAAGCCAGCGGTCAAGATTGACGTTGCTTGCAATACAGGCTTATCAATACCAGTTACAGTCGGCGCGAACAAACCAGTAGCCGCGTTGGTGTCGTAAGTGATGGTTGTTGGGTCAACGCCATTCAGTGCCAATTGGTCGTAAGCCTGACTAACTGAAGATGCGCCATCTAACACGCCTGACGATTTAATCTTGTCGCCGTTTGCCGCAATACCTGAAGTCGTACCTGATGTGCCTGATGTTGCCAAATAAGCAACTAAAGCACCCAATACCACGACCACACCTACGATTAATGGAACTAAAGCGAAACCAGCTTGTTTTGCTTTAGGAAATTGTGCTGCACTCGCCTTGCCCTTGAACTTAAGTTTTGAACCGAACATATAAACTCCTAATTAATTTACTGAAAATTCCATCTTTTGACCTACAACATTCACACCCATGATGGAATTTGAGCATGACGATCCGATACAGATTTTGGATACTGTTAGTTCTTTGTTTGAAGCGAGAATTGAGTCCAATTTCGCCATAAACTCACTGTAGAACTTGATTTCTTTGGCAGTTAATTCAATGCCGTTTGGGGTAGCCTTTAAAGACAAATGGTCGTTCTGCTCCACCTTGGCCAGTAGCGCCGCGTATTGCGGCTCAGACCAAGATGACCGCATCAATGCGACCTTAGGTAAAGGCTGAATTGTTGATGGCGAGACTTTAATGTCATTTGACTTATGTATTGAGCTCACCGAGAAAACTACTGCTGTTAGCGCTAAGACCCAAGCAGCACCCGTATAAAACATCCATGCATTCTTCATTAATCACAACCTTATTTTATATAAAACAATCTTGTAATACTTTAACACTTACTTATAAACGTAACAACAAAAAAAATACACTAGTTGTGTATTTAATTATTTGATTTAATCGCGTTATGAAGGCTTCAACGCTTTGTAGTACAGATAATGCATGCCTGATGTACCGTCTGCCGATGCACATCCAGCCGGTCGACCAGATAATGCAGCCAAGGCAGAAACATCAATGGCCGATGTTGACACTGGGGTAGATAAACTCGCCCCACCAACCCACTCAAGCACACTTTTGCCAGAGTAAGGAATGCTAGTGTCGCCAAATATCGCCCGATTGATTTCTTGGCAAACCGTCTTATTAAGGCCGGACAGCACAATCGTTGCATCATCCCCACCCTGCGTGCCGACACCATTCAACTTCAGCCCCATGCTCTTGTAGACATAAAAGCCCTCGGAGGTACTGAGGTCTGATGAATCAAGTGCTGCAGACGGCACAATAGGTGCATCAACACTGGTAGCAAGCATAAAAAATAAGCCGGTGACAGGCTGCGCATCAAGGGTGACAGCTAAATAGGGTAAGCCGTCACGCAATCGCTGGTCATAAGCCTGACTAATGGAGCTAGCACCTTCCATGATGTTCGCCGCCTTAATCTTGTATGAGCTAGTAGCGAAGCCTGACGGATGCCCATTGCTAGACAGCGACAAGTACGACGTCAGCACAACCAGCACAATCATCACGCCGATAATCAGCGAGGCAATAGAAAAGCCGCGCTGGCTGGCCTTAAACGCTGGCAGCATGCTCTGTCGATTTTAGATAGTTAATTGTCGCCAACACGCCACCATGGCGTATCACAAACTCATCTACGGTTTCCCATACACCAAAGTCGGTTTTAGCAGTATGCACCTCTACTCTTAGGCCATTACCATCATCACCAATAAATACGTTCTTTGTTGAATCGTATTCAACTCGTTTAACCTGTTCTAATGCCATTATCTTTCCTTCTGTGTTGTTTTCTCGCCGTCTTTACGCAACGTTGGGAATATCACGTTACGCGGCAAGACTAAATTTTTAAGAACTATCGCATGTGCATCTAGCAGCTGTAATACTACCTGCCAAAGCAGGCCAAAAACAAACGCTATCGCTTTACCTATGTTAGTTAACATATTCAATTCCTGATTAGCTTAGTGATACATTAACATTTACCAGTAAAAATGAAAAGCATTTTTTACATCAAAGCGTAGTCGCAATACTGGATGCAATGCTCTTTCATTTATTAAAGGAAAAAAATCATGGGAATCTCAGCAACAAACTCAACTGGCAGCAAACCTAGCTCAACAGAAAAAAGTTCATCTAATGCGCCACAAGCTGCAATGCAAGAAAGTGCGGAAAATCTGCAGATATGGAACCAGGTCAAGGACACTGATTCAAGATACACGAAGCCACTGTTCGGTGGTGACGGCAGCAATCTCACTAGCATCAACTCAACCTACCAGATTTATCGTGCTACAAACCTATTTGGACCTTGCGGCTCAGGTTGGGGTTATGAAATAGAAAATGAAAACTATATTCAAGGCCCTGCTTTGTATCCAGAACGTCCTGAAGCAGGAAATCACACACTGCATGTTCTACGGGTTAAAGTTTGGTATAAGCACAAAGGTGACATTGCTACAGTCAGTCATTTTGGCCAAACCGTACTCACCTCTCTGGACGTATCCGGCAAAGTTAAATTTGACGAAGACGCTCCAAAGAAATCACTGACGGACGGGATTAGCAAATGCTTATCAATACTTGGGTTTTCCGCTGATATTTATAGTGGTCAAATGGATGCCAAGGTGAAGGATAATGAGCCTAAAAACTCAAAAAACCCTGAAGGCAATACTACTGCAGTGACAGCTTCTACACCTGCTGCTACACCTGCTGCTACCGCTGCTACATTGGCATCACTATCGCCCACACCTGAGTCGATTGCAATCACAAAATGCACCTCGTTAGAAGATCTGATGAAAGTTTGGGGAAATCTAACAGAAGAGCAACGCGGGTTGGAGGTGAATAAACTCACCAAAGACTCAATGAAGGATAGCTTATCTAAGCCAGCAACAGTGTAATACATCAACAACAAACCACCATTTCCTCTGGATTTGGTGGTTTTTTCTCGTACAAATAGCTGTTTAAACGGCTATAAATCTACTGCTGAGATGGTGTTCTCAAACCAGTGCAACTCAATCCCCACCTGGCCATCAATGACAGCTAGGTATGACAAGTCAAATGCATACAGGCCGTATTCAGCCTCGCCCGCAGCAACTTTAGCCTTCACCAAGAACTCGATGTCCTCTCGACTCGTTGGTTCAACAATCACGTCAAAACAAGCGTCCAGCACGGTCGGACATACCTCACCATCAACGCCATCACTTTCATACTCAATAAACGCACCAATGCCAGTGACCTTAACCGCTTCACCTGTTTCTTTGTTACGCATCCAATTACCGACTTCTAACGACATCGCACACCCCTTCAGTTAACTTAATTTACTTGCGTCTACTTTAGGTTCAGTAAATACCGATATCTGATTTGCCCAGTAGCCCATTAACTTTGAAACTTCATGCAGTGGCATTAAGACGCCACGCCAGCCTTGACCTGGATCGCGGAATGCGAACAATGTATGACCTGGGTGATCTGCAGGAATGTCAGTGTAAAAATGTGGATTGGCTAATACAGGTAAATCTGTACCATGCGCCAATTCCAATGGCACGACTGGCTGCATGCCTGCTCTGGTTAGCGATAAAAGACGGATTAAACCTTCTACGTCCGCCGGGCTCGCCGCCTTGCCATCTATCATCACGTTTTGACCTTGTACTTCAATGTTCATATTCATCATCCATGTGTTATTGATAATTAATTATTACACAATTACATTTACTTGTAAAAGAAGATTGATAGCACACGCCACTTTTACTGCGTGGCGTATAGCCAACATCAGTATAATGACATTCAAAATAAGGAGTATTTCATGAAATCAAGATTTAATATTTTGCTCGACCTTTGTTTAAACTTATTGTTAATTGCTGGTTTATACGCGGTATTAGCATTGTTTTTTCAAGTGATTGTTTTTGTATCCACACAATCTCCAACTGTTATGGCAGACGCTAATTTCGTAAGTGTAATTTTGAAAATTAAACGTATTACATTAATTGCTGCTGCAGTAGGCTCTGCATGGTGGTCTTTATTCGCTGTTGTTATTGCTTCCAAGCGGTTGCGTAAAGAGTTTTTGGTGGTAAATACCGAACCTGTTTAAGCTAAATTCCATCATTGATGGCGAGTTATCAAACTCAAAATTAATCTGTTACAACGAACCGCCATCCTCTTGGGATTGGCGGTTTTTCTACGTCTATACGACGAAAATGTCCGATTGTTATACAAATTACACTTACTAGTAATATATTGCTTGACCACCTTCAAACGTGTGTATAACATACACACATACTAGTAATAATTAAAAAAGAGAAATACATGACTAACGTTTACAAATTTCACAATGAGCCTTTATCTCTGGAACAGATTTTTAGCATCAACAAAGGCCGTATAGCTAACAATATGACGCGCTACAACAGCACTATTGCTGACCAAACAAAAACCACTCGTCAGAAACTAGAAGCCAAGATGATGAAGGCTTTATTTTCTCGCGACCAAGCGACCTTCGACCGCATTACTGCGCTTATTGCAAAGTTCGACCAATCTAAATTAAAGGTAGTGAAATAATGATGGACAATAACAAACTAGAAAAACCTCTGATGTTTTTTGATGAAGCTAGCCAAATGTTCCCCGCCTCGTTCGAATTTGGGAGATTGGCCAGTTACACCCGATTCCACAGCGGCCTTCCAATTGGTGAGCGCTTCAATGACCGATTCGACACCTTAGTTGGTGGTGTGCTTAACCTAGTCACGCAACGCTTAACTGACGAGCCATCTGACGTACCTTCAGAATCAAAAGTAGTCGCTATGCCGTCGTTAATCGTTGACTTTGCTAACGGTCAGCGTCGCGAGATTACACCTGAAGAGGCTGAAAATATGCCTGAGTGTGCTGAGGTTTTAGTAAGACTGAAAGAGCGTGTGCAACTGCTTGCGCCTAAGAAATCCACACCTGAACAGTTTGCTTTAGAAAGAGCTTGTGAATTATTGAGCACCCATGGCGACGGTTTTGGTGACTTGGGCGCATTAACCGTACTGCAGGATATGCTGGATTCTTTATCCAGCCAAGACACAGCGGATTCCACTCAACACAATACCGAGTTCAAATACGAAGAGTTTTCAGACTGGTGGGACACTTTATCCGAGGTTGATAAAGACTACCAACCGCAAGTCGAATCGCTTGTCGCTTTTGACGCAGCCAGAGAGACTATCCCAGCGCGAGAAATGACACCGGAAGTTCAGTCCACCATTGAGCAAACGGTACGTGCGTCACTATTTAAAGCATTCTCGACTGAGCAAAGAGAAAAAATCAATAACTTGCCTGATGAATGGGACATTGTTGAGGTGTCTTTAAGACAAAAGAAATATAGAGATTGGAGCCCGCTTACCATTAAAGCAATGCCTCACGACATGACTGAATCTATCGACACACCAGCAAAAGTTGATGCCCCTATTGGCCGGAAAACCGCGGTTAAAAGAGCTGTGCTGGCAAAACTTTTTAGCAAATTCTCCGATGAGGCGCAGGAAAAAATCACAGACACCTTGGGTAGCTGGGAGATTTTTGAGCTAACTTTCAAAAACAACCAAAGCAACGACCTACCAGACCTGAAAATTGAAGCAAAAAAACACATCAACGGTGATGTGTAAGGCGAATAGCTTTAGCTCAATGCAGTTAACTTAACAATACTAGGAATTGAATTATGGATATAAATACAGTGATAGCTTCAGTGGTTAGCGTAATAGTAGTGGGCTCATTTACGTGGTCTTTTATTTACTCATTCATCCGGGAAAAGGAGTTGAAAAAAGCACTAAAAGCAGAATTGGCAGGCATTTTCGGCTGGGAGGTAGAGAATATCCCAAACAATGAAATTAAAACCAAGATTGATGATTGGATTAACAGCAACCCCAGTCCAACAGACAAACAAATTAGCCGGTTCATGGACGACTTGATTGAACTCAAGAAAGCGTTATCACCCCTCACTGAAGAGGATGTATTCAATTGGCATTACCAAGCAAAACCAGGTGCTGCCCTCGTCAACACAGTCAATGAGTGGATTGGCAGCACCAGCAACCAGACTTACGGTGATTTTATTGAGTATTTGAACGAAATGGATACAGCCAACCAGCAAGCAGCATTCGTTAAGGCGTATCCGAATGCTAAAAAACTAAGCGTTAATTATTAAGAAGACACCATCATGACTAGAACCAAAACAGCACAAGCCTACCATGCCGAGGTTGCTCGTTCATCAGAGGCTAGACGTGAAATCTTCGAAATCGCTAAGGATGAGTTTCCTATCGGCCAGAAAGTAAGATGGATTCACACATACACTGGCGAAGACTATCACAACCGCCAGCCCGTCTATCGTCAAGGGACTGTTGTAAATATGAGTGAATTTGAAGCAACTGTGCGCATGAAAACAAGCGCTACACATAGAGTTCGTCTGTATCAGCTAGAGCACGCTGAACCAGTAGCACCGGCAATCTAGCGATGCAATTCCATAGCAGTGAATATGCCTCCCAGCTTAAACGGGAAGCTGAACAGAAAAAGTGCCTTCAAGACGACCCTCACTGCCCTAAAATGGATGGTGATTTGTGTGAAAAAGGATGTTTTGAAGTCACTGTTGATTTACAAACAATGACGATCGTTAAGGATGTATAAATGAGCAAGACTGCACTAAACCCACTGCATCATGCGGTAGCTGCCATCAGAAAAGCAAATGCTGTGATTTATCGTTCGACGCCTACAGAGATAAACACCAATCAACTGCCGTATGTGTTGAACATGAAAGTTGAGCAAATAGTCATTCCGGGGGTTAAGTTTTGGAATGGTTATGACTACATCCATGACCATAGTGATAAATACCAAGAAATTAAAAAGCATTGTTTTTCCTTAAAGCATGGCGAGTTTTTATACATGGACATGGACGGTAATGGTGTATTTTCTAACGACATCTCAAGCCGATTGAGCTCCTTTGTTTCACACGGTTGCGACGTGCTTGGATGCACTGAAAGCGCTATCTATTTCCATTCCGATATATGGGATAACAAAAACATTGTGGGTCGTCTGAGCTTGCTTAAACCTCAAGATTTGGGCGATAAGCCGCGTATTGAATACTTCAACTTGAATGACGCACCTGACGGCTTGATGAATTTTAATTAGAACAAACCAACACTAAAGCAGGAGTTACCAATGTTAAATCTGAGTTATAAAACTAACTTAATCGTTATTTTTTTATTTGTAGGCCCAATGCTGTTGTTGGCCTGCTGTGAGGCGATTAAGACTATGCTGGCTAAAAAGAGGCGGGTTACAGCTGAGCAAATTGAGGCTTGGCACAACGATTTTGAGCCTAACGATGACATCGTAAAAACAGTTAATGAATGGCTTGGCAATCACACAAACGCCACTTATTCTGAGTTTGATAGATTCGCAACGGAACTCCTAGCATCACATTTGAATGCCGAGCTAGAAGCAGCAAAGATCACCAATAAATACCCAAATATTAATAAGCTAGGAAAGTAATAGCCATGGAAACCTCAAGTATGAGCAGTGATTTAAGAGTCATCAGCACCACTGCAGTCGAAGCATTAAAACAAGAGGCTATTGTCGGCGTGCTACGTCGTGATGTGGTGGAATACAGCAAGTTAATGGAATTACTAAAGACTCCTGTTAGCCCATGCCATGCCGTGAGTGATACCCAGGCGCATCAGGAATTTAATGATGCCATCAACCACGCAATCAAACTTGGTTCTGAAGGGATAGCGTTCCTGCAATACTGGCGCGAAGGTGATTGGGATGCCTGTGCTAAGTACGGATTTATTTCACCGCAAGCCAATAAGGCCAATGTACAACAAGAACAAGTGAGCTGCAGCGCACAAAACTCACTCGACATCATTCTTGAAGCTGGCCGCTTAATCCGTGAGAACAATCGTGGCAAAAACCTCACAGATGCTGAAGAGGATGTCGTGCAAAAAGCTATCGCCATTTTCGGCTACAAAAAATGGCCCGGCTACTACGACGATGATGACGGCGACGAAGATTAATTGATAGTAAATAACAATAATACTTAGGAAGCTATGATGAAAATTAACGACAACAAACCCTCTTTGTTTTTGCGAATGACCTACACACTTGGCTTAATTACCACTCAGTCTCTGGTTGAGAAATCACAAAGCACAGACTATGAACTAATTAAGTTTGCCAGTAGAGATGTTGGCGCCTTAGACACATGGGACTACTTCATCAATCTATACGATAACAATAAGATTAGTCGTGAGTTTATCAAAGACAATTTAAACCTATTCCGCCTGTCTTTCTTGTTAACGAATGATTTCCTCACTTTTGAGGAATGTGAACAGGGCGTTCCTACCAACCATTTCCATCTAACTAGGAAGCAGCTTGAGGAAGCGCCGCTACTGTTTGTCGTTAATCACCAAACAAAGTGCAATATTGACAGTGTGAGTTGCATTTCTAAGTCAGGCCATTCCAGCATCACCATGGTGTTGTTTCAATATGTTTACGGGCAGCCGACCCAACTTGGCAACTTGGTCATTGAGAACCGAGGCAATATTTACCATGCCCCTATCGCGATGGCCACACAATTTGAGTTGATGAACGGCAAATTCTACTTTGACGGTAATACCCATAATTTTGATTTGGATTTTGATGAAGAGCTCTGGTGCGAAATCAAATCAATCTTGGGCTTGGTGTACAACTCAATCAATAAGAATGCTGCTATTAAGCTTAACCAACCTACCGTGACCGGCTCACAGTCCCCTAAAGATACTGGCATGAGCCCTTTAATGGCTGGCGCTATTGGATTAGGCGTTGGTTTAGTGGCGAACGAGATTGTTAATTAAGCAACAGAAGTAAAGGTGAATCATGAGTAAAGCATACATAGTCAGCGTCTTTTGCGTAGCAGTCCTATGGATACCATTTGCATCATGGATGTTCCATAAATACTTTGATGCGCCGACCTTCACTGCTGACCCGGCATGGTACATCTCATCTGCGTTCATGAGCGTTGTGGTCGCGATATTGTTTGAATATATTAAAAACTGGATGGCTAAAAAGTAAAAAACACCCAATCTCAAAGAGAAAGGGTGTCGGTGGGATAAAGCTAGAGGATTAGTATGACCGGTTAGACCAGACGTAATCTTCAGGCTCAACTGATGGAGCTGGAATTGCAATTAAGCTTTTAGGGGCTTTAGTTACATTCGACTCTGTGAGCAATGCGATTTGAGCTTTAGTTTTTCTTAAGAAATAACTAATCTCGCGACGATTTGATTCGTCCATTGCGAATTTTAAGCATTTAAAGCAATTACTTCTAAATGCCAATAATTCCTCACGATTAGCTTCGTTAATGAAAGTGTGAATTTTTTTGTGGTCTGCGAAAACTGCCATGATATTAATCTCCGATTCCCGTGCCAGGAATAAGGTAAATATAGGTTTCGCCATTTTTATGCACTCTTAAGGGATCAACTCAAGTAAAAATGACGAGCCAAGCTAAAAAGATTAACTTTGCAACAGTTATTAACTGAACACGGCACTGTAAAAATGGAGACATCCCGATGGGCATGAAGCGAGAGAATTTTTTCATCACTGACCGACAAGGCAGTAAACTTAAAGAGATTAAAGAGAAGACCGGCGTTAAGCAGGCAGAAACCGTCCGCAGAGCCTTGGATGAATACTTTAAACGGCACGGATACGATGAAAAAACTAAATAAGGGGTCATGATGAATATCAATGGAAAATCAAACTTACCGACAATCATTAAGGTTGCCACCGTTACTGGGCTTATTACTTCTTTGCTATTTCTAGGCCTAGTGTTGCTGAAGTTCCCGATTGACATTGAATTCATCCGCGCGTTGAACCCTATTTGTATCGGCACAGTCGGCTACCTCTGGTTTATGAACAAAGGCACGCCCTACTCTCCACCACTGGCCAAGGTTATCGGTATTTTGTTAGGCCTTTGGGTGATCGGCTTCACCGTGGATGTCATCTCACTCACCCATAATCCAAACTGGACACCCATCATTTTCAAATTGCTATCTGGCAAAGTTGAATTAGAAGGCCTTTAGGTTACTTTTGAAACACTTAAATTAATGAAATGAACCACATGAACAGTACCGCATATCACTTAGCATTAAACAGTCCAGCCAATCACAGTTCGTCGCTGCAGCAGAAGAAACATGCACTATGGATTAGTCTTGGCCTGAGAGCCGCAATGCTGCTAGGTTTTGTCGTTGTCATCGTAGGTTCATCGCGTAGCGGCAAGTCATTAATTCTTGAGCGCACCACACCTGGTAAAGTCGTATGCAAACTTCATGAATTATTAAACTCTGCGACCGGCAAACGCCCGACGCTGAATGTCGCCGAGCTGCCTAATGGGGTATTTTCTATTGATGAGCTCAGTGTTTACGATACACAATCACTGAAAGAGCTTATTTCTAACTTAGATGGCCGCACTTTTGCCCTGTCAGCTCAAAGCAAATCCGACATAGAGCCTGGTCTGGCCAAGCTATTAGAAAAGCGCCGCCGTCTTATCGTTACACTGAAGTAATTTAAAAGCTCTTCAGTAGCTTTCTGAACCAATCGCACACAGACTCAAAAAAACTTGACTCAGCCGTCCATGTGCACCAAACACCATTGCGTAGCGCCGTGACTCGCATGTCATCATAGATGCGATTATCAAAATCCGTCAGCAGCTTACATGGCAGACAAACACCAGCCGCCTCTAAGATGGCCACTTGCGGGAACGGGCGCTTGATTACACCTCTTAACATATTCTGCGGTATAGATTCTCCGCACCCAGAACAAAATCCCTCAAACTCATCGACCCCATTCCCGTTACCAAACTCGACCGGAAATTGGCTTTCAATGGTCGGCATATCAAGTAATTGGTGATGTCGCTCTGTCAGAGGCTTACGATTGTCGCCCATATTCACTCCGCGTTAAAAGTTTACAGTGTAGTTAGCGCCTACACTGTATCCATCGACACCCTTTTGATTCATCATATCCTGACGATATAGCGCGTTAAAGGCTGCAAACTGACCCGCCCTTACTCTGACGTCATAACTCAACTTTAAATCGATTTCACGGCCTTCTGGGGCCAATGACACAGATTCCTGATGATAAGTGGCGACACCATTTTCATCCACACCAGAAATTAGCAGGTTGGCTGATCCAGATGCGACGCGCATAGGCTGTTTAATTGAGAATGATGCAACGTCACCCTTATACATCAAGTTCTTGGTGGCCAGCGTTGCACCAAAGCTATTGGACAAGATGGCTGAAGTGCCTGTAATCAATCCCGTTGCCTTTGCTGCATCTGTGTTAGCTAACCCCGCCTCAAACAAAACATTCGTATTGGCATTAAAGCTATACCCAACTGACATCGTGACATCTTGGCTGGCATTGTGACGACCAAATGCGATGGCTGATCCATTTTGATACTGACTGCCCAGCAATCCAGCTTCTTCTGACATCAACCCTGCACTCAAGCCAAACAACCATCCATCATTGCGATGGCTGACCCCTGCTTTCACGACATTTGCCGTGCTTTGACTCAGACTCTCACCAAAACCAGATGTACCACTCCAAGAGAATGCCATGCGTGTATTGTCATCTAACTTCAACCCGAACGCGGCCATGCTGCCTGACTGCATCAACGAGGCGAAGCCTAAATCCATGTCTGACGACATAGACGCCATTTCAAGGCTGCCGTAGAGAGATTGTGCAAAAGCGTATTGCGATGGGTAATGGTTGGCCAGCGCAAAGGTAGAACCGTCTTTGTTTTCTAACGCTAGATACATCGATTGGCTATCCATATACTGCCTGGTGAACAGCCCGTCTTCCTGTGGCTGTACGCTACCAGAATACAGCGTCAATGTTGAACCGCCTGCCAGCTTAACGGCCATCGGTGCGGTGCGCTTATACGTCGTCACTGGATTGATAATGGCAGCAGACTTCGGATTCTTAATCATCCCGCTCAGATTAACGGTGAAATTGCGCTGGAAGTCATCAAACGACTGGTAGTTGCTCAACTTATCTTTGATTGCATTGAGTGGGCCAAGCGCATTGCTTGAGAGTAATGTGCCGTTAATCGCTGCCACATTGATGACTTTGCCATTACTGCCAGTCACTTTCAGAGCGCCATAAGGCTCAAAAGCTTTACCTAGATTGACCAAACCATTACCAAACACAGTATCCGTGCCTTTTGCGCCCAGATCAGTTGCCGTAGCGATGAGCAAATCAATCGCCGTGCCGTTCGTTTTGAGAATTGGCCACGCACTGTTTAACAGCAACAATGAACCGCTGACTAAAGGTGCGCTCATCGACGTGCCATTCCAAATACCATATTTACCAGGTGCAGATGGATTGTAAGGGGCAAGGATGTCCACGCCCGGTGCAACCAGCCAACGCGAAGATGCTTTAGTGAGCTCCCCGTTATAAAACTGCGTATTGCCCGGCGTGTTAGAAAAGCTGGCCAACTTATTCCTGCTGTCCACCGCACCGACAAACACCAGATGCTTCAGCGCGTCTTTACTAAGCCCCGCAATCACACCACCGTTAACTAGTGACGTTGAGTCATTACCGCCCGCAAACACGACGAATGCACCCTTGCTTGCTGCGTAATTGATGGATTGAATAAGCTCTTTTGAAGCTGCAGAGAAGCTAATTGACACGTTAATCACCGAAGCCCCTGCGTTGGCCGCATCCGTGATGCCTAATGCGACATCAGTTGTGTAGCCTGACCCATTCTTATCCAGCACCTTTCTGGCGATAATATTGGCATTAGGCGCTACGCTAATCACACTACCTTTAGCCACAAGGTAGGAGCCGGTATAGTAATTGTTATCCACTTTAATATTGCCTGCTGCTATCTCAGCGACTGCAGTGCCATGGCCATTATCGTCCATTGCCCCTTTTGGGCATGTCGTCCGCACAATAGAACACCCACTGTTCACCTGAGACACCTGCCCCGGTGCGAAGAATATACTCTTTAGGTCTATGCCGGTATCCACTACGCCAAGCTTCTGACCATACCCCCAGTTGCCTGCAGACATCACGTAATCGTTGATGCCCATCTGCGTTAACCACGGGGCATAAGTGTCTGCTGATGCGGTCGGTGCTAGCGTGATTGCGAGCGTTGCTGCGATAATGCTGAAGCTGGGTTTAATGATTTTAGCGTCCAAGATATTCACCTTATTGAAGTGGAATGTTGATGGCTTAATCATACCATATACTATACAATTACACTTACTAGTAAACGAATAAAGAAAGTTGCGTTAAATTGCAGATGACCGAGGCACATTACAAAGAGATGTACGACCTGTCTCACCTTGAGAAATTGGTGAGGACTATGACCTTAGATTTGAGGGGTGTTAACAGGCAAAAACACAACGTTAGACTTGAGTTTAGGTTCTCTAACCACTGCTACTCTAAGCGGCCAAAAGAAGGTGAGGTCATCCCTGCTCACCTATTGGTGATAGACGGCTCAAAGCAAAATCCTAGAAATCGTATTTTTAATGAGCAACGTTACTTGTTATCGTTGGATTTGATACAAAAGCTAGACGATTTAATCACCAATAACCGAGAAGTTGATCGGTCAAGAAATCATAATGTGTTTTCTACCCACCTCATACAGGTAAATCAAGACGGCACGGCGACTGAAGTTCCGTATTACATCTTCATGGATGTCAGTAAGAAACAGGAGCCACAACAGCCAGCAAAGTTAGATATATTCATTGAGTCAGCTTACCCGCATGATGAAAACGTGCCGGGGCCAGCGGCTACTGGAAGACCTATTAAGCTATCAGTGGTGCTGGGCAGTGTATGGGAAAATAGGAAGTCTTAATTTTAAATAGGAGTAATGATGAAAAATATTATTTTAGTAGCCGCCCTAGGCTTAGCTAGCTTCTCAGCATTGGCTGAGCAAAACGAAGTGGTGCTGGATTCTCAGCTGCAGACAAAAGAATATATAGGTTCTGTTGGCGACCCTGCTTATTGCAAAATACCGGAAGATTTATCCAACCCAAAAGCCGGTGATTGCCCAGTGTCTAAAAAGAACGTTGAAACTGGCTGGAAGTTAATCAAGGTTAACGGTGAGTGCTACCATGAAACGATTGAGTTCATCGGGATAACAAGAATCGCCTACAAAAATCAAGTATTAGAAACACCTGGTACAAAGAGCAGAAGGAAGAAAGTAGACTGCCCTAATTAAGCTGATTGCAGAAATGAAAAAGGCCTCCGTTTGGAAGCCTTTTTTTGTATCAATGCGAGGAACCGGTGGTACGCAGCTGCCGTTAGGCGACCTCGCTGTGCTGCGTTTTTCACGATAACTGGCACTTACAGTCCACATCGCTGTCCTGCTATTCTTAAACCTCTAGGATTTAAGGGAGCCGACACTTGAATATGATTCTACCTATCTGCTAAACATTGTCAACTACTATTTCAGCACCTTCAGCCTTTGGAGGCTTTGCCGCTGAATTGCCTAACAAAGCAAAGCCCTGACTGGCGATTGTACCAAGCAATTGCTGGTTATTGAATGTCGCACTCTGGATTGTACGACTCAATTCCGCCATCGCCTTCATGAGATTATGGAAAAACAAAGCTGATTCGTCTGAGTATGGAATCTCTCTTGGGCTTGTGCCTAATGAAAACGAGCACCAGCTGTTCAACAAATACGCCGGATCGTCCTTATCGTTATAAGCGTCACCCTCTTTGTGATATGGCTTGTAATCAACTTTAACCTTATCACGGAATTTGTACGTAATCTTGGTCATCGCTTTCGCGCCGATCACCAAGCCGTAGCCTAATTGCGATGGAGCTGCAGAATGGTGGCCACCGTACATTTTCCTTTCGGTTTCAGACGAAGCCCATTTCGCACCAGGGAAGCCAGCATTCGGAAAGATATTACCTACATCATCGACTGCAAACGACACATCCGACTTGATGTTGAATTGAATTACCGCCTCTTCTTTCACTTCGACCGCAATCAGTGATTTAATCGCGCCTCTAACAAGGCCGCTTAACTCGTCATACGTCCTTGCCGTCACTTTAATCTTGCCCTTGACTACGCTGAATACGCCGTTAAAGCCAGCCTCAAAGACTTGAGGCAAGTTTGCATAAAACAGACCATCTGCGCTAATGGATATATCCACAACCAACTCTTCAGTGTGGCCAGCTGCATTCTGGACGCTAAATCGTTCTTTTTTAAAATGAGGCATTATTTAGCCTCATCTGGTGTTTTAACGTTGTAGATGTAGCGCCAGAATCTGAAATTATCAAACAGAATGTAAGTGTTGATGGTTAAAATTGAGCCAATAACCACCGCCTCAACAAGAAAATTCCGTTCTGTCATTAAAAGCACGGCGATGAGTCCTAACCCACCCCCCACCATCAGGGCAGCAATAAGCAGGCGCGTCACCTTGTTGAATGTGCCGTCTTTACAATCCACCCATTTTAGGTAAGCTTCATTATAGTTTGCAGGTGCACAAACCCCAATCAATGCCACTGCAACAAGACTAAGCATGGCAACAAGACGAAAATTAGCTAAATCCATTTTGATGTACCTACTGGTTATTGTTAATAGATGACGATGAGTGCTGCAACCATGCCAATAGCCGGTATGCTTCATCAGTCGTAACGTTAATGCTTTGTGCAAAAGCACTATATTTTTCCAAGTCATCCAAGCTTAACGGACTACAATGTGACTTAGCACCACTATCTACTGTACCTTTATTCATGATTATTCCTTACAAAGTTGAACTTGTTTGTCCGTGCCGTACACCGGCGCGAGCGCGTATGTTCTTTCGTAATACTTAACACCATTCATACAGACGATGTTGTAGTTCCATTCTTTAGTGCTTGCAGACCCTGCTCCATCTTTTTGTGCAGAGCATCCAGTCAAAATTAGAACCAATAATACAAAACTAATCTTCATCGTTAATCCTTACTTATTTTTCAATACAATTACTATTATTTACTAGTACGTGTAATTGTATTACATATTGAATAGTAATGCTAGATTAGCATTAATTCATTTGCTTTGCTGCATTGATAGCATTCTTGATTTGGTCAGCAAAGGTGTCACCCCTAAACTCGCTAGTCGTCGTGTCATCTGGCGCGCTCATGCTTAAGTTTCCGCCATCACGCTCTATTTCAATGTTAATCACATACCCAGCAGGTAATTCACCTGCAGCACGATTGATTGCCTTACCCAACTCATAATTTCTCTCTTCATCGTCTGAAAGGATGAGTTCTGACTCATGGTTCGTCAGAATGTCTGGGAAGTCTGGCCCTTCATCCTGATAATCAAGACTGTCATAGAGGCCACGCCTTTTTAGCCACTTGATAACCGACTCCAGATGTTCATCACTGACTTTCAAGCGCTCCAGCTCATCCTGATCCACCCTGACCGTATTAGTCCTCACATCCGATGGTAGCAGATTGCCTCTAATTAATGTGGCCAACTGCGCTGCAGTTCCAGCCTGCAGATTCAACTCTGACTTACTCCCCTTTTTCACAAAGTGGATAGCTTCATTTTTAAAGTTTTGAGCCACTTTTTCACAAAACTTAGCCGCAGTTTCAAATGCAGCCTCATTATTGTTGTCTACGCTGCTCAACCATGCTCGGAAGTCCGCCTGCACGCTGTCAATATCACGCAAGTCGTTTGGGCGTTTACCATCAACAGCCACCTCACCACGATAGCAGCTCAAACTGAATAGCACGCGCTTAACGGCCTCGTCATCACTACTCGCCGGGCTAATTTGCTCTGCTTTATACGCGGTTAGCGCGTCGCGCAATAACCACGTCTCTTTTGCCGTCACTGAGCTAGATGGATGTTCTAACAAAGCACAAACGGTTTCGGCTATTTCTACTAATTTAGCGATTTGCTTACTCACAACCACCCCTTTTGTTTTAATGATACATGCGCACCGCACTGATTACATCGGCCAGTACGCTTGGTTAGTGATTCAATGACTGCATGGCCACGCAGGCTGCAAATTATCGTCTTCAACTTACATTGCTTCACACGAACCCACTTTCACTGAGTCAACAGCGTAAGATAGATTGTTGGTTATTGCGTATTTGGCCATAACTTCATCCAGTTGCTCAGTAGAACAGCTAAGCAAGAACCGATATCTATCTGCATCAATCGCGTCTAATGAACCAGCCCGCTCTTTATCCAGCCACATCATCGCCGTGCGCATGTGAGCCAGATACTTGACTGGCAGCGGCGTCGGTAGCTCTTCGTTTGCATCCATCTTGAAAATCCTGCGCCAGAATGCACGCACCACCTTCTCAATCGCATCATCACTGTAACCATCCGCACCAAGCTCAAATGGCTGTGGTGTAGTAAAGAGCTTTTTGATTTTTACAGTGTCAATAAAGCTAGGGATGGGTTTGCCATGAGTGTGTTCTAATCGCTTAATGCCATCAATCTCCATCTCAAAGGCATACACATCATCCATACCAGGCTCAACCGGTGTTAAATCACGCACGGCCACTGCAGCTCTATCTAACGCTTGGTTGTAGGCCTGCATTACATCAACGTTTTCATCTGCATAAACAGTGTTTTCTTTGAGTGATAAAACCTCATCCGCCGCCTGCTTCAGTAATCTGGTTGTAGCACGGGACCGGTTCAACACTAGGTTTTTTGTATCATTTTCTAAAGCATAATCAATTTCAGCATCTAGCGCCGTTGGGTCTTCAGTGCCTAACTGTTGCATGGTCAGTTCGCGCCATTTAAGGTATCTAGCAGCATTCTTCGCCTCAACACTAGCGTCACACGCAGACTTCAAGAGCCTATTTTCTGCATGCAAAGCGACGACTTTATTCATCAGGTTTGTGCAATATTCAGCGGTCACTATCTCCACTGCCTCATGGTCTTCGTAGCCTTGGCTAAAAATTGGGACCTCAGAGTGGCCAAACACCATCACAATTTGTGAATTCAGACGTTTAATCTCTGCCGATTGGTCTGGCGGGGTGGCGTAGAGTGCGCGAGTATTTGGATTGTTTGGGTCGTAAATATGCTTTGCGCAGTGCGTCCAGCGCTCACCAAGTATTTTAATCTGATATTCAACCGCCTCAGCCTGTTCGAATTTGGATTGGTGGCAGTTAATAGCGGATTGCCATACAGCTTTTAAGTCAAAATAGTGGTCACTCCCAATTTCACATGCAAATTTATCCTGATTATCTTCAAACCACTTTTCAAACTCAATATGAATATTGTTACTCATTGTTCAGTCCTTAATTATTTTTTGAGCGAATATTGCTTCACGAATAGCATTGTCAGCATCTTCGTGGTTTACAAATGTTCCGCTTTTCTCTGTTAGTTGAATGGCAATGCATGGCGTATTCTTTTCACTTAAATCTTTGTTACGCAAATACCTGTATAGCTCCGCATCTTTCACATCATCCGCGCTGGGCGCTATGGGTTGTGGGTTGGTGAATAGCTCTCTAAATTCATAGTTATTCGGGTGGGAATTAATTTTTATATTCAAATAATCATCACGACCAGCACAATTCTTCCAATCCCTGTCTTCTTTTGTAAATCTTTTATCTTTACCTATATAACGATATTGATAAATGACCGCCTCACCACTCACTACTGGCGCATTGGCCACCAGCGCAAGAATGTCATCAACCATGACTAAATCACCGGAACTATCACGATCCAGATTTCCATCACAATCAGCCAAGTACCGCTTTAAGCCGTCAATATCACTTAGCTTAAGCATCACCACTGCATCTCTGTTTTTATTTTCAGCCATTCAAGCACCTCATCTGTATTTCGTTTAATCTGTAACAAATTCTGGAATATTTCTGAACCGCCATTCGTGTCCACATTCACATTTTCCAAAAGCTTTTATAGGGTTAGCTAAGCTGCTTTGTCCCTTAAATAGCAACTTCCCGTTGACCACCTCACTATAAAACTCTTCTTCAGTTACCACGGTGAACGAGAATGTTTTACTTCTACATTTTGGACACTTTGGCTCTTTGGGCTTGTCTGCAATATCACTCATCACTCGCTCCAGCATTAGGTGTAGGCTCAGCAGTCTTAGCGAGCCTAAACAATTCGCGAGACAACTCATCTCTGCTATATAAATGCAAATCTCGGATGACTAGATTAAGTTTGCTTTTAAAATAATGCACGTCAACTTGATTGAAGTGATCTGGCGACATTGTGCTCAACTTCTCTGGCTGGCCAACCTTGGTAGATTCATCACGCTCACCTGTTTTTGGGTGATGGCAAAACCCCTGCCCTTTGCATACGCCTGGTAAATCACAATGAACATAAGCGCAATTGTTATACGGCGTACCTGTTGCAATTTGTTCGTTATTCATTGTTAGATGCTTCCTTTAACCTGTAGACATAAACCCACTTAGGGAATCCCATAAACGAATCGCCCGGCGCTAAGCCAATAGATGAGCGAGTCAGCAAACCATCACGATACATAGCGCCTAAATCGCGCCCCAACTGCCTACACTGTGGCGCACCGTACATATATAACTTGTGCTTTGCGCCAGTTGCTTCAATGTATGCATAGCAAAATTCACCATTTAATACGTCCACGGTAAAACCGTTATGGTCTTTGATGTACTGCAGAATCCATACTTTACGCTCGTCGTAACTCATAGGTTTTGCTGTAATTTGCTAGCGGCCGTCATGGCTGCAGACCAAATAAAACAAATTTCGCGATCACTAATATTGGCACTCATCATTTATCTTCCATTCTTTGTGTGGTGTGCATTACGCCTACAACGTAGCAACTTGGGCAACAATCCCGCACGCCTCTATAACGCTGCAATTGATGCCAAGTTAATTGCTTCCGGCTGCAGTTTTTACACTCGTAAAGTGCATCTTCTCTACTCACTAATTTACTTTTTGGCTGAACCATTTACCCATCTCCTAACTGAAAGTTCACAACCAACAATAAGACAAACACCGTTCACCATGCCTAAGTTAGTTGCACGTTGATGACATCCACAATGGCATCGCTTACGTGACCTGGTCGACACTTTTTCTGTGTACCTAATGTGGCTATTTGCGCTGCCATGCTCACCCCATCCGGCCATTCCGCCTCGCATTGCTGCAGACAGCGCGGCCTTGGATAAATGGTTCAAGGCCATTACTTCACACCTCTCCAGCCCAACTGGCCTTTCACTTTGGTTGAATCCAACACATACTCTTCATCTGTGAAAATAAAGGTGTCAGCTTTAATGGGGACAAACATATTGCAAGTCCTAGAGATAAAGCAGCCGTAATTCTCATTGATGTATTTTTCTGCGTCCTCTTCATCAAACCATTCAATATCGTTGTATATCGCATACAGTGTTTTTGCGAAGAGCTCATGACCACCAAACAAACCATGGATAAGCACTTTCATGCGCCTGTCATAAAGCCAGCCATTCGTTAAATCCAGTCCTTTTACATCACTCAAGTGATGGTATGTTGGCTCTGAATAGAATGCCGCACGCTCATTTAATTTAGGGTCTACATAAACGCCCGTTTTGGCCTTGGTGATGTAGGTATCCTCTTCATTGATTACGGCCGTCAGCTCCAGCAATTCGTAATCATGCAAAGGCCTGCCGATGGTTTCCTCCAATAGCGCTAAAAATCCGCTGCGATAAATCAATTTAGGCTCCAGTCTTAGACTTAGCGTCTGTATCGTTTGCTTTAGTAGATACTTCAGGTAATCGCGCCCATAGTGTTACCCCACCCTGACTTTCATTTGGAATGAATGACAGCACTCTAGGCACGACATCATCTTTACGATTACCAAACCAAGTTAAGCCAAGAAATAATTTACCTGCAGGCGGAGTTTCATCGGCTACATCAATCCACTTGAATTGCTTAGCCTGCAGCTCACGCACGGCGTCAACTAACTCTTGAATCACCGGATGTTCTGATGTAACTTCAAGAGCGCGCACAATCAGCGCTTCGACGGGGTCTAATTTAGTGTTTTTGCTCATGCTCACCATCCTCACTGACTAACATGAACGCGCTTTCACACATCTCAGCATAGAATTTGTCGGCCTTTTCCTGCGTAAACAACTCCAAAGACTTGTTCGCATTACCCCAACCCTCTTCACCAGGCTTATACACATGCGCCATTTCTAAGTTGACGCCATTAATCTCTGTTTTAATTCGGAAAGAAGGTAATTCATCCTCATTTTCCAACACCTGCACCAACACCTGCGTGTCAGCCACATCAAAAAGCTTTGCAAATTTAGCCATCGTTATTCCTTCTAGTCTTTGATAATCGTTGCATTAATGTTTATTTGTTACATCGACACTTGACGTCAATTGCATCGCTTTATCCGTGATGTCATCTAAGCTTGGTGTATAACCAATGCCGCTAGGTGCGCTTAGGACAATGACGGTTTCGCCGCTATCCTCATAATCAAAGTCCACGGCCACCAACTTATCTTTCCAGTAGTCATAACGCGCTGCATTTTTTGAAATCACGGTATCTTGTTCAACAGCAACAGCAGGACTCGGCACTTGCGGCTGAGCTGGGCTGCGTTTCAATGCCCCTGCCAACTGGTAGGCAAAATCACCGGCTAAATGATTGCGGATGTATTCTGTAAAAGTACGGTCTGTAAAGTTACGTTCCATGTAATCAATCAGGTATTCGCGTGGGTCTTCAACGTCTGACGGCTTAAAGTTGGCCACCTTAGCTTCCAGCTCAACCATTGCGCTGTGCTTATTCTCATGTTGCGAACGTGCCTCATGGCATTCAGCCACCAACCCTGTTGGCAGGTGCGTAATCCTCACGCCATTATCTGCAGACAAATCCCAACTTACCCTTTGTGGGTGTTTGTATGTGTCTATGCGGATATTGCTTGCTGTAATCGTTAAATCGCTCATTTTGTATTCCTAACTCACTGTTAAATTAAGACGCTAGCGCCTTGGATATTGCACAACCACACTCAACTTAAGATTTAGCCTCAACCGCAATCTCAGTAGCCGGTTGAATGTATCGCCAGTGCGTAACTTTCAGCCTGTCTGAAAATTCACCAGCTTGCATAACTACGGCTTTAACTTCGCCGCGTGATAATACTTCCACCATTTTCGAGTAGCTGATGCCAGTTTTCGACATGTGCTGCTCTGGTTTTGCTGTATCGACAGGAATCCAACCATTCGCCACGGCTTCCGCATTAATGTTCATGCGCAACATTACATACTCACCCAACGTTGGCTGCTCAGGCCTCTTGTCATAACCATACTTCACAAGGTAGTCATTAAAGAGACTGTCACGGCTTAAAAAATTATCGGTACTCATAGCGTGTGTTATTTGCTCAAATTGTTTTGCTTGAGAATCGCTGTTAAGCATGACTGACAGCGGCAATCGACCGCAGCTCGCACCTCTTCCATGGCTTCTTTAACCGTATCAAAGCCGCGCACATGCTCACCTGAACCAACGTCAGCACTGAATTGCTTACCGGGGATTAACGAAACAATCAGACTATTGCCGATGTCACGTTCATCATCCCAGTGCTGAATATTTTTATGTCGTTTCTTTTGCATCATCATCCTCATTTATATACTCGTTGAGCATATACTCATTGAGTACATATTAACCCGCATTTTCTCTCTTGTAAAGCACTATTTAGCAAAAAAAAGAGGCCTCTAAATTAAGGCCTCTCTTATTGAATCTTATAGGTTTTTTTACGTTAGTCAGTGTCTAAAATAGACAGCACGCATCGTTGCTTTTGCTGCATGAAGTCAGCCACCCTTGTGTCGCTCAAGAATCTCTCTAACAAACTTCCAGACCATCTCATCCATTTCACGAAAGCTCTTAGACTCAGTAGGCAATAACCAGTTATCCAGACGGCGCCTAGTTGTGCCTAGTCGCGCGCAAAACTGGTCGCGGGTCATGTTGAGCTGCGCCATGGCATCTCTTAAAAATTCTTGTTGGGACATGGTTTTCGTCATAGTTTCAATCTGCTTTTTTTGAGTGAACGCTATACAGATAGCTAATGAAATTATCGTAGCACTCCGCCACCCTTAAGAAATCACGATATCGCTGCTGTGAACGGGTAAGTTTTCTAGGTTGGCCAATGCCTTTGTAGACCACTTCCCATGTTGGATGACAATTGGATACAACACCAGGCTTCGCATCATCAAAGTTGACGCCGATATAATGCCCTCTGTCTTCAATAATAATGCCATCCTTGCCATCTACCGTCACCAAGCGACCATATTCTGCAGGCACGTCGTAACTATTTCTAACGTATTCAAAACTCATTAGTTAAACCTTATATGTATTCATTGAGCATATACTCATTGAATACATACTAATACTGAATTTAACTGTTGTAAAGCGCCGGCCATAAAAAAAGACCTCTGTTTCGAGAGGCCTTCTTTATTCACTTACTTACTTAAAACACGATAGTGCCTGATCCACCAGTGAATCTGTAGACGCGTTTTGTGCCATTCATAAAGGTTGTGTAAGCCAATGTGCCGGGAATCGTTGTGATAGGGTCGCCGACATAAGACAGAATCACCACGCCAGAGCCACCGAAGCCTGAAAAGCCTCTGCGACATCCACCACCACCGCCGCCTGTATTAGCGCCGCCATCAGTACCACCGCCGATAGAACCCTGACCACCGCCGCCTATACCACCGGGATAAGTAGCATTACCACCCCCGCCGCCACCTGCGTAGTACACGGTCGAACCGGTAATTGAACTCGCGATACCTGCACCACCGGGTTGTGCTGTTGCTGGAGCGCCTGCACCACCGCCGCCACGATTACCATTATTACCTTGACCGGCTGTCCCTGCGCCACCGCTAGAGTTGGACGTACCGCCACCACCGGAACCACCGGGGCCGCCTGGTCGTTGTACATCACCGACACCAGATGCCCCATATCCACCACCAACGGTTGAGATGTTATCAAACACAGAAGGGCCACCCTGACCACCGTTGACCGTGTAACTGCTTGTCCTGTTACCGCCACCGCCGACTGTGATATTCATCCCACCGCCACCAGCCAGTACCAATTTACCAGTACCTTGCAGAAGACCGCCAGCACCACCGCCACCGCCAGCATTACCTGAAGCGTTACTCCAACTACCACCACCGCCGCCACCTGCAACCACCAAGTAATCTACTGACACTGGCGCTGAATATGAGACTGAGCCTGAGCCTCCAGTGAATTTATAAACGCGGTTAGACCCGTTAGTAAAGGTTGTATAGGTTAAACCAGCTGAGATGTAACCAAGCGCCGGCCCACTGTATGAAAGTATCACCACACCAGAACCGCCGTTGCCCGGCGCAACGTTATTGTTAGCACCACCGCCACCGCCGCCTGTATTAGCTGCACCACTAGTGGTCGTAGTCGCTGAACCATTGCCACCACCACCCAAGCCACCTGTGCCGCCTATGCCACTGCCACCACCGCCTGCGTAGTAAGTTGCTGTGCCAGTGATAGCATTAACTAAACCGTTTCCACCGTCACTATTTATTGACGAAGCTACCGACCCAGCACCACCACCGCCACCAACAATTGAGCCGTCATTACCTTGCCCAGCAGTACCACGACCGGGAGTTGCTGATGAAAGGTTTGCACCACCGCCAGAGCCACCGTTATTGCCATTCTTGACTGAACTAGAACCGCCACCACCACCGCCAACCGCAGTCAAGCCGAACAATGCAGAATTTGCCCCGTTCGCTCCATTCGCCGCTGACGTCAATGCAGCATTACCACCACCGCCAACAGTTATAGAATAGACGGTGTTCTTATTCATCGTGGTAGAACCTTGCAACAGGCCACCTGCACCGCCACCGCCGCCATTACCACTGCCTGCAACTGTACCGGCTCTACCACCACCGCCGCCACCGGCAACAATCAGATATTCCGCGTTCACTGATGGTGGCATGGCGGGCGTACCGTTGCCCAACAACACCCAGACGCTATTACGCGGCCCATCTGGGCTAATTCTCTGCCAAGTATTACTTCTTACACTCTGGCCAGTATCAATCAACTTCCAGTTAGCGCCCATTGCCGAGATGGATACTGCCGCCATCACGACGGCTAGCCCCATTTTTTTCTTTATATTTTTAAACATAGCTCTCCCCAATGTCATACGATTACTTCAAACCAACCAACTAAAATACGATAGCGCCTGAACCACCAGTGAACATGTAGACGCGATTGGTGCCATTCATAAAGGTTGTGTAAGCTAACGAGCCGGGAATAGTAGCAATAGGGTTGCCAACGTAAGATAGAATCACTACGCCAGACCCGCCAATCCCTGAAGTGCCGACTGTACTACCACCGCCGCCACCGCCTGTATTGGGTGTTCCAGCAGTACCCAAGTTTTGCGCACCTTGCCCGCCGCCACCGGCCCCACCTGAATAAGTGCCTTTACTGTTTGCACCAGCGCCGCCACCTGAGTAGTACACGGATGAACCCGTGATTGTGCTGATACGACCGGTGCCACCTAAAGGAGTGGCTGCCGTACCACCAACGGCACTAGCACCACCACCGCCGCCACCACCGCCCGGATAACCTTGCCCAGCAGTTCCCGCTCCGCCACCTAACGACCCGCCGCCACCTGAACCACCGCCGCCGCCTACTCTAGCTCTATTGTTAGCGTAACTTGAAGCGCCAAAGCCGCCGCCAATGGCCGTTACGTTATCAAAAACTGAATTGCCGCCTTGTCCACCATTGGTGTAATAGGAGTTACTATTCGAACCACCGCCACCAATAGAAATCCCAAAGGTTGTCCCAGCCTGCGCTGTTTTACCTGAACCCTGTAGAAAGCCTCCTGCGCCGCCGCCGCCACCACCTGAGCCACCACCACCGCCACCTGCGACGACTAAATAGTCTACTGACATCACCGTTGGCATGACTATCCCAGTGTTACTCAGCTTCACCCACTTATTCGCGTTAGGCGTGCCTGCTGGGACGACACTTTGCCAAGTATTGTTTTTAACCGTCTGGCCAGTGTCGATTAACGTCCAGTTAGCCCCAATGGCAGAAATGGATACTGCAGCTAATACCGCAGCCAGAATTACCTTCTTTTTCATGTTTTTCAACATACAAACCTTTCGTTAGTAGTAGATTTTTACCCAGCCCGGCGTACCAGGTGTGTTAATTGCGCCATTCCCTTTTCCTGCCACATAATCTGGATCACCTGAATTGGCTGCAATGTTATTTGTTGACGCTATCAGATTGGTGTTAGTCGCAGAGGGTGTTACATAACCAGACCCGCCAGAACCTGCAATAGAACTACTGCTGCTACTATTGCCTGAACCACCACCAAAATAACCACCGCCACCACCACACCTAGATGCAACGACGGCATTACCGCCTTGCATAGCCGCCCCATTCTGAAAGCCGCCTGCCGTCTGTGTGCCGCCGGTCGACCGACTAGCGTTAGAACCGTTTAGGCCACCACCACCAGCACCTACCGCGCCACCTCTACCACCGCCGCCACCACCGCCTGCCATCACTAAAGCATTGGCTTGACTGGCTGCATTGTTTAAAAACACACCAGAATAACCACCGCCGCCACCGTAGGCATTAGTCCCAGTGCCGCCACCATTAACGCCTGCAGGTCCAGCGCTGCCGCCACCGCCTACGGCAACAAGCAATACCGCTGAACGGTTAACAGTGACATCAGCTTGGACAAACCCGCCACCACCACCTGGATTGCCGCTTACAGTGGTCGTGCCGCCTGCCCCGCCCCATGCTTTAATCCTGATTTGTCCACTGTTATCAGCCGGAACCGTCCATGACTGATTGGAAGCGAACGTGATACTGCGAGAAAATGGAGGCGCCGATGGTGCAACTGTGCCACCTAACGCCACCCACTTATTTGCGTTAGGCGTGCCTGATGGTAAGACGCGCTGCCAAGTATTGTTTTTAACCGTCTGGCCAGTGTCGATTAACGTCCAGTTAGCCCCAATAGCAGAAATGGATACTGCAGCTAATACCGCAGCCAGAATTGCCTTCTTTTTCATGTTTTTCAACATAACACCCTCCTATTGAGGCATAACGATTAATTATTAACCTGTGCTGCCAAAGCCAGCTTCGCCACGCGCCGTTTCGCTCAATGTTTCTAGCTCAACAAAGCTGACTTTAGGGGTAGGCATAATGACGCCTTGTGCAATCCGATCACCCGGCTTAATCGCTAATGCAATGCCTTGCTCACTGTCACGAATCAACTTCACCTTCACTTCCCCACGATAATCATGGTCAATCACACCAGTACAATTGGCCAATCTTGATGACTGGTTAAAACCATGGCCACTACGACTGTAAATAAACATGCTATGGCCTTCTGGAATTTCAAAAGCCAAGCCCGTTCTAAACACGGCCGAAGCTTCACCGCGCAGCACAACATTCTCGCCATCTTCAATCAGCGCATGAATATCAAAACAGCCTGCACCGTCGGTTGAATACACTGGCAAAATTGCATCTTCATGTAGTTTTTTAACGCCTATCTGTTGAGTCATTCAAATATCCCTTAGTTAAATTATTGATTTCTGTAATTTCGCCTGTAGAAAGCGCTTTGCACCACTTAAAATATAGCCAGACCCAGCTAACACCATCAAGGTTGAGCTGAACATGGAATCATTGAAGTAAGCTGCGACGAGTAATGTTTGGCCAAATACAACGGCCAGCAATCCCAACGCCATTTGCTTTGACGCCTTAAATTTGCCAACCTGATATACATTCCGGTCATTCCCATTCATTTTCTTCAGCTCACCTGTGTTTAATCCGAACATCTCAACCTCCATACACTTCGTTATGCCGCTGCCTAGCAGTTGCCTTGTGATTATAATATAGTTTTAGTTATACAACACCGTTTACTGATAAACGCGAGACATAAAAAAAGCCGCTAGTTCAGCGGCTTATATTGTTTTGTTTGATGTTAACCTACGACGTTAGTACGGTTAGTAATAAATTTTAATCCAACCCGGCTGGCCAGATGAGGAAGCCACGCCATTACCCCTACCTGCCACATAATCCACATCACCAGAGTTAGCCGCAGCACCGCTCGTTGATGCTATAAACGTTTTATTTGCTCCTGATGGCGTTACATAACCTGAGCCACCAGAACCAGCCACAGCACTACCGCTTACTGAACTGCCGGCACCACCTCCAAAGTAACCGCCACCGCCACCGCTTCTTAAAAAAGTAATCGCATTACCACCTTGCATTGCACCACCATTGTAGCCCGCTGTCGTTTGCGTACCTCCAGCAATCCAAGGGGTGCTAGAACCGTTGATGCCACCACCGCCTGCACCTACATTAGAAGCTCCACTACCACCACCGCCGCCAGCCATCACTAGTGCATTAGCTTGCGAAGCTGAGTTGTTTAGGAATACACCTGAATAGCCACCGCCGCCGCCCATGGAATAATTACCTGCACCTCCCCCGTTCTGGCCTGCTGCAGAAGACCCGCCACCACCACCGACCGCGATAAACAGTAACGATGACGGTGTTACGGTGACATCAGCAGACACAAAGCCGCCGCCACCGCCTGCTACACCACCTGAATTCGTGCCGCCCGCTGCACCCCACGCTTTAATCCGTATTTTGCCACCAGAAACATCTGCCGGAACTGTCCAAGATTGATTGGATGCGAAGGTTATGCTGCGCGAGAATGGTGCTGGCCCAGAAACCACACTGCCCAGTGCGACCCACTTTCCGGTATTGGGTGTGCCTGCAGGGACTAATCGTTGCCAAGTATTATTTCTGACACTCTGGCCAGTGTTAATCAACGTCCAAGTACCCGCATGACAGGTAACAGCCGCCAATGTCAGTATTGAACAGAGGAATATTCGTGCTTTTCGCGATGCAGCCATGATGAATCCAAACTAATTTCACAGAGGATTCACAGTAATACATAAACACTTACACGTAATTGACCTGTATCAACAGGCAAAGAAAAACCGCCAACCCAAGTGGATTAGCGGTTATTTTGACAGTCATTAAGTCGATTTATTTGACATAAGACGTCGTTGTTTCAACTCTTCGTTTACATCTCCAGCTGGAGGTGCTTTTGCAGCAAAGCGAATGTTTTTAGCTTCAGCAGCCTCTGACATTTTTTTCATTGCTAGAAGGCCAGCAGGATCATTGTCCAATGTAAATACTGCACGATGATAACCATCTAACCATTCATCTTCCCAACAACCTGTTCCCGGTAAGCCTTTGATGTCACCATCCCAGCCAAGTGCAGCCATACTGAGCAAGTCCATCGGGCCTTCCACCACAGACACTTTTTCAGGATTCTTCCCCTTCCAAAGTAAGCAAGATTTATCAATACCGAATCGTACTGACTTACGCTCGCCTGTTTTAGGTGCATGGTCGATACGCCATTCCCCCGTCTTATAGCTTGGATAGATGAAAATAATTGGCCTAAATACAATCCAAGGCATTTTTTTCCCTTCATTCCAAAAGCCCATACGACGCAACTCACCTTCACCAAAGACTTCCCTCAACCACTTAGTTGCTTCATGCGCACCTTCAGGCAGAAATCGTAAGATTCCGCGCCGAACAGCCTCAATGACAATCTCTTCAGGAATACAACGTTCTTTAGTCAGATAAGTAAATGCAGTTTTGTGATAAGACTTCCCTTCACGCTGCATTTTGCGATAGAAACCACTTAGATCAACTTCTTTACTCACTGACGCTTCAGATTTAACACCAGGCTTTAATACGGCTGGGGTTATCTCTGCGTTAATCAGCTGCTTAGCCGCATCTATCGCGTCGACATGCCAAAGGTAACGTGCATAATCAACAACAGAACCACCTCGACCACAAGCGAAACAAGACCAAAGTTCATTGGAGATGTTGCACTTATTGGACTCTTTGGTACTTTGGCCGCAATGCGGACAATATCGACTGGCATGACCAGCGCCTTGCTTGAAGTAAGGTATTTCGTTAACGTCTAAAAAATTGAGTAACGATTTCCGCTTTGCAGCATCCATCAGCCGCTCGTCGAATCTATGCTCAAAACTTTGTACCGCTTTCAATCCCATATAGCCTCCATCAAAAATTAACTTTATGATGAAGATTGCCAATACTCGGCCACGTAAAATTTGGACGCGACATTAGGTAGCAAAAGCACATAGATTTAATCAAAAAAAATCCCTAATCTAGCGACAATAAACCTCCTACCTTGTCTTGACAAACCAAGGTAGGAGGTTTATTGTTAACACTGTTCGCCTCGAAAAGAACAGCATTTAAAAAGAGTCAACGGGTTGCCGCCCGCTGGCTCTTTTGCTTTTTATCTTGCATATTCCTAAAATTAGTTCTTTGTTAAGTTTCCCTTTTTATGAAAACAGTAAAATCAATATTTGTGCTTTTAAAAACACTATGCATTAATATTTTCAATCGTTAGTTCTTTGCCTACTTAAGTTATTTGGACGTAAAAAACCCAGCCTTAGATGACTGGGTTTTCGGTTTATTGTTATTCGACCTGCAGCAGCGACTCCCTAGGTTTTCTTATGCCGCTAACAATTTACGACACTCCCCGGATGCTACTTTCTCACTGTCACAGTTGCACTTCTTGAATGCCCCTGCGTAAACATTATCACTCGCTAGCGTATGCGCTTCAGTTGTTGCAAGAAGCCCTTTTGCATAGCTGCCATACATCCTTGTGCCTTGTGCCAAGGTAAACCCAATTTCTACTACACCTGCATTTGTTCCTAATACGTTTTTCATTTTCTGCCTTATATTTTTTTTCATTATTATCGCTTGCTGCTGCATGACGATGGAGTAATCATAAGACTGACAAATAATAAATAATATAAGGATTTCCTGATTTTATGTCAGGTAAACCTTACAGAGAATTTGTAAAAAACTTAGGGCCTAATAATGGCGTGGCTACCAGAAGGTTTCCCTAATTTGCAGCTGCTCTTTCCATGATGAGGTTGTTTTTAATGGCATATTCCACCAGCTGCGCATTACAAGTGACGTTCAATTTCTGCATCAGCCTTGATTTGTAAGTGCTGACGGTCTTCTCGCTAATATGCAGCTCAGTGCCAATGTCTACTAACGACATCCCGCTCGCATAAAGATGCAGCACATGAAACTCTTTCCCGCTTAAATCTTCATGTGGCTTGCGGCCTTTATTGCTGCTCTCAACGAGCGCCAGCTTAATCGCAATGTCTTGCTCAAGGTAATTCTTACCGTCAAAGACTTTCCGTATGGCTGTGAACATATCCGTAGCGCCGGCTCCCTTTGATACATAGCCCAACGCTCCAGCGATGATTTTATTTTTCACCACTTCGGCTTCATTGTGCATGCTAACCATCAGAATTTTCATCTCATGGTCAATTTCTAACATCTTTTTGATAAGCGCATCACCATGCGTACCAGGCATATCAATGTCCATCATTAACACGTCAAAGCACAAGCCTTCTTTTTTGAACTTGGCCAGCGCGAGATCCCCTGATTCCGCCTCTCCGGCCACCTCAATATCTTCGGCTAGATTGATAATCTGCTTAATGCCCTCCCGCATGAGGGCGTGGTCGTCAACTATGAACACTCGTATCATGATTTTCCCCTTCCGCCGTAGCGTCTAGTCGCATCTTGAGTTTGACTGAAGTGCCAATGCCGTCGCCGCTATAAATGCTGACATCTGCACCTAGCGACATTGCGCGTTCACGGATACCCATCAAGCCGTAAGCATTGCTTCTGTGCGAACCCTTCATGTCAAAGCCTACGCCATCGTCAACAATGCTCATCCAGAACTCTCCGTCTTCATTGTGATGGGCGTAAATATTGACGGTCTTAGCCTGTGAATGTTTCATGATGTTATGCAGGCACTCTTGCACAATTCTGAATAACGCCAGTGATTGTCTTTCGTTGAGCGGAACAGGCTGCGCTGGGAATAGCACATTGAACTTCATGCCATTTTGCTCAAAGTATTCGTGAATAATCCAGTCAATTGCAGGCTTCAACCCTGAATCCAACACAGCTGGTCGAAGTTTAGTGGTGACAGTACGCACGACATCGATAGCCCGCTGCGCGCCTTGCATTGATTTCTCTAAAATTTCTCTAACGTCCTGCTTCTCTCCGCTGAGCTTAAAGTCCAACCCTGACAGCGTGAGCTTTAAGTAGCTTAAAATCTGGCCTAAATCGTCGTGCAGCTCGCGCGCGATTCGTTTTCTCTCTTGTTCCCTTGCATTTTCTCTATTGATGGTGAGCTTTTGTAGCTCTTGTTTGGTGATTAAAGACAACCCAGCGCCTATATTAAAGGCGGCATGACTTTTTTGGGACAGCGGTGCGTTCATTATTTTTATTCCGGTAATTCTTGTTCATAGCTCAGGCCAAACCAGCCCGATATATCGTAATATTTAACATGTACAGTGACCATTTTGCTTCTTTGCAAGGTGGCATGTACTCAGTGAGTAGGCTTGCTGTTAACTGAAGACCGTTACGCAAACCTCTCTGGGTTCTAATCCGCTTAACTTTTAAAAGATTTTCACAATGCCTCTGCCCTTTGCTGCATAAATAACGCATCCCTTTAATAAAAACAGGGCGATTATTGATACAAATTAAGCTTGACATTTTCATCGTTGAATTGATGCCAAACCTAATATTCACGCGTGATAGCGGTACGAAGTGCAATCCTTCACCCGTATGGGTAGTAAATTTGTTAAGTAATTGAACTGGATGCAATTATACCAAAACATTTACAAGTAAAAAAGGGTAAAAAAAAATCCACCAATCAAAAAGAAAGGTGGATTCGGGGTGAAACTAAAGCACTAACGTACGTGTAGGCGTGATTGAAGATGGTGCAAAATGCGCTTTAATCAATGAGTCAGCATAGTTGCCGATTAACATCGTTGGTGTATTGATGTCAATTTGTTTACCATTGACTTCAAAACGCAGTTCGCTTAAGTTAAGTTGATTTTGTGTTGTAGCCATGGTGGTTCTCCTGATTAAAGGGTAATTTTGGGAAATAAAAAAGTATTTTTGAAGATAAGCATCTTTGTAATAGGTATTGTTCTTACGCGAACTTGTAAAACTGTAAAAACACGAAAATGTATAAATAATTTAAAAATATTTTTTTTAGACCGAAAAAAACCAGCCTCAAGAGAGGCTGGTTCGGTATTACCAAGACCAGGCGTTACGGGTATTCATGTTTTCCATGTTCCGCTTCCAGTCTTCTACTATCAGAGAGATGTTAACCTCATGGCCATGAACCAATATAGCAGCGCCTTGAAAAGAGCCCGGCCATTCTGATTCAGTGATCGTTTTCATATCAACGACATGACCAATGTTGCCTAATCCAATGTTGGGATGAAGCAATTTAAAATCACCAAACATTGAGCCTAACGACTTATTCAAATCAATCTTGTCGTTAATCATCTTTGAAACTTCATCATCATCAAATATCTTAAGTGACTGATAAACCTCCATTGGAGAACTTGTGTAAGAAACTAATAATTCACCGCGTTCAGTCATACCAAGCCCTGATATAGCGGTGGAATTATTAAACGTAACCATCACATCGCGATTGCTCATGATGCTACCAAGCCCAAGTCGACTCTGATTTAGCATTAGCGTCGGCTAGTATGGTGGTTGATGATACGGCTGTCACTACTGGCTTACCCTCTGCCAACACTGGATTATGTGCAAGCTTACGCACTGATACAGATGGACTGTCCGGTTTTCTGAACACTTCCAGCTCTGCGTCAGACATGCCTTTATCCACACAAGCTGCTTTGTAATCCACTCCCCCTTTTCTGGTAGAGTAACTTACTGACACCCCTGCACCTTGCATGTCTTTACCTCCAGCTAACAGAAGTAAAGCCTCTTTGGCACTTTTCTCCTGCTCTTCAAGGTAATCCATTTCGAATCTAATACTCAACCAGTAAGCTGCAGCAGCTTCCCAGCCCTCTTCGTACAGAGGGTTATCATTAACAACGTGCTCCCAAAAGAGAGATACGTCGGCAATGAGTTCTTGAATCATGATATCGGAACGTTTTACATTGATGAGTGCACAACGCTTAGTCGGATCTGGATGCTCTTTATAAAACGAGAAGAAATCCACTTCATCCAAATTAGCGACTAGCATTTGCTGATGCATCTGCGTGATGTAGTAAGGTTGGATAATCCCACTTAAAGCAGCTTCATGAATCCGTAAACTAGGACACTTAATTTCAAGTATCTTCGTGTGGTCAGGTCTGATGCCGTCAAATGATGCACGTATGAAAGGATATTGGTCGTGTTCAGCACAAAGCGGAATCATGATTTCACCCGTTAACTCTTCATACGCAGCCAAGGCTAAAGGCTCGTCTAACTGACCCTTTAACATGGCTGGATTTAACTTGTCGCGTGGACGACGTTTAGTTTTTTGCTCCCATAGCTTCTGGCCAGAACCAAACGGTGAAATATTCTGAATCATTGCTGATTCAGATGCGCCCACTCCACCGTCGCGCCAGTCAAGCCACGCCTGAGAGCGCTGGTCTAACGTGATTACTTTCATAATTACCTCCATAAATTTTAAGAAAAAGCTTTATGGGGAAATTGGACGTACGCGAGGGTGTAAAACGTGTGGTGACAGAAAGTGCCTGATGTCACCGATATACGACAGGCAAGAAAAAGCCCTCTCCAAAAAGGAAAGGGCTTCATTTGTTACTTAATACTAATTACGCAGAGACTTCGTCTAGCGTCAGCTTAAACTTATCATCAACTGATATCGTGAACTTTTTACCTGCCAAGCTCGGATAATCAGACAAATTGATTTGTTTTAATACTGACTGTAGTGTTTGTTTAACATCCCCTGTCCGTTGGAACTTCAAGAAGGTGTTAATCGCAGTCTCATCTGCAGACAACGTGGCATGATCCAAATCATCTTCCCCAAGGTAATAACCGCTACCTTGCATCAGAGAATCTTCACCTATCCATGTCACTTTTGAAGGCACTAAGAACTTACCTTCAGTTGTTTCCAATGGCTCATCATCAATGGTAATCTCGGTTGTCACGCCGGTCTTTTTATTGAAATAAGACAATGTGTAGGAATCACAAAGCACCATATTGCAGTACCAGTTATCAAGCTGAATCTCAGCCTCTTTTTCAATGCCATGAACGGTCACTTTTACGCTACCAGTGTCAAGGTGTTGAATAAATGGTGCTACCCAATGTTTATCCATATCAAAACCACTGGTAAAACCGATAAAGCGATAACCAGCGCGTCGTGCAAATATCCATTCCGCATTGGTATTTTCATCACCTTCTTCAGTATGCTCAACATCGCAATAAACTACTGCACCAGATTCAACCTCTGAAAACGAGGCTGCCGGTACGGTTTCGCGATTTGTCGAGTCATGGTCACGATAAAGACTAGGCTGACATTCATCAATCTCCCCTGCAAAGTAACCAGGGAACATCACATCCTTGTTACGCAACAGCTCATGACCACCTTCAGTCGACAGCGCATATAAAACAATGCCTTGATTTTCTGAAAACTCTTTAGGACTCAACTTCGCTTTTAGCTGTTCAAGTCTCTCAAGATGAATAGCGTCAATTGCTGCCTTGATTTTACTCATCGCTTCTGCAGAATCCACCAAAGCATCGCGGTCCGGCATGCGACCAAAATACAAGGTAGGGTCAAGATGAACAATACTCATGATAGTGTTGCTCACGGAAGTGTTGTTAAACATAGGCAAACCTTGCAGATACACAGCTAAATACTTAGATGGTCTATCAACAGCATAAATATATCGGTCTAAGTTAAGCTCGCTGGAATAAATATGGCCAATCCCAGGCACTTCAACATAGCGAATACCTGCATGTGATAGATGTCGGTCTTGCACTAAGCCTACCCCATTGAAAAACACTGGGATAGCGAAGCCGCGTGCAATTGTCACCATACGCTCTTCCACTTGCTCCAGCGTTAAACCAAACCCAGTTAAAACTACTTCTGTGTAGGTGCTTGCTTCTTGGTGCTTAGCTTTCTGTACTGATAAAACTCCACCAGCCAGAATATCCTTAGTGTCGCCTTCAATGAAATAACCATTGCTTTCAACACGGACATGCTCTGCAGCGTACAAGGTAGACATGAAGCCCATGCCAAACGGACGTTCAGCAGCTTGAACCCCCTCTTCCCAGCCCGAATCAGCAATGCTGAACAGGTTTTGGAAATCAGCGATACCCTTGCCGTCATCAGCAAACGTTAGCTTGCCTGACTCGACATCGTAGATAACGTTAACTGCTGTCGCACCTGCACGTCTAGCATTTTGGATCATCTCACCCAGCAAAGTATTCTTGTTGGTGAAAGAGTATTCCAAATTAGCTAAAAGCTTGTTTTGGTTGATGGTGATTGCTACTGATTTTTGTGTTGCATTAGTCATGGTGTTTCTCCTTTGAGTTAATAGACATTACCTGGTCTATTGGAGGCGCACTTAGACATAAAAAATCCGCAAGCCGTGAAGCCTGCGGATAAGGACGAAAAGGTCAATAAGGAACTAAATGACCTGTTAATAGTAGCGCTAATTTACAGCTTTGTCACCATCAAATTCAATTCCGCTGATATTTTTTGATACATTGCCGTTTACTAGTAATTCATCCACCAAAATAAGCATGGCTTTTTGTTGAATCATGCGTGATAAGCCCATGTTGACTAGCAACTCTTGCTCTTCGTCATTTTCATGGATGTTGTCAGCCTGCAACTTCACCCAAGCATCCGTCATCTCCATGTTGCCAAATTTGTTACGCAATAGCTGGCAAAGCACACCATCCATGCTCACAGTTGTGCGTTTCTTACCCAAGCGCACCATAAATCGTTCTAAATCTGCTGTTAATTCCACCGCCATGTTATTCCCCTTGATAGTTAATCATCTGTATTGCCAGACCATTTTGTGTCTGAATTTTTAAAGCGCGCGTGATGCCCTTCAAACACTAAGGCCACCGTCCCCAAACTACCGTCACGATTTTTACGCACAATCGCTTCGGCCATCCCCTTGTATTCACTATCAGGGTTGTAATACTCATCTCGGTACATCATGATAATGACGTCCGCGTCCTGCTCCACTGCACCTGATTCACGTAAATCACTCATGAGTGGACGTTTATCCGGTCTTGACTCTACGCCACGGTTAATCTGTGCCAGTGCCACCACTGGTACATTCAAATCCTTGGCCATTTGCTTTAAGCCTCTTGAAATCTCGCCAACCTGGTCACTACGGTTATTGGCTGAACCCACATAGCCCATGATTTGCAGGTAATCAATCACAATCAGGCCTAGCGGATGCTCGGTATCAGCCAATTCGCGTGCCAGTGCGCGTGCTTTTGCAAAAATCTGTTGATAGGTTAGCGCTGGGGTGTCATTGATGTACAAGTTGGCTTCATTCAACTTGCCACATGCAAACATAATCCCTTCAAAATCCTCTTCGTTCAGCGTACCTTTGGACATGCGGCCGTAATCCACACTACCGATTTGCGCGATGGAGCGCTCCACCAGCTTGTCTTTGGTCATTTCCAGTGAGAAAACAGCGGCACTTAGCTGTTTGCCCAACGCGACGTGATTGCCGATGTTCATCCCCATCACGGTTTTACCCATGGATGGACGGCCAGCGACAATAATCAGGTCGCCACCTTTTAGGCCGTTAAGCTTTTCATCCAAATCATCAAAACCGGTCGTCAGGCCAGTAAAGCCTTGGTCTATCCTGTTATCAATCTTGTCAGTCACCTCAATCAGCAAATCTTTCACTGCATAGAAGTCCTTTTTGCCGACACCTTGACTGATTTTCAGCAAGGCTTCCTGCGCTTCAATCAGGCTGCCTTCAATATCATTGCTAGACTTACCCATCTCAACGATGCTTTGGCCAGCTTTGGCCAAATTACGTGCCATTGAGCGCTTTTTGATGATTTCAGCATAATTCAGGGCATTACCCGGTACGCCAGCGGCCATTTTGATTTCAGCCACTTGCGTGATGCCACCAACCTCAGTCAGCTTTTCCTTTTTCTCAAGGGCGTTCATCAGTGACACCAAGTCCACTGCTTCAGTGGTCAGACTCATTTCAAGCAAGGTGCTGTAAATCACTCGGCTTGAATGATTCATGAAGTCGTTAGACTCTAGTTTGCTAGAGACGCTGTCGATTAAGCTGGGCTCTGATATCAATACACCAATCAAGCTGCGCTCGTACATCGTGGTCGATTCAATCGACAATAATTCTGCGGTATCAGTGCTACCCTTAGCCATTGAACATTACCTCATCTAAAGTGATAGTGATGCAGGAAGAATACAATCTGCGCTGACTACGTTCACCGATTAAGCTAGTCATTAGCTGTTCATTCACATTGCCGACCAACATGGTCGGTAACATCCGTTCATAACGCTCGTTAAGCAAGCTGTTTAAGACCACTTTTTCATGTTCGGTATAGCCACTCAAGCCAAATTCATCCAACACCAAGAAGCTGCAGGTGGCGTAGCTGGCCATGAACTGCGCGTTAGAAACATCCTGATTGTTCATGCTGTCTTTTTGGTCTGAAAGTAACTTGGTGACATTGGTGTAGGCGGCTGATCTACCATTGCGAATTAAGGTAGATACCATGGCCGTCGCTAAATGACTTTTACCTAGGCCAACCTTGCCAAATAGCAGGATATTCTTGTCGCCTTCGCCCACGAAGTCATTGATGTAGGTCTTCAAACGCTCTACGCGCTTGCTATTATCACTAGTGGTAGGCTTGTAGTTATCCAAAGTACACTTTTTGAAGCGTGGGAAAATGCCTGCCAAGGCGATTTTTCTATCCAGTTCAAAGGCTTTCTCTTTACGGTCAAATTCGCTTGATTCTTTCTGGCGAATCTCAGTACAGATTGGGCAGTGTGAACGCTTGGTGAAGTCCAGTCCCGGAATGCTGATTTCGAAGCCATGATACTCACCGTGCGTTTTGCATTGCAAGGCGACGCTTTTTTTAACTAAATTCTCGCTCATTACAGAACCTCTACATTGCCACCGTGTTTAGCGGTGAACGTTTCAATATGCTTAATGTTTTCAGCACGACTCTCTTCGGTGTATTTAACCGGTTCAATCACCTGACGCCCTTTCACAGGTAAGGTAATCTGGCCTTTAGCGGCGTCCGGCACTGAGTTAGCAAAGCCAGCTGCTCTCATGCGCTGGTTGCGCACGGCTGAATAGATGTAATTAGGCACTAAGGTAGTCACGCCCTGCTGTTCAGCCAGTGATTTAGTGCAAGCCATGATTTCTTCTATAGACACACCCATTTCAGAGAGGGCTTGGATGACAGGCACACTGCCACTGAATTTAGACATATCCACCACACCTGAAGCGCGGAAGCCAGCGCCTAGTTCAGCGGTGTATTCCTGCAATGGTTTCAATTTCAATACGGGTTGATTGTCTTTAGGCAGGTGAAGGTAGTCGTTGTACATTGACTTGAACTTCTGAACCAAAGGCTCGTTGGCAGGTAACTCGCGCAACTTGTTATGAATGCTGACTAGGCGTGTATCGGTGACTTTCAGGTTGAAGCCATTTTGATAGCTGACCATGTTATGCACGAACACCATGCCGGTATCGTCGTTGTAGGACACAAAATCTACGCCTATCAATGCATCCATGGCTAATTTTGCTTCATCAATGGTCATGGGCAAGTAACGTGCAACATGCTCAATGGTGAAGTTGTACAGCCCTAGTGGGTTTGCCATGGGATTAGTAATCAGGAACAAGGCTAACAACTGGGCATCCTTACCCAATTGCTTCAGTTCGCGGCCAGTTTCACCAGACCAGAACCTTTCATCGACATAGTATTTAGACATTAGCGCCCTCTTTGGTTAGTTTCTTGCTCACGATACGGTTCACTAGGTAATTCACGACATCGTCCACCATGTAGTAAACACGGTCTGTACGTGCATCACCGACCTTAGTACGCGGCATTTCTGATTCAGGCAAGTTAGCCACTGCACCACGGGTGATATTCAGTACCGCACTTAGGTTTTCTTGTGTGAGTTCTGCGCCATATCTGCGCTCAACAAAGCCTTTCAGCTCTAGCTTGAGTCTTTCTACGCTCTTACTGGCATTCATTTCTGAACCTGTCATTCGTTTTCCTGTTGTTAGTTATACATTAACGCTTACCAGTAATATAAACGAGAATAAATATTTATGCAAGAATCTTTATACCAATCTTTATTTTTCAGAGCGCACTATAAAGATTTGGGATTTTGGGGATTTTTAGGTGATTTTCGTGCTGTCATACGGTGACACTGATTAAGTCGTGTCACTATGCGTTTAAAGCCAGATGGCGTGGGGCTTTCAAGCCTTATTGCTAAAGCCTCACTAGTCGCGACCTAGTCCCGACTGAATCGGCATTAAGTCGAGATTGAATCGATACCCGATGCCCCATTAGCAAGTGATTGATTTTATTATCTTTAATTTTCAGACCCGCATAGAATAAGGCTTTGCGGGTATCGTGTTTTCACCCACCACTGACTCGTGTTTTCACCCACCAAGGTATCGTGTTTTCACCCACCGAGGTATCGTGTTTTCACCCACCGCCCACTCGTGTTTTCACCCACCGAAGTGCTGTTCAAACCCAATAAATTCGGGGCTTCCAAAAATCCCAACACGCGCGCGTTTTCAACTAAACCTTTTTAACTTAAGTTCTATTAACTAAATCTTTTCAACTTTGTAGGTAGTCGCGTAGAGACGCAAAAACGAAAACAAAAAAACCCAAAACCAAAAATCAAAATCCAAACCAACAAACCAAACCCAAATTAAACAAAACCCAGGGCAAGTTCATCGTGGTTTTAAATCACTTCACTGAAAACGGGTTTTATGGGGTTTAAAAACACAAGAAAATCTGTAGTTTTTTGAAATATGGATAACTAGGACAGGATTGGATATGCTTAAAAACAATTTTGCGCGGTCTGGTGCCTGTTTTCTGCCCCACACTGAGGCGTAGGTATAGGCGGATGTAAAAAAAACGCACAGAGAGCGATTCTGTGCGTTTTGGTGTATTGAATAATACTGTTACTTTTACTGGTAAAGAATTTATATCGTAATTTTATCATAAAAGCGAGAGTTTACAATCATGACAAACCCTTCTGCATCAAGCTCTAAGCGGTAATCTGGGATGCTGTTGTTGGTGATAATTTCTTTAATCATCCGCTTGAATTCTTTCGGCTCTGCAGTCGAACCGACTTTTTCCATCAGTATCGCTAAGCTGATGCGGAAATTAAACTTGTTACCGCAATACTTACGGGCGATTTCATAGACTTTACGGTCGATTGCGCGCTTCAGTTTGAAGTAGGCTGGGTTGATGGTCAGCACTTCTCTGGCCCCGACTGCGTTGAACAGCCATTTTGACAGGGTGAGTTCTACGGCCAGCATGACTTCCTTGTCACCTTCCCCAGTTTTTTCAACTGCACGGAAATCGTCAATCAAGCCAAACGCGCCGTTGATGCGCACGTCAGCCGTCTTGATGTTGGTTGAGAACGTTGTGCCGCGTAAACGTAGCAGCTGCTCAGATACGCGTTTGTATTCACGTCCACTTGTGCCTTTGCCAGTGGCGCGCAGGTAGTCGTAAACGTTGAAGCGCACGGTTCTGTGCTCGGTGTCTACACGCGTGTCTACACGGCCAACATTCAAGCCATGACTGAGTTGACTCATGGCGTAAATCAGCAAATCCTTGTCGAGCTGGTTAGCGCGGCCGATGATGCTGGGAATGACAGTCATGCGGTTTTTTCTGCCAGCTGTTTCCCATTCCCAATCCACCGGCGCGAGGTCAACGTCTTTGGTTTTCATTGAGAAAATCGGCAAGTCCATCCCCATGACGTCGTCTTTGATTTTCAGTGCGCTGCCGAATGGCTCACACAGGAAAAACTTTGGATTACCTTCGGAATCCGTTTCACCTAGCATGGACGCGACTGGTTTTGACAAGTCGTCTGCCAGCTGGAACAGATCGTCAATTTCCTTGTTCGACTTGGCTTTCCCAGCGGCAAGGTTCATGTCGTCGCCAAACAGGTCGATATTTTCACCGGTCAAGATTCAGCTCCCACGTATTCGTCTAGGTTGATGTTATGTTTCTCAAACCAGTCATCCAGCGCATTACGCACTAGCAGTGAGGCTGAGATGCGCTGGTCAAACGAGAGCTTGCGTAACGCCTCTTTCTGCTTGCTACCAATCACGTATTTGGTCGAAACCAGTTCTAGGCCAGCTTTTTCAGCCAGCTCCAGTTTCATCCGCGCTTTGGTTTTGTATTTTCTAGGCTGACGCGCTTCTGCTTGCTCAGCATTGTCAGTTTGGGTTTCAGTTGGCTCAGCCAGAGTAGCAGCTACCGTTTCTTGCGCAGCTGGTTCTGGTGCTGGCTGTACTTGCGTACCACCGGACACTGATGGCGCACCACCAATGAAATCCTCCAGTGATTTAGCCGTTGGTTTAGTGAATTTATTTGCCATGGTAGCTCCATACCTGGTCAAACAGGTGTTGCATTTCCAGTGAGGCTTTTTCGTCTAGTTTGGATTCCACTACACCCAAACCCATACCAGCAGCACGACGAAACGCTACACGGTCACGTAAGACTGAGTTAGCTAAAATCATGGATTGGTAATCCTGCAAGAGTTCTTTCGCTTCAGCCGTGTCGTTGGCAACTGCGTGGGTGGATGCGCGTGAAATCACTGCGATAACCACTAGGTTCTGGTTGAAGCCACGGGCTGTTTCAATCAACTCTGCAGCACGATTGACTGTCCATAAGTCGAAATGACTTGGCTGAAATGGTAGGACAGCCACATCAGCCACGGCGAGTGAAGCGCGCAGTTCAGCACTATCACGACCACCGGCATCCAGAATCACGTCGTCATAGCGTGACGCCAAGTCTTGCACTTCAGCCAGTAAGCCTTTACCAAATTTTTGAATTGCGCCTACACGAACGACGTTTTCCTGAGTAGCGCGAGTGGATGCCCAGTCTGATGCGCTACCTTGCGGGTCAGTATCAACCAGTAAAACATCACGGCTCATGCCTGCAAGAATTGATGCGAAGTTAGTTGCGATTGTTGTTTTCGCAGCTCCGCCTTTTTCACCACCACATAAAATTATCATCACAGCTCCTTATTAAAATTATTCATCACATAGTTACTTGTACGTGTACTTGTATTATAGATAAATTTACCAATTGGTCAATTGATAAAGAGATAAATCGGGCAATTGATAAATTTACCAGTAGACCAGTTGATAATATGGGACATTGGTAATGAGATAAACTGGTCAATTGGTCAATTTATCAGTTGGTAACATGGGCAATTGATAAAGAGATAAATTGATAAAGTGATAAAAAGATAAGTTGGTAAATTGATAAATTGAGAAATTGGTAAAGAGATAAATAGGTAAATTGACCAATTGGGCAGTTGGGAATATGGGTAATTGATAAATGTACCAGTAGGGCAATGGGTCAATTGGTCATGTGGGAAGGTGTACCTATGGGCATAAGGGCAGTTGGTCAGTTGACCAGTTAAAAATGGGTGTATCTGTGGTGAAAATGATTGGTCAATTTATCAATTGGTCAATTTACCAACAATAGGTGTGCAGCATGCTAAAGAATGCCTGGTCTATTTGGTTTATTTTTTATGGTCAATGTACCAATTTATCAATTGGTCAATTTACCAACGAAAGGATAGCCATTAAACGGTTATTCTTTACTTATACATGATTGACTTTAACCGCCTTCACTCCGTAAGAAATTGTTCCAATTTCTTTCTCCGTTCGGCTCTGGACGTATTGCGCTGTTCGCAGGCTCACAGCTCCATACGAGAGCTAGAAGCTCCGCTTCAGAGTAAGGGGCTTTGCCCCAGAGTTACGGTCTTCGACCGAGATAGAGGTGCTGCGCACCGAAAACCGCAAGCGCGTCCGCGCCGACTATATTAAGAAAGGGCGATCTATTCTTGGAAAGTGAAGTGTTGGTTGTATTGGATGAACACTGGTGGATGTTGAACACTGGATGAGAGAGGTGAGCTTTATGTGGTGATCGGCCAAGCGTTAGTATTCGGTTTGTCTGGGATGTAGATGCTTGTAAACCGCCCAACACTGACGCTAATCCTGTCGGATGAGCATAAGTATTGGGCTCGACGGCCTGTATTGATACCGGTTACGTTTTTATTATTATGACCACCCTTGAAAGTTACGTTTTTATTATCAAAGTTACGTTTATATTCTCATTCCAGTTACGCTTTTATTCTCTAGGCGACCTAATTAGAGTTACGTTTTTATTATTATGTGCATCTAATTGAAGTTACGTTTTTATTCTTAAGTCCACCCAAAGTCGCCTTTTTAACACTTTGCGAGAGCAACGTGTTGATAAGCATTCGTCAGTACCAATTAAGCGAGAAAACATCCCCGATGTTTTCCGTGTCGATTGACTATTGGTGTCCTGTCTTTACCGGATTGCCTCGACTAACATCGTTAAGCCTTAGTAAAGTCTGGCTTTTTAATGAAGATAGTCTTGTCAAAAAATGAATTACCCTGTCAAATAACCAGAGCCAAGCCTGTACTACTTAAAAGCGCCGCCACTCGGCAATCTATAAGGGATAGAGGGTCTTTATATTAAGGCTAATCTTGTCTAATCTAGTCAGTCTTTGGTATTGGGAGCATCTTTTACTAAAGATTGTCTTGAATATAGGCTGTCATTTGTGTGTAGAGCTTGGCCGGTACAGAGTGTCACGCTATTTATGTAAAAATAATACTTGCACATTTACCAATAAGTGTATTAGGATAGTCACGTCGCTAAACGCCAGTAATTACGGGGCTTCTAGCACTTCTAATGTATTCGATTAACAACAATATGGAGATTTAAAAAATGAATAAAGCTGAATTAGTAGCAAAAATTGCAGATAAAACTGGTGACACTAAAGCGGCTGCAGCCCGTAGCCTAGACGCGGTGCTTGAGTCAATTCAAGAAGCTGTGAAAAGCGGCGACACTGTTGCGCTGATTGGCTTCGGCACATTCGGTATCACGAAAAAGGCTGCACGTACTGGCCGTAATCCTTCAACAGGTAAGCCAATTGAAATTGCTGCTAAAAATGCACCTTCATTCAAGGCAGGTAAGACTTTCAAAGACTTTGTAAACTAAACCAGTATTAGCAAAGCGAAAAAGAGCAACGTTGTTGCTCTTTTTTTTCGTCCTGAGTTTGTGAGTGTGGTGCATAACCATTTATAAACAACGCTGAGCATTAGGCTAGCTGTGCTGTGCGTAACCATTTATGCAATTCTCTTTCTGCCACTGCATAACGATTTATACACAGCCTTGCTCGGTTGCTTAACTATTTATTCACTTCCTAAGTGGCTCTGCATAAGTATTTATACTATCTTCTTTGCTTCTGCATAACGATTTATACACTTCGGATTACGTTAGCTGTGTAACTATTTATGCATTACTTCCGCATAACTATTTATACTTCACGCTACGCGTTAGCTAGCATACGGTCAACGGCTACAGCCACCGCAAACCCAGTATTTCTATGCTAGGCCTGTTCATCTATGCTGATCCGTTTATCTACGCTAATCCGGTATATACGATAGACTAGAATATCTTAGGTCCAATGTTATTATGATATTCATCCAGTCCATCTTCAGTCAGCATCTCTAAGATAATCCTGTCCAGACGGATAACCTTTTCTTCGGCTTCCCTTAACTTCCCACGATTACCGTTAATGGTAGACCGAGCGCTCATTTCGATAATCCTTATCACTTCCTTCAAACGTTTTCTATAGCTGAACAGTTCTGACGCTACACCGAGTAATTCTTTAGTTAAATGATGATTTCTGGCAAACGGTCCTCTTGAGATCGCCTTTATTCCTAAATACTTCTCCTCTACTCTTTTAGGGTACTTAGTTTTCTCTTTAGTCTGGACAATTATTACAGGCTCTTCTGGTTTATTTGACCCCTGAGTGAGCCATGCACGTATGGTCAGCTTTCCAGGTAAAGATGGTTGACTACTATCGAGTGCCCTGCCTAATTTATAGAGAAGCCTGTCACAAAGGGCTAATTCTTTCTTCAAATCGTCTAAGTAATTTTCTTGTCTGTTGTTCATATTCATAGAGGCTATCTGCTGGGCTTTCTTGGACTTTTCCAAATCAGGTTATGGGGGTTACTAAAGACAGACGTTTATGGCCGCTTTCACGTTTCACTTAATAGAGGCGCGCCTGTGCATTAATTTATGCTGTGTATTATATCTATTTTATTGTTTGATTACTTGTAAACGTTAGTGTATTATTTAATACATATTGAATAAACAATGAAATCAATTTAGATATATTTATAGGTAAATATGACTGCAGAAAATAATAAAGATGTACCGGCCGAAGCATTAGAAGAATTTTCTTTTATGGCATCAGCGCAAAACTTTATTGGCGACTTGGTTGCTAAAAAACTTTGCACGGGCGGCGCGTTGGTTTTGGTTGAAAGCAATGGTGAAATTGGTTGCATTACTGGTGAATTTAAAGCGATGGACCCAGAAGCCTTTGCTCAAATCATCTACAGTTCAATTAAGCACTCCATGGGCAATGATTTTGCTGACGAGTTTGCATTAAAGTTGGCCGGTATTCCTCAGCTACGTGTTGCGGAATTAGGTGGCGATGCTCACTTGATGACAGTAAACATCTCTACTGAAAGTCATTAACGATGGCGAAGTATGAGAAGGTTTTTGTGGCGGAAAAGCCGTCACTAGCGAAAGCAATTGTTGCTGGATTGGGCGGGAATTCTGAAAGTTTTGATGGCTATTGGGTGGTGGATGGCAAAATTGCTGTCACAAATGCCTTTGGTCACATGCTTGAATTGGCTCCACCAGAACATTATGACCCTGCTTTTAAGAAGTGGAATGTTGCACATTTACCGTACAACCCGAATCCTTGGGTATTACTGCCGAAACCATCTGCCGCAAAACAATTGGCTGTTGTTGGTAAACTTTTAGGCCAAACTAATTGTGCGGTTAATGCTGGCGACCCTGACCGTGAAGGTCAAATGTTGGTCGATGAATTGTTCGAACATTTCAACTTTAAAGGTAAAACTCAACGTATTTTACCTAACGCTACTGACTTAGATTCCATCAAAAAAGCACTGGCTGGTATCCGCGATAATTCCATCTATTTACCTCTATTTCACTCTGCAAATTGTCGTTCAAGAGCTGACTGGATTGTAGGCTTAAGTCTGACTGTTGCGGCTACAAAATTGCTTGCTACAGACAGTTTAATTTCACTTGGTCGCGTACAAACTCCGACCTTAGGTTTGGTGGTTAGACGCGATTTAGAGATAGAAAACTTCGTTTCAAGAGAGTTTTTTAATCTAGTGGCTACCGTAAAAGCGGCTGGAATTTCACTAGAAATGTCACATGCACCGATGGATGAATTGGTGCGAATTTACAATAAAGCTGACGCTGACAGAATTGCAAATGAGGTTAAATCTAAAGCAATTTATGAGTTGAATGTGACTGAAAAAGAAGCTTCAGAATCTGCAAATTTTCCATTTCATTTAGAAACATTGCAAAAAGAATGTGGTGATGTGCTCGGTTTAAATTCAGCAGATGTGTTGAAAATTGCACAAAGTTTGTATGAAAAAGGTGTGACTTCTTACCCAAGAACTGACTGTCATTACCTCCCTGATGAACAAAAAGCGCAGGCAGTTTCAATTGCAAACAAGGTAATTAATGCTGGATATTATGCAGAATCTAAGCAATTTTCTAGCTTATTTGCACCTAGTCATATCATCTATAACACCAAAAAAGCACCTGTCCACCATGCGATTGTGCCTACGGCTAAGATGCCAGCAGGCTTAACTGGTGATGAAGAAAGCGTCTATAACTTAATTGCACAGCGCTTCATTTTGTCTTTAATGCCTGACTACAAATATAAAGAAACACGCGTAACGTTCATCCATGACGGTCGTGAATTCTCGGCTAAAGGTGAGGTTCCGATTAACCTTGATAAGTCATGGCGCGCGCTATCTCCGAAGGCTAATGCTCCAGTAGCACTGCCAGTCATTGCTGATAAATCGCAAGGCAAGATTGAGGATGTGGTTGTCTCTAAAGGTAAGACTACGCCCCCACGCCCTTATACAGAGGGTGACTTGCTTGTCGACATGAGTAACGTGGCTAAGTATGTGGATGACCCAAAAATCAAGGCTATCTTAAAAGAGAGCGCTGGTATTGGTACACCTGCGACTAAAGCGACTGTATTGGCCACCCTGAAGGCGCGTGGTTACATTGAGGTTGTTGATGGTTCAGAGGGCGGTAAAGGCAAAGGTAAGCGTTCTAAAAAGCCTATCCTTAGATCAACTCAGTTTGGCCGTGAAGTGATTGCAGCTGTGCCAGCCCAGTTACGTGACCCCGGATTAACAGCGGTTTGGGAAGAGTCTTTGAAAGCGATTGCGGAAGCTAAATTTGATAAAGACGTCTTCATGACCAAAATCGTAGCTTTCACTGGAAAGCGTGTTGAGGAAATGAAAACGTCTACTGTGTTAGTGACAGCTAAGCCAGAAAAACAGGTGACTACGGCTTCTCTACTACCCGGACCAAAGAAGCGTGCGGCAAATACTGAGTCTTCGACGCGTTCTCGTAAAGCACAGCCATCGCCAGCTTCACGGAAGGAGGCATAGCTTGCCATTCTTCGGGTTTAGGGGCAAAGCCACCGTACAAAGGGTCAGCTTGGAAGTCGCGATAAACGATTTCCATGCGCTCAGCGATACTGACTTCCAAGAAAAAGTCGGTAGGAATCATCGCTTCAGCCATCAAAGCGGCTTGAGCCATCGGAATACCCATGTATTCAGCAGCTTTACGGATTTTATCCAAAGGCAAGCCAGATGGATCGCGCTCACCCTTAGCCAGCAACATCAAGTAGCTGTAAGCAACTCCAAGGAAAGCGGCCAAGTCTTTAGGGGCTTCGCCTTTCTCGGTCATCGTAACCCAAAGCTTATGAACAAAAGCAGCACCCTTAAAGCCTCTGGAATTGGCTTTTGTTTTAGGAAACTTGTTCTTTTTAGTACCCGCTTGTTTCGCGTATGTATCAGCGCTACGAGTTTTACGTGTTTTAGGTTTTGGGGCAGCGGCAAGCCCCTCGGCATTTGTATTTGTAGTATCAGCCATTTTAACTCTCCTGTTGATTGTAGAAATTTTCAATAAAACAGAAATATTTACTGAATTTTCTACAATTTTTATCAATTGTATAATTTTTTTTTGGAAAGATAAACACTATGTTACCTTCTAATGGTCAAGATAACGCCCGTTCTTACGCTTATGTGGGCGGTTTACTCAACGCGGCATACCTTACAGGCTTCGTTCGCAACCCTCATGAAAACGGTTTTTTGTTGCAACAAACCAATAATATTAACCACGCAATTCCTATCGTTGTCGAAGGTAAACATCGTAAATTCCGTGAAAAAGAACCAGTGACAGTGGTATGCCACGCATTCGGTATGCTTAGCGAACATCGCGACCGTAGCATGCAATTGAAGGCGATTAAGGTTGAAGTACCAACCTTACTGACTATGCCAACTGAAGTGGTATGGAACAGCCGTTTGCCTGCAGGCATGAAAGAAGAGGATTTCAAACCATTTGGTGCGAAATGGCAGGACACAATTAAAGGCCAGTCGAACAACAGCGACGTTGTGAATGAGATTATTGAGGCAACTGGTGGCCGTTCAGATGGTACATTGGGTTCATCTTCTAATAGCATCCGTATCGCTGGTTTCATTGAAGGCTATGCTATGGCGCGTGATTCCCAAGGCAATGTTGTGGATGACTGCCTTACCCTGTTAATCCGTCAGCATAAAGATGTTGACCGCTCTATTCCTGTTCGTTTGTATGGCCGCTACGCTAGAACATACTTTAGCCATGTGTCTATCGGTCGCCCAGTACGTGTCGATGGCCAAATCCGCGTGAACTATAAAATGCAGGAAAACGGTGAGCCTCGCACTTATCTTTACGTGCATACCAGTCAATTGCGCGGTGCAGACCAAGAGGTTTCAATCCGATTCCAACCTGATTGGGTGTCTGATATGAAATTGCGTATTTTGGCAGACCATCAAACACGCATTCAGGCCGCTAAAGATAGAGCGCCAGCAGTTGCCTCTTCTACAGCAAGCGATGAAGACGACCGACTTTAATTTCTGAGGTGTCTATGAGTAATATTGAGAATGCATCCCCGCAAGGGGATGCTGATGATAACAGTCTGAAGACATCAACCTATAAAGTACCAAGGGCAGATTATAGGGAGATTAAAGCCATGGCGGCTCGCAACGATATGTCCGTTCAATCCGTGGTGAACGTGGCACTGCAGGAATATTGCGAAAGACGAGGGATTACCCTACCCAGCTTGAAATAGCCGTCAATTTCAGCCAAGCCAGTTTATTGAAAAATAAACTGGCTTTTTTCTTTATATGTCCGTGTTAAAGCAATTAATTCCATAAAGCTATTCTCATCCTGAGAGTTGTATTTAATCAAAAAAAAGGAATTAATCATGAGCACACAACAAATGGCAGTAACTAATCACGACAAAATTTTGGATCAACTGAACATTGTTGACATCAGAATTTCTAGTTTTAGCGGTTTTGTTACCCGTGATGATGTAGAGACAGACGATGCACGTACTGCAGGTGGTTTGCGTGTTGTACATCGTGCACATACCAACTCGTTTAGCTCTATTCGTCAGGCAGCCCGCCGCGCTTGCGTAGGCAGTGGCATTGCGTTATCTGGAGGTTTTGCTGTACCAGATGAGGCAATGGATGGCTTGATGCAAACGTTGTCTGGTTTAAGCGAGAGCTTCTTTAAGAGTAAAGAATATCTCTTGAATAACTACGAAACATTAAAAAATCAGTGGGCAGATGAAAATCCTATGGTTCGCGACAAGATTTTAGCGCGCGCACCTACGGCAGAATCAATTGCTAGCAAAATTGATTTTGGTGTTTCTATCTACAAAATTAACTCTCAACCTCAGCATTTACAGGGGTTAAAGATTTCTAATGGTGTAGAGCAAGAGGTGGGTGGTTTGGTAGGCCGTTTGGCTTATGAAATCTCTGCAGACGTGAAAGCTAACTGGTCTAATTCAGGTATCGCTGGCGCTAAAACGCTAGAATATTTGAAGCGTATCCACGCTAAGATTAAAAGCTTGGCTTTCATTGACCCGCGTGTAGCTGAAATCAGTCAGTTTATCGAAGCTACGCTAACCAAGTTCCCTTCAGGCAAGATTGAAGGTAATGATTACTTAATTTTTGCCGGTTTAATGTCAATTTTAGGTAATGAAAAAGCGTTGTTGTCAGGTAATTTGGCTGTCACGATTGAAGAATCACCTGCTGAAGCTCCGGTTGCTGATGTTGTAACTAACGAGCAAGAAGGCATTCAATCTCACTCATTGTTTGAAGAGGATGAGTTTGTGAATGAAGCTGCCACGGTAGCCAGTGAAATTTTTGATGTCGATGGTGATGTCGATGGTGATGTCGATGGTGATGGTGATGGTGATGGTGATTTAAGTGTTGATCCAGACACAACCGTCGTCATTCCAGTTGATGTTGCAGAAAATAAACCATCTTATGCCTGGTAAAATTGACTGCAATATCGGTAAAGAAGGGTTTGCTACATTCAAAAACACTTCTAATGGCTGGCGTGTGGCTCGCGTAGGTACTTACAAGGAAAACACCGGCAGAGTACGTGATGTCATTTGCAACCTTCCTGAACGTCAAGAACTTACATTGACAGGGTTGATTGTAAAAGGCATTAAGGCTGGTATCTTTTGTAAACGACCACATCACTACTTTAAGTAACACAACAACCACGGACTCTTTTGAGCCCGTGGTTTTTTTATGTGTCAACGTCATGGCAATTCTCTATGCAAAGCCAATTCTGTAGGCGATGCCATTTCAAAAATATGGAGAGATTAATTATGACTACGATTATTAATACTGGATTGATGCGCGCCATGTCCCATGGTGATTACGCAAGCGCAAAAGGCGAGTTTGTTGAGCTGATTGTGAATGACGTAAAAGTGCATCTTAGCTGGGTAGGCGAAGGCATCAGTGGTAATTTCATTGAAGCTCAAGCTGAATTTGACGAGCCTATGTTACGTTTCAGCGTTTTTAAACGTGTTGAACGTAAATGGGTTGCTGTTGAAAATGCCAGTTTTTGCACAGAATTAAGTGCAAAAGTATCAGCTGATATTTTAGGTGTCGCCGCGAATCACGTCATGAAGACTGTTTATTCTGACGTTGTTCTTAATTATCCGATTAGACGGATGTGCCAAAAACTTTCTCGTATGGACGAGTACAAGTTCCGCCCTGCTTATGCAGCAGCCAAGAACTTACCTGCAGCAATTTATGCTTAATTTAGCTTTGTCTAATTAACGCATTAACGAAGACACACCCTCCTTGGGTGTGTCTTTTTCTTTATGTGGATGTGCTTGGGCAACATCAGTACATTGACAATTGGAGATTTAAAAATGAGTACACTTTTCATCACACTACCTATCGCTGAAGTATCTGGTAAAGCCTTAGACTATCTTGTTGCTACGGCATTAGGCTGGAAAGACAAGCATGATGAGGTTGAAAAAGGTCGTTATTGGCATACGAATGACGCTGTACAGATGTTTGGCAGCCTAATTCAGAAATCAAGCTTCACCCCGACTAAACTTTGGTCGCAAGGTGGGCCAATCAAAACTAAGCATCGTATTAGCACCAGTATTAAGCATGATGGCTGGTGGGTTGCGACCATTTATGACATGAATGATGAGCCTGGTATGGTGTTTTTAGCGCATGATGAATTGACTGCAGCGATGCGTTGTTTGGTTTATTCAGTCTTAGGTTTTCAGGTTGCTGTACATTCTGAACTTCTGGAGTCGCTGAACTTGGTTCGTTTGAAAAACTTATGGGCGCAGCTTGGTGACATTCCAACCGTATATAGCGGTGATGATGTCGACCAAATTGAAGAGCCATTCTTGCATTTCAAAGCAGGCACGCATCGTGAAGTTATTTGGCGTTGGTTTGAGTCTATGAACAAGCAATTTGTCGTAGGCGCAATCATGTCAGAGGGCATCCCAGCTTAATCCTGATTTATCGTAACACCAACCACCGTGACTCTTTGAGTCCGGTGGTTTTCTTTTTATGTCATAACGTTTGGCCAACACTCCTTGAAATGACATTTTTTACTCAAAAAAAAGGAATATATTATGAACGCTCCTGTAAATGTAAGACTTTACCTCCCTATGGTTGCGCAGATGGTTGCCAATCAAACTGGGGTGAAGGTAGTGTTTTCAGACCGCGCAACAACAGCATCAACCAACGGTTCTGAATTAATTATCCCAACTCGCTTTGGCACAGAGTCAACTGAAGACAACCTAGCACTTATACGCGGTTTTATTGCGCATGAGGGTGTAGGTCATAATCGGCATACTGACTTTAAAGCTTGGAGTAAGTTTAGTAAAAAGAATGGCGTGCCAGCTTTAGGAATGCACTTACTCAATGTGATAGAAGACCCTCGCATTGAGAAAGCGGCCATCAAGATTTATCCTGGTGTACGCAGTATGTTGCATGAGATGGTTAACCTCATTCAAAAGCTAAAGCCTGACTTCTTTAATCACGATGGTAAAGCACCAATAACCCCAGCATCAGCAGTTAGCGGTATGTTGTTAAACCGTTTGCGTAAAGAGGAACTTGGTCAGAATTGCGACCCAGCACCATTCGTTAATGCTTGCCATGAGTTTTATGGTAAAGAGTTAACGGAAAAAATTTACAAGCTGGGCTTAGAAGGTACGCGTGGTAAGAACACTTCTGAAGCAATTGCCGCAACTGAAGGTATTTTGGCAATGATGAAAGAAGAGGCTGACAAAAAACCTGAAGACAAGCCAGAAGAGAAACCTGAATCTGGTAAAGGTGAAGGTGATCCGCAGCAAGGTCAGCCCAATGGTGCAGGTGAACAGCCGGGTGAATCTGATTCACAAGGCAAACCACCTAAAGGTAAAGGTCGCGGCAAAAATGCTGAGAAGCCTGAAGAGAAATCTCAAGGCCAAAAAGCACAGGAAGCGGCCAAGGACGCGTTAAATGACCAGTCTGGTAGCATTAAGGGCAATGACTTGAATGATGCGCTTGAGGACTTGATTAAGAAGTCTGTAGATGCATCACCGTCTCGCGATTCTAACGTGCCTTATTCTTTTCAGGAAAAGCAGGTGATGACGGGCTTGAATCCAGTCTTGGAGATTTCAACATCGCAACGTGGTAGTGCTATTCGTGTTGCAGCTTCGCTTGAGGAATTATTGCAAGCGAAAGTAGATGAAAAAGAGTATTTAGACAAAAGCGGTCGTTTAGTTGGTTCTCGTTTAGCACAAGTGAAGTTGAATAACTTGCAAGTGTTTGAACGTGAAACTGATGAAGTCGAAGGCTTGTCTACTGTGCTTCAGATAATGCTTGATGGTTCAGGAAGTATGAGCACAGATCAACGTGGACTGATGGCGAATGAAGCAGTAGTGATACTGGGTGAGTCGTTGTCTAAGTTTGATGTGCCTTTTGGTGTATCTTATTTTCATGACCACGTCATTGACGCTAAACAGTTTGGAGAAACATGGCAAACAATCAAAGGCCGATTCCAAAATGTTGTAGCGCGAGGTGGCACACCAATCATCTCTGCATTAACACATGCACACGATAAGTTAGTTGGTCGACCAGAGGTTAGAAAAGTAGCCCTGATAGTGACTGATGGTACTTACAATGTTGACTGGCGCCCATGCATTAATGCAGCAGCGTTAGCCGGGATTGAAATGCGTTTTGTAGTAATTGGCAAGAAAGAGAATAAAGCCGTGATAGAAACCATGCTTGCAATTCAAACTGCAGGTGCGGTGGCTTCATTGGTAGAACGCACTGACATGCTAGCTATTTCAATCATTGAATCTTTAAAAACAGTATTTTAGTAATAAAAAAACCACCGGCTCTGTCGGTGGTTTTTCTTTTTTCGTCAATCAGCGATTATTTTTTAACTTTAGTCGCTGTCGCCTCTACAAATAAATCAGCACCCTTCTTGCCAGTAATCACAGTCGCTTTGCCCCATGGCAATAGCTGTTGTTTATTGTCATTGAACCCTTCAAAGTCCACTAACACACCGTTTTTGCAAGATGAAACTGGGATGATGTAAAAGTTGATCGCACCGCCGGTATAACTTAACTTGTCAGCTGGCCCCATTTCTTTAGGTAGACGGGCATTCCCAGCAGCAACTTGGCTGAGTGAGTGAAGATTCTCCACGCCATTTTTAGCACTAACTTCAAAGCTCACTGGGCTTGATTGATGAATTGGCACGCAATCGTCTGCAGCAAACGCAGATAGTGATGACAACAAGAGCACTGACAAAAGAACAGATTTTTTCATAAATACCTTTCAATTAAAGTGCGACTAGGCACAAGGACAGTTATACAAAATTCACGAAATATTTATTTTGACTGATTTATCTTCAATCAAAACCACCGCCTCATCATCTTTTAGCGTAGCAAATGAATCCGCGGTGATGCGACCGTTAGACAGCGCTTCCGCACGCTCTGCCGTATCAGCATCTTGTGGCCCAACAAATATCTTGGTGTACGCACTAGACTCCAGCACAATCAACTCGTTCTGCTTCATGATTAAAGCGGTCAGTTGTAGTGATGGAACGAAGTTAAACAGTGAAACATTGGCTGATTTAGCTTGCTCAATGAGCTTTTCAGACACAATTTCACCAGACATAAAGGCAATGAATGCAGGGTCTTTGAAATAGTTGTTGCTGTCTTCACTGAACGACTCATGACGACTGGACACAGCATCAGCGAAATCTGAAATTAACAGATTGCTAATCATCTCGCCTTTGCCATACCCCATGACTTCCGCATGCGCAATCAGGTGATTATCAATGACATCCTTGAACTTCACGCTAGGAAAGATGCTATCAGTGACTTTCTGGAATTGGCCAGAGCTTAACTGGTGCAAACCACCAATGACGCAGCCCATGCTGAATCGCACTTTAGCCATGTCGAGTTCACCGCTGCCACCCTCTCTTAAGAACGCTGAGATTAACGCCAGTAGTTTCTTGTCGGTGCTATTGTCCAAGATGTTTTTCAGCTCAGCATCGTTCGACAATGTATTCAGAATTAACCTGGCATTGCATTTCAAGTTTGAGCCGGCATAAAAGTCGATAACTGCAGCTAACACCACCAAGGCACTATTGAGCTGGTAATAGTATTTGGTGTAGACATTCGAAATGAATGGGCTGGAGGTATTGGAACTCACCTCATCCTCAATCTGGAAAATCGCATTGATGATGCGTCCAGCGATATCCAAGGCTGAGCCACCGCCGTTAAACGGATTCCAAGTGTCTGTAGGTTCATCTACGTTAAAGAAGTTGATAACCTTAATGTCGCTAGGCCGTCTGCCTGCGCTGACAGCTGCTTCAATCAATCTTCTCGCTGGCCCGATAGATGGGCAGCCAACGTTAAACAAACCGCCTTTTAAGGCCATCTGCTGTTTGATTAGATGGCGTCTGAATGACAGAGACTCCCCTACCACTAACACATGGTTGCGTAAGCTGTCCTGAGAAAGCGTCACCTGTCTATCCGAATCTTGCACCGTGCCGATGAACATGCAATTAGGTTTCACATGACGTAGTTTGGGGCGATTAGGCAGCTCAGAATCACCTGTGAGTAATCTCCAAGTGTTCTTTAGGCTTTTCTTTAAGAGGGTTAGGCTATCTGATCTAACTTCTGGGGGTTCTGCAATTTTCATATCATCTCAACCTTAGAGAATCTGGCATTAACGACTAGTTCTACCATTACACTTACAGGTAATAGCAAGGGCAAAAAAAGCCACAAATGAATGTGGCTTTTTTAAAAACCTAAATTATCGTCTTGCTAAAATGCCGGATGCAGGGTCGACAATGAAGTTGTTTACCGCGTAAAACATTTTCTTAGCGCCTTTTTCGAAAGCTTGGCGGTATTTTTCAATCTCGTCGACTGAAGGTTTAACGTCATCTTTCTTCCAACGATGGATTGTCGCTGGTGTGGTATCCATGGCCATCGCTAATTGATTGTCATTCGTGTAATCAAGTTTGTATTCTTGGCACCAACGGCTAAGAATTTGTGACATTGGTTGCTCATAAGTCTTTTTGAGCACCTTCACTTGATTTAAACGAGGGTTGCCACCTTTAATCAAGATGCGCACTTTATCCATCACCATTTCTGGTGGATTAGCGCGACCGTACTCGTAAGACGACAGGCGGAATAAGTCGATGTCAATCGATGTCGCAAACTCTTGTTGAGTCATGCTCAATGATGTACGTGCATCAACAATCTCTTTCTGAAGAGTTGTTAATTCTTTCTTCACACGCTTAGCTTGATGCTTAACTACCGGGTCTTTTGGTGATTCCACTTCAACTTCACCGCCTGCCAAACCACCCATAGCGGTCGTTGTAAGTTTGAAATCAAGTGGGTTTTTGCTCGCTGAAGGTTGTTGCATATTCGTATTTCCTTTACTAGTAAAACTCCCAGATGAATTATGCATCAATGTATTAATCTTATCAATAGCTGTTTGACGATCTGCGTCACCTTCAAAGTCCGTGTGATACTGCTCGTCGTTCAACGAAGACGCCGCTTCCACCGCAGCATGGCCATCATCATCCAGATTCACTTCTTTACTTTTGTTTGGATTCAACAAACTAAGTGCAATTTTCTGTGTGCAACGTCTTAAGAACGGCTCAATTTGTCGGTCTGTTTCAAATTTAACCAGTACCACTCGCTCAAAAGTCGTCCACATCTCTTGGACTAAATCATCTGACTCAACACCAACTTTACGTGCCTCTGATTTGGCCATCTTGGTGATGAGCGGCATCACGACATTGGCCAGTTTGTCTAAATTAGACTTACCCTGACGGAATAAGATAATTTCATGATTTATCGGTTCACCACTAAAGTTCGCGGCGCTTTTCTCTTGTTCTTGCTCTTGTTCAACATCTAAGACATCAATCATATTACGCCTCTGCTTTCTCTGCTTTTTTCACTTTTTTAACTCGTACAAAACCTAAATAATATAATTCGCTGTCCATCCCTTTGTTTTTCACTTTAAAGATGGAGTCCACCACTTCGCCTTTACGGATTCTCTTCAATAATTCATCCCAGTCGTATTGGCTGTAATAGTCTTTGAGTAGTGGCATCGGATACATCAAGAACTCAGTTTCTACACCGTTGTGCTCATAAGGGATTACCTTGAAAGCCACGTCAGTTTCGACTTTGCCCATGCGCAAGCTCTGCAAGAAAGCATCGCTGACAATATCTAACTCCAGCCCCTCTTCAGAGATTGAACTCTGAACGTCATCCACAGACGCCACTGGTGTAGGTTCTGGCTGTACTGCCACAACTTCAGGGGTGTTAGGTACTGGTGTTGGCGCTTGGGTCGGTGCTGGTGCATCTGCTTGCACTGGTGCAGGTGTTTCCTCTGCTGCCACCGGCTGTACTTCAGCGACAGGTGGGACGTACGGTGCATCATCCTCATCCATAATGCTTAACAGTAATGCCTGGTCAATTGAACTGGTTTCCTCAGCCTCGCTCATCATGTCGGCGATATCGGCCTCGTCCAACATCATCATTGAGCTCATGCTTGGTGTTGCATCGCTCACCATGTTCACTTGAACCTCTGGTGCAGCTTCAATGGCCATGGTTTCAGCATCGACTACCACGTCATTGCCAGCTGTAGCCTCTGTGGCGGCTGCAGCATCAGCAGCCTCTTTAGTTTTTTTCTTGTTGATAGCGCGTGTTTCACCCCATGTATTTTTCACAATCACTGGTGGTGCTGGGCAGTCTTCCATGCCTGCAAGACTAGTAAACGCTTCAACCTTGATGACTAACGTGTACTTCCATGCAGAAAGTTGACGGCCATCAGACGGGTTAATGCATTCCACGTTAAACAGTGCGCTTTGTGGGCTGTATTCAGCGTTATTGTGGAATCTGTATAAGAAGCCAAGCTGGTCAAGTTTGTTTAACAGGGCAATTGTTTTAGGATGCACCAAGCCCGGATGCGTTTGTGCAGTTAACGTTGAATCTTCAAGTGCAGTCGATAACGCAGTACGCATTAGCTGGTCTTGAATGTAAACATACGCGCCAGCTTTAAAGCCGATACGGGTGATTTTGTTGTTACCGTTAATCACGTTAGGCTGTGCAATGAGTCGGTTGAGTGCGTCGAACATCTGCTGTGCTGCATGCTCAGTCACGGTGACAGTCACTTTACCGTCTTGAGATACTTGTACTGCTTCGCCGTCTTCATCATCGCCGTCATCACCAGTGGTCACATAGCCAGACATGCTTTGATAGATGATGCCACCCTCTTTTTTACCAGCTTCATTGTCCACTTTGATTAGCAGCTCAGTGACCGCTCTGGTTCTATCGTCGCACCACAACGGCATAGCGATTGGGTGGTGATAGTGTGAGATGGTCATAATCAATAAATCACGGTCTGCTTTAGATAATTCCCAGAACTCATTGATGTTAACAATGAGTTTTCCGCCTTGAATATCGTGGTTTTCTTTAACCTCTTTGGTTGAGCCGTCCTTTTGTGGCTGGTAGCAAACAATCTTGCCTAAGTCATGAAAGAATGCTGCTAGCGGTGAGACTGGGTCTAATGGGTCAAACACGTACTCACGATCAGTTAACGGAACGACAACGTCACCTTTTTTGTTCTTAGAACCAGCATATTGATAGCTTGGTTGCGCTTTAATCATCTCGCGCAGCACGTTAAATGAGTGCGTAATTAGGTTTACGTCACCATGGCCACCTTTCACAGGTGAGGCTTGCACCGGGTTTGCGTGCATGATGTCGATACCGGCCTGCAGTAATGCGTAATGCTTAGGATGCTCAGACTTGAAAGTCTCCATCCATGATTTGAATTCATCCGGCACGTCATAGCCGGTCTTTCTCTTCAGTTGTTCCTGTACAGGCATTTTGCCTAACGTGAGGCGCATGCCACGCAATTCGGAACCTGCAATGCGCTCAACTTTCTCTTGATGTCTGACTTTGAAATAGAGCACGACGGTCAATACACCAATCGCGCCCATCACTAAAGCAAATGCCCAACCTTTCAAGAATCGGCCAACATAATCCATAGGGTGATTTTCCGCGCTGAAAAACAGCACTAACCACCAGAATGTGTAAACTTTTAAGTAAGATTGAAGTAGTTTTGATTTCATTTTTTAACTCAGTGAAATGGCCGATTTAATGCCTAACAGGCGCTCAATAGTCCGTAAACAGGCAATGCCGTCAGCATTGATTTCTTTTGCGGTAAAACGTAATACTCGCCAGCCACTTAGGACTAACAATTTATCTTTCTCTCGGTCACGGTGAAAACCAGTCTTGTGTTGCCCGTGGAATTCCCACCCATCCACCTCACAAGCGATTTTCTGCTGTTCAAATACAACATCCAGTGTAAATTTTCTGCCTGGTATTGCACCGGGGTATTCCGAAATAGCCATATTTGGCCAAGCCATATTAACCAGACCTAGCAGCTTTGACTGTGGCTGCGACATACCACTACGGCGCTTGCCAGTTTTAGCTTTTGGTTTGGATGGAGCGGAAGACGCTGGAAGCTTGCTATCATTTAGCTTCCAAGCGCCCTTTCCAAGCTCACTAAGCGAATTTATGCGTAAACCCATACTAGATATCGATGTGAGCCCAATTAAACGCGTTACGCTTCACTGTGCTCATTTCAGACGGGTTGCGACCGGTGAAATACAGGTTGCCAGTACGGTTAGCAATCATGCCGCTTTGGTCCATGCGCTCTAAGATGTCATACCAATCGTCGATTTTTTCTTCTATCGCATACTCATGCACGCGTTGCAATGTGATTGATGGCCAGCTCCAGATGCGTTTGGCCAACTTAAGTGCGCCTTCACCTTCGTGATATAAGATTTCACCGCAAATGACTTCAGGCAAACCTACGGTCAGCAATGGTAGTGGTGCTGGGAACACAATCCACTTTTGGAAGAATTGGTACATCATGCGGATACGGATAAGGTTAGGACGCACGCCTAACGCTTGGCAGCAAATGTCGAACGTGATTTCGTCTTGACCAGGGATAAACATCCAGTTAATTGCTTCGTAACGCTCTTTAGGCTTCACGCTTTGCACATAAACATCGCGACAATTATCACGTAGCAACTCAAACGCATAACGTTGTGGACCTTCTTCATAGTCTGACTCGTCCACCATGCCAGTCTCAATGCGTGAGGTCACGCGCTGTTGGTACTCTTCAGGTTGATCTGGTGGCTCTTCGCCGCCTTCTTCGACCGGTAGAATATCCAAGCCAGCATCAGCGCTAAACCATTCACTCATGATGTCATTGAGTAGCGCGTCCTCTGCGTCTGGCGCTAAAGGGTCGGTTGTAATGCTTAAGAATGCCTCAGCAGATACGCCTGATGAAGCTGTAGAAAATGTTGTTTGTTCACTCATGAGGTGCATCCTTACTCTTCTGATTTGCTAGTTGATAAATATTTTTCGGCATTAACGAACAGGCCAATCCCGCCGCCATTACCACCCTTGCCTTTGAATCGTTTACGGTAGGTACTGATGCGCATCGGCCCGCACTCTTTGTTCTTTTCTTCCGTGAGAAATGCGTACGGAACCTTGATGTGATAAATGCTGTTGCCGCCATACTGGACAATGCATTCACCCTTGCCGATGGACTTCAAGTCATCTGCTGAAATTTTGTAATTTTCTTCCAGCTTTTCAGCAATGTTGACGCTATTGCCGTCACTGGCTGAGCCGCCTTGGCCCGGATGTGCTTTTTGTGCTGAGTTAGATTTTGAGCCGCCAGTTGTCAGGCTGCTTGTGATGGTTTTCTCTTTACCGATTAAATCAGCAATACCTTCAGCGGTTTCCTGCGTACCGATTTTGAAAAAGATTTTCGTCCAGGTGTTACCTGTAATCATTTCTGACAGCTCGGTACTGATGGCCTCAAAGTTGGCCTTGGTTTGAATCGCAGGACAAAGTGCCATGTGTGCGCTTCGACATTGCTCAAACATACGGCTCCATGAAGCATTCACATAAGAACCGGCCTCATCAAAGAAATTAAGCACTGGTGGCCATGGTCGTTTTGATTCAGGTAATGCCTGAATCCATGACGTTGCTGTACGCAAGTCACCGATTTCCATCTTACCGAAGTTGTTTGCTGCAATATCTTTACCCATGGTTGGCAATGGCATGTAGATCACCTTGCCTGCCATGATGGCGTCAAACAGGTTAACGTCTGGTGAGTATGTATTTGTGACCTTACCGAACTTGCCAGTACCAAACGTAAACATACGGCCGCCCACACCGCCGAACGTTTCTTTCAAGCGCTTCATGTCCAACATTTGCTTGCCGTCTTTACCAGCTACGCGATATTGGTCTAAGAACAATGAAAGATTGGTTTTTTCATCAGAAACCGGTGTGATTTTCTCCAGATAAGTCAGCGCTTTCTGGTTCATCAGCAAGATTGATAAGTCAATGAAGTTGTATGACACCCCTGTACGCTGTAAAGCAGCGACGATGGTAGTCACACCTTGGTTGCCTGACTGTTTGTAGTAGTCGGCGCCAGCATTAGATTCGGTCGAAGGGATTAGCGACAGGATGCGTGCGGACACTTCATCTGGGTCGCCAAATAGAATTGGGTTGTAAGTGTTGCTTGCTTCAGGATTACCAGGATTAATTACTACGAAGTCCTGCGGACGTCCTGCCCACTGGCAGTAGTTGTACATCACTTGAATATCATCGCCGTTCATTTTGCCGTCGACGAATACCACGGCGCCACCGGCCATAATTTGCTGCAACATCAAGAATCGACCTAGAACGGTTTTACCTACACCAGACTGACCAATAATGCACATGTGGCGCATCACGTCTTCATAAGGCACAGTAATCGGCTCTCCACCGTCCACCGTGTACCCCAGTAAGAAACCACCAACCGGTTTATCTTCCATCCACTCCATCGGTGGCTTGCTGGAATTGATATTCAAATCTGATTCAATCACCGGCTTTTCATTAAGGCCACTGAATAATCTAGCCCCTAGTGACATACCTCCAGCTGCAGCCAAGGCAGCGGCGGCGACTGTCATCCATGGTGTGCCGTAAGTTACTGGGTTAGACACCAATGCACCGACACCTAAACCTAGTAGAGAGAGCGTATCTCTAGTGCCGCCTAGCCGCTTGTCCAACAGTTGCTTGTAGTTAATCAAAATAAATTCCTTGCCAAATTACGTGTAAATGCAATTGTATAATACAAACACGCTTACAAGTAACTTATTTATGTATTACTGTTCGCTAATTACATTAACAACAGGCAAGAAAAAGCCCTCTTGCGAGGGCTGGTCGGTATAGCTTATATGGCTAGGACTTGAGTGCTTTTTTGTTCTCTTCCGTCAGGTGTTTTGGCAGCTCTTTATCTACAAATTCCGTGATCGCTCTAATGCTGAGCTTCTGGATAGAACGTAAACCAGCCTCATGCTCCAACATGAACTTCACTTTTTCGAACAAACTAGCCGGGAACTGCAGCGTGTAGCCTTTGGTTTTGAGCTCATTATCATCTAGGCCTTCCCATGACCACTTCAACTCAGGCTCAGCCGGTTCTTGTTTTTCAACTTCCTTTGTCTTTGCCGCAGACTTCTTACCACCCTTTTTATCTTGGGCATCTACCGGTGCTGTCACCGATGCTGGTTCAGGTGCTGCTGTTGTTGCTGCATCCGCATCGCTAATAAAGGTCTTAGCGCCCTGCAGCACCTCAAGCAATTGTTCTGGATTAGTTTGGCCGCCAGTTGGACGTCTTTTTAAGCCGGTCATTTTGCTGCTCCCTTAGCTTTTTTAGGTTTGTAAGCTTCACCAAATACTTGTTTGTAGAATGCTGTAAGCTCTTCTACCGCTTTATCCGTGCTTGAAGCCATCTCAACCACGCCTTTGCCTTCTTTGATGGATTTACGGAACACAACTCGGTCATACAGCGTGATTGGAACCATTGCCATCGTGCTGCTGAACTCTTTCACATATTCCTGCACTTCATAGTGCTCTTTAAGCGATGGATTTGGAGACGCTTTAGAGCAAACCACTTTTGATGTTAGCTGTGGCATTTTCCCCATAGCGCGCTGCATATTCGCGTTAAGTACCAGCTCATTCATCGTGTCCAATGTCCATGAGTCGAATTGAGATGGCACTAGCGGTAATACGTGGACATCACAGATAATCAGGCATGAGCGCAGCTGAGGGCTATCCCGGCCACCGGCGTCAATAATCACATCATCAAACTTCGACACCAGGTTAACAATGTCATGGCCAGCTTGCGGGCCAGTTTTAGCGACACAAGTGATATTAGGATGAATGATTGGTACAGCTTCTGAGCGTGTGCCTGCCCAGAGCGATGACGATAGTTGTTGGTCAGCATCGACAAGCAGCACATCTCGGCCAGCCAACGCTCGCATCACCGCCAAATTGATAGCAATCGTGGATTTGCCTGTGCCTCCCTTTTCGGAACCTACTAATAACATCATGGTGTAAATCTCATTTTTTATTGATGTCGTGAGTTTACATCAACAATTACAAGTCCGTGTAATGTATTTCGTATAGTTTTGTTTCATACAAAACAGTTCTGTTTTGTTGCATACAGTTTTATATGGCACAACTCTATATGACACAGAACTATATTGTTTGACATAGTTATGTCTGGAACAAAACTGTTTTATATGACACTGTTTTGTTAGGCACAGTATGAAACAGTTTTATATGGTTCAAGTGGGCAATAACGGCTGTTTTTGAGTGGCAATATCAATCAAAGTCATATAGTTTTGTTTGATATAGTTTTATATGGCACAACTTTATATGACACGGTTTTATATGGAACAGAACTGTTTTATATGACACTGTTTTGTTAGATATTGTTTTATATGAAACAAAGCGAGATGGCGTGCGCTTGTATCTGCATAGGGTGGTTGGCCTGTAAGGCCGGTACATTAAGGTGCTGGCGGTGCGTCAGGCGACTGTGGGTCTTGCGGGTCATTCAAGTCCAACTTGCTTTGCGCGGCCTCAGTGAATACAAACTCCAGTGAGTAAACTTTACGCTTCTGTGAGATAGCACGCCAAGTGATATCCATATTGGATTTAACTTTAAGCTCTTCAATGGCCGGCTCAATAACACGGCGCTTAATGTCTGAAAAGCGTTGGTAAGGTAAGTTTAGATCATTGATGAAGTCTTCAAGCGTAATTCGTAGCATCCCGGTGGCTTGATATTGAACGCACAACTCAAATACACGAACGCTATAACCGCTTTTAAGGCTGGTGATGCGGTTTAGTTTGTAAGAGGTGAACTTTTCCCTTAGGAAAGTTAGATGTGGAATGATGTCGTTGGAAAACGTGATTTCAGCCCATCCTAGACCGTCATGGTAGGTGACTTTGCTCACCCAGCGCATTTTTGTAGACTTCTTACCGTCAATCTCTAAAATTTTACGCTCAAAGAGGTTATCTGCAGCCTCTTTAAGCTCTTCATACGCCTTTTTGTTACTAATCCCAAACGTATCTGCAAATTCTTGCGCAGAGATGTGTACGGTCGCTTGGTTAGGTTTACCAGGGTAATGATTGAGCTTTCTGGAATCAATCTTACTAATGGCTGCAAGGATTAGACGCTGCTCTTGTAGATTGAGCTTATAGCTTGCGCGTATGAGAGAGTTGGATTTGGAGACTAGATTCTCGGCTAGCGATGCATTGCCATAAGTGTCGTCAGCTGGTTCAACGATAATTGGGTCTATGTCATTTGGCCCTAAGATGGCAGGAATGAAATCAGATACCGGTGTGATTTCATTATCAGCTGATTGTTCAGCAGGGTGCTGAGAATCTTCTGAGGCACGTTCGATGTTTTCTGATGAATCAGAAGGATTTTTATCATCAGGTAAACTAGGTGCTTCAAATTCATCTTCAGTCATAATAGCCCGTTCAGTATTAAGGTGACACGACAATATTTGTGTCGTAGTATATGCCTAACTTTATGATTGTCAATAATATTTTAGTGATTTAGAGGGGTTGTGAATAGCACCACCTTTTTGTCACCGAAGGCTAGTGTGACACAACCACCTTTTTGTCACTCTAAGATGTAATGGAGATAGGGCTTATGAAAGCAGGGAGCAATAATGAACCACCTATTTGTCACCGTACCACCTATTTGTCACTCAAATTTGTGGATTACACCACCCTTATGTCACTAAGCACCACCTATATGTCACTGTTTGCCACCTATTTGACGCGCAAACCCCCTTTTTGTCGCGTGAACCACCTAAATGACGCGCTTACCACCTTTATGTCATATTTGGAATTTTTAAAATCGTCTGTAAGGCCTATGGGTACTGGCTTCCAGCGTTTTGAGGTTTTCCCTAAAAACAAGGTGTATAAACAGGGTTTAAAAACAGGTTTTAATAAACAGTTAATAACATGTTAAAAATGCCAAATCTTTGAGATATTGCAAAACAAATCAAAACCGTTATCACGCACCAGGCTGCAGCTTAGCGTGTAACAGGGCCACCTATTTGTCACCGAGCGACCACCCATCTGTCACCGTAATATCTGGCGACCAACTATTGTGACATTGTAAGTTGTTGATATACATACAGTTTATTTAATCAATTTGCTGGTGAGAAAGTGACCACCCATTTGTCACCGAACGACCACCTGTTTGTCACCGTAGCACGACTTTGAAGATGACATTCCGGAAAATTCTTCCTGCTAGCAGAGGGGAATTTACTTTAAAACTTGACCACCTATTTGTCACCGAAGTCGCTCTAAGCCAATAATGACGTGGGTTTGTGGCTATTAGTAGGTTGACCACCTGTTTGTCACCGTAATGCATTTACAGCGGGCAAAAGTGACCACCTATTTGTCACCGAAGTCGCTCTAAGCCAATAATGACGTGGGTTTGTGACTGTTAGTAGGTTAACCACCTGTTTGTCACCGTAATGCATTTATAGCAGGAAAAGTGACCACCTATTTGTCACCGAAGTCGCTATAACACAGTAGGGGCGGGCGTTTTGAGCCATGATTTCGTGACCACCTATTTGTCACCGAAACAGCAAAGTCTAATATCCATGCGGCTTACAAGCCGATTGCACGCAGAGCAAACCCAACCACCTATTTGTCACCGTAGTCAGGACTGATCTGCTGTTGTCGACCACCTATTTGTCACCGTAGGACGATTTTGAAGATGACATTCCGGAAAACTCTTCCTGCTAGCAGAGGGAAATATGCTCTAAAACTTGACCACCTATTTGTCACTGAGACAGCAAAGTCTAATATCCATGCGGCTTACAGACCGATTGTTTACACTTTTATGCTGACCACCTATTTGTCACCGTAGCAGGGATGGCGCTGAAATTATTGACCACCTATTTGTCACCGTAGTGCTGTAAGTCAATGTGGACGGGGCTTACAGCAGGTTAATTTAGGTGAGAAAGTGACCACCCGTTTGTCACCGTAGTGGTTTTCAGTAGAAAAAACGACCACCTATTTGTCACCGTAGCGATAAATCTAGTTCTGGGAGAGGAATTAATCAAAGATAAAACCCATGGATTATCTGACCACCTATTTGTCACCGAAACCTCTGTAAGTTAATGCTGGCAGTGGTTTGCTCCATGTTTGTAGTTGACCACCTGTTTGTCACCGTAGCAATCATTGTGAGAATAGTGGTGTTGTTAAAACCCCATCATGCCGGTATTTCACCACCTATTTGTCACCGTAATGCCGAATATCAATCCTTGAAGTGCTCACCACCTATTTGTCACCGAAACCTCTGTAAGTCAATGCTGGTAGTAGTTTGCGCCTTATTTGTAGTTGACCACCTATTTGTCACCGTGACCAATTATCAGCAGCGTTTGTTTACATAATTTGACCGGTATATCTGACCACCTATTTGTCACCGAAGTGTGTTGATTGGTAAAACTATCACTTCCTGTAATGTATGTTATGTTAAATAACCAATTGATTATTAAGGGATTATTATATATTTAGGCGACAAAAAACCCTCAAGAAAAAATCTTGAGGGTTGGTGTTAATGCAGTGTTTTCTTATAGGCTTCTAAAAGCTTTTCACGACTGATGCTGATGTACAAATCGTTAGTTTCTTCAAGATCGTCGTCATAGCTGAAAGTGTGCTGCACGTTATTTTCATCCACAAAAAGCTGGACGTTTTTATCCATGGCAGTATCTTCTAAAATCATAATCATTTCTTCAGTATCCAACGCTTGAAAACGTTCAATGACATGCTGTTCTGCTGGTGAGTTCGTAGTGCTCATTATTATTATCCTTCACGTAAGTAAAAATTGACTGTATACATGGGTTGCGCTTACGTGGCCGAGTAAAACCCGTAAGCGCTTTGAACCCAGTTAGATTTGAACTCGCAATGATTTCTTCACCATGCCGTTTTCGTCGTACTCATACTTAGTGAAACTATCTTTCGTTTTCAAAGTAAGCTCGCGACCTTCGGCGTCCCTGGTGTACTCTAACTTATGCCCGTTGCTGGTATGCTCAGTTAAAATATTGCCAAGTTGGTCGTAAGTAGTATTCACCCAGAACCCTTTAGAGTTCTCAAGCCTTAATTCACGACCTTCGCTATCAAGCTTCCGTGTGTACCAAAACTTGCCGTCATCAAACTTCAATACATTGCCTCGTTTGTCGTACGTGTAGCGAGGGTCAGGTTGAACTAAGGTGAGTTTTGGTTTTGATGCATCCTCTTTAAAAACAGGGGTTCCAATCTTCTCTTTCATTTTTGCTGCAGCCATAAAATTCTCCAGTATTTAAAATATGCTTTATGGAGGTTGTTATAGGCGCACAGAGCGATAAAAAACCACCTAGTCAAAGACCAGGTGGTTAGTATTACTTGAAAATTACGAAATGTTATTGAGATTTAACCTCATCATTAGCCGGTGCTGCAGGCTCTGTTTTGAAGTAAGAATTAAGTTCAGAGATGGCGCCGTCGTAACCGACAATGCCCCAATTAACCTCTTCACTTTCCTCTTCCCAGTCATCACCGTTCTTAACGAAGGTCATGTCAACTAGGCCATAACAATCACCATTTAACCAGGCGTTATACAGTTCAACACTTGATACAGCGAACTCGCGAGCAATTTCTAGTTGTTTTTCACGTACAACAGCAGGATCTAATTTTGACAACGCATAATCCGTAGCATTCTCCCAATCAGAAAACTCTTTACCCATTACTGACAACACCCATGGCTTGTTATGCTCTTTGAGTATGCCAATGCAAGCAGTTTGGACAGTCTTAATTTCAATCCCTAATGCTTTCGCAGTTTGGATTTTGATGTTGTCTAAAGCGCAATCGTCTGGAACCCAAACAGCGACGCCAGAAGATGTATCAAATCTGCATTGCATGCCAGTACCAGAGAGTGAGTAGCAAATACCGCTGTGCTGATAACAATCTAGTTTCATGGCTAATGGATTGCCAATCAAACCTAATGACTTAGCTTCAAGCCATGCATTTTGAATGTTGGTTGTAGCGATTGCTGCCAGATCTCGCATAGCACTGCATTCGTTTGCAGGAAGTTTGCTAGCGTAATAGATGCCAGTAAAATACCGTGAAAACAGATCTTCGAAATCAACGCTGTCATCCATGTCATTACAAGCTTCGTAAATCTTCTTGTTAACTTGTGAATTGCCTTCGTGTTTCAGTAAGATGCGACCAAGTTGAGTGCGTAGAGCCTTCTCAGATTTTAAACCGGTAGTCACTAGTCTGGTTAGAATCTCAAGGCATGCACTGTGATACAAGTCAGGTTGCCAATTGCCATCCAAACCCAACGCTTCTTGCATTTCTGCATGAGTGTTGCTATCGCGACGTGATGTGAAGATTTTACCTTCACCGTCGAAATCATCTAATGGATTTTGTGCGCTGTCATCGTGCGTCAGGTAGACAAGACGAAGCTTGCCGTCTGCGTCAAGATTTACTTTAGCATCACCGTCATTGTAATCACTTGGTTTGTAGGTGATATCTAACTCAATATGGTCGTTATCCATTTGAATAGCCATAACGCGGTTGATAGATGATTTAGATTTGATTTTTACATTCATGATGCTCTCCTATGATTAAAAAGAATTTCTTTACATAGGGAGTTGCAAGAACGTTTGGCCATAAAAAAAGCCTGCTAGGCAGGCTTAATTTAACGATTAGTTAGGCGGCTATCTTGAGGCTCTGTTTATCCAGCCTCGTCATTAACTCATCCATGGCCACTGGCTTGCCGAATAACCAGCCTTGAGCGTACTGAACACCATTCTCTCTCAAGAATTTAGCTTGCGCTTCAGTTTCTACGCCCTCTGCGACCATTTTCATGTTCAATGCCTTGGCTAACTGGATGATATGCATCACCACTTGGCTAGCCGGTGCATCAGTACCAATCTTATCCACGAATGATTTATCTATCTTCAGGAAGTCGATTGAGAAAGATTCTAGGTAAGACAAACTAGAGTAGCCAGTACCGAAGTCATCAATCGCAACTTTAACGCCTCTCTCGCGCATTTTCGCAATCAAACCTTGTGCTACATTGGCATTTACGAAACCGCGCTCTGTAGCTTCAACTACGATGTTTCTAGGGTTGGCATTTGTCTTGGTTAACAACTCATTTAACAAGTCCAAGGTGTCATCTGAATGTAAGTCAGCTGCAGACAGGTTAATATCCAAATGGAAGTATGGGTGATTTTTAAACAAGTCTTGCGCATCTTGGCCAATCATGTCGATGACGCGTCGGGTAATTTTTTTGATTAGGCCACATTCTTCAGCAACACTGATGAAAATGTCGGGTGGAATGACTTCACCGCTTGGCCGCCTCCAACGTAACAACCCTTCTGCACCTACAACCTCACTGGTTTCTAAATCAACCACTGGTTGATACAGCATAAAGAACTCATTGTTGCGGAGTGCTGATCTGAGTAAAGACGGCATTGAAATATGGCTTTTTGCTAACTTAAACAGGATGAATGCAAGTAGCAAACCGCTAATTAAGCCTAACGGGGCTAGCACTTTAGCAAAAGAGATTGCTTCACTAATCATGCCATCCATAGGTAATGCGGCCAAGGAACCAGTCGGGTAATTTTCAGATTTTACGATGGCCACCAAATAGCCGTGCTTGAAAAAGATAGAAGACGCGTCTTTTGGGATATGCTCTAACCACTCACGCTTAACGATGCCGCGTGATGCGAGCACTTTATGTTTGTCATCTAGCGAGAATGAGGCTAAAGACACATCCTCTTCCTGCGTAGATATATCAACGGAATGCGCTTTGTTGATGATAAACGCATAGCCTTTGTACTCAACCACATTGAATTTCTGTTCGGTTAATACTGGGATAGTGAAGTTAGCTCTTACCGTAGCGCCTTTGGTTGAGATGAAATCTGCAGGGCCAAGGCTCCAGTTCTCAGAGCTGCCAAGTGATGAGCATTGGATGTAGCCGTTAGACACCACGCCAATCGCTTGAATGTAACTAGATTCCAAGTTGATTTTGCGCATCTTGAACACATTCTCAGCCGAGCATGCGTTACCGGTGCTTGCGTCTTGCAGCACGCTAATGCTTTCAAATATCTGGTCGGAGATTACGTCGGTACGCGACTGAACGTCATGCGCGTAATTGAACGCTTTCTTCTGCCACTCGGACTCTGCTTTACTCCATGAGCCATAAAGCGAAAAGATAACAGGCGTCGTCACCAGCGCGATAATTATCACTGAGTTGAATGCCTTTTGGACACCTTCGGATTGGCTAATTTTTATCATAAATTCATCTATAAAAAAGGTAAATTACAGCTCCACTAATTATATATATTACTATAATTTATAAGTAAATGTAAATGTATTATAATGATGCTTTTATATATATCAACTTAATCATACAAAGCGCCTCAACATACGGACAAATATGCAATAGGCGCGGTAAGGTTAAATGCTGAAAATTAATGTAACGTGGAGCAAACCTCCAAGAGAAACATAGAGCGTGGAGCAAACCTCCAAGAAAACTAGAAGGGATAATCACAAATGAGTGGTGTAAGTAATTGGGCGGTATATTTCAAAACTAACGCAGACTACATCTTGGCAAGCTGCATGGGGCATAAAAACCTGAGTGAAGTCGCTGCAGACGTAAGATTTCACCCAGACAATAAAATTACGGTAAGGGATTTAGTTGAGGCAAGAGCCTGCCATGGCGGGAATTCCATGATTTACGAGGCGTGGGTTTATGAGACTGGCAACCAAGTGTATCGCCTTATCAGTCAGGTGGACTCCCCTATCCTGAAAGAAGCCATCTACACCCATGCAAAGTCTTTAGGTTACTTTGATGGCGACGCGTCTAGTGCTCAAGAGGCGATACGTGAAGCTAGCAAGGCGCTGTATGACTATGATGAAGAGCATGATGATGAAGAGTATAAGGATGATTGTTAGTTATGGCAGTGTATGTCGATAACATGAAGGCCCAATATGGGCGCTTGATAATGTGCCACATGATTGCGGATACCGATGAAGAGTTGCGTGAGATGGCGCTGAAAATAGGCGTTAATGTCAAATGGCATCAAGGCGATCATTTTGATATTTGCAAAACCAAGCGTGCTGCAGCAGTTGAGCTGGGTGCTATTGAGATTACCATGCGGCAAGCAGCTGGCATGCGTCGCAGGAAAGAAGAAACTGGTGCGATGGGTGCGCCTGGTGATGCTGAAGCGTGGATTTTTAATTGGTATGTTGAAAAAGCGGCCGCTAGACAGGTTTTACCTACTCAAGAGGCGGCAACTCCAGTGTAACGAAATTACATGGAGAAAAAAATGACACACCAACTGTTAAATGAATTGCCACCACCAGAAATCATCTCTTTGATTGAACGTGGTGCGATGTTTTTTGTGAATCACTCAGGCGGCAAAGACTCGCAGGCGATGTTTCACTACATTCATAAGCACGTCCCTGCCGCACAAATTACCGTGGTGCATGCGCTTTTACCTGAAGTTGAGTGGGATGGCGTAGAAGAGCATGTCCGGGATACAACGCTAGGCCTTCCGGTGTTGACTTGCAAGTCTCGACGCACTTTGCTGCAAATGATTGAAGAGCGAGGGATGTTTCCGAGCCCTGAAAATCGTCAGTGTACATCTGATTTAAAACGCGGCCCGATTGAGAAAACAATTAGGCATACCGGCCATAAGTTGATTGTGAATTGCATGGGAATGCGCGCGCAAGAATCGACTGGCAGGTCTAAGCTTAAAACATTCAAGTTTAGTGAGCGTAATAGCAAGGCTGGACGTGAGTGGTACGAGTGGTTAGCAATCCATCACTGGTTAATTGATGAAGTGTTTTCAGCCATCAAAGCCGTTGGACAGCTGCCACATTGGGCTTACCTCAAAGGCATGTCACGTCTTAGTTGCTGTTTCTGTATTATGGCCAGCAAAGAAGATTTAACGACTGCTGCAAGGCTGAATCCGGGCTTGTATAAGCGCTACGTTGATCTGGAGAAGTCTACAGGTCAGGTCATGATGATGCCTACACGCAGAAAAGGTGAATTGGTCAAGCTTACCCTTGAACAGATTACCGGTATTGCAGCTTAATTTTTAACACAACGGACGCCTTTTTGGTGTCCGTTTTTTATACCTGCATGGCCAACCAACATCTAGGCAATGCAAATCTTTTAATTTTTTAATAAGGAATCAAAATGGAATTAACTAAATCTGAAGTTACACAAAAATCTAACATGCAGCCATATCACGACGTAATTGCCGCAGCTTTGGCCAATGGTCACAAGTTGCTCAATCAACGTACTGGTGAAGTGTGTCATTACCTGTTTGGCCAACATTTAGTATTTAACTTGAGCGAAGGCTTCCCTGCACCTACCAGCAAGAAATTCTTTATGAAGAGCTGTGTTGGTGAGCTGCTAGGCTTTTTCCGTGGCTACACCAGTGCTGCAGACTTCCGCGCTGTTGGAACTAAGGTTTGGGATGCGAATGCTAACCAGACTACAGCGTGGCTGGCTAATCCTTACCGCAAGGGTGAAGATTCGGTTGGAAATATTTATGGGGTTCAGTACACCCGATGGAAAGATAGCCGTATTGCGGATACAGAGGCCGAACGTGACCGTTTGTTGGGCTTAGGTTATGCAGTAGAAATGGAAGGTAAAGACGGCCGTTTTGCGATGGTGCGTTATATCAACCAGCTGGAAAACTTGTTGCGTACTTTGCTAACGGACCCAAGTGATCGCCGTATGATTGTCTCTGCTTGGAATGTGGCTGAGTTGGATATGATGTGTTTAGTCCCCTGCCATCACACTTACACATTCGTCGCAAACCCAGACGGGACGCTGGATTTGGAGTGTGCGATCAGATCTTGGGATTCGGTATTGGCCTTTAATGTGCAACTGACCGCAATCTTTGTGTCTATCGTAGCGAAGATGGTTGGTCGCACGCCTGGCATGGTGGTGTTGAATGCTGCCAATGCGCACGTTTATGATTCACATAAAGAAGCTGCAGAGTTGATGTTGAGTCGTGAGCACTTCAAAGCGCCTACATTGATGTTGTCAGATAACATTAAACCAGTTACTTTGGAGACGATTCGCGGTGCATTTGAGCGCATTAACCCTGAAGACATCTGGTTGGAAGGTTATGAGAGTCATGAAGCTATCAAAGTTAAGATGGCAACATAATTCAGTTAAGTAATAAGCAACGCCACTCCATATAGGGGTGGCGTTTTTTATGATTCGCAGTTTACTTGTCGTGATGCCCAAAAAATGTCCGCATTACTTCCCAATGTAACCTCTATGCGGCTGTTCGCTGACTTCATTATTTGGTCGGCTTGCTGCTGTGAGTTTGCTCTCGCTAGTTCATCTGGGTCGGCTTTATTGATGATATTCACGGAAACATCGTACTTGCGTCCTTGTTTTCTATAGAAATCCAGCACATTTATCTCATCATCAGAAAGCATGGAATAAATGCGTCCGTTTAGTGCTTTTATAGCATCCAATGTAGGGATGGTCATATAGTTTTAGCCCTTTTATTCAATGTTCCAGCGAGCAGCATCTAAATCGTTTTGGTTAAGAATATAAGCAAGTGCTTTAATTGAAAAATCATCCCCAAAATCAACTTCAATTTTGCCTTCAGCATGTAGCTTTCTGCCAAGCTCGTTGAGTGCCAACGACATCGGGAAAAGTTTATTGAGTGCTGAAGTATTAACAATAGCTGCACCAATGTCTTGAGCGAATTGGTCGAGCACTTTGGTCTTGTCAATAATGAATGGCTCAGGGCGATCAACACCATCCTTTTCGGATTGAAGATGTTGGCATAGCGTTAGAAGCTCGATACCACGGTCAATCTGCTGTTTGTAGTCTATGCTCATTACTGATTTACCTTTTCTGAGTGTGTAACATTCTTTTTAGTAGTGGTATCTGCAGAGGGCAATCAATATGGTGTCATCCTGCATTGTGTAAACCAGGCGATGTTCATCGTCAATGCGTCTCGACCAAAAGCCAGACAGGTTATGCTTAAGTGGTTCCGGTTTTCCAATGCCCTCAAACGGTGCTCGTTGAATTTCTTTTAATAGAGTATTAATCCGTTTAATCCTAGCTCTATCATTGGCCTGCCAATATAGGTAGTCTTCCCAAGCCTGATCTGAAAACTTAACCGGCATCAATTAACTCTCTAGTTTTACCACCGCTTGTCGTGAGCTGCTCAATCGACTCCATCAGGCGCTTCGCATTTTTTGGGCTGCGCATCAGGTACGCTGTTTCCTCAAGCGAGTTGAAGTCTTGTAGCGACATCATCACAACTGGCTGCCCAGACTGGCGCGTAATCAGCACTGGCGCATGGTCGTCTGTAACTTTGTTCATGATTTCTGCTAAATTCTGGCGGGTATGGCTATATGTAATGGCGTCCATGTCGGCTCCTTTAGGTACAAATATTAGTACAATGTTTGAGAAAGGTCAATTGGAATCGGCAGAGACGGAGTGATGGTTCTCTTGGAGGTTTATTCCACGCTCTATGTTTCTATTGGAGGTTTGCTCCACGCTCAAAAGAAAAAACCACCACAGCAGAGCTGTGATGGTTAGTTAGTTAGGTGTGTGAAACTGTTATTACCGCATCACCCCATAACGATGAATCTTCGTAGGTCAGCTGACCTTCATCATCTAAAGTCTGCACCTGCTCTCTGGCGTCACTCATTGAAGTGGCATAAACGGTGACAGAGGCTTGTTTTGACGTGTCATGTTCAACATAAACATCAAACGATTCAATGCCAGGTTGCCCCATTAACGATTCGTTGAGAACGAGAGGTGCTGGTGTAAACTCAGGAACAATAATGCCAATGCGTGCACCAAGTTTAGAGCCAAACTCAAGCTGAATGAGGTTTTCACCAGACTCGTCTTCCTCGCCCAAGAGTAGTTGCAGATATTGGCCAGATGCTTGACGGTCACTTCTAGGTAATGCCAAGACGTCATCTGTCCAGAAATCATCTAAGAAATCACTAACGCCTTCAGTGAGGTCGAAGTCTACCAAATGCATCTGGAATGTATCGCTATTCACTTTTACTGAGCCTGCAATTAAATCAGATTCTTCAACAGTTACCTCGTTAGAATAAGCCAAGCGCTTGTTCAGGTCAGCAAGTAAAGCAGCGCCCATACCGATTGAATTTACAACAATTAAAATCTCACTCATTTTATTTTCCTTAAAGATACGGTCGAAATTGACCTTGTATCCTCATTGCGCTTACAACAGGCAATAAAAAAGCCCGGTTAACCGAGCTTTGTACAATCCCTATTGCTACCGTGCGATTGGCACTCTTACCGCTTGGGCTTTGAACCCTTCAATCTCCTGCAGTAACGTACCTTGCTCACCGGCAATTAAGATGAATGCATCGACTATCACAGGATCAAACTTTTTTCCTGACTCACTCTTGATAAGAGAAACCGCTTTTTCATCACTAATGCGAGTCAGTGATAAATGGCCAGACCTGATTTCTTCAAAGTATTCGACTAACGCCAGAATCTTTGCACCAACCGAAATCTCATCCTCTTTCAAGCCGTCTGGATAACCCTTGCCGTCGTAACTCTCATGATGGCCTTTCACAAACATGGCCACCCTACTCATGCCCGGCATATCTTTTAACAAAGCATACCCATGGGATGAGTGCTTAATGTAAGAGAACAGCTCTGCGCCTTGCAAAGAGATGGACTTATAGGAAAGTATGGCATCAGACAAAAAAACCTTCCCAGCGTCATGCAGCAGGCCTGCAAGGCGGATGTCTTCAACTTCATCGTCCTGCAGCATTAAAGCTTCTGCAATCTTGACTGAAAGTGTGGACACTCGCCTCGCGTGGTCTGTCGATTTAGGCATGCGAAGTTCAATTAAGGACAGTAGTGTGCCTATGGTTCTATCTGCCGTCACTGATTGTATATTGTCTTGCATTGGCCACTTCTACCTAAAATGATTACTTGGTTTTTACTGCGCGTAGTGAAGCTAGCTTGAAGTTTGCAAACTGCAAGAAAATCTTAACCAATACGATGAAAACCATATACACCAACGTGAACGCAAGCACGTAAATGAAGTATTTAGGATTCAAGAACACATTTAACACGCTGATTAAAGTGTCGCGCGGCATCAAGGCCATTAGCATAAAGATAAGCAACAAGATTGTGAATACCGAAGTTAGCATCACTGCTTCTTTCAGCCAGTCAAAGAAATTCTTTCTGTAATCTAAGTCTATGTTGACGCCGTTATTACTAAGCCACTTCATTAAGCCATCCATAATATATCCTATAAAATTAAAGTTAATACAACACAACTACTACTTGGTAAAACATGCACTAGGCAATACAAAATGACTCGCCACAACTCCGTTACCTTCATCAACAGGTGTGAATGTGTGCCTGAAGTTGCGGATATATTGAGCGCGTCTATCTGGATTCTTAATCGTAGATTTGATGATGACTAAGCCTTTAGCTTCATCCACGCTGAAGGTGAACGGTGAGTCAAAACCATTGTTATCATCAGCTTTGCGCCAGTAGCCTTTTGCAATAAGGTTTTCAACCTGCTCAGGATAGGCGCCCTCTAATTCGTGGAATCGGGTGATTTGTTGCAATAAGGCATTTTCTTTGCTGATTGAGATTTCAATTTTCTTTGAAACCACAGCCTCGGTAATCGACGGAGAAACTTGCCCTAGCGTCATGATGGTCAGCATTAGGCCGATTACACTTCCAATTAATAGCGGTGACATATTGATTCAGTCTAAATGAATAATTTCACAGCCATCAGGGCTGATGGAATGCTCAAGAAAAAGCAGATGGCGGCGTATAAGGATTTCGGTTTGTGAATGCGAGGTAAATTTAACGCATCCACTTTTTTGTAAACGATGTGGGTTGGTACGCTTCTGTAGTCACCTTCAAAGACGATGATGTCTTCAGAGCTGGATGTAATCATTAAACGGTTGATGCTGCGGCTTAGTAAGATTTCATCGCCAAGGTCAAAAGAGACGATGCGCTGTGTGTCAGCCTGAATGGCATAAATCTTATCTGCAGTCTTAAACAACACGATTTGTTGTGGCGTGTCAGCCGCAACGCTGGCCAGCACTTGAATCGGATACCTACCAGCGACTGATAGGTATTTTTTGCCTTGGTGATAGACGAAATCATCTAACCAAGTTAATTTTCGTTCGGGCAGACATTCAAATGTCCGCCCTGCTAGAGTAATTTGAAAACGATGTGACATTGAGTCAACTAGCCTTTACAGGTGTAAGTGATTTCGCGGTCAGGTGTCGCTGCAACTTCGCAAGCGGCATTAGATAAAGAACGCTTAACGTTATCTACTTGGTCTTGGTTCTCAAACGCGCTAGTGCGAACTTCTAAGGCATCATTTTTGTTGCCAAAGGTAGTTGCTTTAATCGTGTATGAAATACCAGGGAATGCTTTAGAAGCTAACTCACTCACTGGGCCAATGTTTGTAACGTTCAATGATGGGATGTACTTACCTACTGCTTTAGCATTTGCGCCAGCATAAGTACCGTCAGTTGAGTCGTTGGCAATGTATAACTTTGATGCAGTGGCGATAGTAGCAATCTCGGAGGCGACCATTTTCGCCCGTGATGCTTCCATTGACTGTGTAGATGATAGTGTGACGCCGCCCAATGTTAGGATGGTGATTATAAGGCCTGCAATTGACCAGATTAGTTGTGGTGACATTGAATAATTCCCTTATTTTATAAATTAGATTACTTCTTAAAACCTTCTGTAAGCACTGTTAATGCTGGGCTGTAAAAATTTAACAGTGGTTTATAGTACAATAACACGTACCAATAAGCAACGATTAAATAAATATTACACAGACGTTAACCGATGATCGGGTTAAGTGTGATTTTAGTGATGCTAACGAACAGGTTGGACAGCAGGCCACCAAATACAAGCAGGATGGTGACGCCGGTGGCAACTGGAGCCCAGATAGCGGCAATATCACGCATAGAGTTCACACGCATCATGCAGAAATCGCGTGCTTGTTCCATGTAGTCTGAAATGCGCCCTGTCTTTGCTGCATCTAAGAAAAATGACAACACTTCATGCGGGATAACATCTTTGTGTTCGTTAAGCGCCTCATAAAAGCTATCACCCTTGGTTTTCATTCTGTCGCCAACTTCTCTAAACAAGCGCTGATTAAAGCTGCCATCGAGCGAGGCTTCAGCTAAGCCCTTGGTTACTTGATAATCAGACTGGCCAGCCGCTTTAAATGCAACAAAGAGAGACAACAATATTGCCCAATCTTCGTAAAATCTGAATTTAGCAAAGCGATAAATCAGCTCAGTTTTAAACTTGTTTGCCCACCACAAACCAACACTGATAAGCCCTATTCCTAGTACGCCAAGGACAGCGCATTTAAACACCAGAAATGGGTCTTGCAGGTAGGCTGGAACAGCACCTTCTGATGCACCGATGGTGGCCGAAGCATTATTCATTGCCGAATATAGCGTGAGCAGTGGCTGTCTTAGTAAGTCAGTAGAAAATCCGTAAGCCAATCCTAGTGTGATGAGAATTTTGGCCACAACCTCTTTATAGATAATGGCAGTCACACCACGGCTAGCGTTAATGGCTGTTTCCTTTAACACCGGCAGTGTTTTAGCTGGTGAAATGCCGCTAGACACAATCAAATAGCCAAACTTGTCGACTAACTTGTACTTTAGCGCGGCATCTGGGAAGCGCATGCCGGTTTTGATTTCATCCAGCATCATCTTCACTGGTTGCGATGATTTAGCGTGATTACCTTCCATGTAGGAAATTAAGGCCGCAATCACATCCCCGCCATGCTGCAGCTTGAATATTAAGTAATCAAGAAGACGGCTACGCTCAGATGCACTAATGGTTAAGGTCGCTTTAAATGCCATAGTCTTCTTCCAACTCACTCAATGCTTTAACGTCTAATTTACCTTCACTAACCAACCTGCGGATGGTGTCGGCTTTTGAGATGTAGCGGCCAAGGCCACGTAAGCGCTCAAATTGCTCATGCAGCTTACCGTCAATGATGGACTCCCGTGCCATGTCATCTAGCCATGCCATCTCATAAACTACTGTGCGACCTAGTACACCGCGGTCTTCACAGGTTTCGCAGCCATCATCATTTTTCTCAGCAGTGCCGTCTTCATTTTCAAGCTTACAATAAGGACAAAGTGTATTGACCAGGTGCTGTGATACGACCATGGTGAGCGTATCTGATAGATTGATGGCATCAACACCCATATCCAGCATACGTTTAACTGAGGTTTTGACGCTGGTGGTATGTAGTGTGGTGTAAGTCAGATGGCCAGTTCTTGAAGCCCCAACGCCAGCTGCAGCGGTTTCATCATCACGGGTTTCACCGACCACAATAACGTCTGGTTTGTGGCGCATAAAACTGCGGATGCCACTTGCAAAAGTCATTTTGTACTGCTCTTCTATTTCAGGCCCGTCATTGACTTGCACTTGTACAATACCAGCCACAGTCAATTCAACCGGGTCTTCAATGGTGCATACTTTTCTGCGCATGTCGCGAATAAGTTCAATGATGGAATACAGTGCCGTGGTTTTGCCAGAGCCGGTTTGACCTGAAAAGATGATAAAGCCATCGCGTTGTGCAGCGGTCTTTTTGAGCATGTATCTTGCCCTGTCCTCGTAGCCCAGTTCATCAAGCGTAGGAACACCGCCCACTTTAGGCAAGAGACGTAAATTGATAGAGTCACCCAAGGTGGCCGGCACGATAGACGCGCGCCATGAGGTGTCTAGGCCGTTGATATGGCGCTCAATCTTAAAGTCGTGTGTAGTGCCTTGCTTGTAATCCATGGATGGATGAGCGCTCGCGCATAGTGAGCGCATTAACTGAGGGCGTTGCAAGATTGGAATACTGCAAATCCAGTCAGTCCACTCGCCGTGCATGTGGAACCTGACACGCATCGCAGAAGGATGTGCAGTGATTTCAACGTCAGCAGCACCTCGGTTATAGGCTTCAGTTAATAAACGGTTGATCCAAACTTCAATAGGTTCGTCTTCAGAGAATGGGGCGATGTCAATCATGCCTCCACGCTGGCCGTTCAGGATTGACGCTATCACTTCTGGGGTGGTGATAACGATGGGAAGGCCTAAGTAGCTATCTAACTCAGGCTGGAATGGGTCGCTGCAAACAATGAACTTGACCTTGTTGGCCATGATGTCAGACAGTGAGTCAGCGACAAAATAGCTATGTTTGATGCAATGGAGTAGTCGATTTACATAATCATGCTCAGTTTCTTCCATGGCTGGCGCTAAATTAGGCATACATAACGCTTCCAGCTCAAGCACGGTGGCCGCGTAACGTCCATACATGACTTCAGCCGCAATTTCACGAATGACCGGGTAATCCTTTGCCAGACTATTGAAATCACCTCCGTACTGTTCAAGCGAATGAAGGGAATCAATTTCACCGCTAGCGAGCAATTTCGCTAGTATTTTCTTCTTACCGACTTCCATTATGAGGCCTTGTTATGTAATAAATTACGCAAATTATATAATAAAAATACAATAACACGTACAAGTAATTGACAGAAACAAAAAAACCGCCACCAAGTAGGTAGCGGTTGATTTTAATTAACGGTCATGTGACGATGAACAAGTGATAGTTTCTTGTAATCTGGCAATGCCTTCCAGTGGTCATCACTGACATTTATAATGGTTTTGGTATGCTCTGAAGCATGCTCCCATGCGGCGTTAATAGCGCATTCCATCGTATTGTGAGGTAGCTCAGAGCCGCCCTTAGATGAATACCATATCCATGCACCATTAACCAGCTTGCAAGGTGTTACAACGTAACCCATGGACGGCAGAATGTTCTTAACTACAAGGTTTTTGTGCAGCATTTATTACTCCTTATTTATCATTAAGAAGGTGTTGAGCATGCGCGTATACGTAAAAAACCCAGAAAGCAAAGAGCAATCTGGGTCGGGTGGTTAAGAATTTAAGTTGGTCTAAAAAATAGACCTATAGTGATTTAATCAGGATTTTACTGCGCATTTTTAGCCGCTAATTCAAAGCGACGTTCATGGTCAGCAATACTGTTGTAGTAATGATCGTCTTCAGCAGCTTGATTCATTTCCAATTCTTTATTAAGTTTGTTGACATAATTCGCAGATTTTCTACGATTTCTCTCAACACTATCTTCAGCCTCATAATCATAGTCATTACGTGGCTTAGATGTAGACGTTTTACGTGAATCTTTCTCACTTTTCATAGATGTCTTTACAACCTCTAATAACACCAAAAGAACACATACGATTGTGAATAAATTTCCGTCGATAAGCTTGTCCATAATATTTCTCCAAAGTTAAATGAATGTCTTTATACGGACGTTGGCTATACGCGGTAAAGTAAAACCCTCACACCAAAGGTGCAAGGGTTAGATTTACCAACTCCAGGCGGAATCGGATTTGGTTTTAGTAGCGTCGTTTAATATCTTTGGTATAACGACTTTGCGTTTTTTAGGCGCAGGTTTTGGCTTGGGCTGACTTGTCGTCTGAGTTTGTGGGCTAGACATCAGTTGAGAATTAATCAAAGATTGACTCAAAGTCTTGGTGACGTCGCGATTCACATCATAACGAATAAATCGCGTGATTAGCTCACCCAAATCCTTATTAGCGTTGATTGCATCAATATCAGACTGCATTTGATTTCCAAAAAACATTGCAGCCAATGGGTCAAGATTATCTAAGAGAGTTACGGGGAACTCACCTAAATCCTTGTAGCCATCATTGGTACGGCCTGAGTTTCCTAAACACTTTTCAGATTCTCAAAGTAAAGTTTGTCAGTTTCATTAGGCGACTTTCTGCCATTGTGAGTATGCCGACGTTTAGGATTGTAAAACATCTCGATATAATTAAAGATATCTGCTCTGGCTTCCTCCCTGTCTTTGTAGTATCTACGTCTGATTTTTTCTTTTTTAAGATTGCTAAAAAAGCTTTCAGCGACCGCATTATCCCAGCAGTTACCACGACGACTCATGCTGGGTTCTATGTTGAGTTGTTTCAGTAGTCGCACAAAGCTGCGACTGTTGTACTGTGAACCTTGATCAGAATGCAGTTTTACCTCAGCCTTGGGTCTGCGTCGCCAATAAGCCATTGTCAATGCATCTAATACCAAGTCGTCTGTCATGCGATGACTCATTGACCATCCAACAATGTTACGTGCATATAAGTCCATCACCACCGCTAGAAACAAAAAGCCCTCTTGTGTATGGATATAGGTGATATCACTCACCCACCATTGATTGGGCTGATCCACGATAAAAGCGCGGTTTAAGTGATTAGCAGTCGCGGTGCTCATTGAGCCGCTGTAATAGCCTCGTGGCTTGCGGTATCCGCGTTGCGCCTTAAGCCTTTCTTGTTGCATTAAACGTAACACCCGGTCGCGACCGCAGGCAATCTGTGCTTGTTGCAAGTCCAGATGGATATTGCGATAGCCATAGTGACCACCGCTCTCCAGCCAAAATTGTTTAATGTGCCGCAATAAATTCTGGTCTTCTTGGGTTCGTACACTCACTGGAGATTTTAACCAAGCATAATAACCACTAGGATGAATGGCTAATGCAGCACACAGCAATCTAACAGGATAGGCATGGCTACGAGCTTTTATGAACGCGTAGCGTTCTTTGACTCGTTTGCAAAGAACACTGCGGCCTCCTTTAATATATCCCTTTCTTGTTGAACCCGTTTTAACTCACGTTTCAATCGAGCAACTTCTGCCTGTAGATCTGATTCGGCTTCGCGGACTTTAGTGGGTTTGGAAAACGCTTGCTTCCATTTATATAGGCTCTTGGCACTGACGCCTAACCTAGTAGAAACTTCAGCTACATCGTAGCTGTGTTTAGTGATCTGATTGACTGCTTCTTGTTTAAATTCGTCTGAGTAACGAATGCCTTTTGCCATGATGCTTCCTTTTTATGTCTAGGGTAATTTGTAACATAAAAAGTGTCTAGTATTCTCAGGCCGTACCACATTCATCTTTCTTGGGTAAGTGTTGTCGAAGTATGTGCTATTTTTTCGTTGGTAGCTAAGCGTGTTGTTAAACCCACCAAAAAACAAGTCACCGTTCTGATTGCATGCCCAAATCTTAGGCACAGTTGGTTTGTTGTCGTTGTAGTGCACAAAAATACGAATTCTTGAACTTAATGTGCCTTGTATAGACATGATGATTTCCTTTTGAATAATGTTTTTATGCCATTATTGTTAAGGCGCGACCATGTAAAAGGCACCAATGGCCAAAGTAAAACCCTCACACCAAAGGTGCAAGGGTTAGATTTACCAACTCCAGGCGGAGTCGGATTTTAGGGAATCTGAAGAGTCATTCAGAACGTTTACATTCTTTAAGATTGGCTTATTAACCGATGGAGGTGCTGACTGAGTAGCATCAAATTGAGAGCCTACATGTAAACCATGTTGATTCAGGGACTGTTTCAATGTTCGCGTTATTGAACCGTTTGGATCAGAATTTACGAACGCATTAGCTAGCTTAATTAAACCTTTATCAGCTTTAACCAAATTGACGTCAGATTGCTTTGCATTTCCAGCGAATAAAGCTACCAGAGGGGAAAGGTCTTCTAGGATTGAGGTTTTATAAAAGCCTAAATCCACGTAGCCATCCCTCAATTTCTTTTTGCTAGTCTTGTCGAAATATTCTGAGTCCTTGGATTGGTAAGTGAGCGATTTGTGAAAAGAACCAAAAAACAAATCACCTTCTGGATTGCCGGCCCACAACTTAGGAAGAGTATTCTTTGTATAGTTGTAGTCGACGTAGATAAAGATTATAGAGCCATTTGGCGCATCATTTGTAGACATGAGATTTCCTTATGAATAATGTTTTTATGCCATTATTGCTAAGGCGCGACCATGTAAAAGTGGTTGCAAGTCGCTTGAGCAGCGACTGTGTCTATTTTTTGCTGACTACTTCTGCTTTCTCATGCGCTGCCAAAGATTTGCTGTTTGACGAACTGTATGACTGTATCATCCAAGTCAGAATCGCCACCATTACCACGATGGCTGCAGTTGCTTCTGTTTTCATAATTATGCCAATGCCGCCTCTTGTTTTGCTGAGACTGGGTTCACTGTGAAATTGGCTTTCACTTCATCCGGCAATTGTGACCATGTTGCGGTCGCAAGTTTTTTATCATGGCCATTGCCACTTAAAAACTCTTTTCTACCGTGTGTGGACATCTTTACCCAGTTACGCTCACCGACTGATTTCATATTTACTTTCTATATTTACCGTTAATGTTGTTACTTAAAATGATACTTCGCAGATGTTAAAAACAAATTAAAACAAACTACCTTGCTCTACGACAGGATTAACTGTTTTCTTGCAGCCAAGGCCAAGAAGCAACGCGGCTAAATCCATGCCGCTTAAGTCCTCAGATTTGCCTCTGGATAAGCAGCGTCCTTTAATGACGCCAGTATCAACGCGGCAAAGTCTTGCAACCTCGGCGCGATCTTCCATATTGCCAGTCACCCAGTAGTAATTACGAGCTGCAAAATTCCAAGCAAACTCATCCGCATCCAATATTTCACTTTCTATCGGCATATTCGACTCAAATATTGAGCGAGATGGCGTAACTATGACAGATTTAATGCGGCCTTCAGTGAGTTCGGCAATACAAACAATCTTTGAACCATCCCCATCTGTATCGCCTATCTCTTGCGACGACAGTGGGAGGCCAGCCTTCAATAGCGCATCAACAATAGAGGCGTCTAGTGTGGTTGATTTTACAAATGCTGTATTTTGATTAATCAATTTATATACTCTTCGCTGTATAATAAATACTACATTAACACTTACCAGTAATATATGCAACATCTTACAGCCGCATTTTTCCTTGAATATTCCGCGCTAATCATAGGCCTTGCAGGCACTGCGCTATGGTCAATAAAGAAACATCCTCTGCTTGTTGCTGTGCTTTGGTTAATCAGTTCTTTAATCTGGATTGCGTTTGCTCAAGTGAATGGCCACACAGGGCTCACCATCAGGGATGCTGTTGGTGTAACACTGTGCATACTGGCCATTTGGAATCACCTGAAAGAGCAATAATCACGGCAATTAGTTAAATCAGACCCCTAAACATTGCGCATCGTCTAAAGGTATCCAGCTCAGGCACAAGGTTTTTGCCTTTGCAGAACTTAAGGGTGAGCTTCAATAGCTCTTTGATGTCTCGGCCTGATGCAGTTTTGTAAGTTTCGGCTAAAGATTCAATGAAATTATCGCTAAAGTTCTCGCCATACTGCGTAGAAAGCACCTTCCAAATCTTCTTAGCATCCTCAAGCTCTGGCAATTTGTACTCAATCACTGCAATGCAGCGTGACAAGATAGCGTCATCCACATCATCTTTACGATTTGTGGTCATGAACAGTAAGCCACTGAAGTATTCTAGTGTCCGTAGGAATGAAGCTACTACCGCATTGTGTTGAATATCATCCGCACGGCGTCGCACGTACACGTCAGCCTCATCTAATAACATCACGCAGCCCCAGCGCTCAGCGCGAGTCAGAATGGTGTTTAGGTTTTTCTCAACAGAGACTGCGTCAACACCAAGTTGGCCAGAATGTACGCGATAAAGTGGCTTCTTAATAACCTCACTGTAAACCTCAGCAGTAAGCGTTTTACCAAGACCAGGACTGCCCTTACATAAAATCGTCGTGCCGCCAGACTTGCCGTCAACAATGTCCTCCATGATGAAGTTCATGTCATTGGCCAGAATATCAATCAGATCATGATGGTCAGCTGGCAGCACTAGCTTCTCACGTAAGTCTGCTTTGTATTGATAAGGCTTAACATAGGAAACGTGTATCCATTGATGGGCATGCATATTCAGGTTAAAAAAGTACAACTTAAAGTGATATGGAACCTCAATAAATTTATCCTCCACGTCAACCTTGCCGTCGTATGCCCATGCGGCTGCAGGATATTCATCAATCACCTTGCGCTGAATCATGCTCTCATCATTGACTAGCTTATTGCCTTTGTGAACAGGCGAGCTTTCCCGATTTTGATTCCAGTAATTTTTAGTGTCATCAGTAGTGACCGTATCGCGCTCCAGTTCAAACTGCTGGTGAAGGCGACCTTTGTAATCGATAAATTTATCCTTGTCGGCTTCGTATGTTGCGTGCAATTCCGGCGTTTCTTTGCATAGCCCAGAATCAATCAAAATCTCGCCGATAGTCTTTTTCACGATGTCGTCTGGATGAATCATGACGGACTCTTCGTTGGTATTTTTGTCGTTGCTGGTAGACTTCGTTTTCGCAGTATTGGCTATCAATCGGATAGACACGTACTCATTAGAGTATTTACTTCTAGGGGCGTATTTAACATCAGTAACAAGCCAAGGCATGAACGTGCCGTCTATTTCTTTTTTAAACAACCAACCTTTGATTGCTTCACGCTTCAAGTAATCTGGCATGGCGGATGCTAGTGCTTTCAAGCTGCCAACCTTCGTGTTAAGCGGGTTGTTTTTGAGGTTAATGATAGACGCCAGACGATTCGCCACGCCTCGCTCATCACAATCCAAGGCATATTTTTTGATTAAGACGATTTCATCCAGCGTAAAACTGCCAATCTCCACCTCAATCAAACCTGATAGGCCAGCAATGTGTAGTCTTCTAGCTATTTCTTTGCGGCAATGCGCTGAGCTTTCTAAAAACACGGCTGCGTTATCAGTTATCTTCTGTGCGATATGACCAGTGATTTCTATTTGCATAATCAATCCTTAATTAGTAAGTATTATATTAATACAATTACACGTACTAGTAAAGAATGGCGATAAAAAACCCCAGACTCTAAAAGAGAATGGGGTTGGTGTTACTTGGTGATATTAATCATTAAACGCGAACCGGCGTTTAATTGGATGTGGTCATAAACTGCAGTAGAAAGACGCTCATGCATAGGATAGTCAATCCCTTGCCCGATAATCTCACTAGCGATAGTTTCTCCCACATTGCTGTAGTTAAAATCACTGGGGATGCCTTGCAGCTTCGACAGTAATTCAACGGTAGGCAAGAAATAACGACCATCTTTCTCAATGTAGACCGAATCTTTTGCTTGGCGGTTTTGTGACTTAGTTACCGTTGGGCAAAATTTAGAGCCTTTAGTGAGTGGACGCAAGCGACCGGAGGTGATGCCATCTTGTAGTGACTGTGTGTGGGTGACATCACGGCATTCATGGAGGTGCTCTTCCACTAATTTCCATAAACGATCACTCACATCATTGTCAGCTGGTGCTGGCATTTCAAAGCCCGGCCAAACACTCGCTACCAAATAATACCTGGTGCGATTAGTTAACCCGCCCTGCTCTATGCCGTTTAACAAAGCTTCCGACACATAGTAGCCCCATTTTCTTAACTTAATTGCAAATAGGCGACCTTCAGGACTGTTAAAAAAGCCCGGCACTTGCTCCAGCATCACTACCGCTGGCCTCACCGTTTCAATCAGACGCAATCCGTCGTACAACAAATCGACGCTAGTGTCTAGGCTTTCAATACTTGAGTTTTTGGCCTTGCTATTTTTCAAATTTGAGAAATCATCGCAGGGCAAACATAAATGTAAGCATGCAATTGGCGGCCCCTCTTGAATCACGCGATCAACCATTTTCATGTCAACCTTTGTGATGTCCTCGTTAAACACTGCGCGAGGGTTAGCATTAGCAAGAATGTTGATTACGCCAGTTTCAGTAAAGTCAGACTTGTCGCGCTTTTCTTGCGGTCTGTACTCTAAAATTGAATCAATTTTAAAGCCAGTGTCCATCAAGCAACGTACATCTACACCAGCTGTCATGGCCACAAACGCTGCCAATTCCGGTGATGTTCTGTCAGTTAAGCTTTTACGAATGCTAAATGTTTGATTTTTGAGTGGACGAATTAAAATCTCGCCACGACGCATTTCAAAATGGACTCGCTCGGTGTATTGAGGGATGCCAGAATCAAGTATGCTTTGATTCTTAATTTCAATTTGTGTCTCAAACGGGTTGTTCTTTCTAGCATTGTATTTGCGTTGATAAACTTTCTGACGACCATTAGGATTAAAGGTCACGGACAGGCCACCTTGCGCCATAGGCAGGACGTCATGACGCATACCTACCTCCCATCCCATTAATGTTAAAAAGTTCGTTGAAAGCGTAATACGACGTTTCTCATCTTCGTTTCTAAAAATGGCCAACTCTTTTGTGACAACATCAGGTGCGTATGCTTTCGCAATGATGCCGGCAGGTACAGACTGTACTGCATTAAAGCTAAGTTCTTGTTGTAACATTTTTGTTCTCCAATAGTGACGTTATGCCAGTATTGGCCTTTCTTTGGGCCATAAAAAAGACCACCTCAAGTGAGATGGTCTTAGTTGTTACTGCAATGCTTCTATCGGCATGAAAATGTTATCAATCTTAGGTGTGCTCAGAAACTGGTCTTTAAAGGTGACACGCATTCCTTTGTCGAGCGTTCCAAACAAACCGTATGATTTCCACTTACAAATTTCTTTCTCTTTGCCGCCTTTTCCAGATGATTTCTTAGGCAGGTTAGAGTTGCAATCATAAGGGCTGGTAGAAACACCTTCACACGCTGGGCATCGATACTTGCCTGACGGGTATTTTTCCATAAACGCTGCAAGATTATCAAAAATTACAACATCATCCAGCGATGGGAAGTTGGCTTCTTGGTAATAGTTAACAGCAGAGTAGGTGCGTTTGGACTCAATCGCTTCCAAAACCTGCAGCTCTGTGTAACCTAGCTTTACTGAATACTCAGCCGCCTTCTTGCGAAGAAAGGCTTCAAGTTCCGTGGCTAGTTGTTCACCATCACATTTTCTAAACTCACGCGCTACCTGCTTAAGGCTTTCAATGAGGGCTTCCATATTACTTATCTTCCTTTACGGCTTTGATAGATTCAATGAAATACTCGGCATGGTATTCACCACCGATAAAATCCATGTTGGAGCCAGCATTTAAAGCTTTGTTTCTAGCTTCAAATATTGACTTAGCTTCAACTACAATTTCATCACCGCGGTAAAATCCAACACGTCCAACGTCTACCTTATACTTCTGGATAAGAGGTTCTCCCGAATTAGGTGCTGAAAGATGGCGCTCCGAAGGGTTTTTAAGAAAATCTTTGAACGGACTGTCAGTCAAAGATAATTCTTGTACTGGCGTTTCGGACACGACAATATTGTTGATGTAAACCGTCTCAGCATTATCGTCAAAAACTGCCTGCATATCTTTTCGAGATTGGTCGGCATAAATTCTCGTTTCAAACAACAGGACAGCCTCTTCAGCCGAATTTGCTGCAATAATATAGGTTGAATCTTCATCGTCAAACGGAATTCGACCACTGATGATGTAATACAGAATTGCAGCGGTGTTTTCTACTAATTGGGTCATGGTAAAGCTCCTTTTTTAAGTTAAATGACATTGCCCTGATGTTGGCTGCCCTTGCACCAATAAAAACACCCAGCCATCAAAGATGAACTGGGTGTGGGTTGTTACTGTGGTACAGCGTTGAGTGTGCTTACGATTTCGGCGATCTCTTCATTAGAGGCGCCCTGAGAAAAGAAGTTGATACACGCTTCAAGTAACCAGTTTTTGCATGCCTGGTCAGAAACATCACCGCCGTTGAGGATGGTGTCAATAAACATCTTCCCAAACTCGTCTGCAACTTCATACTCAATGACACCCGGAAAGCTCGGTACTAATGGTTCGGCTGCTGAAATTAGGCTTTGCAAGTATGGGACAAACTTAACAAGGTTGGTCTTCATTTCAAGTGCGCCGCCCTCTTCGTACATACCTAATGCTCGTTGGTAATCCGTATCACGCATACCGAAAGCCATAAAACCGGCCAACACTGCAGCGTCAATCGTCTTACTTTTTTGAACACGAAGCGCCTCAAGGTAATCAATGCAAACCTTGGAGAGCGTTTTTGAATCATAGTGCTGGGTAAGTGTTGCAACAGAGCCACTTTCACCTACTTGCGCCATCGCATACATACCGCTTTCGCCGATTAGTTTGCATTGAACACCAAGTGCTTTAGTGAAGTCTTCTGCAAAGCTTTTTAATAGGTCGATTTGTTTACTCATTTTGAATATCCTTAATGTTGATGAAATTTCGTTACATCAAGGATTGGTTTCACGGCGACACATAAAAAAATCCCAGCACCTAAGGCGGTGCTGGGATGGTTGGGATTAGCGCACTTCGTAACCGAAAGTGCCATCTTCTAAGACGATTGAACGGATTTCGACGCCGGATTCAGGTCGGATGATATAACTATCACCTTTCTTGAAAACAGACATGGCCGTGTTGTCATTGTCGAACAGTAGATGCATGCATTGCGTCGCAGTATCTGTGCCTGGAATCATATTCACTTCAAACGTAGTGGACATTACGTCATCTAGGTTTTGAGTATGGCCCATATCAACATAAAGCTGGCCGCTCGCTTTCAAGTGGTCAGTAGTTTCAAGCTCATAATCAAAAGCATTATGCGGTATTGCGACCTCATCTTTTGGATAAACAAGCTTGTAAGATAAGACAATAAAGTCCAGCTCATTTTTTTGCATTAGCTCTTTCAGTGCATCTTCACCTTCAAAACAGTGATGCAAAATTGAATCTTCTGGCACACCGTACTCATCAGACTTTGTGGCTTCAACGAACTGTCCAAATGAGATGTATTTTTGGCTAACATCACCCCAGAAAGACACTTGGCAATCTGCACCAATAGGATTGACACCAGAATAAGCTGGCATATCCCAGCGACCGATGGCGACTTTAACCTTGGTTGGTTCGTTGATAACTGCGTTGGTTGGCATATTCATAATAAAAACTCCTTTTTTGGTTTAAGAAAATACATTACGAGGGTTGTTGGCCAGACGCAGTCAAATAAGAAAAGCCCCACGAAAATCGTGAGGCTTTGTGTGTTGCAATTACCAGTTTAGATGGGAGTTGTTAGGTCGAGGTTAATACCAGCGCGACATCATTTGAGCGAAGCAGAGCCATACGCTTTCTTAATAACGCAGACTTACAGCCATCCGGGTTAGATTCAGCCAATGGGTCATTGCGGCAGATTTCATCAGCGATACTGCGTAAGCCTCCATCGTTTTGCATGATTTCAATCGTGCTATCAGACACTGTATCCCCTAACCAGAAATTCAAAAAAGCAGTCCAATCTTGCTTGATGAGCTTTCTAATTTGTAACGAGCCAGCAAAAAAATAACCATCGTGGCACTTTTGCATGAAGTTACTTCGGCGATGCATGTTATCAACATCATTCAAATCCAATGTTTCATCGATAGGGCCGTAAATGAGTGTATTGTCGTTGCACGCCCAAATTTCAGGCTTTACCGCGCCTTCATTGAGACGTATATATACGCTGATTATGTCATTCATTTTTGCGTGATTTAATTGAACCATAAGTTCTCCTTAATTAACATTATAATGAATTTGAGTTGTCATGCAGACGTAAAAAAGCCGCCACCCAGAGGATGACGGCTAGTTAAAACAAATCTATTTTTGCTGCAATTACCAGCTAAAGCTAGGATTAGCCTTAATGTGAGCGCTGGCGTCCAAGACGGTCATTGGTGAAGCTTTTAACCGCTCATTCTCCGGGTCAAGGTTAATGCCAGTACCAATAAAGCTGATACGCATATCAGCCATGCGCTTTCTTAATGGTGCAGATTTACAGCTCTTAGGGTCAGATTCAGCCAATGGGTCACATCGGCATATTTCATCAGCGATATAGCGTAAATCTTTGTCTGCATGCATGATTTCAAACGTTAGCTGTGATACTTTTTTGCCAAACCAAAAATTCAAGAAAGCAGGCCACTCAGGCTGAAAAAACTTGCCTATTTCCAGTGAGCCGGCAAAAAAATAACCATCGTCTAGCTTCGACTTGTAGTTTTCACCGTAATACGCCAAATCGACATTCTTCATCATCAGTGTCTCATTGATTAAGCCGTACATCAGCGTATTGTCGTTGCAAGCCCAAATTTCAGGCTTTACCAGGCCTTCATTTAGTCGAATGAAAACCCTGATTCTGTCATTCATTTTTACATTTTTTAATAGCGCCATACAAATTCCTTAAATTAACGTTATGCTGAATTTGGATTGACATACAGTCGTAAAAAAAGCCGCCACCCAGAGGATGACGGCTAGTTAAAACTAAGCTGCTTTCTTTTGCTTCACTTCATGATCGTGCCAAACGACATCGTATTTGCAGAACAAAGTGCCTGCCGCTTTGGTGACGCCTTTATTCGCCCATAGACGTAGTGCTGAAGCGTCAACGGCTGAGATGTTTTCTACTGGATAGACATCACAACTGAATTTACGCTCATGCGTGTAAGAACCTTCAACATCAATTTCAACACGGCCAATCACTGTATCTTGATTCTTAACTACAAAGCTCCAGTTATCACCGGCTCTATCGTAGCGACAAGGTTCTGAAGCTGGCTTGATAAAGTCTTCACGGCTTACGTGAGTCATTTTAAAGCCATTCACTTCGTCTTTCAGGATGTCGATAAAGTAGAACTGGTCGTTGCTGGCAAGATGCGTCAAAGCGGTAAGCATTGAATTTTCTTCTGGATGTAGCCCTATTACAGCGAGATGTGTGTGCGAGTCGCCCACTACCCAGCCATAACGCGTGCCTAACGTGCTAGTAAATGCAAGCATGCCACGGTCATGAACAAGAAGGTCATTAGGGTAACGCTGCATCAACTCTAGCTTGTGTAACGCTACTTTTTGCTGCATTGTTTCAATCAAACTGTCTAAAAATAGGTTGTTCATGTAAATCTCCTTTGGGATAAATGATGTTATATCCCTATTGGCTCTACATTTAGACGTAAAAATTCCGGAGCTCATAAATCAATAGAGTGCAATTATTCTGGCATTTCACTTATATAAATGATTAAATAATTGCATTATGGCAAATAGAACAGCACCACTTCTACCGTCGGTCGCACTCCTGCTGGAAAACTTAGGTCAGCGGTTGCGCATGGCTCGCCTACGTCGGCGGTTACAGTCTAAGCAGGTTGCTGAGCGTGCTGGCATGTCTGTGATGACGCTGCGAGCAATTGAGCGTGGCAGTCCGGGTGTGACGATGGGTGCATACATAGCTGTGATGCAGGTGTTGCAGGTGGTACAAGATATTGCAGGAATTGCCAAAGATGATGAGATGGGACGTCTCCTGCAAGATGCCTCACTAGTTAAAAATTTGAAGCCTCGTCGCGCACCGTCACGTTCGACATCAAAAATATTAGAGCAAAATATGCCGCAAGAAAAAACGATAGTCGAGCCGAATGTAGAAGTGACTGATGGTAGCGTGTCGACCAAAGAATTGCTTGTGTTGTTAAAAAAACCACCAGTGAAGGGCTGGAAATAGGAAAAGCCACCCTAGAATATCTAGGATGGCCGGTATTACTTAAGTTTTAGTCGCCGCTTTCGCCGTCACCGTTGTCGCCTTCATCGCTTTCACTAATGACAGTAGGTTCCAATTCAGAAGCATAGTAGCGAATACTATAACCCTCTGTCGCAGTAAGTTTGCCATCCATACCTTCATTCCTCGCCTTTTCAATAGCATCATGATTGTCATCGGCATTAGTTACTTCGACTTCGACGTTAAAATAAAAATCAACTTCATACTTAGCTTGGTCGTCGGCTATTATTGCGGCCTCTTCTCCGAACAAGTCATTTGGAGAAAAAGAATCTTCATTGCCGTTACTATCTACAACATCAACAGTCATGCAAGAGTTAATTTCCCATGAAGTTTGATAGCCACCGCAAGAAACAGGCCAGTCATAGTTGGCGTTTAGCGCCATGACTGCTGCATCTTTAAGGCTTGCTGCGCCAGTAATATTCACTGCCGCGTAATAGTAAAAGTTAACTTTCTTCGCCACGCCAAACACGACCTCTTTAGAGACATAATTAGCATCCACAGCAGCATCCTGAAGATCGCCAATCAAAGACCGTAAGCCATTCATGTTTTCTGTTTCTAGGCCTTGGTAAATGACGTCTAGCAAAGCCTCTTTTTGTTTGCGAAGCAAGTTCCAGTCAATGTTATTGATGAAGTTTTGAATAATTTGGCTCATTTTAAAATCCTTATAGTTGATTAATAAACATTACGGTAGTGTTGGAGTTACGCAGGCCTATAAATAAAAAATCCACCCTAGAAACTAGGATGGATTGGTTAAAGCAGGTTAAGCAGAATGAATCAAACGGCCGGTCCCCATGATGTTGACATCACGAATTTCAGCAATGGCAGCAAATAATTTATGAAGTGACTGTTGAATTGAATCATCTAAAGGCATCTCATTTTCACCAAAAATAATGCTTAATTTGATGTTTAAATACTTCCAGTCATCATCATGTTCATTAGCTTCACCGAACTCAATTTCATGATTTTCGGTGTAATGAAGTTCATGAATTACCTCGTTAATATGCCCGTCAATAAGCTCTTCAACAAAAGCTTGCGCATTTTCAGTGACAGGGTTTTTAATATAGAGCGCAATATTGAATCGTTGCTCTTCAGTGGGTTCTTGCGCCTGAATTAATTCAGCATCAGCCGGCACTTCCGTAATCATGTAGCCAGCGCGATCAACAAAGTGATACCCGCTTGAGATGATGGTCGTACCGCCCACCTCTAATACCGTCCATACCTGTTTTGGCAGGATGGTAAGCATGGCTTTGATGAAGGCTAACTGAATGTCATTGATGTCATACACGCGAGATTGGAAGCTTTCAGTCTCTTCGGCTTCGTTAAAATGATTCTTAACCGGCTTATAGTTATCCATAAACGCGTCAATAGTCATTGTTTTTTGTGTTGTTACAGCAGGTGTAGTCATATTTATTCCTAATTTGTGATTAAAAAATTTGCGTTGCTCAGGTATTGGCCAATCACTTAGGCATAAAAAAACACCACAATCAGAGACTGTGGTGTTCGTGGGTTTAGCTAATTAAGCTGTAGTGCTAGCTGCTTTTACAGCAAGTGTTGCAATAATGGCTGCAGAAATCTCGTATGCAGGTGGTTCATCGTTGTATTCACCAGTTAGACTCATCGGCGCCATGGTTAAGCTAATGAAAGTCTTTCCCGTGTCTGAAGTTTTGCGTCTCCAGGCAGAGACACGTAAACGAGCACCGCCTTTTACCAGTTCAATATGTCCGGTATAGTCAGGCGACTCTGGTGTTTTCTTTTCCTTTACAGGAAGAAGTTTGCCACTCTGAACTTCAGTGCCATCCCCGACCGCAATGATAAAGATGTTATCACCAGCGTCATCAAGGTTAGGTGTGGCGCTAATGGGTAAGTTTGCCGTCATATCTACCAGAACATTCCCAGTCATCAGTGGGCCACCCTCAACACGATTTGCCGCGGCAACACCAAGCATAACTGCACTGTATTTAGCATTTTTTAACATTTTTAATCTCCATAGAAAACGAACGTCGGTATTGACGTTATGCCAGCTGTTGCGAAGGCATGGAGACGTAAAACTGTTTACGCCAGAAAATTCACTAAGATTGAATGCATCTTATAGTTAATTATATGGTATGTTTATATATATGACATTATCAATAGTTAATTATGGCCAATAAAACCGACCCCCAGAGAATGCAACAACTAGAGCTAGTCCTCAGGTGGGAGGGTCGCTTAGGGAATGCCCGTTTACGAGAAATATTTGCGCTGAGTCAAATTCGTACCAGCCAAATGATTAAAGAGTTTAGGGATGCTTATCCCGACTGGACGCAGTGGAATAGTCTCACCAAGACGTTTGACGCTACTTTCAAGTTCTATGAAAGTATAAAAAGCAGACGCGATGATGCCGATTCCTTATCCCTGTATTCCACATTAATCCGGTTAAAAACGTCAGTTATTGATGTGTCATCATCCGTGGTTGTCGCAGCCTTTCCAGAGCTTAGCGCGCCTGATGCAAGAATATTCGCCACATTGATACAGGCGGCAAACGCCAATCGTCAGGTAGAGATTGAGTATCGCTCTATGAATGAGCCTACCCCGCATCTAAGAATCATCTCGCCACACAGCATTGTCCGTACTGGACGCCGCTGGCATGTTCGTGGCTACAGTCAATTAAATCAGCAGTTCAGGGATTACACATTAGGCCGTATATCGGCAATTAAATTACTCACAGAGCCTTCTGAGAAGCGCAAGCAAGATGACTTGGCTTGGATGACGGAAGTGCCGGTGCGTTTGATTCCACACCCTGACATGAGTTACGAACAAGGGACTGTGATTAGATTTGAATTATTTAGCGGTTGCGCTGCAGGTGTCACCACTTGTCGTGGTGCGTTGGTTAGATATTTCATTCAAGACGTACGCGCTGCTGTCGACACGAATAAACAGCAGACACCTGATTACCAGTTGGCCGTTGAAAACATAAACGAAGTAAAGGAATGGCTATTTTGATTAACCAAATTCTTACAAACACGCTAAACACCCAAAAGGCTCAATATGGACTATAGACTGTTACGCATTATCTTAATCGACTCTTACTGTCACAATAGGATAGCCGAAGTAGACGTCAGTGGGCATATCACCTTAAATGGTGCTAATGGCGCGGGTAAGACCACGCTATTACGTTTGCTACCTATGTTCTTTGGTGAGAGTCCATCCAGAATTATACGGGGCGATGCGGTGACTGAGCGCTTCGGTCGCTACTACTTCCCTACTACCGGATCTTATGTCATTTTTGAATATCAGCGGCGTAACCAGAAAGCCCTTGCTGTCATGCATCCTGATGGCCTTAACAGTGATGGTGTTGTTTATCGTTTTATTGACAGAGAATACTCGCCAGAGCTGTTCATGGATGGCAACCAAGTAGTTCAAAGCCGTGACCTCTATCGACATTTGGATAAGCAAGGCGTGTTTGATTCCAAGCCGTTAACACTGCACAGCTACAGACAAATCATCCAGAACACAGCAGGCCGTGAACACCGTAATCTGGCCGCTAGGTTCTCGCTTATTGGTGGCACAGGCAAACTCACGCATATTGAGCGTGTAGTAACTGGCATCCTGCAACGGGCTACGACATTCAACGACCTGAAAAAGATGGTTGTCTCATCTGTATTAAATAATGACGAAACATTCTCATTGCGCACGGGTAAAAAAGACTTGCTGCACTGGGTTAATGAGTATGAGGCACATCGGGATTTAATGGATAAAGCCCCTCTGATGAATGATTTGGAGCAGGCAGACCAAACACGGCGCATCGCTGAAGCTGATTTTGCAAAACTTCATGCCAGGATGAGACTAGTAAAAACGCACTTGCAAGAACAAGTTGAGGCGGCAGAAAAGGCAGAGTCTGATGCAAAACAGGCGCTCGCTGATAGCGATGAAGATTACAGACAGCGATTGCAGGTTATTTCTGACAAGAGAGTGGAAGCCGAATCACGGATGAGGGCTGGCTTACAAATCTTAGAAAATCTTGATCTGCGGATGAAGAAATACCAAGAAGAAAATATTGATAGCAAGGTCGATAAGGTTAACTCCATTGATAAATGGCAAACAGAACGTGAACCGCTTGCCAAACAGCTTCACGACTTAGAGTCTGAAGTGAAGTCAGTCGTTGAGATTTTTAACGCGATGGAGCAGGATGCTAAGAATGCAGCTAGAGAACAAAAATCAAAATTAGATGGCATGCGTGCGGATATTCATGAAGCTGCATCTACACAAAGTACAAAATTAGCCGAATCACTACAAATCAACATTAAATCCTTGAAGTCAAGGCATGATCCAGAGCTGGACGCCTTACAATCCAAGCAGACTGCTTTACGTGTACGAGAGGCCGGCCTGAAGGTGGAGTTGAGTAATGCCAAGCCATCTGAAGAGACTGAGCGGGCACTTAATGATGCACGCGAACAACAGAGCAATGCCAATAAAGCGCTGACTGATGTGCATGAAAAATCAGGGCCTCTGCAAACTACGCTCAATAAGATTAAGAGCCAATTTGTAGATTTGGAGGAGCAGATTAACGGTGGTGAGAGTGCCATCGAGGACGCACAAGAATCATTAGATGAATGGTTGGCTGCAGACAGTGCCGGTGAGGAAACCTTGCTTGGTTTCTTAAGGAAGCATAAACCAAACTGGACATCAAATATTGGACGTATTGTTGCCCCTGAAACCTTGCTTAGAAGCGACTTATCACCGCAATTAAGTGAAGGTGATGACTTGTTTGGTATCACTATTGACGTTGATAAAATTAAGGCGGGCCGTTTTACGTCTGAAGAGTCAATCCAGCAAGAAATTAAACTGCTTAGAACACGCTTAGAGAAGCGCACTAATGAAGTGGCTGAGGATAGAAAAGCGTTGGTCAAATGCAAGGCTGAGCTGGAGAAGGCTAAAGAAGCCGTTAGATTGAACGATGCAGAAAAGGTCGGTGCAAAAAACAAACAAGAAACAGCAGATGCCATGGTGATTTCAGCGGCAAAACGAGCAACCGAAAGCAAGATAAAGGCGATGGGCATAGCAGAGATTGACCTGCAAGCCTGTCAACGCAGCATCTTAGACTTTGATAAAGAGCTAGTCTTATGCAAAAAGGCGCATTCCGCTGAGATAGAGCAGGCAGAGCGTAGCTATAAAGACTTATTAGACGAAGTAAAAGCTGACGTTAAGAAAAAGCTAGATAAGTTAGAAGCCGATAAAAGATTGGTCGACAGTGATTTGCAAGCCAAAATCAATGCGATTGGTATCGACCGAGATGCAAGCCTGCAAAGTAAAGGTGTTTCACCTGATGCTCTCAACGGGATACGCCGTCGTATTCAGTCGTTAGATGACAATATTGAAGAGGCCATCAACCTCAAGTCACACATCGGGCAATACCAAGATTGGTTGGAAAATAGCTGGTCACAGAAAGTGACTAAGACGGACGAATGGAACGCCGCTAAAACTGATTTTGGCCGCCATGATAAGGATTATGGGGATATGGTCAAAGAGCGCCAGGCCTCAACACTAGCTAAGCAAGCGGTGATTGCTAAAGCCAATAAACTGTATGTAGAGCTGAGCCGATTAATGACGTTTACTGACAGCAAGCTACCAGAGTTAGCTCTCTGGCCACAAGACCCTGAGGTATTGGCTACAGAGCATGGCAGCGCACACGATGTAGATGTGCTAGACGCAGAACGTAGGCGCTTAAAGGATGTGCTTGAGAAGCAAAAAGAAATCATTAGGCTGGGTGTCGATGCCTTCAGGCGTCAAATGTGCTCATCAGAAGGTACTGGCCCAGAGAAATTCCACGCGGCCGCATTAATTGACCTTGGCTTCCCACGCGCAGGCAAAGAGTATGAATGGCTAGATGTCCTACGCAATTGGTTTAACAATGAGCATATTACCAATCGCACATCGCTACTGCAGTTAGGTAAGACGATGGCTCAGAATATTTCATTTTTCTGGAAGAGTTTGGATGACTTCAAGCGTAGCGTGAGTACATTTGCAACTGACTTACGCTCAAACTTAGAAGACGGACGTATTTTTGATGCCATTGCGGATGTTAATGTGGAAATTAAAGCCCATGTTGATACCCAGAACTACTGGGAGGCCGTCGGTAACTTACACAAAGAATACGAGGCCTGGCACACGCACGGCGACCCTAGCCTCCCGCCACTTAGTTTTGTGGCCGCGGCTAAGGAAGTGGCCAATGTGGTTGCTGACGACAAGGGCTTGGTTGCTGACCCGGTTGATTTAATTAGCTTGAAGATTAGCGCCAATGTGAACAATCAGGGCGTAAGAACGGCCAACAATGAAACAGAGCTCACCAATATGAGTAGTAATGGCCTCTCTTACATCATTCTGTGCGTGATACTCATTGGGTTTGTTAACCGGATTCGTCGTTCAGAGCCTGTGGTTATCCCTTTTGTGGTCGATGAGCTGAAGGATTTAAGCTTCTCTAATGCTAAAACCTTACTGGAGCTATTGTCACGCAACAACATCACGATGATTTCAGCTTTCCCGGACGTTGACCTAGACTTCGCAGAGTTGTTTGATTTGAATTACAAGATACTCGCCGGACGTAAAGTTGGTTTGATTGACTTTAACGACGATAACGGTAGCACCACGGAGGCTCAATATGTTTGACCAAGTTGCAATGCGTCTACTGGAAGGTAGTTTTGTTTGCGAATCAACGGCGCCAGAGGCATTCCGCTGGCTTAATTCAGAGGCTGCACAACAAGAGATTTCTGATTATCTAAGTAAGGTAGGCAGACGCTTAACTAAAACGCCTAATAACCAAGCCTACTACGCAACATGGGTACGTGTTGGCCAAGTGGAGCGTGCCGAAGTTAAGCGCGTGTTTGGCACGATAAAACAGACGTTACGGCCTTTGATTCACTTCATTACCTTGTGTATGGAAGTGGAAAAGAGAGACAGCAGCCCCGTTGCTGGCGACCGTATCGCGTATGCCATGCTACTAAAGGCGGTTACTGAGAACCCACACTTGTTTGAGGTGCTGCGTGAGTTTGGCACGATGGGTAAGGAATTTACTGTCACGGACGCCTCTGCAAAGGGCATGCTGGACAAAGTAATTAAGCAAATGGAGGGCTGGGGCTACTTAATCCTAGTTAACCGTGAGCAAGAGTCGTATCGCTTTACAGGCAAGTTGGATTACTACTATCAGGTAATGGAATTCCTGATGGAAAACGAAGGCATCACAGACCCTTCATCGCATGAGCAGGAGAATACGCCAGACCAAGGGAGATTGGTGTGAATAATCCCGATCCCGTAAGCACCCTACTGGCAAAGATGAACGCCAGTAGCACGACTATCGCTACTGTCTACTACGATACCCGTATCCATAAGACGGATGAGAATGCGCGCGATATTGAGCGCCTACGTCAGCTCAGATTGCTTTCACCAGACATTAGAGATGCATTTCAGTTAAGGGCAAGTTTTAGGCAGTTTCTAAATGCGACCTTAAATACCGAGCGCCTATTTTCCATGGGTGCAAATATCGGTGGCTATTTCCAGCGTCTAGCGAGCCTGGTGGACGAACACTCAATCGCTTATCAGGAAGGCCGTGACAACGATTGTGAGCGATATGAAGTGGAAACACGCGAGGCTATTTGCGACATTGCGGATGCCATAGACGATGAGTTAATCATACTGCAGGCACAAGTGGCGACTAGATTTGCTGCAGTGTCTACGATTGCAGAAAAGAAGCGGCAGAACCTGCATTATCAGAACAGGACTCAGCAGATGGTGAACTTGTTAGAGAACTTTCACTTTTCCGATATCGGCGATCAGCTCTCTGGCCATGAAGAGTTAGCCTTATCGTTTAAAGCCCTTCTGGCTGAAAGGATACCGGCATTCAGAGAGTCTTTGCTATCAATCCTTGGTGTGTTGAACCAGTATTTGTTTGAATACCGGAAGATTGAAGAGCGCGCAAAAAAAGTCAGAGCTTTCGCGTTACATCTCAACCGCAATCCTGACTGGGACCCGAAAGAATGGGATGAAGTGGCCAACCCGGAGAGCTGGTTAAAATACGCGACACCGATTCAAACGCAATCCCATCCTGATGTACACGATGATTATTCGTTGGATATATTAGCGGATATCGCGCGGATTATTCCTGCTTACGCTGGTGAGCGAACCAAGGTAACGCGACCGGCTGGGATAATTGAGCATGATTCTGGCAATGAGGTTATCAAACCACCTGAATCCCCCACCAGAAAGGCTGTGCGCTTATATTTCAGTGAGGCTAGTAAATCGGATGCTGGTATTTCGGCCCGTGATTGGTGGGCAGCCAACCCAGCCTATTTTGACACGCTGAAAGAAGAAATATGGCTGTTACGCGTTCTGGCTGAGCATGATAATAAAGGAAGCGCTGGAAAGTGGAGTCTTAAATTAACATCAAAAGAACATCCTCAATTTGATGGCAATCTCATCATTAAAGATGCGTTAGTCTCGCGGAAAGTAATGTAATGTTAGACCAGAATATAGCAGAGGCGATGCAGCGCATACTCGCAAAGAGTGATGAGCGGTTCCCAATCACACTGGCGATTAAAGGGTTGCTGGATGCCGGGCTAGGTACGAAGCGCGGAAAGTCCGCCTACTTTGCAGCAAAAGATAAAGATGAAATGCGTGCATGGCTAAAGGCCAAAGGCTTTAGTGTTGAGCAAACCGAATTAAGCGGGCTGACCCGTGCTGAGGTCTTGGCTGTCACACCGTTAGAAAAATCGGGCAGTGAGTCGGTCAAAAGAAATCGGATATCGATTAAAGCGCTTGCTGGCCAACCGCTGATGATAGGTGCTGATAAGTTCATGCTGCCGGCTGAAAGTCACTTGGATATTGAATGGTCAGCCGTCGCTGATAAGCTTGGCCATCAATGCGTCATCGTGGTTGAAAACTACGAAAACTTTAATCGCATCCACGAAACAAGCTTTAATCTGCCTGAAGCGTATCGTTCTGCCTTGGTTATTTATCGCGGCGACCCTAATGAAAGTAGATTTGATAATGTGCTGAAGTTTCTTAATTACATCAACCTGCCTGTGCTGGCTTTTATGGATGCCGACCCGGCTGGGATTGCTATCGCCTGTCAGCTTCCACGGCTGGTGGGAATGGTGTTACCCCCACTTGATGTACTAGATGCTCAGCTAGGGGCTGCAAACACCGCTAGAAAAGACTTATTTCATCATCAAGTGCCTGTATACGGTAATGCATTGGATAAATTAGAGGCCAGTCATCCATGTCGGCCCGCATGGGATTTAGTGTCTAAGCATGCTGCAGGCGTTGTTCAGGAGCGATGGATAACCGGTTGCACTTGTACAATCTAAAACAAGCGAAAAAAAACGGTAAGGCTCAAAGAGCCCTACCGTTGGTTTAAGAAGTTTCTAACATCAAAACTTCTTGTTTACTTAATACTGCATCTACATTTACACCACAACGCTCTAACACTGCAGTCATCGCCTTTATAGCTTTGTTAGACGCATTAATATGATTTTCATGTTCTGGGTTACTTAAACCCCAAAACGGATCATCATAAGAGCCGCGAGCCGATTTCTGAAGTTCATCTCTGAACTCTTTGTCATACTTTTCAGCATTGTTGTAATGGTCCCAGAACGCTTCATTACCTGCGACCTCTGATGGAGGCAACCAAGCACGTTGCGCACCAACCAGTCGGTTCAATCGGTCTATCAATTTCTTGTCTTTTGGATAGAAATGAATAGTGCCAATGCCAGGATAATAGCGTACAGAGAAGTAAGTCGCGTCAACACGCTCACCATTCTTGAGTCGCCTAAATTCATTATTAAAAATGTCTTTAAGCCCGATTTCACAATCATTCTTACCATCCAACATAGCAAAAACCTTGTCAATATCACCAAGAACTCTTAACGAATCAGATTTCAAAGCGTTAGCCCAAGGTTGATTGTTAGGCAGGATGAATCGCTTAGCTTTGATACTTCGGCCACAAGTTCTGTGGGCATCATTTGATTTCCAACCCATGAAAAATACTGAATTGTCTGAATGGTATTTTGAAATTAAATCGAATACATCCAGAGCCATCCCAATCTGCATATCACCCTTCATATCAACTAGACCGGATAAAAATCCGTAGATGTTTTGAAGGTTGAATTCAAGCATTTTGATTAATTCAAACTCTGATTCCAGTCTTTTTTGTGCTTGAGAGGACAGTCTTGAAGTCACCTCGGTTGAACGCAAAATACTAGTCCAGGCTCTATTCTTCAAATCCAAATAATCAAGATGCATCGTTTCTGAAATTTCTTTAATTGTTTCAGTCTTATTAAGACCAAAGCCAGTTTCAAGACGCTCCATAGTGTTGCCTAGAACATTTGCGTAATAACCTGCGCGCTGCTTAGCAAAAATAGCCTGCTTAGCACTTAGTACAGCGGCGTTAAAAGCTGCCACTTGATTTTCAATGTAGGTTTTTGGTAGAACTACTGCATTCACCTCTTGAAAATCCTCAAAGAAACTATCCTCATCGCGGGTATCTTTTTTAAGAGAAGCTAAGATATCGCCATAAACATCAGTAGCAACATCACTTACTTTTCGCAGGTACACTATGGCAATTTCTACATCAGTAGGCATTTCAGCGCTGATAAAAGCACCTACGTGAAACTCTACCGACCCATATTTTTCTATCAAGCTGACAAGGTGCTTACGCTCTTTAGAAAATGGCTTCTTGATGGTTTGGGCATTGATGATTGCGACAATTTCACCGTCGTACATAATGTCCCAAGCATGAAGTAAATGATGCACGCCATTAGCAAATGGTGGGTTCATGATGATGTGAGAATATACTGCGCCTTGCTGGAACTGCAGAAAATCTAAACCAATGACGTTAAGCCCTTTTGCGCGCAAGATAGGATGTTTTGATATGTCTATCTCTAGGCAGTCAACTTTAACCTGACTGCGCGAGAAATAGCGACTATTTAAGTCATATACAATACGAGGCTCAATTAGATGCGCCTCCCCTGCGTGTGGCTCTAAAAGTCTAGTAATCTTCTTTGTTTTGAATAGCTCCCAAGCTCTTTCGGCGAGGATTCTAGGTGTAGGATAAAACTGAAAATCATTATCTAGCATAATAAAACTCCTTTTGAATTAAAAACGTTACAAATGGAGTTGGTGCAGCGTGCGCCGGTAAAAACAGACGTAAAAAAGCCCACCTCAGAGAGATGGGCTTGTGTGGTTAAAAGTTAATGCATAGCTTTATTAACTTGAGCGATTTTGGCTAAGATTTCATCATGCGTTAAGAAGCGGCTGTCCAGGAATGTCCAGTGCTTTTTAATGTTTGATATAGGGTCGTAAATGCTCGCGTAGATGGCAGTGATATTGCCGCTATACATTTCTGGAGACATGAAAGTGAAAGCTCGGTTAGCTTGCACACTTTTCATCGGTGGTAGGACGTTTAACGCTTCATCAAAAGCCTCTTCGCTAATTTGAATTGGTTTTGTTTTATGGGCGTCTTCCATCTTCTTAATCGCAGTTTCTATATCCATTACTTCAGCATCTGGATAGTGTTCTTTGATTTGGGCTTCATTATTGCGACAAAAGTTAGATAACCCGTCGCTCATGATGATATCAATGATGACGGCTTTAGCTGGGCTATAAAAACAGTTGCTAGTTTCTTGCATATAATTCTCCATGGTTAAGTTCGTTATGGAGACATTTGACCCAACGCGTAAATGTAAAAAAGCCACACCCTAGTAGGATGTGGCTTAGTGTTCATTAGTCTTGCAAGGTAGTGACTCTTGCATCTTGATGAGGGAATTGCATAATTGACTTGGTAATATCGAGGCCGTCCGTATTAAAAACGCGAACTTCACCGATAGCCGTGCCATCATTTGCCTGGTAATTGCGTGTTAATTGCCAATACAAATCCCGAATTGCGATTGGATCACCAAATACCGTTGCATATTCAAATTTATTGCTCGCTCTTGAGTATCTTAGTTTAAGCATAATTTATCCTTATTTGTTTTGAGGTGAAGCAGTGAAAACAACAATGCCATTGAGAATTAACTGCTCAGCAAAGCTAGTAACCGCATAATCTGGATACCACCAAACTTTTTCATTCTCGGTTGAGTCTGCTTCATCTAAAAATTGGCTTGTGCCAATAATAGGTGCATCCGTTAACGCCCCGACATTCTCAGGGAGTACACGATAAAGCTGGCCAAGTGGTGTTACCCCGGCAGCTTCTAGCAGTTTGTCCAAGAAATCAAAGTCAGTGTGTGACGATGTAGATAACATTTCTTGAGTTTTTACTTTGGCACTTGAGCCCATTCTAATCACTAGATTTTTAGCGTTACGACTCAATTCAAACGTGTAATCAGGCTCGGTTTGCATGCTAGATAACATATTTGAGAGTTGAACCCAGTGGTAGAACATGTGGCGTTTTTGCTCACGATTAAACTCATGAACAGCATACTCATCTAAGCTTTTTATAATCTCACGACCATCCACATCAATATAGCCAAATTCCTCAAAATTACTATGCTCATACTCGTAATTATGATCCAAGACTTTCTGTAGGTGAGTTCTATGCTCTTCGGTTAACGTAGACACAGCTTCGTCTTGATAGCCTTCTAAGATTTGTTTCACAGAAATGTTGTCATCAAACAGAAAATTTACCTTGTCTGAAATATCAGCGTCAGCAAAATCCTTATCAATCACAACGTACTCAATATTAGGATTGGATGACTTAACATCAACGACCAAGCCACCTTCAACAGTAATAACTATTTTTGTATTATTCATGGGAAAACTCCTTTTTTGGTTAAATTTCTTTACACAGGAGTTGTATTGCCGCGACGTTGTAAAACGCGTCAAAGTCCACGGAATACAGTGGTTAGCGCTATTTTCAAATATTTTTAAAATAATTCACTGTTGCCTAACTTTGGCCAATACAATCAAATTTCGTTAACTAAATGGAGCGTTGCCGATGCCTAAATTGCCTGAACACGGAAAGATTGCATGTAATGATTGTTTTAATGGCGCAGTGGTTAAATTTGACCACACCATCAGAACAGAGGGAAATTGGCGGTTAAAGAACAATCCGTTATCGTGGGGCGGAACATCCCCTGAAATCATCGTGCTAGGCTTCTCTAAGGGGCAAACGCAATCGGGTGCAATGGATAAGGTGTCGCATGAAGAAATCGCCTATAAAGGCGGTCGCAAGAGCTTGGGCAAGATACTTGGCCATGTTGGTTTGCTGCAAGGCGATGCAGACATTTTAGATATGCAGGTGAGCCGTGAAATCAGCAACCCAAATAGCCGGTTTCATTTTGGATCACTGGTGCGTTGTGGCGTTGAACAGCTGAGTACAGACGACAATGGCCAGCCGGTATGGATTGGCTCTGGCGCGAATATGCTGGGCAAGTTTATGAAGGATAAGTTTGGCAAAGAAGTCATCAGCAAATGCTCGCAGCGCTTTTTGTCTGACCTCCCCTCTTCAGTTAAGCTGGTTGTGATGCTTGGTACGGGCTCTAAGCTTAGTTATGTGGCGGAATGCCTAGAGGCGTATAAGGTTGCGCGTGGTGGTCAGTGGACGTGGGTGAATGACGTAGCTTACACCGACGGCAAGATTATGGTGGTGCATGTTGAGCACTTTAAATCTCAGGGCGCCTTAATCCCACAATGGCTGGGCGAAGGTAAGCATGCAGCACACCCACGTAGCCTGCAAGGCAAGTTAGCCCAATCTGCAGTGATGGCCGCACTGAATTAACCAAAGAAAAACGCCGGCATCAAGTGATGTCGGCGTTAGGTGTTGCTAATTGGCTTGAATGTTAAGGTTCAAAGCCTGGTTGTAATACATACTCGTTTGGAACGACTTTGTAATAACGAGGATGGCTGTAATTCGCTGAATTAAAACCTTCATTGATTGCTTTAGCGACGGCTTTAGCATGCTCTTCAGTCATATTACCCAATGGAAGGAATTTCTCATTAGGATAGTCACTATCAAAATTACAAGTGTCTACAATCTTCATAAATACTCCATTTTTTTAAGATTAATTAACGATTGCTTTAAGATTCACGTTGTACTCACTGCACAGCTGCTCAAGAAAGTCATAAGTAATATCTGAGTCGCCTTGTAAGCTTTGCAGACAAATCACTTTTTTCTCATCCGGGTCCAGCTCGTTGTCGTAAGCTTCACTATTAAAGTAATCTAAGAACTTCTGCTTTTCGGTCAAGATTGGCTTCGGTGATTTAGGTGGCGCGAGTTCAGCGTAGTCTTTTGGACTGATGCTAACCAAGAGCTCCTTAGCCGCCAAAACTGTTTCGTTTAAGATGCCATTGTTTTCACATTCACCGACTAGCCTTACTAAATTTCTGAACAAGGCTGGTGCAGCTGCAGCTAACTTAACTACTTCAAGCATTTCATTTGGAAAGCTATTGCTAACCTCATTATTTGCACTTAGCAATTCAAGACCAAGGTTGTCGCTGACCACAAACGTGTTTTCGCTTTCCTTGTGATAAAACCATGCTGCATTTTTAATTGCCATTTGAATATCTCCTGTTTTTGAGTTGAATAACGTTACAGGAGTGGTTGTTACAACGTAGGAACGTAAAAAAACCAGCAGATTAGCTCCGCTGGTTGATTTTCTTACGTTTGGAAGGTCAAATTATTTCTGCCAAGCATCCTTCAGTGTCACCGTCCGGTTGAACACTGGCCAGCCTGTTATGCTGTCTTTTCTGTCAGCCACAAAGTAGCCGTGGCGCTCAAACTGGAATGTTTCTTCTGGTTTTGCGTCTTTTAGGCTAATTTCTAGCTGGGTGGTAATCACTTTCACTGAGTTTGGGTTGATGTCATCCAAGAAGTCACGGTCGCCTTCACCGGGATGCGCTTCTTTGAATAGACGGTCATACAAGCGAACTTTAGTCTCGTAAGCATGCGCTACGCTTACCCAGTGGATATTGCCTTTTACTTTGACGCTATCTGAGCCTGGTGTGCCTGATTTGGTGTCTGGCAGGTATTCACAATGTACGACGGTGACGTTACCGTCTGCGTCTTTTTCGCAGCCAGTGCATTTCACCACATAGCCGTAGCGCAAGCGCACCATGCCTTCTGGCGTTAAGCGGAAAAAGCCTTTACTTGGCGTTTCCATGAAGTCCTCGCGCTCAATCCAAAGCTCTTTGGTCAATTGCACCGTACGCTTGCCCAGCTCTGGCTTCAGCGGATGGTTAGGGGCGAAACAATCTTCGCTTTGGCCTGCAGGATAGTTATCAATCACTAGTTTGATTGGGTCTAATACCGCGATGCGACGCTCAGCATCCGTATTTAGCACTTCACGCATGCAGTCTTCCAGAACGCTGTATTCAATCCAAGAGTCAGCCTTGCTCACACCAATGCGGTCGGTAAACAGCTTAAAGCCTGCCGCTGTATAACCACGACGGCGTGCGCCTGCAATCGTTGGTAAACGTGGATCATCCCAGCCGTCAACATGCTTCTCTTCGACCAATTGAATCAATTTGCGCTTAGAAAGCACCACGTAAGTGAGGTTTAAGCGTGCAAATTCGTATTGTTTTGGCAATGGATGGGCCAATAAACCAGCTTCGGCCAAACGTTCTAGCAACCAGTCATAGAATGGGCGTTGGTCTTCAAATTCCAGCGTGCAGATGGAGTGTGTGATGCGCTCCAACGCGTCTTCAATCGGATGAGCAAAGGTGTACATCGGATAAATGCACCATTGGTCGCCGGTATTATGGTGGTGAGCACGTCTAACCCGATAGATAGCCGGGTCGCGCATGTTGATGTTGGGTGAAGCCATATCGATTTTAGCGCGCAACACCATGCTGCCATCGGCATGTTTGCCATCGCGCATTTCACGGAAGCGGGCTAAGTTCTCTGCAGGGCTACGGCCGCGGAAAGGTGAATCTTTACCGGCTTCAGTTAGCGTGCCGCGATTGATGCGCATCTCATCTGCGCTTTGTTCATCCACGTAAGCATGGCCATGTTCAATCAGGCTTTCTGCAGCCTTGTACATGAATTCGAAATAGTTGCTGGCGAAATACAAGTTGCTTTCGTTTCCATTATCCCAGCCAAAGCCTAACCATTTCACCGCATCCGAGATGCTATCTACATACTCTTGGCTTTCTTTCTCCGGGTTGGTGTCATCAAAACGTAAATGGCAGATGCCATCAAAGTCTCGCGCTAAACCGAAGTTCAAGAAAATAGACTTCGCATGGCCAATGTGCAAATAGCCATTCGGTTCTGGCGGGAAGCGTGTGCGAATTTTAGCGATATCGACCAAACCACCGTCTTGATGCGCGGCATCACCAGGGCTACTTGCCCATTTCTTTGTGGCATATTTGTTTTGCGATAGGTCTTTCTCAATAATCGCACGAATAAAGTTGGAGGCAGCCGGGATTGGTGTTTTTTCAGATGACATGGCAGTGATTCAATTTAAGTTGCCGACATTTTACACTAGCTTACTTGTAAGTGTGCATCGTGAAAGCGTGTACACGTCTATGTTAAACTTCCCACATGACAAACAGCCTGACTTTTCTGATATTAAAACACCTTGCCGACGGTAAGTTTCACTCTGGTGAGGCGATTGCACAGCATTTTTATGTGAGTCGAGCTACTGTCTGGAATGCACTGCAGCGTGCGGAAGAGCTAGGCGTTGAAATTTTCTCTGTGCGTGGCCGTGGCTACAAGTTAGCACACGCGCTTACCCTATTGGATAAGCCTGCCATTGTTAGCCACATGAGTCCACAGCAAGCATGGCTGGATGTGGAAGTGTTTGACACCATAGATTCCACTAACAGCTATTTGATGCAAAGCATGAGCACCAAAGCGCATGGCACTTGTGTGATTGCCAATCTGCAAACCAATGGCCGTGGTCGTCGCGGTCGTGAATGGCAAGCCAGCCTAGGTGCGAGTTTAACTTTTTCACTGTTATGGCGCTTTCAATGTGGTGCAGCCGCGCTATCTGGCCTAAGTTTAGCCGTCGGCGTTGCACTAATCCGTGGATTGCACGAAGTTGGGGCTACGGCCGCACAACTCAAATGGCCGAATGACATCTTGGTTAATCAGCAAAAACTAGCCGGCATACTGATAGAGCTGCAGGGGGATATGGAAGGCCCAAGCACTGCCGTCATTGGGGTTGGCATTAACCTGCACTTGCCTGAGCAGCTGCTACATAAAATTGACCAGCCGGTGACGGATTTAAGCCGCGCTACGCCTGATAGTGTGAATCCTAATGCCTTGATGGCGACATTGCTTAAGCATCTGGCCGAAGTATTGGCCACATTTGAGCAATCTGGCCTTGATAACCTCCGTGATGAATGGACAGCGCATCACGCCTACCACCATAAACCCGTGCGCATGCTGATGCCTGATGGCAGTGAAGTCACTGGTATTGTGCAGTCCATCAGTGACAATGGCACGCTGATTATTGAAACCGCTAACGGCCTGCAGAAGATGATGTCTGGCGAAATTAGCTTACGAGCAGCACTATGAGGCTAACCATTGACGCAGGCAACACCAGAACGAAATGGGCGTTATTTGATGACGCTGGGGTGATTGTTCATCTGGACGCCTGCTTGAATGCGGATATTGCTCAAGCGAACCTGCTTCCATCGTCACTTAGCTGTGATGAAATTGTGATTTCTAATGTCGCCGGTGATGCGCATGCCCAACAATTGCAGCAGCTAGTGATTGATTACCAGGCGATTACTTATTGGTTTAACGCGAGTAAGCTATTAGGTGGCGTCTTTAACTGCTACACGACAGCAGAGCAATTAGGCAGCGACCGCTGGGCGGCCATGGTTGGTGCATGGAGCTTGCAACAGAAAACATGCTTAGTGGTAAACGCAGGCACAGCAACTACGATAGATGCAGTCATAGAAACGCAAATTGATGGTACAGCCATTGGCCTTTTTACTGGTGGATTGATTCTACCGGGCATCGCGCTTATGCAAAAAAGCTTAGGTTCGGCGACTGCCCAGTTACCCACACCGGCTCAGGATGCAATCAATCTACCGCTGGCCAGCATTAGCCCTTTTGCGACCAATACAGCACAGGCCATCCAGTCAGGTGCGTTAATTGCGACCATAGGGGCGATAGAACACACGGCGCAGGCAATTCAACATAAACATGGAGACACACCTGTCATCATTGTCAGTGGCGGCAATGCCAAGCTTATCGCGCAGTATGTAAAAGAGGCTGAGATTGCAGAAAACTTGGTGCTGCTGGGCTTATTTCGTCACGCATAGGCGTAAAAAAACCAGCAGAAAGAATCTGCTGGTTGATTGTTAAAACATACTTAAAACTGACTGCAATGGTGTTTTATCTAGCCTTTGCGCCAATTTCACTTCACTGAGTTTGTTTGCAAACCAGTAAGCGTCTTTATCCAAGTGGATGAATCTGTCGTTAGACATATCCTCTTTACTTGAAAATCCGACAATCACTCTGTCTTCAAAAGACACGCCATACTCATTCGTGAATGTTACAACATCGCCAACTTTCAGGTCACACTCAACTGGCGGTGTCATTTCTAATGAAGCAATAAACAGCTTCTTTTTCTCAAGATTTCTCAATTCATGAGCGCTTAACGGGGCATTCATCCTTGACTCCTTTGATTAAGTAAACAGTTTAGACCTCGTTTAGCACTTGCTATAGTTGCAATCGGGACAGACCTCACAACCGCTTTGCTTAATCATGACTCCTACTCTGCACTCCGGGCATGTTGCGCCTTTAGGAACTTCGAGATAAGTGACTTCCGCTTTAGCTGTTACTTCATCATTGGATGTTGTGATTTCAGGTTCATCTAGCACCACATTTGAGTGTTTAGCTTGATAACGCTTAGCTAACACACCTACAGGCACTGGATTACCATCACTGTCTAGGAAACCGCGACGAACTAGCGCTTGTTGGATAGTCCAAGCAATTGCAGCCACTTCAGAATCATGAATAATCGGCTTAACAACACCATTACCATAATCTTTCATGCCACAACGTACTGGGCCTTTCGTCCAAGTTACCGCACGTAAGTCTTGCAATGCCTTCGCCATGAAACCGGCGCGAGCAGCCAAGCTTAAATTACGCATGGTGGCCATTACCCATTGATGGTCTTCACTGCTTTGACCTGCAGGCAGAAAAACCTCAACCGGACGTTCAACTGTGACAGCCTCGCCATTTAATACACCACTAATGGGCATAAATGACAGCAGCAGATACAGATGCTTTTTACCTTCTTGGGTGTAATACTCAAATTTCGTGCTGGTCGCTTCCAATTCACCTTCAGGGCGACGATCAATACGAATATCCAGCGGGTTAACATCTAGCGTGGTTACTACAGCCGGTTTCGCTACACTGTCCTTGTCTAACACTGAAAAGCCTGTGATTTTTTTAACAATATTTACTGCAGTCATGATAATTCCTTTTTTTTGATTAATGAACGTTACCCAGAACGTTGCCTTTACGTGCGCAGATAAAACAAAACACCAGGTCAAATAGACCCGGTGTTTAAATTAATTGCAGTATTTCGACCAGTCATCTTTTAGCGTGACTAATTTCATATCGATAACCTTGTACTCCAAGCCCTTTTCTTTCAGAGCTTGAATGCCACCAATACACGGCTTAGTGTCGTCGCTATGACAAGCCCATGTTTTGCCGTGTTTTACACGCATATTGATGATTTCAAACCCAGAAGGCAGGCAGCCATAGTTCTGTGCCATTTCAGACTCGTCTGTGTAAGCAAAAGGACAAGAAGTCATTGAGCATTCTTTAGTGCAGGTGTTGTTTTGCAGTTCCATATAATTCTCCAGCTGATTTGTGAATAATCGTTACGCAAATGATTGTGCTGTCGCAAACAAATAAAAAGCGCCAGTCAAAACATGACCGGCGCTCTCTTTACTGCATAAATTTGGTTAATACCTCTTGAACATCAGTCCAAACCTCTTCCATTGATTTCTTGGCATCAATAATGCGATAACCAGCTTCATCAAGGGCAATTCTAGCGTGATAGGCTTGACGAACACTTTCGAAGAAGTCTTTGCCCTGCTTTTCAAACTTATCTGGCACACGGGCGCTTTCTAAGCGTTTCATGCTGACTTCAACCGGCAAGTCAAAGAATAAGGTTAGGTCTGGCGTGAGGCCTTCTAGTGTCCAGAATTCCAATGCACGCATCTTTTCTACACTTAAACCACGGCCACCACATTGATATGCAAAGCTGGAGTCGACAAATCTGTCTGAAACGACGATTGCACCACGTTTTAACGCTGGCAATATCACTTTTTCGACATGCTCTCTGCGTGCAGCAAACATGAGCAGCGCTTCAGTCTCAGGGTGCATCTCTTCATAAAGAAGCAGGTCGCGGACTTTTTCACCTAACGGCGTGCCGCCCGGCTCTCTGGTTAATACAACTTCAAAGCCGTAGCCTTTTAATAAGCTAACAACCTTATCTAATGTCGATGATTTACCGCTACCGTCAACACCCTCAAATACAATGAATTTACCTGACATATAAAACTCCTTTTTATTAAGAAATACCTTGTACTGAGGTTGGATGGGCATTAGGCAATAAAAAACACCTGGTCAAATAGACCAGGTGTTAGTGTTGCTAGTTAATTAGAATTTTGAGTATGTGCCTTCTTTAAGGGCGTCGAAAAGATTAGCAGCCACATGCTCTTGGCCTTCATACATAATCTTCTCGTTGCCTTTAACGTCAACGTGCGTACCATCTTCTAATGCGAAACGATAAGTTGTTTCTGCTAAATCTTTTTCTGTTACTAATACGCCAGAAAAAGCCTCAGGATTGAATCTGAAAGTAGTGCAACCTTTCAAACCTTTCTCATAAGCATAGAGATAGATGTCTTTGAATTCATCAAAATCATAGTCAGTTGCGACGTTGATCGTTTTTGAAATCGAGCTATCAATCCATTTCTGGGCTGCAGCTTGAACATCTACGTGCGCTTTAGCACTAATCGTGGACGAATCCACAAATGAAGCAGGCAATTGATGGTCTTCGTGAAGCGAGAACGGCATTGCAAGCGGATTAACCAACTGACGATACGCTAACAACTCGTATGACCACACATCCATTTGCGCTTTAGTGTTTTTACCTTCAACAATCACATTACGTTTATAGTGATGTGAGAATGAAGGCTCAATACCATTGCTGGCATTGTTCGCTAAAGACAATGAAATCGTGCCTGTTGGTGCAATTGAGCTATGGTGTGTGAAGCGGCTACCATGTGCCAATAAACCCTTCCCTAAAGTTGGGTCTAATTCACAAATCTGCTTCATGTAGTTAGAGTATTTGGCAAATAGAACCTTGCCTTTAATCAAATCACCTACATTGAAGCGGTCTTTTACCATCGCTGGACGCTTTTCCAACATTTCTGAAGTTACAACAAAATCCTCATCCATGATTGGAGCTGCACCCTTCTCTTTGGCCAACTCTAAACCAGCACGCCAGCCCCAAAGAGCCAATGATTTAGTGACCTCTTCAGTAAACTTCACTGAACGCTCATCGCCGTAAGTCATACCTAGCATTGCCATGGCAGAACCTAAACCCAAATAGCCCATGCCATGACGACGTTTGCGCTCAAGTTCAGCGCGCTGTTGAGGTAATGGCAAGCCATTAATTTCAACTACGTTATCTAACATACGGGTGAAAATGGTGACGACACGGCCAAATTTGGTGTAATCAAATCTGGCAAGGCTAGTAAACGGCTTATCTACAAACATCGTCAAATTGATAGAACCTAACAAGCATGCGCCATATTCCGGCAACGGTTGCTCACCACAAGGGTTGGTTGCGCGGATATTCTCGCAAAACCAGTTATTGTTCATCTCATTCACGCGATCAATCAAAATAAAGCCGGGTTCAGCAAAGTCGTAAGTCGACTTCATGATTTGGTCCCAGATGAATTTTGCTTTCAAGGTGTTGTAGACACGGCATGCGACTTTACCGTCTGCGCGCACAATGTATTTCTCTTTTGTTGGCCACTCTCTCCATACCACTTGTGATTCATCATTTACGTCGAGATTTTCTTCGGCAACCTCAGATGACAACACTGGGAAAGCAAGCTTCCAGTCTGTATCGTTTTTCACCGCTTCCATAAACTCTTTGGTAATCAAGCAAGATAAGTTGAACTGACGTAAACGACCGTCTTCACGCTTAGCTTTGATGAAGTCCAGCACATCAGGATGGCCAATATCAAACGTGGCCATTTGTGCACCACGACGACCACCGGCACTTGATACGGTTGAACACATCTTGTCGAAGATGTCCATAAATGACAATGGGCCTGAAGTGTATGCGCCTGCGCCTGCTACAAAAGCACCTTTTGGGCGCAATGTAGAAAACTCGTAGCCAATACCGCAACCGGCTTTGAGCGTTAAACCAGACTCATGCACTTTACCTAAGATACCATCCATAGAATCAGGCACTAAACCTGACACTGTGCAGTTAATCGTAGACGTTGCTGGCTTGTGTTCTAAAGCACCAGCGTTCGACATGATACGACCTGCAGGGATAGCGCCATTCTGTAAAGCCCAGACAAAGTCGTTGTAATGCTTTTCTTTGTCGACCGTTTCAGATGAAACTAAGGCGCGTGCTACGCGTTCATAAGTGCCTTCAATATCTGCATCTACTGGCTCACCTGCGCGAGTTTTGAGCTGATATTTCTTTTCCCAAATCTCTGTGCTGGTAGGTTGCATAGCGATAGTGTTTGTTAAATCTAGTGCTTTCACGGCTGTGTTTTTCATAGTATTAATCCTTAATTGATTGAAAAAATTTCGTTACGATGAACGTTGTCTTGCCGTGTGCTAATAAAACAATTTGTTTCCAATTGGAGCCAACTGGAATTAATTGAGCGGTACTTGATGTAGTTGTTAAACATCAGGAGCGTGATAGTAATACATTAACACTTACCTGTAAAACACAAATAAAAAAAGCACCCATCAAGAGATGAGTGCTTTGTGTTTAAAATTGCCAAGCTTTACGCGTGATTTGCGCTTCAGTGGGCTGTTCTAGTCGCATCAACCATGAACCGATGCCACCTGCAGAGTTGGGAGAGCACCAATCCAACCGGTAAACCCTGCCATCAACAAAGCTGCCTGTTGATGTCGTTAAGGATTTAGCCGGTGCGGTAGCGTCTGCTTTGCTGCAGTAGTTAACGATAAAGTTTTCTACGCTATTTTTACTTAGGTATTCGTCGATAAATTCAATAAAAAGATAGTCTTTTTTCATGTCTTTTTCGATAAACACCCCAGACTTTCGTTTATATTGAATTAACTTACTCTCCGACATAATCTAGGTTCCTTGGTGAAAAATGATGTAGGAATAACCTTGAGCTACAGAAGCAAATATCACTTGATGCAGCTTCTCAGGAATTTCAGTCATTTCTTCAGGGTTAAAAAATTCTGGCCCGAATCGACCTAAGTTAAGAACAAACTCCCAAACCCCGTCACTACCGTTTTTTACATGCTTAAAACTTGCATTTTTTTCAATCCAATCCCATTCAGGTATGGTGTCAGGCGTATCGTAGTCACCTACAACATCCTGCATCTGTACGCTGAACATTAAGCCAAGTTGATTGATTTTATGTTTTTCGACATATTTCAATTCATTCACCAATTGACTTGCAACGTGACCGGCTGATTCAGAATGCTCTTCTATTATCAAACCAATCACACCAGGGTGTAGTACGCTTATCGCTTGCTTAATCAAAGCGTACGGATTAAATGGGAAATACATTAAATTCATGATAGCTCCTTTGTTAATTGACATTACAGAAGGTGTTACCAGTACGGCGTGACATAAAAAAAATAACCCCGAATCAAAGATTCGAGGTTAGGTGTTACCAGTTCCAGGCGGTTGCCTTCTGAAGTTGCTCTTTCGCTTCATCTGGGTCGACTATTTCAGGGAGATAGCTATGTGGCAGCCAGGCCACAACTTTACGAGTATGATCGACCTCCTTAAAAAACTCGTTTAGCACAAACTCAGGACAATTGGGGTTGCCGTCACCTTCCACTCGATATCCAACAACAACAGATTTCTCAGTTTCGCTAATAACAGCAAGAAAAACCATTTTATACTTCTCTAAAGTATCAATTGGATGCCAACCATTTAACTTGTTGTTCATCGCCTCACAAATAGATTTTGCCCGGCTAACGGCCATTGCTTGCGTAGAACCGCTGACAATAACCCCTTGCGGTAGCTCTTGGTTTCCATCCATGGCTGGAATATCGATACCTACAGTTTTGTAATATGCCTCATTTTCGCGACCGTCATCTATACCAACAACAGGCTGTTCTGATATTTGCCACTGAGGTTTTGCTTTAATCTCTAATTCCAAAATAGTTCTCCTTAAAAAAATTACGTTATGACGATGTTGGCTTTTCTTAGGGCTATAAAATCTGGTAGAAATTTGAACAGATGTAAACAGACCTTTAAATGATTGGGCTTCAGACAAAAGCACACAGGGTTGTCCACAGATTTTGTGTAAAACTAAAAGAAAAAGCCCCCAAGTCATAGACAAGGGGGCGTTGTGTTACTAATTAACTAAGCAGCAAGCTTAGTCTCTTCATCATCTTCAAGAATATCGACCGTAGATTCAGTTTTAGCCATGGCATCTTCAGCAAGTGAAAGATTCCGGCTAACTGCCTTACCTAATTTACGATACTCTTTAGCCATAGCCAGCATGGTTGATTCAACAATTCTACCGACAGTATTGTATTGTTGATCTAGCATGATGTTGTGCCAGTTTTCATAAAAGTCTAGGTCATGAATGTGACTGCCTTGACTAGTAGAAATGTGCAGATATTCATGCAACAAAACGCCAGCAACACGCAACATGCCACGATAACCGTCGCTTGCAACCTCTTTTAGAAGGTCACGATGTACAGCGATGTAAGCATTACCGTCTGTCCATGCTTCAGCTACATCAGAAATACCGACTTTCAATTTGCGCTGTTTCACATTCAAGTCACGAAGACCTTGAACTAATGGAATCAACTTACAAAGAGTTTTAACCGATGTTAAGGCCATTTTCTCTCTGGCATTCAAGTCTTTTTCGTCAATAATCGTGTGATTATTCACAACCTCGTCTTTCAATGAATCAAAGGCTCTGTATGAATCACGCAATTTCTTACCGAAACTTCTGTAGTAATCAAAAGTGCTTCCATGTCCAACACGGTCAGCAATAAGCTCCTTGATTCTGAGTTCGATAATCCGATCTACAGCATCAAAAAACTCATCAGGTGAGCTAACGTCGAAGTAACGGAATGTTGTCGTCGAAACAATATAAGCTAAACCTCTAGCATGTATCATTTCAGCAACTTGATTACCGCTTTCAGCAAAAGAGATTAAATGTCCAACTGAGCAAGCTTTATGAAGGACGTTATCCAAGGTAGTAAAGCCACCCTTGGCGTTCTTAATCAACTTTGCTTCACGCACAGTATCGCCCGGAGGTAATTCACCGGCCAACAACATGCGACCGATTGCGATACGCTCATCATCAGTAATACGAGTCTTTTTATTGGCGATGTTGCTTACCGTAACTGACTTGATTTTTTTACTGATTTCTTTCCAAGTCGAACAAAGGTTTAACAGGATTTCGTTACGGGCAAAATTCACTTTAAGCTGTTTGCGGCTAACGACAATGCCACCTATGCCAAAATGATGATTGCTGTAATTGCGTACCAATACACCTAGATTGTAGACAGATAAGCCACCTGAATCGCGCATCTTGAAGTAGGCCTCATCCGTGACAAAATCCCATTTCTCATCTTGCGGTAGCGTATTGATTTGCTTGCCGTTGTAAATGACTGGGATTGGCGCGTAAGCCACCATTTCCTTGATTTCGCGGTGAATTGCGTCTAGCTCTGAAGGCATCGGTTTGTCATACCATTTAACCGTGACTTCGCAGCCAGCAAAAGACTCTGACTTCGGAACTTCGCTTAAGACGTAATCCAATCCCTTGTTCTTAATATCGACTTCCATGATAAAATCACCGGAACGCCAGACATTATGACCAAACGACATGATTTGCCCGCGACCCATCCTATAGGTCCCGAACATGGCATCACCTTCAGTGTGCGGCTTGCCGAAGGTGCCAAAGAAATCAATGACAACTTGTTTTGATTCAAAACCCTTGCCATCATCGGTAATTTTAAAGCCAGTTTCATCCACTTCGACTAATACGCGAGTCGACCCAGAGTCCGCCGAATTGGAGATACCTTCCAAGACCGCCTTGCCTACAGTGCCACTCTGATTACTAATGACGCTAAAAAGCAACGCTGGGTCCATCGTAAAAGCTCTTACTTCTTGATTGTTTGACATAAAAATACCTCTTATTTTGAATTAAAAAAATGACCTTACATTGCAGTTGGGGCATCATTCAGACGTAAAAAAAAGACCACCCTAGATAGAGTGGTCTTTGTTGTGTATTTCAGTCTTTAATTAGGCGTATTCGAACCATCCAGCATCCAGCCATTGTTCAAGTCCGGTCAGTGAACGAACCTTAAACAAAAGACCGCTTTGACTGCTAGCTAGTTTGATGCCAAGAACCTTGGTCGGCACTGCCAACTTTTCACGACGCCCTGCAGTTTGATTCCATAAGGTGCATGGCTGTAACGACTGTCCTACTTTGACTCCAGTGCAAGCTATAGCCGCTTTATTGGCATCCATAGTTTTCCTTTCTAATACAAATCAAGTTTGTTGTGCTCGTTAATAATGTCCAATGATTCACCACGATATTCTGTTGGTACGTCGCGGAAGTTGATTTCAATGTCGTCAATGCACTTTGCCATGCACATCTCGACGGTAAAGTTGTACTCATTAGGGTCCTCAATATCTGACGACGCCTTTAATCCATCAAAAGCGGATTGAGCAGCAACAGCATTTTCAAACAAAGCTAAATGGTGAAGGGCTGTGTGCATGCTTCTATATTGAACGGCGTGTAACATAATAATCTCCTAGTAATGTGAATTAGCTTTCTAAGAGATGTTGTTGCTACACAGAAATGTAAAAACGCCCAGAGAAAGAATCTCCGGGCGTAGTGTTAAATTATGAAATATTGTTGCTGTAAGACTCAAGCCATGCGACTGCATTTTCAGCAGCTAAGGCTTCAGTTTCAAAGCTGATTTCTGAGCAATTGCCTTTGTTATCGCGCCAATTCCACATATCCAGCGTTTCCTCATCTTGTGATTGGGAAAGTGAAATGTCGTTGTCAGCACAAATTAGAACGTAATCCAGCTCTCCAGCTTCTTTTACCACCGATTCAGCGTAAGCCATCAGTAGACCAGATAAGCAGAAGCACTGAATGAAGCCTTCAAGATGAATGATCTTGGATTTTTCATTCCAACCTTGTTTTTCGCAGAGCGCATGCCAAGACTCCATCGTTGTTTGATTTTGAGTAGGTGTTTCTGCCGTTGATTTTGCTAAAGTCATATTTTTCTCCATGAATGATATTGTGCTTTTATTGTTTCATCACAGAAATGTAAAAACGCCCAGAGAAAGAATCTCCGGGCGTAGTGGTAATGCTGCAGTTATGAAACTAAATCCAAGTCTCACAACCTTTTTTTGACTCAAGTATAGGGTTCACTAGAGTTTCTAGGACCGAATAGCCTTTAATCTCACGTTTAATGCTTTCAATGAACATCCCAGTTGCCTCTTCCTTAGAACTAGCAACCTCGATAGATTGAACAAGTTTGATGGTGGAAGTCTGGTCGTTTTTACGCAATACAGCTGACAATGCGTATTGTTGCGCAGAAGCTTTCTTAGCAGTAGCGTTCTGAATATTGCCGGCTGCTTCAGCTGCGGTTACGTTAATTAATAACAATGCGGTTAATGCAACTAGGTTTTTTAAAGTACGAAACATAATAATCTCCTGATTTGTGATTGGCTTTA
>Ga0208885_100013_pt1 | contig 141924 bp, 133 predicted proteins | sample LakWasMe74_LOW10_2_FD_183902 | JGI IMG/M metagenome (GOLD analysis project Ga0208885, IMG submission 183902) | Freshwater sediment methanotrophic microbial communities from Lake Washington under simulated oxygen tension - Sediment Metagenome... | ecosystem: Environmental > Aquatic > Freshwater...
TCTTCTTTTCTTCAATTGAAAATTGCCGAGAGACTTTTCGTTTCCATCTCTTTCCTAAACTTGACATAAATGATCCTCCTTTTTGTTAAAAAGAGGCATTGCGGATTTGGTGATATGATTGAAAAAGCGGAAAGTTTTTAGTTAAACACTACAACTTTGTAATCATATACTTCAAGCGGTATCCCGGAGAGTGTTATATGCTGATTAAATATGATCTTCGTTCTATCCTCAATTTTCTTTTCTTTTGGCCACTTCATGCCAGTTTCATTAACGCGATAAAGATCTCTTGCCTTTTTCGGTGCTCCACTCTGTAATTCTTCCTTGAGTGGATATGGCTCAATTGATTCATATTCTAAATGCCATTTAGCTAATTCTCGGCCAGCCTTACTAAAGCCAAAAAAATCTTTAACAAAAGGAATTCTTGGTAGCATTTTTTTAAGATCATTTAAAAACAATTCACGATACGTTATAGAATGCAACAGTCCGTATACGTAATAAAAAATATCCTCTTTGGAAATTTCTTCAATCCCATAGCATTTTTTGAATTCATTTAGAGAAAAATCTGTAATTGCATCTATTCTGATATTACCAAATTTGTCAGATTGGTCTGAATTTCCATTTAAATTCGCAGTGAATTGATTCTTCTTTTCGTAATAATATAAAGGAAAGCACTGACTAGTATCCATCAAGTGAAGACTTGGAAGTGAATTTGCCACAAGAACAGAGAAGCCTTTTCGATCAACTACACCTGTAACCGAAATCACAACATTGTGACTTTCAGAATGTGGAAATAATTTATCAACACCATTTATCTGTTCATTGAATTGATTATCAAAATAAAGATATTGTTTACAAAAAGGTCGATATTGACTTGGTCTAACTGATTTTATTTTGAATTCATGCTGACGAAGTTGTTTGAATTCTTTTTTTAAACCTCTAGTCCAACTTATTTTCTTTTTATCAAAGCTTAACGTCTCCTCGATCGCTGGCCATTTATTGTTCGGTAATTTTTTTACTTTCTTAATAAAATTTTGAAGGTCGGAGTTATACGTGTCAGACATTGTTTTCACGTTTAAAATTAAATTTTTATCAGAGTAATTATATACCCATGGATCTCTATTAGTTAGAACTCCTAAAGAATAAATAGAAAATATACAATCTGATTTCTTTTTCTCTCCCATAGAAATGAATCTAGAGTATTTATCAGAGCGGTGACCAATCCAATCACCTTGAGTATTAGGAAAAATTTTTTGCCATGGAATATTTTTGATAGATCCAAATTCTTTGATAATTATTAATTTTTCTTCTTTAGTGAGGTAATCGCCAATATCATAATAATAAATTTCCTTATCCTGTAAGGGGTCTTTTTTCTTTATAAATATTGTAATTGCTACAGTTGTACGAGTACCAGCTCCAAATACATTACCTTTTTCTTTTTTTCGATCTTCACCTGAACCAAAAGCCTTACCTCTTAAATTAAAACAATAAATTTTTGCAAAGTCATTCGGCAACGATTTTCTGACTCCATCCAAGTTGTTAGAATCTATAAAGGAACCATTAGTAACAAATCCGATAACACCTTCCTCACCAATACGATCTGAAGACCATCTGATTGCGCGAATATATGAATCATATAAATTCTTTTTTAGTTTTGCAGAAGAAAGCTTTGCGTACGTTTGTTCTATTCTTGTATCTAAATTGTGATAGTCGATATTTTTGTTATTATCATTTTCATCATCTTGTTGTGCTGAATAGGGAGGATTGCTAATAATTACATTAATTTTAGATTTTCGTTGGTTCTCTAATCGAAGACTATTCTCAGGAAGTACAAACTCAAAATCCATTTGCCCTTTATCTTCACTCAATTGAAAAGTATCAGTTAGAACAACTCCTTCAAAAGATGTATAGTCATCGCCTGTTATTCCGTGAAAAGTTTCTTCAATATTAATAGCCGCAATATAGTAAGCAAGAAGTACAGTTTCATTTGCATGTAATTCGCACTTAAATTTATGTTTTAAATCCTCTTGTTGAATTATACCACTTTGCAAAAGTCGAACAATAAAAGTTCCAGTTCCTGTAAACGGATCTAGAACATGTACACCTTTGTCCGAAAAACTTTGCCCAAACTCGTCCTTAAGTACATTCTCAACACTGTTAATTATAAAGTCCACTACTTCAATTGGGGTATAAACAATACCAAGCCTTTCTGACATTTTAGGAAATGCTACTTTAAAAAATCGGTCGTAAAGTTCAACAATAATTTTTTGTCTACCTTCAGGATTATCTATACCTTTTATTCTCATCCTAACGCTATTATAGAATGACTTAAGTTTTTCAGAATCCTCTTTGAATGAATCAGACTCAAGTTCCAAAAGTACACTTTGCATAGATCTCGAAACTGGATTCATTTCTGTAAACGGATAATGCTCAAAAAGAGCATCAAATATTGGCTTTGTGATTAAATGCTGAGAGAGCATTTCAATTGCTTCGTCTTCGGAAATAGACGGATTAATATTTTTACGGATGCCTTCTAAAAACTTTAAAAATTCTTTTTTAGCCTTGGATTCATTTGATTTCAAAAGTTTTTTAATATGTTCTGTATGCTTTTCAGCTATTTTAGCAACATCAGCAGCCCAGTTCTCCCAGTATGGTCGACTACCACACTTAAGAACGATCTTGGCATAAATGGCATCACGCCAGTTTTCTATTTCATCAAACTCAAATGCATATTGCTCACCTTCATTATTTGAGTTACCTTCACCAGGGTTATTAGAACCTCTACCTACTCCAATAACTTTAACCTTTGGAGATCTTTTCTTGTTAAGCTCCATTTGATTAATCATTGCATCGAAACGATCATCGTGGGCACGTAGGGCCTGAAGGATCTGCCAAACAACTTTATATTTTTTATTATCTTTAAGAGCCTCATCAGGAGAAAGGCCCGCAGGAATTCCTATCGGTAAAATAATATATCCATATTTTTTCCCTTCAGCCTTTCTCATTATTCGTCCCACTGATTGAACTACATCAACTTGAGAGTCTCTAGAATTTAGGAATAAAACTGAATCTAGTGAAGGGACATCAACTCCTTCAGATAAACAGCGGGCATTACTTAATATGCGACAAGAATTTTCAGATGCTTCTTCTTTTAACCAATCCAATTCTTTGTTACGTTTTAAAACATTATAGCTTCCATCAACATGGTGAACTTCTACATCAAGAGAACTGTCCTTTAGTCCACTCTTAGAAATATACTCCTTAACAACTCCTTGAAAAACATTCGCAATTGTTTTTGAGTCATTAATAGAACGTGCAAATGCAACGGCCCTTTTCATGGGATTCCCATCTTCTACTGCAGCTTCTTCTCCAATAAATCTTTTAGATAGTCCATTCCAGCATCCAATAATTTTGGCAATGTCATCTAATTGGAGTTCTTTATTTTCATTTGTAATAGATTTTTGAATACTTTTTGGAATTATTGCTTCATCAACAGCTAAAATAAGAACCTTATAATCCGTAAGAAGTCCTTCACTCACAGCTTTACCAAAACCCAAACGATGAAATTCTGGCCCATACTTTAAAACATCATCCATAGAGCATAATTCTGCTCCAGCTTCACTTGCCTTCGTTTTAACAGCATCGCCAAACACTCTTGGTGTTGCAGTCATATAAAGTCTTTTAGTGGCTTTTATAAATTTTTGATCATGGACTTTGACGAAATGAGATTCGTCCTGATTGCTCAATGTCACGCCAGTCGTTCTATGAGCCTCATCACAAATAACAAGATCAAATTCTGGCAACCCTTTTTTTTGAGCCTGACTTACAACATCTATTGATTGATAAGTTGAGAAAATGACAATCCATCTTTTATCTCCCTTAGCCTTCTCGATTCCAGCGATGAGTGATTTGGTATCGGTGGTCGCTGGAATTAAAAGCTCATGTTTGGAAATATCCTCTGAGTCTTTACCAACTTTGCTATCAGAGCAAACAGCAAAAGCATGAAATGGCTTTTCAGACTCAGCAGTCCACTCTCTTAATGTCTGAGAAAGTAATGAAATAGAAGGAACTAAAAAAAGAACAACACCATCTTTTTTGACATATCTTTCTGTTAGTTTTAATGCAGTGAAAGTTTTCCCTGTTCCGCAAGCCATAATGAGTTTTCCTCTATCATGGGATTTAAAGCCATTAATTACTTTTGTAATCGCTTCTTCTTGATGCGGTTTTGCCTTTTTCTTTTCTTTGAGAACAATTTTTTCGGGCTTATTGAGACTAAATTTAGACCAATCAATAGGAGACTGATCCAAATCGGCAACTCTAATTCTTGTTACAGGTATGGTTTGATCTTTTAGAGTGTTTTCAGCGTTTGCGCTCCAATTATCACAAGTGGAGAAAATTAATCTATTAGCAAATGATTTTGTCTTACCCTTTATTTTGAAACTTCTTCCAGACTCTGCAATGAAGGAATTAATATCTTCTTTCTTTAATTCTGCTTGTGGATCATAGAACTTACATTGAATAGCAACAAACTCTCCATCATTGTCCTCAGCCACTAAATCAATCCCGCAATCTGGCCCCCAACAATGCTCCCACTCAGTCCACATAGAAACTTTTGGGTAAAGATCCTTATAAATTGGATCAGTTTCAATATAACTTTTTACTAGCCTTTCGAAGCTAGTACCAAGGTCACGATTATTCTTAATTAGGTCACGATACTGATTGAGTAAATCATGAATTGAATTAATAGATGCTGTAGTCATAATTCCCTTTCCATGGAAATCGAAGCGCTCTAAAACGATCGAAAATTTATAGCTATATTTTGACCGGAATTTTAACTTTTTGAAAAGGTAATTTAAGACTCTTGAGACTAACTTGATCAATTTCTCGTTAACTTGTTTATGAAACTTCTCATTAGTAAGAGAAAAATGAGAATAAACTTAATTTTGTATTTATCCAATTTGAGTAAATACACTCGATCAATACAAAGTATTGCAACAGCACTTATTTTCGATGATTTCAAGTGATACTGAAAAGTGAACTGAAAGAGCAACTCATGCCTAGGTTATTTGATTTATTAGAAATAAAAAAACCATCTTGCGATGGTTAATTTATTTTTGAATCTGGTGGATAAGTCTGAAATGTAATCATTTCAAGTATCCCTGATCAACTTAAGTAATTATAAGTCAAAGTTTTCAATTAGGACAAAAATATGCCTAACGAGAAGAGAATGAATGATTTTAATATTTCCAGTGATGCTTTAAAGAGATTTTGGCATGTCTATCTGGCCAATCACGAAGAGCAGCTATTATTTTGTCCTTCTCATAAAAAGTATGACCAAATTTATATGGAATAAGACATTTAGGTAATAAATTCATATTAAGGTCATTGCCTGCTCTCACAACATCTACAACAATAATTGGAATATCTCTTTTAATTGCTGCTTCAAGCTCCCAAATAATCCAATCACGAAATTTTGATTGAGTTCCCATTAAAAAAACCATAACTTTGGTATTATCTAAACGCTCTGAAAGGCTCCGCCTAATTGTATCGTCATTACTTGTTTCCATAATATTATTGATATCGTGAGCATTATAAAATTCAAAATCATCTTTTTCGGCCCAAGCTTCCATCAGATGATAATAACTTTTATCCCCTGATTTTACGTTTCCACGTTCACCATAATGAAAAGCAACATATGTTTTATTTCTGTAAGCCATGATCATCCTTAATTTCAGTTCTAGAAAGTATTACTGTAAAAAAAATAAAAGAAGTTAAAACTTGAAGTGACGATATTATGAAGTAATTCTTATTAAAGTCTTTCACTAAAAACAATTGGTCACCCATAAGAAACATATTTAAAAATGAAAGTGAAATATCGCCATAAATTCCATCAATTTTTAAATTCAAATTCATAAAGTTATAAAAAGAAGCGAAACAAAGAATATTGAAAAAAATAGCCTGGAATAAATTAGCATACCTTCTTCTTAAAGAAGCTAAATCAGTCCTTTTAGGTCCATCCCAAATATGATGATAAAAATAAGTAAATAAATTAAAAAAGCACAAATAAGCGATAAAAAGAATTGAAGCCTTATGTGAAATAAAAAATGAAATAAAAACGGCAGCGAATTTAAAAAGAATAAATATATCAACGGCTATTCTTTCAATTGTCTTTTGCTCTTCATATTTGTTGAAACAAAAAAGAAAAAGCTTCTTTAAAAACTCAACTGGACTAAGTGTAAAAAGAAGATTCACAACCCAATCATAGAAATATATTAAAAAACCATCATTAAACATTGAACCTTATTTTACAGATAAACAACACAAGGGACAAGGCATAGAAAAATATAGCGGGGCAACTGCCCCGCTATGTCAATTTAACATTAAGCCAAAAACAATTTCACAACGTTATTCATAACTTCTACTTCCGTAGGAAGAATTCTGAGACAATCCGTAGCCCCTTTCTCATCCACTCCTGCAACCCGAATATAAAACTCCATAGTCTTCAAATCTCTCCAACCACAGATCTTCATAACAATCGCCGGAGGCGTTCCCTTCGCCAAAAGCTGAGTCGCAAAACATGCTCTCAGCGCATGGAACTTAATAGGTGGCAAACCAATCCCCTTCAAGAACATACGTAAATCTTTTGCCTGCTCTCCTCTCTCCCAATTAGTGAATCGAGGAAGAACAAAATTCGATTCAGTCTGTTTCAAAATTAAAATTAAATTTCTAAGCTCGGGCGATATCGGAACGGTTCTCCAATAACCAGCCTTTGTGCTTTTGATTATGTTTAATCTGTTGTTGTGTGATTTTGAAACTCGTATCAAATTATTTTCAAGATCGACGTCATTCCACTCTAAGGCATAAAGCTCGCCGCTTCTCATACCAGTTAATAGAGCAAAGGCCCAAATTGGATACCAGGGATGATCCAGTCTTTTTGCTTCATAAAGAAATTTTTTAATTTCATCAATCGTCAAAATATCTGGAACTTTTTCAGACTTCACATTTAACTTAATTCCATGAACTGGAGAATATCGAACTCCATGAATTAGACCTTCTTCAATACCAAAATTGTAAATCATGTTTACTGCATTTTTTACACTTTTGATAAATCCGACAGATTTATCTGCACTCATTAGTTTTCGAATTAATTCTCTGCCATGTGCTTTCGTAAGTTGAGAAGCTTCAATCTTTAACCACTCCTCGGTCCATCTGTTCAACGCTGAAACACGATCTAGAATCGTAATAGGACTATATTCACCAAGATTACCTTTCTTAGCTTCTTTCTCCCATTTTATTAAAATACTTTCCCATGTCTCTGCTCGACCTTCGCGTAGCTTGAGTTTTACCCCAAGCTCTTGAAAAATTTTATTCTCTTCTCGTCTAGCTAACGATAAAGACTGTAAGTCTGAAACTGTTTTTTGCGCACGAATCTTTGGATCAATTTTACTTCGTAAATTGACGTAAACTTGAAAAAGAGTCTTGCCGTTTTTTTCATAACTTTTAATGGCCATACTAACCTCCTACGGTTGAAGAGGTTTCAAGCAGGCGATCAAGTTCACTTCTTTTAAAATACAATCTGCGTCTGAATTTATAAGCTGTAATTTGTCCTCGACATATTGCAGTTCTAATCGCATTCGCAGACTTTCTTAAATAGAAAGCAGCCTCGTTAGTTGTCATCCATTTTAAATTGTTAAAGAACTCTACTGACTCGTTTGAATCAGCAGGACTATTATAGCCTGTAGGCTTTGAATTGTAATTATGAAGTTTTTTATCTTTTTGAATCATCAGATTCCTTGGTTGTAGTTAAAGTAGCGATTGCCCAATAGAAAATGCTCTAATTTCAAAATATTCTTTTTCAACTCCTTCTCGATTAACAAACTTACGAAGCTGATTTTGGCCTTGCACAAATACATGATTGCCCTTTCTTAAATGAACTTTGCAAAGCTCTGCCAATTTTCCGAAGACTACAATTTTTCTCCATACTACCTCGTTCTGAATATTCCTAAGACCAAGTGACAATTCACAAATGGGTTCACCCTTCTTGGTATAGGCCAGATATGGATCAACTCCGAGACGACCTGAAAAAGTTTCAATTGAATCACTTTGCATTCTTGTCCTCCTTCAAAATATTCTTCACACTTACGAGATATTCACCTAGATCGAGATTGGTTTTATTCTTTTGATTGTATTCAAAACATTGCTTCTTCACTTTTTCCAAACTGCTTAAAGCACTATTTTGAATATGTTCGATGTCTTTTGAAGTAAGCTTAGGAAGTGCTACTAAAACCAAGTCTTTTAGAATTATTGAACGACCATACATTTTATTATTTGCCTCGCTTAAAAGCTTTGAAATCATCTCCTTCGCATCTTGATCTTTTGTAACATCAATAAAAAATTTATCCTGATCATTTCTTTGTTCATCACTTTCTACACTTTTAAGCTCTAAATCCTTTTTACTTTTCCGTCCTCTCTTTTTTTCTTTTCTCTCCTCTTCACCCTTATCTCTAATGTTCTCACTCATTACTTCCATTCTCCTTCTCCCTTATTCTTGTTCTTTTCTCTTTTCTTTCTTCTGCTTATCCCCGCGCTTTAAAACTCTCTTCACCGAATTGACCACATCCTCGATACTCATGTTGAGAGGGGGTGGTCAATTCGGTGTCTCCCATTTTGTTAATTAAAGCGCGGGGATAAGCTGCCATTGAACTCGGCATAGTCACACTTAAACTCATTAGGTATGTCCTAGGTATTGTTCCAGATCTCAGACGATTCAAAGAGAATTTACTCAAGCAAGTCTCCTAGCTTTTTGACAGTCCCTTGATAAAAAGTTTCAGAATCTGATAAGTCAGAAATTTTTTTCACAATTGTTGGATTAAATGCGAAAATAATTTTTTGAGACAGCTCTTCTTTTAAATGATCAAATTGAGCATCAGATAAAAGCTCATTTAATCTTTTCTTATAAGACTCAAAAGATGAACGATCAGCAAAGAAATAAAAGACGCCATCGTACTCATCCGCTTTAGCGTATTCAGTAAGCTTATCAAATACGCGTTTGCGATCTTTTCTCCAAAGCTCCACCTCAACAGCAATGATCAACTCTTCATTATCTTTCTTGATTGAAATTATTGCATCAGGTTCAATAGCGTAATGTCGCCATGTCGATTTAGTTTTATATTCATGGGGTAGTTTTCCTGCGGTCACATTTTTAAATGCTAATAAATTGGATATGACCATCGATACAATTGCATCATGACGAATATTATCTTCGTTAAAACTATCAATTCCGAGTCTCAAGAGAAGCTCATTTGAAGGATAAACAATTTTATTAAATCCTTTTTGAAGTTTGGATTTCAGTGCTCCCCCTTTTTCAAGTCTTAAAATTCTTTGCCTAAAAGCAGTTTCTCTTTCATTAGGAGCAACTAAAAATTTCAGATTCTCAGTCGTTAATGATCGCCACTTCATTAGAGCCTCGATAATTTCTGAATTTTTTTGAAGCATAATTTCATTAAGCATAAACCTCCTTTAAAGTAATTTTTTACTCTTTTGTTTTTTTTCAACTGAAGCAATCGGAACATTTTTTTCAGATTCAGTTTTCTCTAGAAATGTTTTTGATTTTCTACTATCTCTTATATTGATAAGTGATAGGCATTTTGGACCATGCTCTAATAAAATAGTTTGCCCAATGTTGATTGATTTAATAATGTCTGGATGGCAAAGATACTCATGTCCTTCTCGAATTGTTCCTCGGCCTGACTCCGTTCCTGATTCGGTTGCTAAAGTTTTCTTCTGGGCCAAGAATGTCCCGCAAGCTGATGCCAACTTCTCACAATTTTCCGTATTGGTTTGTTTTTGGATGAACCAGTTCGAATAAGATTCAAAGAACTGCTTCATTAAAATTTCACTATTCGCAACCATTTCCATATCAGAATATGATTGAACAGCGGTATAGACATTAATTCCACTAGAGCGGCACTTATTAACTAAATCGAGAAAGTCTGGAAAGATAACTGATCCGGCCTCATCAATAAATAATCCAAGGCTGTACTCTTTTGCGACATGAGAATCTTCAAATGTTTTGCCAATCCAATACGAGAGATTCATGGCCTCGCTTACAAAGAACTTTCCCACGGTTTTTGCCAAAGTCGAATATCCCTGTGTGGAGCATCCAATGTAGATACAAACTTTATCCTCCCAAGCTCTCTTAAGAGTCATTGAAGGTTTTCCCAACTCAGAAGACTTTTTAAATAACTTCCCAAAGTCAGAATTTAATAACAGTTGAAGTTGAGTTAAAAGTCCCGATGTCTCTTCTTTGTTATACTCAGACTTAAGCTTTTTATAAACATCATGAAGATCGAATTCCTTATCCTTATTTGATAATTCTGATAGGACACAATCTAAAGCTTTTTGTGATTCATTGAGATAATAAGCATTCGGTTTACTTCCCCAATCAAAACTTCTCATGATCATTGAAATACGTTGCGAATTAGTCATGTCTGCAATTGGATTAAATGAAGATGCTTCCTTATCGAATTCTGAAAAGATGTAGTATTTTCTGCGGTAGTATCTGCATATCTTTTTAAAATTCTTAATCGCCTCAGCACTTCCCTTCGGGTCTATGAAAATTACAGCTTGCTTTTTTTGAAGGCAGTTCTCTTGCAAAATATTTATAAGATTACTTTTTCCCCATCCACTGGCTCCAACTATAAAAGTATTTTTACTTGGATCAAAATAAGATAATGGATAAGGCCTTTCCAAATTTACTGCCCATCCTAAATGCTCCTCATCCCAAGTCTGTCTTTCACAATCAAGCATCAAAAGATCTAGTTTCATGTCACTTGGATTCAATTTAATTTTCATGCTCCCCAAACCCTTCAGTAGATTTGGAAGATTCTTTGATCCATTTGTAATTAACGTTTGAAACAATTCCCCAATCCCTTGAATGAGAGGTGCGAACATGTCTCCCAGAGGATTAACATTAGCAGATTTACTCATAGTCAACCTCCCAAGCTTTATGCTGTTCAATTGTTACAGCTTTCCCATTTTCCAGATGCTCAACTCGCTCAGGAATTTCGTGCTCAATAATAAATGGAGTCTGAACTTTTCCTTTTAAATGTTCTGGCAACGGACCTGATTCCAGCTTGTACTTCTTTGAGTCAGTAGGTTTGATAGTAATTGTTTCTAACTGATTAATTGGAGCAAGTGGTTCAGATCTATTTCGTCCTGAACTATTTCCTGGCATCATTGTGGGAAGATCTCTATTTTCTGGATCATCCATGAAAAAGAGATAGCCTAAAGTTGCACCTAATAGTGCTCCCAAGCTTCCCCAGATTGCCATATTTGGTGCAACGGATTCCCTATTTGGACTCAATGTCGAACTACCGATTAGACCTAAGCTTGCACCAGTTAATCCTCCATAAAAAATTGACTTTCTCATTGTTGAACAAGAAGTACTCATTAGAAAAATAAAAACAAAGAAGATAATTTTAAGTTTTAATGTATTTATAAATTTATGTTTATTCATTTTCTAAACCTCTCCTGGAAATAAATTAGAACTGGTTTACCTGCTTTAATAAAAGCCTTGGCCTCCTTGCTTTTCATTTCTCCATTAATCAGATCATTGGTTTCATCAAGAGAGGTTAAAACTCCATTCGTCAGTCGATTTCTGCGAGTATTCGCAGTTAGTTCACCTAGAGGTGTTGTAAGTCTTTCTGTATTTAATTCAATGAGTCCCTTGGAAAAAGCTGTAGCAATTGAGGCTGCAACATATTCCTCTTTACCTGTATAGACTTCATCGGCCCTTAATCCGCTGGAGCCATCAAAATTTAAAAGACTCACTTGAACTTCAAACTCTTCTTGATCGTTGGGCGTAATCAATTTATTACAAGCGGCCATGACTCTTTTATACTTAGTTACGCCTTTACAGCTAAATCTCGTACCTAAAGGCAAGGTCTCTCCATTCAGAACTTCGACAATAAGTGGTGATTCTAAATTGGTCGATACAACCGAATTTAAAAGAATGCCCTTGATAACAGTTCCCGTTTTAAAATCATACTTGTTTGTAAAGTCCCACACTCCTGATCGTTCTTGAAACTTTCCAAGCAATTTTTCAATTCTTTCTCCTTGATCACTTAATGTATCAATCGCTGAATCAGTTTTTCTTTGAGACTTGTAATTCACTTTAGCTTTACTCGCTTGCAAAGGTTGCAGCTTCTTTTTAATAGTTTTTGGAACTAAAATTTTAAGTTCTATTTCATCTGAAAATGCACCAACGGATACAAAAAGAAATAAGAAGGCAATAAATTTATTTTTCGCCACCATTAATTCAACACCCTTAGATTGTTAATCAAGATTGGACTTCCTTTAGAGAAATATCCTTCTCGGATAATTTCAACCCCATTTACGTTTATAGAATTTTTAGTTTTGTTTATGATCCAAGATGAAGTCTCTCCTTCAAAAATTTTATAAGCATCAGTCTCAATTTTTTTGTTGAAGCTTCGATCAATTGCGCCCTCAAAGATATTGACGAAAGAATGTGAATCCGAAGATTGATTAGAAGAGATTTCTTTAAGCTTAAACTGATAATGATGGTCTTTGGTGATAACAATCATATCGGTTTCTCCAAAAGACTTAAGAGGCCTGATCACCAGAATTTTTTGATTGTTAGCTCTATGTAAATCAAAGTCTCCTTCTCTTCCTGCACTCACATATTCCACAGGTTCATCAAAAACCAAAGTGGTTGGATGTGAGAGAGTCAAAAATAAATAAATCAAGCTTTTTGCAAGAATATAAAAATTCATTCAGCTGTCTCCTTTTCATAGAGTTCATTTTCCTTGATCTTTTTGATTTGATAGAAAAAATTAAAATCTTTTGACTGATCGAAAAAATAATCAAAAGAACGAAGCCCATTATTAGTCTTTACTAAAACTTTGCATGAATCGTCTCCCGACCAAACTCCTGAAATGCTCTCGTTCCCATCAAAGTAGAGAGCTTTGTAATTATTCTCTGTCACTAAAATGTAAAGACTTTCAGTCATGAGCTTTTTCGAAAGTGATTTGTTAATCAATTCTTTGGTAACTAGTGAGCAAAAATCTCTTTTAGAAGCATCAAATACAAGCTCTTCTTGTGGCAAGAAGAGCTGCTTACCCGTTCGAATAAAAGAAATCACAAGTAAAAGTGAAGTAATGCATACGTTGATCCATAAAAGTAAACCCATTTTTTTATCGCTTAATTTGTCTTTAAATAGTTGTATTCCACTCATCTTTTCCTCTTAAATTCCAACCTGTGGTCTTAACCCTGTTCTATTAATAAATGGTTTCTTGAAAGCCACTTTTTCTTTCGCTTTCAACTTATTCCTCTCCAATACAAATCCATGATTCTCACCAACCTGTCGCTGTTGTGAAGTTAGATTTAAAACATGAGGTGTTCTTGATTTTATAAAATGAGATGCCTCTGGATTTTTTTTGAGTTTGTTCGCAACACTATTTCGATTGGTTCTTTGGACCAGGTACTCTCTAGCTTCCTTCTTATAATCGCCTAATGGTACAACCGCTTCCCTTTCAAATGAGGCTGCTTTGGCAGTGTAACTTTTATCTTCTGGAACCTTGGAATACTGATAGTTCTTTAAATTTTGAGCTTCCTGATTTCTTGCAAACTTTGCTAAAGAATTCTCCTTACTATTTAGAACAGCATCAGCTCCAAGCACGGCCTTTTCTGAAATAGATGTTCTCTTCATTCCCTCTCTAATCTCTGAAAATTTGCTTTTAATTCCTCCCCCCTCGCTTGTAAGATTATTCAAAGTTGGCCCGATTCCTTTTGACTGACTGATTTCGCTTGCTCTGTTGGAAACAGCTCCCTTAATCTTATTCATCAAAGGTCTAGAGGCACTGTTGTGAATTGCTCCACCAATCATTTGTGATTTACTTCCAATAAACTTAGAGGCCATCGAAGCGCCTCCAATCATTGTGGACATTGCGGCCATTTGACCGACATTTTCAGCAACACTAGTCACTCCAGTGTCTGTCATAATTTTTGAAGTGATTAATGGAGTTAAAAGAAGAATAATCGTCATCACTAGAAGCTGAATTAAGCTTTCAAGGTTCTGAACAATTCCGCCTGAATAAGTTTTAAAAAAGGCATCAGAGTCCCCGATAAGTGCAAGAACAATCGCCACCACAAATGGCATGAGAATGCACCAGAGGCTTGTCTTTATAGCTCCTGTCAGACTCTTAGATGTTATTGGCAAGACGCTCAAGATCGCACACAATCCAAACAAAGCGATATTGAGATGGTAAATAAGGCTATAGAGCTGAGTCAGTAAAAAAAAGGCAACATAGGACAAAAGGAAGATAATCATCACGATAGGATCATTAACAACAATCTCCACAATACTCGTGAGTTTATTCCAAATTCCATTCTTAACACCATTAACAGATTCTCCTTTAGCATTTTGATAGGCCGTTAAAAATTTGTTTTGAGGAGAATAGCGACTCAAAAGCTCAGAGCTTACTTTTAGACTTGTATCAACTGCTTCAACATGAATTGGCACTAAAAGCTTAATCGCTAAAAACGCAATCACTGATCTCTTGGCCACACTTTTAAAATCGAAATTTGAAAAATACTCGACAGCCATTCCGATATAGAAGGCCGGAAGTAAAAATAAAAGAGCTGCCTGATTAAGGTAATTACTCAATCCCAAAACTTTTGGATTGGTAATTAAAAGTAAATCCTTCAGCATTGAAGCACCAATCATTGAGCATTCCTACTCTGCAATTTTGAGCTAGATATTTTGTAATATTGGTTACGCTCTTCTTTTTTTATGGTTTCATCTTTCAATTCACGATTTAAAAGTTTGTTTTGCTCAGTAAGCTTCTCAGCAATAGCAGCACTCATTTGATTGCTTTCAACTTGTGCCTTATATGAGAGCGCAGTATTTTGGGCCATCAACTTTTGAGCTTCATTGGTAGATTGAACCTCCCCTGAGCGAATGACCTGGCTATTGGCAAAATTTAACTCTTGTCCTGTCCTTTGAACCTTTTCATCAAGAATGTTTTCTGCAATTTCGTTTCTTGCCTCATCAGTTCGATATTCGTTGATTAGAGATCTTAGGGATTCCGTCTCACTTTTTAAGGCACGAATTGCTGAATTAAGTGCCTCGAGATCTTTTGGATCACGCTTTGATAGGTCAACATAGTTTTGAGCAATATAATGAATTCTCTCTGCTCTAAAATACTGATCACGAGCTATTTGATTATATTTTTCCATCAGTCCCGTATATTTCTCAGCATTGGAAAGTAGTTTTTCTAATTCGTTTAACTGACTTGCAGAAGTTGAGACTAAATTAAACAACAAGGCCGTATCACTGTCGGGTGTCCATAGTGTGGAAGCACGAGCAATTGGTGAATACCCAAAAAATCCATAAGCAAGGCCAAGAGTCATGGCCAAATAAGCAACAAATAAATTACGCACTAAAACCTCCATAATAATATTTAAAATCAATAAAACGATCGACGATGTCCCAGAAAGGAAAAAATGCAGAATAATGTTCATGGAATCGATCGAAGATTTCTCGATCTTTGTGGTAGCTAGTAAAGAGTTCATACTCTAAAGGCAGTGGATAAAAACGAGCTGTCTTTTTACTGTTCTCTGTTTTTATATAGAACTCTGAATATACCTTTCTCTTTGTAGAGAGCATCTTGATTTTTTCCACGTCGAAATAATCAAGCTCACTAGAATTCTCCACGCTTTGTTGAAAGAGAAATTTAGTTGAACAAAGTTTGGCGATGACTTTTCCTAATTCATTTTCAGTGAAGTCATTAATTCCTTGTGAAATTGCAATTGGACTTGCACCTGACTTTCTAAAAGTCCTAAAGCATTCTGAAATGTACTTCGCGTTGTTGCGTAGAAAATCCCAGACCTCATCAAAAATAAATATTCTCTTTCCTTCAAGGTTTTTAAAGGCCTCTATTAAAAAAATAATTAACGGGGCCTTAATTTTGTCTGGATATAAACTTGTATCAACGTAGGTAAAATTGGTTAGAACTCTCTCTTCATTATCAAAGTAGTTCCATAGTTCAGAAAAATACAATTCGAAGTCAGGAATCTGGGACGCTATTCTCAGGATCAAATCTTTGAATGAATTCACTAAAAGAAGATTTTCTTCAATAAGAAAAAATATTTTTCCTTCTAATTTTGCACTTAATTCATTAGCAGGAATCACACTTATGATTAATTCTTTTAAATAATGAGGGGACTTAAACTGAAGCGGATTAAACGAAAGGCTTAGGCTTTCTCCCCCATAATATTTTGCAGTCTTTTTAAATGAATTCCCTAAATCCAATACAACTGCCGAAGCTCCTTTTGAAAGTTCTTCAACTAGAATCTTTTGGGCAATCATGGACTTCCCAGCTCCTGATTGCCCGGAGATTAAAACATTAAAGTTAAGGGCCGATTCATCAAAAAGATTAAAGCGAATTGAATTTCCACGGGTACTAAAAAACTCAATACCGTTTTGATGAAGAACATCATGCTTTAGAGGAAGCATGTTTACCAAATAACTGCTTGGTGTTTGATGTGTCCTTTTAAACAAGGGTGCTACCCCAGACAAAATTGTAGGAAAAAGTTCGTGAAGTCCTTCAGCCTCTATGTACGGTATGATTTCAGCTTGCTTTAAATCACCGATTAGTTCCTTCGTTTTCTGATTCAATTCTTCAAGTGAATGGGCTTTTAAAATGAGCCACGCCTCAACTTCAAAGAGATTTTCTTCCCCTTCTAACATTGATTCAGTAATTTTCTCTGCTTCACTAAAGCTGGCTTCACTTTCTAAATTTCTAATATTGGAATAAAGATTCGAATGATGAAGTTTTCTTTGAGTATTCACTCGTCTCTTTGAAATCAATGGGTCGAGCTTCCTAAAAAAGACGCAGTAATTTCCGTAATCCATGAGAGCTGAAGGATGAATTTTCTTAGTGAACTCGTAAAGATTAATGAGCCTAATATATTGTCCATTTATCTTTACAAAATCATCACCTAAGATGGCATCACTATTTGCAATATCATCTTCAATTAAAAGTCGATTTATTTCACCTGATTCAGAAACATCAATCAATTCTAAACTTGATAACTTTAAGTCACCTTCACAATTGCTTTCCAAATAGATCGATTCGTTTAGCGAATAAAATTTAAAAAAATAATCCTCATTCGATGAATGAACATTTTTGAATCCAAAAAAGTCATTTAATTTTTGAGACTTCTTAAAATCTATCTCATTTTTCTTAATTGGCGTTTGATTGAGACTAATTCGTAATTCGCTTAAGAAGTTAAGAATTCCATCATTATTCATTTGCTCTAAGTCAGGAGGAATGACTTTATACAATTTGAATTTTTTCATTTAGAGTACTCCTTTTGATGATTTTTCTTTTATTAAAAAGAAACTCAAAATAACGGCGAGGAAAGAACTTCCTCACCGCAATTAATCCAAGATAAAAAATAATTGTTGTTCCTAAGATTACGAGCTGACTCGCACCTATAATTTGCATAAAGACCATGACTCCACTTAAGCGAAATAAATCTGAAAGATTAATTCCCCAGATCAAGGGTTCACTTTTTAAAAAACTTGGATAAGTTGCTAGTAAGTTTTCCATCTAGCCCACCACGCTTTTAAGCCAGTTAAAAACTGAACTACCCCCAAGTGAAATAAGGGCTGCCATCAAAGTTGTTGACATGAATTGTGCTCCCCTTGGATGGCCAACAATCATAAAGATGGCCGAAATCGCAAATCCCAAGGGCACTAACAAGTTGGCCAAGGTTCCCGTTTTGGTAGAGAGATTACTCGCAATTGATTCCAAATCACGTGCGACTGCCGGATTACTCATGAATCCAAAAAGCAATGTCGAAAAAATGAGAGATGACCAATAATTTAGTGGAAGTAAAGCACGTACTTTTAAATTCATTTTTTTCATCTAAACTCCATGTTTCTTAATTAAAATAATTTGTAATTTTTGAGCTGATCGAAAGAGAAAAATTTTGATCGTAGTCGATATCATCCATGAGTTTTAAACTAAGGATGCTCGCCGCTCCTGTATTATTTGGATACATTCGAGTATTGACGATTTCTTTTTCAATCACTGCCAAATCTAGTGATTCCTTAGAAACTTCACCACCATATTGCCCATTAGCGAGACTAATCGTTGAAAGATTTCCAGGTCCACTTGTGCACCAAGGAGAATTCTGATTTCCTCCTTGAGAAATTAATTTAATGCCCCGATGATTTTTGGTTAGATTAGAGATCATTGCCAATGAGATATGATTCTCGTCAGATTGTTTAAGAGATTTAATTTTTGAAATATCATCGATTGTAATTAAAAAGCTGAAGTCTAAATTCCGAACTACAACCTTTTTTTCTGAGATAAGCGTCGACAGCTTAAATCTTTCTTCATTAACTACGAGGTAGAGATTTTCCCATTCTTCATTGTAATTGATTGTTAATTTAAAATTCCTATTAAACTCTACACTTTTATTTCCTATCCATTGACATGAATAACTTAAAACACTACCGTTTCCACCGCCACCAAAAGTCCAGCTTCCACTAAAGGGTGTTGGAACCACTTCATGTCCAAATCTACTTAATCCTTTAATCGCAAATTCAATTTTGGAATTGGGACTCACTATTCCTAAAGGAATCACCGTCTCATTGTTCATTACTGATGAAACTTTTGAATTAAATGAAGTCTGAAAATATTCAATTCTAGAAGAAAGGTCACTGCCAGTTATATAGGAAAGAGTGATCTGATCATTTGGAGTATATAAATGATCCATAAAATGCTCTTTAAACTTATTCGTTAAAACAAACCAATTGCCTAGTTTATCTTTAGTTTTGAGATCAACTAGATGTTCAAAGCCACCAAGATTATTTTCGTACTGCCCGATCTTTTTTAACGAATTGCTTTCGACTACATAATTTTTTGCAAAAATTCTGTTGAGAACTTCAAGAAAACTTATTCCACCTGATCCACTTGCGACAAAGTAAATTACATTTTCTGATGGTGTTGTTAGCAAAACTGGAATTGTCTTTGCTTTTACTCCTGCAATTAAGGTTTTGTAGTCTTTATCTAATTCTGGGATGAAATAATTATCAATTTCAGAAACCAGAAACTCGCCATGTCTTAAATAAGTTTCTCGCAGAAAAGTAACTGGAACATTTTCGATTTCGACTGAGAAGTTTTCGTTGATATTTCTTTGAAAGGTGCGATTGATTAAGACATTTTTCAATAAAACATATGTGTCTTTCTCGATATCGTGATAGTAAAAATTTACACTTAAATCTTTAATCTCTTTAAATCGAACACCTGTAAGCTTCACAGAACTATCCAGTGTCAGCGTTACTGAGAATTTTTCAAACTTAGCACCTGATGAAGAATCTTCACCATCAATAATAGTTCTAAACTTTAAGATATCCGAATGGAGCATTAACGGGTCTAGTGTTGGGTATTTGACCCAAGTAAAGTCTTCGCTTTTAATTTCACCATAAGAATGTCCAGAAAAGCGCCCAACTTTTGCGGCAAAATTCATTGAATTTTCCACTCCGAAAAGTTTTCCTACTCTGTACTTGAACGAAGGATCAGTATCTTTTCTTTTTGATGATAGAGTCAGCGTGCGAGGTGTATTATCGTTAACTTGGTTATAACTTACATCAATTGTGAAATTTTGAATGAAGCTTGACTCTAAGACTGGAACGTCAGCAATTAATGCGTCTGTGCCTCTTTCAATTTCATCTTTATTTAAAATCCCATCGCCATCGCTATCAATATTGGGATCAAGCTTTAACTCTGAAGTCGTAGAGGTGGCCCCACCACTTCCCTCAGGCAGATTTCCATTTTTAAACGAGCATGAGATCGTGGCCATACAAATACCAATAAAAATAATCTTATTCATGTTTCCTCAGAGATTTAAGTTAATTGAATGCTTGTTAGAGAATTTATTGGGAAGATAACGAGAATTCCAAGTGCTTCAATTGTGTGAAGATAACCTTCTTTGAAATCATAAAGAATTCCTCTAAAGGTTCTGCCAGTTTTAGTAACAATTTTTAGTTCATCTCCTTTTCTAAGTTTTGGCCGTTTTCCCTCTCTTAATTGTTTCAAAAGACAAAAAGTTTCCATTTCCCCTCCTTTGGGTAAAAAAATACCTTCCCGTGACTTTGCACAGGTGATGGTTCGTTAGCTGTGTGAATTGCTAATTGATTAGTTTAAAAATTGTGGATCAAGATATTTCCATAATGTTGGATCTTCGCCATCAAAATATTTCTTATCTAATGCTTCGATCTCATCGCGAGCTTTATCCGAAGGTTCATTTCTCAGTAAATCACTTGCGGCAAGAACATAATAAGTATATTTTTCAGCGAGCATATCAATGTCGTTCTTGCTAAAGTCATAATTTTTTAGAATGAGAAATTTCAAAAAATGTTCAGGACACCGACAAGCGATATGCGCTTCTAAAGAAGCCCCCACCCGATCAAAATTATTTCCTGTCAGATATGCAACAATATGATCAAATGAATTCAACTCTAATTGGAAATCAGAATAAATTTGGAAGTCGCCAAAAATCTTTATTGCTTTGTTTTGCCACCCAACGACTTCAAGATCTTTTTTTATTGTATCTTTAAAAAAATTAAATCTGATATCAGTTGTATCTACGACATTTAATGCCGCTTCTGTTTCTTCATTTTTCACTAAATCTAGTTTCATTATGTCACTCCTGAACTTTTTGGTGAGAACAAAACTAAAAAATAGATGAAAGAAAAACAATCCATTTTTCTTTTTTGAAAAACAAAGTTCACCATGGTGACGATGAAATATTTTTTAAGATTTATAAATGGAGAGAATTCTTTGAAACGAATTTGCCACCATGACTAATTGTCGCCACTGTGGCGACAATTTTCCACTTTCTTTTTAGAGACGAACGATCACTTGGGTATTGAAATGGCCCCGATTGAATGAGTATTGAGATTTCTTGATATTGAATTCATCGCCATCATGGCGACAGAACTTATCTAACTATGTGATCCACGTTTCAAAAATGAAAAATTGAAAAACCACCGTGGCGAACTATTTTAAATAGTCCCAATTAGGCCCTATAAAATATTCATGTTGTAAGATAAACAACTTTCATAAGGAATTTTTATGCTAGTAAAAGCCTTCCAAATAATAAAACGGGGATCAAGTGAACTTAGAAACTAGTTCAGTTGTTTCAGACAACGACATCGAGATTAATACGGGTAAGTGCGAGCGAATTAAAGCTTGTATTGACTCTTATTTGGAAAAAAATCCTCGCCTAAAGTTGATCAACGTAGAAGATAAAACATCTGTTCCTCACTCTACACTCAGAAGGATCATGAACCTAAAGGGTAATCCCCAACCAGAAGCTGTTATCAAAATTTTTCGCTCTCTCGGACTAGATAATGATCTCTTAAAATACATGAAAGATTATCATCCAGACATTGCGACTGTTATGTCTGCTCAAAGTGGCCATAACCAGGAATATGAATATGTCGCCGATGAAGATCGTCATTATTTTCTCGACGAACAAAACTTTTTGATTCTTAGTTTGGCCTATACCACGAGTGGTACTACTGAAAATGAAATCAGATTTGAATTAGGCGAAAGAGGTATTGTAAAGTTCTACGAGCTGATCGAGAAAGGACTCATAATGAGACTTGAGAATGGCCGAGTAGTAGGTAAAATAAAAGATTTTAAACTACCCTTCTCTGACGTTAAGAAAAGAGTCGAATTTGCTTTAAAGCACTATCGACTTGATGAGGCCGGAAATATCAATAATTGGTTAAGCTATCAGACAGAATCGCTTAACGAGAGCGGCCTTAAGGCCTTGAAAACTCTTCAACAAAAACAATTTAACGAACGTAAAGAGCAAATTTTTAATAATCCTGTGTACTTAGGGAATGTAAAAGTCTATAGTGCAACCGTTTCAAGCACCTTTGTTCCGTATAATGAATCGGGAGTATTAGAATGAAAAATCTACTTCGACTTACATATTTAGGATTAGCGATTGTTGGATTAAATGCCAATGCGTCTTACAATATCAAATCTGTAGAGTTAATCGATTCGACGATCATTGATGGCTCAGAAGTCTCTGCATTTTCTGTGAATAACAACGACTCAACTCTTGAATCTATCGAAACTTACGATGGTCAGATCATTCAAGCATCGGAAGTAAAGAAAGTATTAATAACTAAACCACTTAATAATAAATTAGAAGTTCAAGCAGCTAGAATGAAAGTTGGCGGAGAGGGATCAGGGGGCTGATTCTTTTTTCCATTTTTATCTGACTCAATGAACATTTTATTTTCCCAAAATAACATACGCCCATACTTAAATCTTAGATCTTTCCTTTCAAATTTTTTTGCCGGACCCATTTAATGATTTTATTCTTATGGCATGAATGAAAATCACAACCACCATAATTCTCACAACGAAACTCACAAACACCACCATGAAACTGATCATGTATTGAAAGCTAATTCAATGAACATTGATTTCACCTGCCCAATGCATCCGCAAATCAGACAAAAAGGTCCTGGCAATTGTCCAATCTGTGGAATGGCACTTGAGCCTGTCGAAATCAAAATAGATGCAGAAGAAGATAATAGCGAATACAAATCAATGCTTTTGCGTTTCATTGTGAGCGCATTACTCAGTCTTCCACTCTTATTTATCACAATGGGTGGTCGACACCTGATTAGTAATTTCGTTCCAATGCATTCTTTGAAATGGGTTGAGCTATTTCTGGCATCACCAGTAGTTCTCTGGGGAGCATTCCCATTCTTTGTAAAATTTTGGGAATCATTAGTGAATCGTCACCTAAACATGTTTACTCTGATTGGACTTGGAACGGGCGTTGCTTATCTCTACAGCATTGTCGCTGTATTCTTTCCAGGCATTTTTCCGAATTCATTTAATGATCCAATGACTGGCGAAATCGGTCTTTACTTTGAAGCTGCTGCTGTTATCACCACTCTCATCCTTTTGGGTCAGGTTATGGAATTGAAAGCTCGCGGACAAACAAGTGCTGCAATTAAATCACTACTTGGTCTTTCTCCGAAAACGGCAAGAAAGATAAACAGTGATGGAACTGAAATGGATATTTCATTAGAAGATGTCCAAGTTAATGATCACTTAAGAGTTCGTCCTGGAGAAAAAGTTCCAGTAGATGGAATTATTATCGAAGGAACTTCTTCAATTGATGAATCGATGATTTCCGGCGAGCCGGTACCCGTTGAAAAAATAACGGATTCAAAAGTTATAGGTGCTACTATCAACGGCACAGGTGCATTTATCATGCGAGCAGAAAAAATCGGCAAAGATACTCTGCTCTCACAGATCGTACAGATGGTTTCAGAAGCTCAGCGCTCACGTGCGCCGATTCAAAAGCTTGCCGATACAGTTTCAGGTTACTTTGTCCCGGTCGTAGTTCTAATTGCTATTCTAGCAGCAGTTCTGTGGGCATTTTTTGGAACTGAACCAAGAATTCCACATGCAATCGTCAACGCAGTTTCAGTTTTGATCATTGCCTGTCCTTGTGCCCTCGGGCTTGCAACGCCCATGTCGATTATGGTTGCGACTGGTAATGGCGCAAGAATGGGAGTGCTTTTTAAAAATGCTGAGGCCATTGAAGAATTACGAAAAGTGAACATGCTTGTCGTAGATAAAACAGGAACATTAACGGTAGGAAAACCTAAACTCGTTACAGTGAAAAGCACAGGGCAGTTTGATGAAAACAGTCTTCTCACATTTGCGGCGAGTTTAGAAAAAGCAAGCGAGCATCCTCTCGCTCAGGCCATCGTCTCAGGAGCGAAAGAAAAAAATATTCAATTGGTTGAGACTGAAAATTTCCAATCGATTACGGGAAAAGGAATTCAGGCATTGATCAATGGAAAAAAAGTTTCTCTCGGAAACAAGGCACTCATGCAGGACATAGGCATTGACACAGCTACATTTGAAACCGAAATGAATGCACTTCGTTCGGACGGTCAAACCGTTATGTTCATCGCTATTGAAAGAGAAATGGCGGGCTTTATTGGAGTTATTGATCCAATCAAAGAAACATCTATCACGGCCATCAAAAATTTAAGAGAAAAAGGAATCAAAGTTGCCATGATCACCGGAGATAATGCAAAAACAGCAGAAGCCGTGGCAAAAAAAGTAGGCGTTGATCTTTTTCATGCGGACGTTCTTCCGCATCAGAAAGCAGAGATTGTGAAAAAGATGCAGGCCGAAAATTTATTTGTCGCCATGGCCGGTGATGGTATTAACGATGCTCCAGCACTTGCTCAGGCTCAAGTAGGAATTGCTATGGGAACTGGAACGGATGTAGCGATGAATAGTGCTGGCGTGACACTTGTTAAAGGCGATTTAATGGGAATTGTGCGTGCAAGAGAAATGAGTGAAAGTACAATTCGCAATATCAAGGAGAATTTATTTTTTGCTTTCATCTATAATGCCATCGGCGTTCCAATTGCGGCAGGCGCATTATATCCTTTTACAAAAATGCTTCTTAATCCAATGATTGCGGCGTTTGCAATGAGTTTAAGCTCTGTATCAGTTATTCTAAATTCTTTAAGACTAAAGAAAATTTAAAAGGGGGTTTAACTCTCTTTTTGATTTAAAAAAACAGTGCAAATATAAATTTGCACTGCCAATTAACACTTTTCACTCAAAGGAGAGAGCCGTGAAAAGATTTAAAAAATTATTATTTTGTTTTTTCAACGATTGTTCCTTCAGCGATAGGAACTCCAGCATCAAACTTCACTTCTGAATAATGCTCATTTAAAACACTAACAACTGATCCTTCACCAATTTTCTCTTTTTTACAAGAAACACTGATATGGCTTCTTGTCGATTTATCAACTTGGTTATTAACACAAACGTTTTTAAAAGCAGAAACGCGATCACCTACTTGAACTTCATTGTCGCCCAAACAAACGTGAGCAGTGTCTTCTCCCGTTTTCATTGCAACTGATCCTCTCATTGTCGAGTGATGAGCGCATGAACTTAAAACTAGAACTCCTAAAGCAACCATAGCAACATTTTTTACTTTCATTTTAACTCCTGAGAAAGTTTTGATTTAGAACAGCACAATTATTTTACCTTTATTTACAAATGAATTCCATGTATTTTACCTATCAAATGTTTTCCAATCAAGGGAAGATTCCGACATCACTGGTCGGATTATTTTCAAATCTATTTGCTAGATTGTTCAACATTTTATTCACACACCATTTTTCGTAAAAAACTCCAAATTCGACCTAAAAATTTCTTAAATCTATTTTTTGGCAATTCATTTAATAACGTCGAATCAATATTTTTTTCCGCTTAAGTCTTAAAAAAGCTCAACAGTGTGAAAATAAAAGCTCCCGTACATAAAGTTAACAGCCAAGGAATAAATAAAAGTTTAAATAGTTCTTTACCACCGATTATTCGAGCAATTATTCCTTTAAAAAATACATTTGAAATGCAGGCTACGATTATCACCTTAGTCGCTTCGACTAGTTCTAACCTTCCTGTATGTACTAGCTTAGAAGAAGATAAAGTAATGGCGTCCATATCAGTGATGCCAGAAATTAAAGCAACGACAAATAAACCGCTCTCCCCTAGGTATTCCTTAGAAAAAGCAACTGCCAATAAAACTCCTGAATAAATGAGGCCAAAGAGAAGTGCTGTTCTTATTTCTGTTGGATTTTCTTGATTTAACATTCCTATGCTTTGGCTCGTGTTTTTTTTCCAGATCCATGCGGTAGAAGAAGTTGAAACAAAAAACAAAATTCCCATAACAATTAGAGGCGTATTAAATCCAGGTGCAACCAAAGCTATTTCAACACAAAGACGTAAGTAAACAGTAGTCCATGCAATTAAAATAATAAGCGCATTAAATGTGCTGGAATGGTATGATAACTTTTCGTTTTTTGAATAGCTGACAGTTGTCGCCGTACTTGAGATCAAGCCGCCAAGGACACCGCTTAAAAGCAAACCAGCTCTCTCTCCCCAAAACTTATAAATTATGTAACCGGATAAACTGATCCCTACAATAATCAGAATCATTAACCATGTATCATGAGGATTGAAAACGTTTAGTGGACCAAAAGTTCTGTCAGGAATAAGAGGAAAAATGACTAATACAATTAATACAAACTGCATGATGGAGTTAATTTCAAGCTCGGTAAACTTTCTTGCTATTCCATGAAGCTCGATTTTTGCCTGTAAAATAAAAGCTAAAATACCAGTAATAGCAGCGGCAATCCATATAGGTCCGACCTTCACAAGGACTCCAGCAGAATACATGAGAAGCATTGAGAGTTCAGTAACAGGGCCAGAGTGAGAAATGGTTTCATCTATTACTTTACGTTTTACAATTGAAGACACTATCACTATGAAAATTCCTATGAAGCCGGCCATTAAAGGCCATGATCCATATGAATCAGTAAGAAATGCGCAGACAGTTCCCAATAATGTTATTAAAGAAAAAGATCTTATACCCGCAATTTGTGATTGTCGCCACTCTCTCTGTAACCCAACAATTAGTCCCAACATAGTAGAAATAAGCAGTTGGTGAAAAGGATGAATGTTATCAATAGAAAAATTCATCTTGCTTATAAATCCACTGTTTGAAGATACTCAGGCACAATTGCATTCCAGTTAAACTCTGATTGAATTTTATTCTTTAAGGAAAGTGACGCCTCTGGTTCGCCATGGGTGACGAAAATTTTCTTTGGAGAAGATGAGAAATTTTTCAACCAATCAATTAATTCATTTTGATCGGCGTGTGCAGAGAATCCATCTACTAATTCAACTTCGGCATTAATTGTTGTTTCTTTTCCATGAATTTTCATAGTTCGTTTGCCTTCAAGTAGAAATCTCCCTCTTGTACCAGCTGCTTGAAAACCAGCAAGCACAATCATATTATTTTTATCTGGTCCAAATGCTTTAAAATGATGAAGAATTCTTCCACCAGTGGCCATACCACTTGCAGAAATTATAATCATTGGACCTTTTTTACTGTTTAGCTTGATAGATTCATCAACCTGACGAACATATTTAGCAGTTGCGCACATATGGTGACATTCATCTGGATTTAAACGATGTTCTGAGCGATGTTTGCAATATATTTCCATTGCACTAATTGACATTGGACTATTCAAGAAAACAGGTACATCTTTTAATTTTTTCTGAGCTTTTAGTAAGTGTATCGCATAGAGAAATGCTTGGGTTCGCCCAATAGAAAACGCAGGGATCATAACGACTCCATTTCTATCAACAGCACGATTAAGTACTTCTTCTAACTTGATTAATGGATCTATTTTTTCATGTGTTCTATTTCCGTAAGTCGATTCTATAATTAAATAATCTGTGGCGGAAACAGCTTCAGGAGGATTCATAATTAAATCTTCAGGCCTACCAAGATCTCCTGTGAATAAAATTGTCTTGTCCTGAATTTTCAATCGAACAAATGCTGATCCAAGAATGTGACCTGAAGGTATAAAATTTATTTGAGTTGAGTTTAGTTCAAAAGAGGTATGGAAATTTTGTGGTTTAAATTGATTTAAAACTTTTTCAGCATCTTCAATAGTAAATAATGGTTCAGCCGGTGTATGCTTTGAAAATCCTTTTTTATTTGCATATTCTGCATCCTCTTCCTGCAATTTCCCTGCATCCCGTAATAAAACTTTACATAAATCAAAAGTAGCTTCGGTTGAATAAATTGGACCAGAAAATCCTTTTTTCATCAACACCGGAAGATATCCAGTATGGTCAATATGCGCATGAGTTACAATAACTGCATTTATTGTTGAAGGATCAATTGGGAAATTATCCCAATTTCTTAATCGTAACTCTTTTAACCCCTGAAACAAACCACAATCAATCAGAATTTTGAATCCATTGTTCTCTAATAAATATTTAGATCCTGTTACAGTTCCTGTTCCACCTAAAAATGTTAGCTTCATCCAGTACCTCTAATGCTGCTTAAATTCTGATTTCATGTTTTCTACAACACTCGGGCATTTCACCCTTTATGATTTCAATTGTTCTCTGTACTTTATCTAAAAAATCATTTTGGCTTTCGATAAAAAATCTTCTCGGATGTCCTTCCCATGCTTTTTCGATCTTCTTGTCAATTTCAGCGGCCAACGTTGCACTTTCAATTCGAACTGGATTTTGCAAATTATATCCACGTTCAAGACTAGGAGTTCTCAAGTGAATTACGGCTGAGTAACGATTTAATTCACTTTCTTTCTGTGTTTTAAGCTCTGACCAAAATAAAGTTTCTGTTCCTGGCCAGTAGGCCAGTCCATCCAATGTCCCTCTATCACATAAAGCAACGGCATACTTATTTTCGTCAGCAGCTAATCTTTCCATTTCCAGCTGCAAATGATAAATGGCCCTTTGAGCACTCATCCGTCCACTCGTGCTTTCTAATCTCCAAAAACCTCCTCCAAAAACAATGCTGGCTGCTTCAGGAAGAACAGCAATATGCTGACAAAAGCTTTTTTTGACGATTTCTAGCACAGCTGTTTTTCCTGCTCCAGGTCCACCAGTTAAAACGACTTTCTTAAAGGGGTGAACCGAAACTTGACACTCGCAAACTGCTCCCAAATTACATGCTTCTACCATGGGCCCTCCTTACTAGATTTCCGTAATGTATGACGGTACCACTTTCGCAATTCAATTATTGATACGGGAATTAAAGTTATCCCAAGCATCACAATACATTCAGTCCATGTGATATCTTTCACTTTAAATAGATTGCTGAAAAACTCAGTGTGATGAAGGGCCAATTGAAAACCAATGGGAATGGCAACGGCTATCAGTAGATAAAGATTCGAACTCCATTTCATCTGAAAAAAAGTTTTTGTATCACTTCTGCAAGCAAATGCTCTGAACAATTCTGAAAATACTAGAAAAGAAAACACGTGAGTTCTGGCCGTGCTTTCATCTTCCATTTTCAAACTGTACCCATAAACTGCGAGAGAGAGAATCGCAGTTAGAACTCCTACAATAAACATTTCAGTATAAAAATTTTTATCAAAGAATGTACTTGGCGATGGTCGTTTCGTTTGTTCAAGAACTTTATCCGGAACAGGTTCAGCTGCTAAAGCTAGAGAAGGAAGACCATCAGTCACTAGATTAATCCAAAGTAAATGAATTGGAGCAAGCGGTGGTGCCCATCCTAAAATAGCGGCACCCAACATAATCAGGATTTCTGCTAGATTTCCAGAAAGCAAGTATTGAATTGTTCTTCTGATGTTCCCATAAATCGCACGGCCTTCTTCAATCGCTTTCACGATTGTTGAAAAATTATCATCGGTAAGAATCATTGAAGCAGCTTGTTTTGCAACTTCGGTTCCTCCTTTCCCCATGGCAACTCCAATTGAAGCTTGCTTTAAAGCTGGAGCATCGTTCACTCCATCGCCTGTCATGGCCACAATATTTCCTTTATTCTGCCAAGCTTGTACAATTTTCAATTTGTGTTCGGGCGAAACTCGTGCGTAAACTGCAGTCTGCTCAACTCTTGATTCCAATTCTTGAACAGACATTTTTTCCACTTCAATGCCTGTTAAAACCTGATCAAAAACGTTCGGCTCTGTAATACCCAGTTCGTTTGCAATTGTTTTCGCAGTTACAGGATGATCGCCTGTGATCATGACAACTTTTATTCCTGCATTTCTACATTCCTTTATAGCTGGAATACTTTCTGTTCTTGGAGGATCAGCTATTGATACGAGCCCGAGAAAGTGAAGATCTTTTTCTATAAAATTTCTATCGGCCTTAAGATCAGTTTCATCTTTAATGATTTTTTTGGTCAACATCAACAATCTTCTTCCCTGTGAAGAAAAGGATTCAACCGCCGAACGGATTGTATTTTTATCTGAATCAGAATTAAGACATAGCGGTAGAAGAGCTTCGGGCGCACCTTTGGTGAAAAGGACAATCTCTCCATTTCTTTCAACAGCAACGCTCATTCTTCTTAAAATGCTGTCAAAACTTAATTCAAGTTTACGAGGATTTTGAACAAAGGATTCTTTAATAGAAAAATTATTTTCGTCACCAAAGTAAAGAAGAGCTACTTCAGTAGGGTCACCAGTTTCAATTCCATTATCGATGCTGGCATTTGTACAAAGAACTGCTGAAGCAAGTTGTTCTGCATTTGGTGTAGTACCTTCAAGAGAAAAGAACTCGCGCACCCGCATCTTGCCAGTTGTGAGTGTTCCTGTCTTATCTGTGCAAATGACATTGGTTGAACCCAAAGTCTCCACTGCTGGCAAGTGTTTCACAATGGCATTTCTCTTTGTCATTCTTCGAATAGCGAGGGCCAGGGCCAAGGTTACAACAGTGGGAAGACCTTCAGGGATAGCCGCTACGGCGAGGCTTATGGCCGACATTAAAACATCAAGCCAATTTTCACGATGAAATAATCCTAGAACTGCAACGAGTACGACGACGACACCACAAAATAAAAGAAGCTTATTGCTGACTTGATCCAATTTTTTTTGCAAAGGTGTTTGTACAGTTTCGGCAGATTTCAAAAGTTCGGAAATTTTTCCGATTTCTGTTTTTGTACCTGTTGCTGTTACTACTGCATGAGCAGAACCTGCAACAACAACAGTACTAGCAAACAACATGTTCTTTCGATCAGCAAGCAGAGTTTCTTCACCGAGAGACATCGTGTGCTTTTTTATTGGAAGTGATTCACCTGTCAAAATTGCTTCATCGACCTGCAATTGGCTTGCATCTACAACTCTGGCATCAGCAGAAATAAAATCGCCGCCTTCTAATATGAGAATATCACCAGGAACTACCTCAGAGGCTGCAATATCTTTGACACTCCCATCTCTCAAAACTCTAGACCTAGGCGCAGATAATTTACGAAGGGCTTCGATGGCTGCTTCTGCTTTAGCTTCCTGAGCGTAACCAATAAAAGCGTTAATAATTACAATTGTGAAAATTGCAATGGCATCTGTATATTCTCCGAGGATTGAAGATATAACAGTTGCAATCAATAAGATGACAACGACGGGACTTTTGAATTGATTTATGAAACGAACCAGAGGAGATATTTTTGCTTCTGCCTTTAATTCATTTGGCCCATAAAAATCTAATCTCTTTTTTACTTCAGAAGAAGATAGTCCTACTGAGCTTTTCGCTTTTAAGGCATCAATGACAACTTGAAATTCATATGCCCATGCTTTTTCTGTCCATTTATTCATGTGAAGTAGCTCTTTTCTCCCGCAGCATATACACAACAGGAATTACAATTAAAGTTAAAATTGTCAGCGAGACTAAGCCTCCAAACATTGGAGATGAAAGTCTCTTCATTACGTCAGCTCCAATCCCAGTTGCCATCATGACAGGAAGAAGTCCAAAAATATTCATACTCACTGCCATCAGAACAGAACGAAGACTTTTTTGTGCGCCTTCCAGAGTTGCACGAGCATAATCCTGAGTATTTCTAAGAGTTCCATTTTCTTTATTTTTTTTCCAGGCTTCATCAAGGAATACGACCATAATGGAAGTTGTTTCAACTGCTACACCAATTAAAGCAATGGCCCCAGCCCAAACCGCGACACTCATATTGTAATTGAGAACCCACATGAGCAGAATTCCACCAACCAATGAGAGAGGAACTGAAGTCATAATCATGACTGTTTTTGAAACCGAACGCATACTGATGTAAAGCAAGCCGAAAATAAGAATTAATGTAAGGGGAAGAACAATTTTCATTCTTGCCTGCATTCTTTCAAGATATTCATACTGTCCCGTCCACTGAATAAAATATCCAGGAGGGATGAGAACATTTTTCTTCACAGCAACTTTAGCATCTTCAACATATCCACCTGGGTCTCTGTCTTTTAGATCTATATAAACATATCCAGCGAGTGATCCATTTTCATCCAGAACCATTGGTGGCCCTGATCTAATGACAAACTTACCTAATTGATTCAAAGGGATTTGTGCACCTGTCGGAGTTGCGACAAGTGTACGGCTGAGTTTATCTACATCATCGCGAAGCTCTCTCGGGTAGCGGACGTTAATTGAATATCTTTCTCGCCCTTCAATTGTCTGAGAAATTTCCATCCCGCCAATAGCTGTTTCAACAACAGTTTGAACATCACCTACGTTTAAACCGTAACGACCAAGGACGTCTCTGTCTGGTTCAAAATCAATATAGTTTCCGCCAACAATTCTTTCAGCATAAACACTTCTGGTTCCCCTTACTGAATTGAGAGCGTGTTCGAGATGCTGACCGATCTCTTCTATAACTTTTAAATCTTTTCCATAAATTTTAATTCCAACTGGTGTTCTGATTCCAGTTGAAAGCATGTCTATTCTTCCGCGAACAGGCTTTGTCCACGCACGGTTTAACCCGGGCACCTCTACTGCCTTATCGAGTTCGGCAATCAATGAATCTTCTGTGACACCTTTTCTCCATTTATCCCTAGGTTTTAATTTAATCGTAAACTCAAGCATGGAAATTGGTGCTGGATCAGTAGCGGTTTCAAATCGTCCTGCTTTACCAAAAGAAGTTTCAACTTCAGGAACAGATTTAATAGCAGCTCCCTGTCTCGTCAGTAAATCCTGTGCAGCAGTTACAGAAATTCCCGGAACAGTGATCGGCATATAGAGCAAATCACCTTCCCATAAAGGAGGCATAAATTCTGAACCTAGTCTTGTGTAACCAAAAATTGAGACGAGAACAAGAGTCCCCATTCCAATCAAAACTGCTTTTGTATGTTGCAGACACCATTGTAAGACCGGACGATATATTCCTTGTAATTTGCGATTAATGGGATTCTGCTCTTCTGGTTTAATATTCCCTTTTACAAAATAAGCAATCAATGGCGGTGTCACTGTAATTGAAACAAGGGCGGCCATAATCATTGCAAATGTTTTTGTGTAAGCTAATGGATGAAAGAGTTTTCCTTCCTGTGCTTCAAGCGCAAAGATAGGAAGAAAAGAAACTCCGATAATAAGAAGAGAACTGAAAATGGAGGGCCCGAGTTCTTTACAAGCTTCAATTGCAAGTTCAGATGTTGGTCTTCCTGAAGTATTTTCTGCAATTTTTTTATGAGTGTTTTCAATAAAGACCACTACACCATCTACGATATCACCAACGGCGAGAATAATTCCCCCCATCGACATAATATTTAGACTGATGTCCAGATAGTACAGAGGTATCATTGCGATAAGAATAGAAAGCGGCAATGTAATGGCCACAACAAATGTGCTTTTGAAGTGAAAAAGAAAAAGAAAGATAATAAAGCAAACGAGAATAATTTCTTCAATAATATTATCTCGCAAAGTTTCAACTGCCTTTGAAATTAAATCTGATCTGTCATAGACAATTTTTAATTCTACCCCCGGCGGAAAAGCCCCCTTAACATCAGTAATTTTCTTTTTTACAGCAGAGATAACTTTTGATGCATCTTCTCCTTGCCTCATGACAACTAGTCCACCGACAGTATCGCCATTGCCATCCAGATCAGAAAGCCCACGCCGAATATTTGGACCCAAACTGACTTTACCGACATCGGCTACTCGAACTGGTGTATTTCCCGGTCCCATACCAACTGCGATATTTTCGATTTCTTTAGGATCTTTTACATAACCAAGTCCTCGCACATAATGCTCTCTCTCGGAAATTTCAAGAGTACGCCCACCGACATCCTTATTACTGTTACGAATGGCCCGGATAATCTGATCAAGTGATATTTTAAGAGCTGCAATTCTATTTGGATCGATCTCGACTTGATATTGCTTTTCGAATCCACCGACGCTCGTAACCTCAGCAACACCGGGAACAGAACTTAGCCAATATCTCAAATACCAATCTTGAAAAGTTTTCATTTCTGCCAGTGAATATTTATGATCTTTATCGACAAGAGCATACTGAAATACCCAACCTACTCCGGATGCATCAGGACCGATTGAAGGAGTCGCTCCTTGAGGAAGTTGTCCACTGAGTTTTGATAAATATTCTACAACACGCGAACGCGCCCAATAGAGATCTGTGCCATCTTTGAAAATGACATATACAAACGACATACCAAACATGGAAAATCCACGTACGACATTTACCTTGGGAGCTGAAAGCATTGCTGTAACAAGCGGATAAGTAATCTGGTTTTCAATTAAATCCGGACTGCGTCCCATCCACTCGGTGTAAATGATAACCTGAGTTTCTGAGAGGTCAGGAATTGCATCGACTTTAATATTCTTTAAACAATAGGCTCCCCAAATCCCAAGTAGAATTGAAACTATTATTGTAAGTTTGGCATTTTTCCCACACCAGGAAATGATTTTCTCAACCATGACTATTTCCCACCGTGTCCGCTATGACCACCGGCCGGTGATCCCTTCTGAGCAGCAGCTTGAAATTTACTTTCAGCATCGATAAGGAAGTGCGCACTGGTAACTACTTCTTCGCCTTCTTTTAAACCAGAAAGTACGACAAAAGTATTACTCATTCGTGGTCCGATTTTTATTTCACGCGGTTCAAATTGTGTTGCATCTGTTTTAACGAAAACAATTTTTCTAACTCCTGTATCAATAACTGAGTCTTCAGGAATAGAAATTGATTCAGGAATATTTTTCTTGATGACAATGTTTGCAAACATTCCAGGCTTAAATTTCTGCCCAGGATTGTCAGTTTCAATTCTTGCTTTAGCTGTTCTAGTTTCTAATTCAATTTCCGGATAAACATAACTGATTTTTCCCTTGAAGGTTTTTCCCGGCTCGAAAGGCAATTCTATTTCTGCAACATCATTAGTGTTAACCAACGAGACATCGTATTCATACAATGTAACTATAATCCAGACCTTTGAAAGATCCGCAATATGATAAAGCTCCATCTCTGGATTTATGTACATTCCTTTGATTGCACTCTTTCTTACAATGAATCCGTTAACAGGACTATCAAAAGCAAGAGTTCGTTTTGAAACTCCCTTCTTTACAAGTCTGTTGATTTCACTGTTTGAGACGCCCCAAAGTTTCAGGCGCTCAAGAGCAATATTAGCTATCTCTTTTCCAGCGTCGCCCATTCTTTTTGCAGATAAATATTCTTCCTGAGTAGAAACTAAATCTGGACTATAAAGTTCGAAGAGAGGCTGGCCCTTTTTAACTTGTTTTCCCACATAATCAGCAAAGATGTTATCAATCCAACCATTAATTTTTGTATGAACATGAGCTTCTTTTGTCTCATCTGCAGTCACAGTTCCTACAGTGCGGATTGTGTATTCTCCTTTTTTCTTTTCAGCTCGAGATGTTTTTAAACCAATTTTTTTTTGCTGTTCGAACGGAATATTTACCGGAACACGCATTTCTTCAGTTTTCTTAACTTCCGCTTTTTTTACTTCAACTTTTTTTGCAATGTTAGATTCATGCTGATGTTGTGCCATTAGTACTGACGATTGAATCGACAAAAGAAATACCAAAAATATTTTCATTACATATTCCCCATACCTGAACCCGAACTTTGATTAAGTCCCGAACTATTCTCTTTTGATTTTTTAGAAGTAGCACCACTCATTCCACCGCCCATATTGACTGTCTCAGACATACCCGAAGATCCCCCCATTGCACCTGAACCAATCAAGCTTGGTCTAGATGGAGCGAATCTAAATAAAGGAGGGGCCGAAATAAGATTTTTTGTTCTTAGTCTGGCGAGTTCAACATCAATCTGAGCTGCAATTAATTCCAGTCTCTGAGTTTGTTCTACTTTTAAAGTTTCAATTAATTCTTTGAGCGCTAGCTTTCGGGAAGCATATCCAGACTTTGCATTTTGAACAGCAAGCTCTGTTGCAGGAATAACCGACGTAAGATAAAGATCGACCACGTCTTTTGCCGATTTAAATTGTTCTTGTGCGTCCAGTTCTTCTACCTTTAACCTGTTTTCTATTTTTCTTTTTTCAAGTTCAGCTGCTTGTTTGTCTAAGGCTGCAGCATCAACCTGATCAGATTGTTTTCTCCAGAAATAAAGTGGAATATTAATTCCCACCATAAAACCCCAAGTCTTTTTTTCATCCATCATTTCTGGATCAGGTTTCATGGCCATCCCTTGTAAAACGAAATCCGGCAGATATGAAAGTTTTGCTAATTTTAATTCGCTCGCAGATTGACTTAAAAGCAGGTCGAGCGATTTAAGTTCAGGTAAAGACTGAAAAGAAGGCTTCTCCAACTCACCTTGATTTGAGAATTGAGCTTTTAAAACAATAGGAGAATTTTCATTTGACTGTTGATTGAGCAATTCAAAATAAGAAGCACTTAATGTTTTATTTTCACGCTGCAAACGCAGGCGATCTACGTTAATTAGATTAAGTTCAATTCGTGACAACAGCCAGTCGTGATGTTCTGAACCACCTGTCTGATAACGAACTCGTGCACTCTCAGAAGAACTTTCTATTAGACTACGAATTTTTTCATTGAGAAGTAGAGCTTGTTGGCTGTAATAAAGTTTGTAAAAAACCTGAGCGGCCAGAAGAACTGTTTCTCTTTCGGTTGTTTCACGATCGCTCTCTGCTGAATTTGCTCTATACTCAGCAATATCTTTTTTAAGTCCTAGTTTTCCCGGAAAGGGAATTGATTGACTGACTTGATAACGAGTGACCGCTCCCATTCCGCCGTCAAAAGGAATTTCATCTTTTCCAATTGCAACAAAAGGATCATCCCATGTTCCAGCAGGAGCAACTTTCGCCTTTAATGCTTTCGCTCTTAGTTCATAAGCCTTCAGGCCAGGGTTAGATTGTTTCACTTGAGCAAGATAATCTTCCAGCAATATCTCCGTAGAGAATAGTTGATTGGAAAAAAGCAAACTGAAAAGTAGAATGGTTTTTAATTTCATTTAAGCTCTGGTTGAATATTTTTAAAAAATTTAAATGCGAATCAATATATTTACTATGACCTAAATCAATTTCTATTTTTTTATAGATAAAACTGGCCCATAATCCAGTAAAGGTTATCTTTAGAAGAACTGGCAGTACGGGCTTCTCTTTGAATTGCACCGGTAATTTCTATGTGTGGCCTAGGAAAAAAACGCGCGCCTAGGCCAATGGAATGAAGCTCTGAATTTTTATTTTTGAAATTGAGATACTTCTGATCAAAAGAAAGAAAAGGAATTATTCCTTTATATACCTCGTAATTAAAGCGATGACTCATGACTGCGCCGTTCGTATTGGCATGATTGGCTTTCGTGACTGCTGACTGAAAATCAATTTCTGACATTAAAAAAAACTGCTTCGTAAATGCTCCGATTCCCCACAGGCCGCCAACCATTCGGCGTTGTCGAGCATTGGTGCCATGATATAAGCTAAGCCCAATTTTGCTTTTGTCCAGTTTCAGACTTCCGTTAAAAGCAATTCCTCTTTCATCATTCCGAAAATAATCATCAGTTTTCAAATCAGTCACTATTGTCAAATAGGTATTGAAATTTTCGGCAAGATAAGAATACTCAGCATTGTATGATTCAGTATCGTAAGAAAAATTCAAAGCATTGCGAACAAACATGTAATGGTTGGGATCGTCGAGGCCATATGACTTGAGAAATTTTCCCAATCGTAAGTTTTGATGTTTATCGAAGCGGCCAAGAATATAGTGCCTTCTACTGAATACATGCCCGCGACTCTCTAGACCACTTCTTACTTCCTGTCTCCCGACAGTTCCGAGAATGGCCCAATGCTTTTCATTATATGCGGCTTCTGCATCCGCTTGCATAAGAATCGTTCTGGCTTCATTGACTTGATCATTCTCTCGCAGAACCTGCAAGCCTCGAATGTAAGCTGCAAGAAGAACTTTATCGCTTTTACTTAGAGACGGTATCGCATTATAAGCAAAATACTGTTCGCCTTTTACTGAAGATGTACTGAGTAACTCCTTAGAAAGCTCTCTTCCATAAAGAGTCAGCGCTCCTCCGCCGGCAGGACTGAGATGGCATGATGTACAGTTAAAATAACCGTGCCGGGACATTTCAGGAAATCCCCAGGCATTAAATGAAAATGTAAAAATGAAGACGAAAAAAAATTTCATTTGATAACTTCTGAAGCTGTTCCTTTAAATAGTGCCTTTACTGAAACTTCATCTTCGATGGTGATTCCTGCAAAGCTTGGAACATCTATTCCAAAATCCGAAATTTTAATTTTAAAATCAACTTTACCTGTAACCTCATTTCCTTCTTTCTGAAGATCAGCCAAACAGACTACTTTCTTTTCTTTACCGTGAAGGGAAAGAATTCCTTCAATGGATTGCTTCTCTATTTTGGAAATTTTTTCAGGAAATCCCTTAGGTAAAGAAACTCCACTAATTTTTAAAATGGCTTGATTGAAACCAGGCTTTCCTGTTTCGAGATATTTTTCTTTCATGTGCTCATTGCGAGTATCGAGATCTGTATCAAAATCATTCAGATCAACAACAACATTTCCAGAAAGACTGTCGTCACTAAATTTTAAATTGCCAGTTCCTTTTCCTTTAAGTCCCTTGATAGTTAAAAGAGAAGGATTTCCTTTGGCCTCAAATTCAACTGGACTTTTTTCTTTATTAAGATCAACCTGCAAAGTTTTTCCAAAACATTGCAAAGAAAAAATATGAGAACAAATAAGCGAACAAACAAAAAGATTTTTTTTCATTTAGCACCTTTATTAATCCATTCTTTGATAATTTCAATTTCTTCCGGACTAACCGGACTCATTCCAGAGTCTTTTGGCGGCATTGGTTTTGTCGAATTTTCCCAATCAAGTGAAAGGATCAAGCCGCTTTCATCAGCATTTCCTGGAATAACAATTTCAAGAGGAGAATCTATCATCTCTTGAGGTGTATTGAGTGGAACTCTTGAAGCTTTACCATCCGGTTTGTGACAGCTCAGACATTTGCGATCAATAATAAGTTTTTTAATAGATGCAAATTCTGGTTTTAAAACTTCAACCGGTGAAGGTGGTGGTGTATCAGTTCCATTAAGTGGTGTTTCGGGGCCACCAGCTTTTACCCAGGCCGCGAGAAGTAAATACTCACCGGCCGTCAAAGGTTCGTTGCCTGTTTTGGGCATTGTTTTATTTATCAATGAAGATTTTGCAATCTGATCAAGATGCGATCTTGCACTTGAGTAGCTTTCAAGATTAACTCCACCTGAATTACCATGACATGAAATACACTTAGGAAGAAAAACTTTATTTTTCACTTCCTGATAAGAAATAGATTCCATCAATTCACGCGAAACAATAATAGAATTGAGATCGGAATTATTTTTATTAATCCGATAACTACAGCCTTCGAATAGCAATCCGAAGGCCGATAAGAAGAAAAATTGAGCCGAGAATTTATTTAATCTCATAGGCCTCAAATGTTCCATCCATTTTCAGATAAACATAAAGATGGTCTTGTGTTTCTTTTGAAGCAATTTTTACAACAGCAACATCATGGCCGCCTCTCGATCCTTTACTTAGCTCCATCGAAATAAATCCAGTGTGGAAAGGTTTTACATCTGCTTTCGTTTCATTGTTCTCAAGAACAAAATGCAATCCATTCTCAACTAAAGTTGAAGGATCTTTATCCGTCCAGACAGGTGCATTGGCTGCAGCAGAACCAGTCTTAACGTTAAAGCTTAAAGCTTTACCTTGATCGTCGAGAAAAATCTCAACCTGATTTTTTGTTCCGTCAGCACCTGCATATTGAGAGACAGTTGAAAGGAAGGCTGGATCAGTGACTTGATTTTTAGTCAGCTTTTGCAATTCGATAGTATGAAGTTTAGAAATAAAAGTGCTGTCAATTTTTTTCAAATTCACAAGTCTTTCAATTCGGTGAGAAGAAAGCTCCGCTGCTCTTGCTGCAGCGATTGTTGATTCAACATCAGCAAAAGACGGTGAAATTGAAAAAGCCAGAAACAAAGGGAGAATTAATTTTTTCATAGTGACTCCTTTATAAATTAAAGACCGCAGTTATTGGATTTGTAAGCTTCGGGATCAAGATCAAGACGTCCCATTCTGATTCCCTCGCCTTTTATTTTTTCATACGGAACTTTATCTGAGACAAGTATGTCTGAGACAATATCGTGAAGCATGTGATTGTTGTCAAAAGCTCCACCGAGCATAGGAAACATTTTGGCAAATGTTGGGGCCACTTGTCTCACCTCAGGCATCATGTCAAAATCCGCCGAATCCGGTAAATCTGAAACAAGTTCCCAGAAATCAGCAATTGCCTGATTAACGTTCGCATCTCTCTCCATTTTTGTTTCGGCCATCAAGGCTTCATATAACTTTATCTGAAACCAATGATAGCTCCAGATTAAGAGATTGAAGTTTGGATATGTTTGTCTGAATGCCTTGGAAAAATAATGTCCATCCATGAAGATCATGGTTTTACATTGTTCTGTAATCGCGAGAGCTTTGTTGGCCTTATATTGATTGAATAATTCATACACACGTTTTTTTAAGAGTGGTCCTCTATCCGGTGTCGTTACTAGAGCATCAAATACGAATTGATGCAATAAATGTGACCAGTCGAAAAGATTTATTAAAAGAGGAAATTGATAAACGTAATTAGGAGCAATATCGGCTTCATCATTTTTAATTTCCGGTGGATTTTTTAAAATAACGAAGATGTCTTTCAATAGTTCTTTCTCAAATTTTTCTGGGTCAGAAATTTTTCCGCGATTGACCAACAATCGTTCGTAAACGAGAGCATGACCATAATCAAATGCATATAGAAGTTTTTCAGCTTCAGGATATTCTCTTCCGAAAGAATAGGCTTCAGGCGGAAGCGGATACCAGATTGTTTCAGCTTTCGAGATCATCGAAGATACAACAATGAAAAATGATAAAAATATTTTTAATTTCATAGCCCCACCTCAAGATTGGCGTAATAACCTGTGAGCATAAGTCGATTAAATTTTCCTGTAGAAATTAAATACTCATATTGTGAAGCAATTTTCTGAGCTTCATATTTAATAATCTCTTCTGCATTATCAGCTAGCTCATCCAACATGTTTTCATTGAGTGAGTCCCCTAAAAGAATTCTTTTAGATAAAATATCTCTGATTTTGTATGCCTTTGCTAAATATTGAGTAGAAAGTTTGTACGAACGGACAGCTGTGTTGCTTTCATTAGTTGTATCACTGCAGCCTTTATTTAATTGTGACAAGATTTCCTGACGTTTAACTTGAAGTTCTCTTTCGTAAGACTGGCCGATTCTAATAGAGCTTGGAATACCAAAGCCGATTCCTCCTCCATTCGGATCAAGAAAAGACCAAATCCTCTCTTCAGTCTGATACTTACTTGCTGTGATCATAAAATCCAATGAAATGAGTTCAAAAGAATTCTTTGAGACAAAAGTTACACATGCATCTGCAGTTTGAACTTGAGTTGTAGAAAGTTCTGGCAAAGCAGGTGGATTAATTACAATCGAAGTTTGAACCGGTATATTTACCGAGGAAGCAATTAGTGTACTTTCTTCTTGTACATAGAGATTGAGCTGTTCAAGATCAAGCTCGATTGCTCCGATCTTCATGGCAAAAAGCTCTGAAGTTCCTTGCGGAACCGTTCCCGCCTCCTCTTTCATTTTTACATTTTCCAAAACCATGCCAAGCCATTCCACTTGCGTGGAAAGGAGCTTAACCAAAGAAACGTTTCTCAAATGAACGTAAAGAAGTCCTTCTACTCCATTTAAAATATTTCCTCTCATTGATGCATAGGATTTTTTCTCTGCATTTAAGAGTTCTTTTGCTTCTTTAAACTGGTACCAATTGGACGGAAACAAAAAGGGTGCAAGATTCCCTACAGCGCCAACAAAAGCCTCCGGACTTCCGGTTGCGAAACCAAGTATAGTTCCTGCATTTAATTTCGGGAGTAGATTACCGATAGCGCTCTTTACTTGCTGTCTGGAACGAAATAAATTTTCGGCATTTTGCTCGAGCGTAAAATTCAAAAATTTTGCTCTTCCCAATAATTCTTCCACTGAATACTCATTCTTTACAGACTGTGCTGTACTCTCAGAATTTTTTGTTACTGAAATCTTAAATGAATTTGATGGCAAAACGAGGTCCTCAAAATTCAGATTTAATTTATTTTTGTCCAGACAAAGATTGAACTTCACATTTTTTGAATAAGACGAAATGCAATTTTCATCTTTTTCAAATTCCAGATAATAATTTTTATTATTATGAGTAAAAGAAATCTCATTGTCTTTATCGAGTTCAAAAAGAAGATTCATTGGTTGCTTTGAAATATTTAACTCATTAATTACCACTTCAAAACTTTTTCTTTTTAGACTTTTATCAGCTACGAATGCGACAACATCTTTTTGTAATCCATTTTGTAAAAGAACACCTTCATATTGCCCTTTAAGATCCTTTGTATTTTTACAGCTTGCCAGAAAGAAGGCCGCTGTAATCCCAATTATTAGTTTAATTCTCATATACTCACCTATTTAATTAAAATGGCCTTAAATTCATTCCATCTGTATCTAAACTCAGGGTCAACCGGAAGCATGATTGTCGGGTCTTTTACTGTGTACTTTAAATATGTATCCCAGGTTTCTTGCTTACCACCGTTGTCAGGCCAACCTGGGTTAATCGGACCAGTACATGAGTAATCATTTGCGACAAGATAGATATTTAAAATTATTTTTGGAAATAAGGGCGACTGATTACCAGAATAACGATTGTCTTGCCCTTTGATAAAAATACAGGTTAATGGAAGAAATTCATCACCAATTGAAATTTTAGATCCGTCCTTTAGAAAAATGCGATCATAAAATGTTCTGTAAAACAGTGAGGGATTGCTTGAATCAATAACTAAATTGCTAAACTTAGGTGATGAATAAATTGGTTCAGACTCATCCTGCTCATATGAAAAATAAGTATCGCTTCCATCTGGCAAGGCGATTTTAAATTCGCCAGATTTTCTGACCATCAAAGTTAATTCTCGATAATATTTTAAGTCTTGGGCCAGCTGAGTTTCACCGCTGAACGCGTTGATAGAAATGAGGAACAAAATAAAGCTTAACTTCTTATACATAGCCACCTCGTTAAAAGAAATCCATGATCTCATCAATCTTTTCCTGAGCTTCAAATTGATCTGTAGATTCAATTGCCGTTTTTACGCACGATTTAATATGAGTGTGCATTATTTCTTTTTCTAAAGATTTTAGCGCGGAAGTGGCTGCTCTGATTTGAAAGATAATATCGAGACAGTAGCGATTATCATCTATCATCTTATCAATTCCATCCAACTGTCCTTTAACTCGGTTCAGTCTTCTTTTTTGAGCAGTATGGCTAGGGAAATGATGCTTTCCATCTCCCACCTCGTGACAAGAATCACTTTTTGTAGAATGTTTATGTGCTTTTGAGACGTGAATTGTTTTCTCTGTTTTCTTTTTAATCATTTTTTCTCCGCTTATAATCAAGTATTACCCTATAGGGGTATAGTATGGCAAATCTAGCCATTGTAAAAAATTCTTACATTTTAATTACACATCGATTTGATCCTTGCCTCCCAATGGAGAACCCCTTTAAATCAACTGACAAATATCACAAGCAACGCCTGACACGGCACATATTTTCAATATACCCTTCAGGGGTATAGTAATAATAGAATATCAACCCTGCAAGCAAAGGAATACGTATGTCAAAAATTTTCTTGTTTTTATTTCTCTCACTATTCTCAATTTTTTCTTATGCTCACGAGAATGAAAATGGAATAAGTCTTGAATCAAAAATACCTTCGACAATAGTTGCAGGTAAAATTCATTATACTTTTGACTTATATGACAATACCGCCAAAAGAAACTTAACTGATTCTGACTTGACGGATTCACATGAAAATAGAGTTCATCTCTTTATTTACGATTCTGCATTAAAAGAATTTAAACACGTTCACCCGCAATTTATTAACGACGAATGGACAATTGATTTTGAACTGAATGTGAATGGTCAGTATTGGGTATGGGCCCAGGCGACTCTACTTTCAGACGGCGACGAATTTTCAGCATCCGAAAAAATCAATGTCGTTAATGGAAAAATTCCAAATGAAATTCCATCGAGCTTAGGAGAAATCAAAACGGCTTCGGATGACATTTCAGTTGCAACTGTATCCGGAAAAGCAAAGGTTAACTCACAAAGTATGTTGATGGTGAAGTTTTCAAGAACAGATGGCACAACACCAGTAGTAACAGATTACCTAGGAGCTTTCGCTCATATTTTAATTGTACCAAAAGATGGTTCAGCTATTATCCACGCTCACCCAATGTCGACAGGAAAACCTAATGAAGGAATGATTCATGTGACTTTTCCAAAAGATGGAGAATACAGAATCTGGATTCAATATATGGATGGCGGAATCCTAAGAGTAGTTCAACTTTCAATAAAGGTTAATAAATAATGACTTTCGTAATTTGCAAAGATTGTGGAGATCAATTTAGATCTCCACATCCAGAAGGAAAAATCGGTGAAATTTCTGATTATGCTAATAGTCTCTGCAAGGCCATAAAGACAGTTTCATGCATGGATCAATGTCAAAAAAACAAAATGACAATTTATAAAATTCCATTAAAGCCCGACGTTAACCTAAACATTAAATCCTTATCATTAGATGAGACTTTAGAATTCATAAGAAGCCACTAAGTCACAAAATTCATGGTTAGGACGTATACACATAAAACCATCTAAAGGATCTTTCTGATGCTCGATAGGATTATTAAATTAGCTCTCACTCAACGACTCATCTTTGTCTCTTTGGCTGCTATGTTAGTTGGCTATGGAGGTTTTGTCCTTACACAACTACCGGTGGACGTTTTTCCTGATTTAAATCGTCCTACGGTCACTATCATGACTGAAGCAGAAGGCATGGCCCCTGAGGAAGTTGAAACATTAGTCACCTACCCCGTTGAAACGGCTTTAAATGGTTTACCTGGAGTTGAGCGGGTACGTTCAAGTTCGGGTGTCGGATTAAGTGTTATATATGTCGAATTTGCATGGGGAACAGAAATTTACCGAAACCGTCAGACTGTACAGGAAAAGCTGGAGCAGGCTAAAGAAAAGCTTCCAAAAGGAATCACACCTGTTATGGGCCCAATTTCTTCCATCATGGGAGAAATTCAGCTTGTAGGTCTTTCAGCTAAAGATAATTCTGTGTCGCCAATGCAGCTTAGAACACTCGCCGACTGGACTTTGAGACCTCGATTATTAAGTATTCCCGGTGTAGCACAGGTTATTTCAATTGGTGGCGGTGTCCGACAATTCCAAATCTTACTATCAGCTTCAAAAATTCAAAAGCTCCAATTAAGCATCGACGATGTAGAACACTTTCTTTCCGACATCAGTAAAAACACTACAGGTGGATTTATCGATATTGATCGCAAAGAATATTTAATAAGAAATATCGGTGTTACTAAAACAAAAGAAGATATTTTAAAATCAGTTGTTGGAATACATCTGGGAAAACCAATTGTTGTTAGTGATATTGCAGAAGTAAAAGAATTACCTCAGGCAAAACGTGGCGATGCCAGTGTTAATGCCAAAGAAGCTGTCATTATCAGCATTCAAAAACAACCAGGTGCAAGCACGATATTGCTGACAAAAGAAATTCAGAAAGCACTCGAAGAAATCAAAACGTCCTTACCTGAAAATGTCATTGTTAACCCTAACCTGTTTAAGCAAGCTGACTTCATTGAAAAATCAATCGATAACGTAAAAGAAGCTTTAAGGGACGGGGTCATTTTAGTCTTAATCGTTTTGTTCTTATTTCTACTGAATTTTAGAACTACAATGATCACAATGACAGCTATTCCGCTCTCCTTCATGTTAACAGCAATCATTTTCAAGATGTTCGGTTTATCGGTAAACACTATGACTCTTGGGGGACTCGCAATTGCTATTGGTGAACTTGTAGATGATGCGATTGTAGATGTGGAAAATGTTTTTCGAAGATTAAAAGAAAATAAGGCCCTTCCCGTCCCCCAAAACACTTTTAAAGTTATTTATGAAGCTTCAAGCGAAGTCAGAAATTCAATCATCATAGCTACAATTATTGTCTGTCTTGTTTTTATTCCATTATTTGCAATGGGTGGTATAGAAGGAAAACTCTTTGCTCCTTTGGGAATTTCTTATGTCATTTCTCTCTTAGCTTCTATGATTGTTTCACTCACTGTTACACCTGCACTATGTTCTTATCTTCTTACCAAAGGTAGCCTGCTGGAACATAAAGAAGGGCCTATTGTCCGATTCTTAAAAAAAATGGATCTAAAGATTTTAAATTTCTCTCTGAATAACGAAAAATTAATTATAGGTTTTACACTTGGATTGTTTCTCTTAGCTGTTGTAACTGCTACACAAATGGGTCGGGACTTTTTACCAAAATTTAATGAAGGAACTGCCACGATTACAGTTCTTGCACAACCAGGAACCTCATTAACAGAATCAAATCGCATCGGCACTGAAGCAGAAAAACTAATTATGAAGTCTCCTGAAGTCAGTTCTGTTTCAAGAAGAACCGGCAGAGCTGAACAAGATGAACACGCAGAAGGTGTTCACTCATCTGAGATTGATGTAGATTTTCATGAAAAAGGTCGTCCTCGTCAGGTTGTACTGGAAGAAATAAGAAAAAATCTCAATACGCTTGAAGGTGTTTATGTGAATTTGGGGCAACCAATTTCTCACCGACTTGATCACTTACTTTCAGGTGTTAAAGCACAAATCGCGATTAAAATATTCGGGCCGGAATTAAATGTTCTCAGACAAAAGGCAAGTGAAATAAACAATGTTTTAAGTGGCACTAAAGGCCTCGTTGACTTACAAATTGAGCAACAGGTTCTTGTTCCACAAGTTAAAATTCAACTGTTGAGAGATGACGCTAAAAAATATGGAATTGTTGTCGGGGATCTTGCACAACTTCTGCAAAAAGCACTTCAAGGTGAAGTTGTCGGACAAATTTTAGAAAATCAAAAGACGGTTGATGTACTTATGAAGTTTGATGAGACCTCTCGTTCTGATCTTGAACTCATAAAAAAAACTCCTATCAAAATTCTTCCAGATGGAAGCAAAGTATTAGTTGAACAAGTTGCTGATGTTTATGAGTCAACTGGACCGAATATTATCAACCGCGAAAATTCACAAAGAAGAATTGTTGTTCAAGCTAATTCATCAGGAAGAGACATAGAAGGACTAATTAATGAATTAAAAAATAAAATAGAAAAAAATGTAAAATTACCTCAAGGATATTTTATCTCGTACGGAGGACAATTTGAAAGCCAGCAGCAGGCCAGTAAATTAATGGTCGTGCTTGCAGTAATGTCTATTTTAGGCATTTATCTTGTTCTTTATATGCACTTCCATTCAGCTTTCATTGCTATTCAAATTATGCTGAATATTCCGATGGCATTCATTGGCGGTATTATTGGAATTTATCTTACCGGGAAAATCATTTCGGTAGCGAGTTTAGTTGCCTTTGTTACTCTTTGTGGAATTGCTTCCAGAAACGGAATCATGATGTTGTCTCATTATTTACATTTAATGAAGCATGAAGGTGAAACCTTTACTAAAGAAATGGTCATTAGAGGTTCTCTCGAAAGATTGGTGCCAGTGCTTATGACGGCCTTGACGGCCATACTTGGTTTAATACCGCTCGTCCTTGCAGGTGGAGACGCAGGTAAAGAAATCCTTCATCCCGTAGCTGTCGTAATTGTTGGAGGTTTATTGAGTTCAACTTTACTGGACATTTTTGTAACACCAACAATTTTTTACCATTTTGGAAAGAATTCAGCTTTGCATTCGATTGAAAGATCTGAACATAACAATATTTTTGAAGGAGAATAAAATGAAAAAAATGATCATTACTTTAATTGCTGCTTTAACGTCTTTGACTTTATTTGCTCACGAAGGCCATGGAAACACTCCAGGAAGTTTTAAATCACTTCACGGTGGCACTGTACAAAATGGTAAGCAACTAAATCTCGAAATTATTGTGAATGGAAAAGAAGTGACTATTTTCCCTACTTCTCACGAAGGGAAAGATGTCCCGTTAAAGGATGTTAAGATTGAAGCCTCTGCAAAGCCTAAAAAAGGAAAACCTTATGCAGTTCAATTTTCACCTGCATCTGGTAATGGTCTATCTACATCCGTTGACTTAAAAGGAGCGAATAGACTTCCTCTAGAAATTTCTGTAACCAATCAGGGAAAGACAGATAAGTTTACAGTTCAGGTTGAAGAATAAATATGGTGTTTTTCATGCAAACAAAATTCAGTTTTAAAATACTTCCTCTCTTTTTGGGAGGAGTATTTCTAAATAGCGCTTACGCTGATCAAAGTATCTTTAGCCAAAACATTGACGTATCAAAGAATGAATCAGAATTTTTGAAGTCAAAAGAAGAGCAGAAATTAGCACGTAGCTTGTTTCTTCCAGAGCTAAGCATTAATGGCGGCCTTGGTTCAGAAAAATTAAATGACAAGACAGATAAAGAAGAAGGTCCATACTTATTTCTTGAAGGAAAGATAAATCTTTTTAAAGGTGGAAGAGATCAAACTCAAGTTGAAAAAATTAATCTTGAGACGAAAAAACGTTTATTGGAGACTGAAATCTCTGGAAGAAAATTAAAAATTGAATCCTTCAAACTGATTACGGAAACAAATCGTTTGAAGGCAGAAAATGATCTCCTTCTAAAAGAAATTAAGGACAATCAAATTCAAAGAAATATGGCCCTAAAAAAGGTCAATGCCGGTCTTACGACTAATGTTGATATTCTGGATTTCGATATTAAGGAACAAAATTTAAATAACAGAGTTGCAATTAATAATCTCAATATAGAGACTAACATTAAAAATTTGCTTGCTTTGTATGCTGGTAAATCTACATTAAGCGAAATCGAAAGTAATTTTGACAATACAGATGAAAAGAAAATCGAAGGTTACAACTCTGCTGATTGGATAAATATTTCGGCAGCCAAGCTTGATTATGAAATAAGTTCACTGGATAAGAAAATTGTACGTTCAGAATATAGTCCTGTTATCGACTTAGAAGCGAAATGGGGTCAGATCACGCCTCAGCAAGAAGTCCTTAAAAACGAAAAAGAACATCAAGTTTTATTAAATATCAATATCCCTTTATATACTGGCGGAACAACTAGTTACAAAACTCAACAGGCCATCCTAGAATCTTCTCAAAAAGAAAGAGAACTAAGACAGATTGAAATTGAAGCCAAAACAAATTTCGACGTCGAACAGAAAAAAATCGAAACATTACAAACACTCTTAAAATCGTATCAACAAATTCTTTCAAAAGCTGAAAACTACAAATCACTGACTGTAAGCGAATACAAAAGAGGAATCAAAAATTCTCCTGATGTCATTTCAGCTTCAGATAAACTCTTAGAAGTAGCGATTAAAACGCTCGAGACGAAAACAGAGTTATCTGTGGCAACGTTTTCTTTCAGTGAAAATTTCAAACACTAAGGAGTACTCATGAAAATTCTTATTTCAACTTTATTAATGTTTTTGGCCGCCAATGCCTTTGCTCACGGTGAAAACAAATTTGGGCCACACAAAGGATATATCCGAATGCCAGGTGCTTTTCACACTGAACTTGTACCAGCTGAGAACAACTCGTTCTTAGTCTATTTAATGGATGTAAACAATAAGATGCCCACAACAAAAGAATCTTCTCTTACATTAGTATACAACAGTGACGAAAGCATTGTGTTTGAATGTAAGCCTACAGATGATCATTATTCTTGTAATACAGATAAAAAAGTTAATCTTACAAAAGGCCAAATTACTTTAAAACCTTCACGTTTGGGCAGAAAAGGCAAAGAGGCCATATATGATCTACCTTTGAGTTTAGATGTCACAAAGAATGCCCATAGCGGCCATACTGGTAAATAATCGGATGAACTATTAAGACTTCGCTTCGTTTTAATCTACTTTATTTACTTTCAGGCTTTATCTTAAATTTCATTTGGGAATACATACAGTGTTCCCCTTTTTTTATACATAACTATAATAAACCAACACTTGGTTCTATGGTCATTGCTTCTTTTGGGGACTTAATAATTATGACGGCCATTTTACTTTTACTTCCAATGTTTAAAGTAAAATGGCATGTAATGATAAAATTAGAAATATTGGCTTTAAGTGCAGCCTTTATTGTTGAACTATACGCTACAAAAACACAACGTTGGTTTTATACAAACGCAAACATACTTATACCATGGGTAAAGATTTCAATTTTTCCTCTTTTGCAAATGATGATCATAGTGCCAATAAGCTTCAAACTTTCAGACTACTACACGAGAAAGAATTAATAAACTATCGTCTGAACTTCTTTTAAATCAATTCCAGTTTCTGGTTGAGCGACGATGCAGTTTTTTTCCAACTGAGCGGCTTCTTTTTCATTGATCAAAGTTTCACTTTCGAGCATCTTTTTAATTTTCCCATTTTCAACTTGGAAATTTACAAGTTTTTCACCAATGAGTTTTGGTTCAACAATGACAGCTGAGCCCAACTTCTTTTCATGTAAATTGAATAACATTCTACCGTTTCGATGGATTTCTTTGTGATAAAGATCTATCTTCTTTCCTACTTCAGGAAGATTATATTCAGTAGCTTTTTCGAGCTCTCTTCCTTGTCTATTGTGAGAGAATTTCATTTTATAAACTTCTACTTTTTGACCAGTTCTAACTTCATTATAGTCACGACATATTAAAATTTTATTACTTGGTAGAATTTCTGTAATCTGATGGAAAGCTCGTGATTGCAAAGGGATTAAACTGCTAAGAATTAGAGAAGATAAAATGATTTTGTACTTCATTGGAGACCTCCATTTAATAGGTATACGTCAAAGACCTACGATTTGTGACCAAGCGTTGTAAAGTCACAAAAACATTACGATCGGCGTATACAAATAAAAACAAAGGAGGAAGTATGAAATTTATTTTGACTATGGTTCTGACTACTTTTATTAGCTTTGCTTATGGAGCTAATAGCACTGAAAAAGTTAATATCAATGTAACTGACAATGGCTTTGAACCAAGCCAAATTAAAGTGAAGCCTGGAAGTGATGTTGAACTTGAAGTCACTCGAAAAACGAATGAAACTTGTGCTACCGAAATTTCGATTCCATCAAAAGGAATTAAAAAGTCATTACCATTAAATAAAACCGTAAATATTAAATTGGGACAATTAAAGAAAGGCGAAGTCAAATTTAGCTGTGGGATGGATATGATTAGCGGTGTAATTAATATTCAATAGAAAAAATCATCAAGATCATATTCCATAAAAAGAGGCCCAATTTAATGGGCCACTCTTCCTTTAAATTTATTTTCAAAAATTGAATAAAGTATTGGCAGTACAACCAACGTTAAAATTGTTGATGAAACAATCCCACCGATAACAACTGAAGCTAAAGGCTTTTGTACTTCTGATCCAATACCAGTAGAAAGCATCATTGGTAAAAAACCAAAGATTGCAACTAAAGCTGTCATAAGCACCGGACGAAGCCTGATCAAGGTGCCTGTAACAACTAGATCTTTGCCTGTTCTTCCTTCAAGCTTGAGCTGATTAAAATAATTAACCAGAACAACACCATTCAAAACCGCAATCCCCGAGAGAGCAATGAATCCTACTCCGGCCGAAATACTAAATGGCAAATTATTCAGCATTAAACTAACGATTCCCCCAACTAGCGCGAATGGAACGCATGAGAAAATAAGTAATGTCTGTCCAACGCTTCTAAAGGCAGCATAAATCATAAATAGGACGATCGTTAAGGCGATCGGAGTAAGAATCATCAGTCTTTGTCTTGCTTCTTGTAGGTTTTTAAAATTTCCTCCCCAAGTTAAATAATATCCTTGCGGTAACTTTACTTTTTCCTCTACAAGTTTTTTTGCTTCGTTAACAAAACTTTCCGTGTCTCTCCCCCTTAAATTGACTAATACAGCAGACCTTCGATTAGAATCTTCACGCGATATCGATCCATAAGTTTCTGCAAAATAGATTTTTGTAAGATTGGATAACGGAGTTGTAACGTTGGTACCAATTCCTACAGGCAAACCTCTAATCGTTTCAAGATCGGATCTGTCAATTTCTGCTAGTCTAACTACAATGGGAAACTTTTTTTCATTTTCAAATAAAGTTCCAGCTTCCTTACCTCCGAGTGCAATAGAAACAGTATCAAGTATATCAGCAGTACTTGCACCATAGCGATGAACGGAATTATCAATAGGCTCAATTTTTAATACTGGACTTGTACCGGCCAAATCTTCTTCGACATCACCAGCACCTTCAACTGTTGACACAACTTCTTTAATTTCCTTTGCCTTATCCATAATTGTTTTTAAATCAGGACCAAAGATTTTAATTGAAACATCCGCCCTTGTACCTTCGAGCAATTCATTAAAACGCATTTGAATAGGTTGTGAGGCAAGATAATTCTGTCCTGGAACTTCTTTTTCTAATTTCCCAATGAGAGCGTTAACCAATGATTGAAATGTATGCTTTTTACTGCCATTGCTTTCAGGCCATTTAGATTTATCTTTCAACATTATATATGTATCTGAAATATTCACGCCCATGGGATCAGTGGCGACTTCGCTTGTTCCAATTCTTGAAAAGACATTTTCCACTTCAGGAAATTTCATGATCACTTCTTCAGCTTTTCTCTGGAGAGCTATTGATTGATCAAGACTGGTGTTTACAGGTCTGATCATGTGAAAAGCAAAAGACCCTTCACTTAACTGAGGCAAAAATTCAGCACCACTTCGCATGAACAAAAAAACTCCAATGATAACTGCCGCCAATGAGGCACCTATGGTGAATTTCTTCAATGAGAAAGTTGCTTCTAATACAGGCTTGTAAATTTTTTTAATCCACAACATAAATTTTGGTTCTTTGTCTTCAGCGTCTCTGGATAATATTAGTGATGCCATGGCTGGAGCAGTTGTAAAAGAAAGCATTAAGGCTGAAATGACCGCAATTGCAAACGTAGCGGCCATCGGTCTGAACATTTTCCCTTCAACTCCAACAAGAGCGAAAATAGGAAGGAAGACAACTACAACAATAAGTTCTCCAAAACCAGCAGCAACTCTAACTTCTACAGTGGCATCATAAACCGCTTTCTGTAATTCTTCTTTGGTCAATTTTCTTCCAAGATGTTTTGTCTTTTCATGAATAAATCTAACGCAATTGTCAATGAGAATTACAGTTCCATCAACGATGATTCCAAAATCAAGCGCTCCTAAACTCATCAAATTCCCAGATAAGCCCAATGGTTTCATAATTAAAAATGTCATCAGTAAGCTTAATGGAATCGTAAATGCCGTAATAATGGCTGCTCTGATATTACCGAGTAAGACAAATAGAACAACTATAACTAGTGTGGCTCCCATAATAAGGTTATGTTCAACTGTTCCGAGAGTTGCATTAACGAGATCTGATCTATTGTAAACAGTATTCAAAACAAAATCAGATGGTAAAGTTTTAGAAATTTCTTCCACCTTCTCCTGAATTCGGGTGGAAACATTTCGACTATTTTCTCCCAAAAGCATCATTGCTGTACCTAGTACAACTTCATGTCCATTGACTGTTGCAGAACCAGTACGCAATTCTTTTCCCAAGGCCACTTGTGCAATATCGCCAATTTTTATAATTCTAAAAGAATCCAGTTGCTTTACTGGGACATTTTTTATGTCTTCAATGTTTTTAAAAAGCCCAATCCCTTGAATGAGAAATTGCTCGGCACTCTGTGAAACATAACCTCCACCAACGTTCTGATTTACTTTTTCCAATGCCTCTACTATTTCATCGAAATGGACTCCGTATGATGCCATTTTCTTAACATCCGGTTGTACGTGAAATTGTTTTTCATATCCACCGGTAGTGTTAATTTCAGCTACTCCTTCGACAGTTAAAAGTCTTGGTTTAACAAACCAATCCTGCAAAGCTTTAACATCCATAAGCTGCTTAAGTCTTTCTTCGCTATTTGTTGAAGGATTTTTAACGTCTAAGGAGTATTGATAGATTTCACCAAGGCCTGTAGAAATTGGCCCCAATTCTGCTTTTGCGCCTTTTGGTAATTCAGAAAGTACTCCTTGCAATCTTTCAGAGACGACTTGCCTTGCACGATATATATCAAGTCCATCTTTAAAAACTACAGTGACCTGAGATAGGCCAAAACGGGTAATACTTCTAACTTGCTCAACACCAGCGAGACCTCTCATTGAAGATTCGACCGGAAAAGTAATCGATCTTTCTATTTCTTCCGGAGCAAGACCTTCAATAATAGTATTAATTTGCACCTGATTATTAGTGATGTCAGGTACGGCATCAATTGGAAGATGCTGGAATGAATACATTCCCGCAATAGCGATAGCAGCCGTCAAGGCCAGTACAACTATTCTGTTGTACACAGAAAAATGAATTATTTTATTAATCATAGCTTTGCCTTATTTTTAATGTGAATGTCCTTCAGGCGCTCCCCCGAAAGCAGTTAGTTCAGCAATTCTTACGAAGCCAACTCCATTGGTAATGACTTCATCTCCAGTTGCTAAATCCGATGAAAGAATTTTTACTAATGAGCCACTTTTTGAAATTAGTTTGAAATCAATTCTCTTTATAAAACCATTCCTGATTCGATAGAGATTTACTTCCTCTTTGGAAAGCATTCTCGCAGAATCTGGTACAGTCCATGGACCAACTCCCACAAGTTTCATTGTTTTAATTTCAAAATTCTTAGTTGCTTCGGGTGACAAAATGAAGCCTTGTTCTTCATTGGCCTTTACAATCCCTTTTTCGGGGCCGACATTTGAATTTTCTTCTTCATGCTCTTTTTCTTGATGTTTATCATGACCATCTTCTTTTCCAGAATCTTTATGATCATCATGCACATCTTGCTTTGTACTTGTGCCAAGTTCCTTATGGTTTTCTGTTTTTGCATTTTTTTCTTCATTAAAAGCAAGACTTGAATTAACAAGAAGTATAACAAGCAAAGAAATTCTAAAATTAATCATTGCTTTTCTCCTTGCATACTTTTCTTCCAAAAATTGTTTTTCTACACTCAGCTTCGCCTTTCGCTGCTGGAGCAGAATCCGACAGAAGACTTTCATAAGGTCCCACAAATGCCATTCTTTGCAATTTGTCGTAATTGATAATAAAACTATAAAGAGCCTCTGAATAAGCGGCTTGAGATTGCAAAAGTGAGAGAACTGTTTGCGAAAAATCTCCTAACGATACTGGATTCCCGACATCAAACTTTTCAGACATGGCTTTAAAATTTAATTCACTAAGCTCGAGTCTTTCTTTTTGGAGTGATCTGATTCTTAATGAAGCATTATGTTCCTGACTAACATTTAGAACCTGTCGTCTTAATGTTTCTTCAATACCTTTCAATTGTAACTTCATCACCGCTTCTTTAGATTTTACGATGTCAATTTGTTTTCCATTGGCAAAACCTAATCCCTGTGAGACTGGCATATCATCAAATACACCTCCAGCCGTTCCTCTACTTATGGAAGGAACTCCTAAAAAAGAAAAACTTATTTCCTTTTTTATTTCAGGAATGACTTTTATGAAATATTGGAACTGGATTATTTCGGGAGATTTTTTCAAAATGTCTGCCTCCCAATCATTAGGTTCCATCGGTTGATTGACTGATCCATCAGGAAATTTAATTGAATCTAATTCCAACTCTTCTTTAACGGAAATCCCCAGTGCCTGAGATAGAATACTTTTCTCGTAATCCACAAGAACTTTCATTTTTACGAGATCTTCCTTAATGTTCAAATGTTGTATTTGAATTTCTCTAACGAGTTCTGGGTTTTCCAATCCTAGGTCTAACCTATCTTCAGCGATATTTTTAATAGTAGAAAGATTTACCTCATGCTTGAGAAGAGATTTATAAAGTTCCTGATCCAACAAGACTTTTAGGTAAAGAGATCTGGCCGAAAAGACTTCATTTGCCTTCAATGCAAGATAACCTTGTTTCTCTGCTGCAAAAAGTAACTCTGTCTCTTTTAATCGAAACCAATTTGAGGGAACTAAAAATGGTGCGATTTCCTGAATGACATCCAGAATAGCCGAAGGTTCAATTACAACTTTTCCAATGTTCCAAAGATTTAAACGAGGAAGCATATTTAAGCGAGCTTCATCTATAGAAACTTTAGCCTGATAAACCCTTTCTGCATTTTGTAAGACTGACAAGTCTTGCTCTTTCACCTTCTGAGTGACACTTTCTAACGAAATGACTTCTGAAAAAGAAACTTTACTGTTCAAAACGAAAAAAAATAATAATGGAATAATTTTTCTCATGGTTGAACTCTCTTTAAGACAGCAATGAATGTCTTAGCGACTAAAGTAGGTTGAATGACTACATGAATTTCATTAACTTCTTTAATCTCATTATTAAGAATTCTTTTGGAGATTGATCGGCTTTTTTGAAGAACTTCGGACGTTTTGATTGGACCGTCTCCACTGCGATCACTCGAATCGAACAAACTGACTTTGTAAACATTTGCGCAATTTTCCGCAGCTACTGCAATTTGTCCATTGTCATAGTCGGGTCTGATTTCGCTAAAAATACAACCAGAAGCAACCGCGGTTCCCTTTGCATTCCAGTGAGTAGTTTGCAAAGAAAAACTTAAATTATTCAGATCCGCTGTAACTTCTTCCAATGTTCTGATTCTATTTGAAGTATAAGGTGGCAAGCTTGGAATTAAAGTCATCCGAGTTTTAAACTCTTTTTCTCCTGCCATAAAAGTTCCTTCGTAAGTTCCTTCAACAGCAGTATAAAATTCTTGTTTTCGAGCTAGATCATTTTCAAGCAATGTCGCTTTTCGCTCTAAGTTTTCATTTTCAACAACGAGTTCTCTTTGTGTTTTTTCTTCTAAATTTTTATCATCCTTTTTTCCACAAGAGACGATCAAGGTTAATAAAAGTAATAAAAAAAGTAATTTCATGGTTCCCCCTAATTATTTTATATTTTCTGCTCTAAAAAAGTTCCTTTTAATATGTATAGAGTCCACAATGCCTCTATTGCTTTCAACTCTTCCTGATTTCGAATTTGAGTGTATTCAATAATCTGTTTATGAGTTTCCACAATAAGTGGTCCGGAAATCATTCCTTGTGAAAACAACTTTTCAGCATTTTTATGCTTTTTCTCGATAGAATCGTCTGACGGAGTATTGTTTAAATTATTCACAGAGGTCTTGTAGGTATTAGCTAAATTTTCCAAAAGAGCTTCTTGCTTCTTAATATTTGCCTGATGAACATTCTGAGCTTTTGAAAACTCAACTGCCTTTAGTGATTTTTCCCCTTGATTGACTTGGAAAAGTGGCAGAGGCAGACTTATACCTGCACCGAACATCTGATATTGTAATGACCCATCGATTTTGTTTTGAGCTATTAGATCGACTGTAAATTCCGGCCATGCTTCAGATTTAGCAACATCCAATTCACTTTTCGTTAAATCGACCTCAGCCTTTGATTTTAAAATCAACGCGGATTTTAAATCCCCCGAAGAATTTTGCAGCTCTGGCCACTTTTTTATTAACTTTGGTAAATTGGACTCAATTTCCGATTTGTTAAGTTTCGATATCGCAATAAGCTCTGTGAGAATCTCGTTTCTTTCTGTATTGGCCTGATTCAAGCGGAACTCAAACTCACTGATAGCCATCTGTATAATGCCCAAGGTTGCTTCCTGTTCAGGATTTAAACGAGGCCTAGATTGATATTGATTTTTGATAAGCTTGAATCTTGAAATTGATTCTTCAACTTTGAGCATCTCCTCCTTTAATTGCGACAATCTAAATAAAGACCTAACTCCCAACAAAGTAACTTCTTCAATTTTACTGAGGCTATCTGCCTTAAAAACTTCGCCTAATGCTTTTCCTCTTTTACTTCTTGCTGATCTTTGACCTGTAAATTCTATTGTCTGAGACAATCTAAGTTCACTGTCGAAAACAGAACTACCTAAATTGCTACCTCCTAATGATTCAAAAGATATCACAGGATTTTTCCAGGCCTTGCCTTGAGCTGCTAACTTAGTTGAAACTTCATTAATTTTATCTACGCTTATAACTTCAGGGTGATTTTCCTGGATGCACTTTAAAAGATCATTAGCGCTTATAGGATTTGGACATTTAACAGCTGACTCGGCAGCCGCTAAAAACATGTATGTGGAAAGCCCACAAATAAAAACTCTAGCAAGCATTGTTGCATACTCCGGTTTTAAAAATTTTTAGGTAAATTAAATGGAAAAATTAAACGTGAATGGGCGGTTTGCTAAGAAACGATATGTCAGGTTGGGTATAGATGTGATCGTAGAAGAAATTTGCGGAAAAATAAGTATTAAATTCTTTAAACGAAAAAATTTCATTCATGCTTATCAAAAAATGGTTACATCCTTCGCAATGATCGCAATGAAAGAAATCTTCAGGGGAATGATCACTAGACTGGTCTTTTGCCGATAAATTAGAAAATGAATTAATCTTTTCTGTTTTTGAAAATTTAGCACGAGAAGAAGGGTTACCCGTATTTTCGGAAACTTTTAATTCGCAAGCAAATGATGAGGTTAATACCAACTGTAGTACGAAAACTACTGTTAATATGAACAATTTTTTCATGATTAATCTTTATCAGTTTGAGACTAATGATTCAAGATAAAATTCAAGAATTACAATACTATACGGTTATCATCTTTATTAGTAAGTCTTCGGATTTGCAAGCTACTCTGAATCTTGATGACATTTTCCTACTGTTAAAAAATTTAATTTCAACTTATAATAGTCCTAATGAAATTTTTCTCAATTTTTATTATTTTCACGCTCCTCATTCTATCAGTTGCCGATGGTGTAGCCTGCGCACAGAAAGATTTTAATTATGATCAAAACAACAAAACAAGTTTGATCTCGTCTCTTAACTCACTTGAAGTACAATTTACTGATGATTTCTCAAATGATCATTGCGATGTATGTCCAAATTCTTGTTTTTTGAATTTGGTGTATACACAAAAAAAACAGTCTAACTACCAAACTTTCGCTGTAAATAATGAAGAACCTTTCTTCAGCAACGGTTCTCTTCTAATCTCGAACTTTAATTCAAAAAATGAGCGGCCTCCAATACTAGTTTGAATTTTCAATCGCATTTGAATTTTTAAATTTTAAAATTGGAGTTTCCATTGAAGACTATTATTTCACTTATCCTTTTTTCATTCACACTTGTTTCCTGCTCTCATACTCATGATGTAATTAAAACTGACAACAGTAAGATCGTTGAAGTTAAGCTTGCTGATACGAACAGCCATTCACCCAAAATAGGTAATCCAGCTACTGTTTTCGATTGGAAGTGTGAAATTATTTCAAAAGGAACGCGTTCTCAAAGGTGGTCATGTCATAGAGAAAACGAGATTGTTGGAAAAATATCTGACATCATTTCAAATGATACAGTTAAGGTGCAACTGGATAAAGACTACAATGTTTCTAAGGATACTTTTGTTATTATCGAATAATCTTTCATCAAATCCCCTCAAGACAACTCTTGGGGGGATTCTGACTATAATTTCGTATGAGCATTATTAAAGAATCTTGAGACAGGCTGAAAAGCTACTTTTAAATGCTCATCAACCCCTTCTTTGGACCAAGTTTCTCTTATGATCTGCCAATTACCATCAGCATTCTGTTTTACATACAATTCTTTTTTGCCAATGTCCGATAAAGTTGACGATTGATAATTTTGAATAAAGGTAATTACCGCATAATCTTTTTCAAATAAAATTGTTACGTGATCAACTTCAACTTTAGGGTTTCCTGGCATTGAAAAGACGGCATTTTTATATTGCTTAAACTTGAGAAAGTTTCCTTTTAGATCAATAAAATGTTCAGCATCGTAATGTGCCATAAATTTTTCAATATCTTTTGCTTGCCAAGAAGCTGTCCACGAATTAATAAAACTTGTCAGCTCATTTTTCATCAACTCATGTGAATCACTTTTTAGAAATTGAAGACTCTGTGTAATTATAAATGGTGTTTTATTCAATTCGATATACTTTGAAACTTCAATTAAATCCTTATTGTTCATTACAACACAACCTCTTGAGTCGAGGCCTTTTTCAATTCTTGTTTCATCGTTAGTTGAATGAAGCCAAATACCAGAGCCCTTCTTCTTAAAAATTTTATCAACTTCATTAGGATAATTAGAAATAAAAGCACCGGCGCCGTAAATTTTCGCCTCTTTCCCGACTTTTTTAAGAAGCTGCTGCTTCGTCATGAAGTTGTCAAAAAAATAAATACCTTCTGGTGTTTTAAAATCGCCTTCACGAATTTTGTCACCACTGATTTTCCCAGTTGCAATTTGATATGTTTTTATTAATTTCGGTTTTCCATTTTCGTTCTCAAACAGGTGAAGCTGGTGCGTGCTTTTTTCCGCTATTAAAATATGGTGTGAAAAATAATTTTCCAACATTTGAGTTTGCATGGGAATGAAACTATCATCTGAGAATGTCTTTGCTGAAATAATTGAAAGTGCCAGTAATATAATTTTTTTCAAGTTAACTCCAAAAACAGTTTATTCTTCAATATTCAATAATCTTAGCGAATTTAGAATAACAATTAAAGTGGCTCCTGTGTCTGCAACAATTGCCATCCATAGATTTGAGATTCCCAAAAGGGCAAGGATAAGAAAAACAAGTTTAGTTAGAATCGAAAAAGCTATATTGAACTTTATAATATGAAGAGTTCTTCTTCCTGATTTTATCGCAGTTGAAATTTGCCCCAAATCGTCTGACATCAATGTAACATCTGCAGTTTCAATCGCGACCCCAGTACCAATTCCGCCCATGGCGATTCCCAATGAAGCCGTTGCCATTGCAGGAGCATCATTCACACCGTCACCTACCATTACAACACGCTTCTTAGTTAACAAAAGTTTTTTAATTTGTTCCACTTTATCTTCAGGAAGCAAACCACCTAAGGCCAGGTCAGCTTTAATTTGAGAGGCAATAGTTGATGTGGTTGTTTGATTGTCTCCGCTAAGAACGACTACCTTTTTAACTCCAGCCTTTTTTATTTTCTCGATTGAAACTTGAGCATTTTCTCGAATTTTATCGCCAATAGTAATAATACCTAAAATTTCGCCCATGCAGTTTAAATGCGGCTTATGTCCAATTACGACGATTGATAGAGACTGTTTTTCGAGTTCTTTTAATTTTAGCTCTAGTGAATTGCTAGTTAGGCTTAAATCGCTTACAAATTTGTGATTTCCGAGGAAATAAATGTGTTCGTCTATGGTTGCTTCAATACCCTTTCCAGGCAAATTTTTAAAACTTTCCGCCTTCTTAGGTTTAATGCCTTTATCTTCAGCAAACTTTATAATTGCTTGAGCAATGGGATGATTTGAATGAGTTTCAATCGAAGCCGCAATCTCCAGAAATTGTTCTGTTGAAATACCATTCAGGATTTCTATATTTTTCACTTCAGGCTTACCTTCAGTTATTGTTCCGGTTTTATCCAATGCCAATGTCGATATTTTTCCCAGCATTTCAAGATGAGAGCCACCTTTAATTAGAACTCCCTTCTTTGCTAAAGCAGTCAGTGAAGACACCACTGAAATTGGAGTAGAAATAACTAAGGCACATGGACAAGCTATTACGAGCAGAACTAAAGCTTTATAAAACCATTCCTGAGAATGACCTCCAAATAGCATCGGAATGAGAAAAATTAATAAGGCCAACACAAAAACAACGGGTGTATAAATTTGGGCAAATTTATCTACAAACTGTTGAGCTGGTGCCCTTTGAGATTGAGCTTCTGCTACTAACTTCACAACATGAGACAATTTTGAATTTTCAAAATTTTTTGTAACCTTTATATCAAAACTACCATCTGTATTTAAGGTTCCTGCAAAAACCTCATCTGCTACAGTTTTATAGACTGGTATGGATTCTCCGGTTAGTGATGCTTGATTAACATTTCCCTGGCCACTAATAAGAATACCATCCATTGGAATATTTTCCCCTGCTTTTACTCTCACAACCTGAGCGATTGAAATTTTTTCAACATCAACTTCTGTAATTTTATCTCCATTTACAACAAGCGCCGTTTTAGGTGTGATTTTGAAAAGCTCTTCAATTGCCTTTCTTGCTCTTTGCACGCTCAAGCTTTCTAAAAGTTCCGATAAGGAAAAGAGAAACACTACAGTGGTGGCTTCCGAATACTGTTTAATTATCAAAGCACCCAAAACAGCAACTGTCATGAGTACATTCATATCCAGACTATGCCTTTTAACTGCACTAAGCGCTTTCGGGAAAATTAACGTTCCTCCAATGAGAATAGATAGGAGATACAGAAGCACTAATTCAAGTGAATTCGAATTAAAATAATCAAAGATTAATCCTATCAGCAAGAGTAATCCACTTAGGGAAACTTTTATGATTCTTTCCTTATTGGCATTTAAATGGGAGCTTTCTTCAATAACTTTTACGACAGTAGAATTGATTTTCGTTTTAAGAAAACTGTCGTTAATATTTTTATTGTGAGAAATTTCAATTGTTGAAGCCATTAGATTAGCTTTAATTCCGTAGATATCTTTATTTTTCAAGACATCATTAATAGCCTTTATCTCATCTGCACAATCCATATTCATCACTTTAAATTTGGTGATGATTTGATCAGAAGTTGCCTTACCTTCGCCTTGAGCATTTATTGCCTCGCTTATAGAACCACATGAGCTGCCACAGCAACCGTGTCCATTATTTGAGTTTTTTCCATCCATTTTTTACTTCCAAAAATTAAATTTTTTGACTAATCTAAACCCTGTAGCCAATACAGGGTCAAGGCTAAATTAGGGAGAGACAATATGTTGCGCAGTCAAATTTCTAAAGCGACTGGAATGGACATTGAAACAATCCGCTACTATGAAAAGTCCAAATTGATCACACCACCGACTCGCTTGGATAATGGTTATAGAGTTTATTCAAATATACAACTAGATGAACTGATGTTCATTCAGCATTGCAGGTCTATGGGAATTGGAATAGATGAAATAAAAGCTCTTAAAGAACTTAAAGATAATAATAGCGACTGCTCTAAAGCGAATCAGATTATCGACAAAAATTTGAAGTTAATTGAAATGAAAATTTCTGAATTGGTTAAGCTTCAGGCACAACTCATAAATTTATCCAAACGTTGTTCTACACAAGGCACTACTGATAAATGTGGTATTGTTAAAAGCTTAATTAAAGAGTCGCTGATTAAAAAGAATTCATCAAGTCTAGAGCTATGACTAATCAAAACAAAATTCTCCTAAGCAGATTTTTAACACGATTTGGAGATCAGGCGTGGGATTTCGCAGTTCCGCTTGTACTTATACAACTTTTACCGGGAAAAGTGCAGCTCATCTCATTATTTTATCTGTGTTCGAAACTTGCTCAAATAATTTTTGGTCCATCTTTAATAAAAAAAATTGATTCGAAAAAAAGGATTAATATTTATAAAATGGGAATCGGCTACCAAACAGTGGCCATGTCCATTATGTGGATCTTTCTTTCCGCTATGTTTTTTATAGAACTGAATGGAAATTTTGCATACTACGCCGTTCTTTTAGTTTTATTTGTTACTAGTAGCACGGTTTCTAGCCTCGGTTCTGCCTTAATGGATGCCTCTGTTGGTTTTGATCTTGCGGTTGATATTCTTGAAAAATATGAGTTGCCACTATTCAATAGTCGCTTGAGCAGATTAGATTTGATCACAGAAGTATCGGCCCCCATCTTCACTGGACTAATCTTGTCCCTATTCTTAGGAAAGGCTTCAGTCTACGGTTTTAGCATTATAGCCCTCTTGAATTTGGTAACATTCTTTCCCGAATATCTTTTGTTGAGGTCAATTACAAATCTTGATGCTGGCAAAATTTATTCCTCAGAAATAAACAATACTAAGTCCTTCAAAAACATTCTTAATGATTTTGTTTCTTCTTTTAATAGATTAAAAGATAAACCATATGGAATAGTTATTTTTGGATATGCAGCTTTGTGGCTTTCCGTTTTAAGTCCTCACGGTGTCCTTCTGACAAGTTTTTTGAAAGATGGTAATCGGACTTCTGAATTTACAATTGGTTTATTTAGAGGGTTAGGAGCTTGCTTTGGAATCATTCCTACATTTCTTTATCCATACCTAAGAAAGAAAAAGGAAATGGTCAGTACTAGTAAAATATTTCTCATCTTTCAATTTATTTGCGTTCTCGCTGCAGGAATTTCATTTTATTTTCTTGAAAGTATTTATCCATTCCTAATCTTTATTTTATTTTCAAGGATAGGCCTGTATGGATTTAGTATAGGTGAAACAGAAATAAGGCAGAACATGATTGCTAATGATTCTCGAGGAGAAGTTAACGGCATGGCCAGCTCCATCACCAGTATGGCAACATTATTTCTTTTTTTCCTAGGGACCATTTTCGGAAAATCAGAGAATTTTGGAATTTTAATTATAATTTCAGTTGTTGCAGTTCTCTTCTCATTGATGATGATTTCAAAAATTAACGATAAAGATTTAGTGATCGAGAATAAATTATGAATTGTTGTAAACCAGAAAGTAAAAGCAAAGTTGAAAATTTCAAATGCCCTACTTGCAACCAAAACGGTTCATCTGTTAATCTCACAACAATAGAATGCCAGGTCAAAGCTAATTTTCAATTTAAGATCGAAAACAATACAGAATATAAATTCTGCGAGAATCCAGATTGCTCTGTCGTTTATTTCTCTAAAGATCCTTTACACTTTTTTAAAAGCGATGAAATCAATGAAAAGGTTTCTTTGAAGGATGAAAGTTTAGACGTGAAACTCTGCTACTGCTTCGGCATAACAAAAAAAATGGCGTTGGAAAAAATCAAATCTGACTTAGAGTCTGAAGTTTTAAACGACATTAAGGCCAAGATGAAAGTTCCAGGGTGTTTTTGTGAAAAGAGTAATCCTCAGGGAACATGCTGCTTAGGCAATGTTTCTAACTGGATTAGTGAAACAAAAAAAAATTGAATAATTAATAAAAATAATACGGAGGAAATGTTGAGTTCCTTTTCCTCCGTTTAATGATTAAAAGCTTTGCAAAATAGTCTTCACTGTTTTTAATTTTTCTTCATCAAGCCTTTTTATTATTTCAATGCATTCACGACGCATACTTTGAGGCAACTCTATTTTTCCTGAGCACATTAAAATAAATTGATCGTAAGTATAACCATAAGCCTCAAGAAGCATCGAAATATTTTTTGGGTGTAGATCTGCTCTACCATTTTCCAGATGAGAAATAGTTGAATCTGATGTACCTAATAAATCCCCAGCTCTCCTCATCGAAAGATGCCTAGACTCTCTCATAAATTTTAATACGCATGCTTCTTTTGTCATAACCTTGTGATTACATCTTCTCTTCTTAATCTTTTTCTTTTCCATGTCTTTTTTTTTCATAAGAGGCCTCTTAATTAATTAAAAAGCTCCTTAACAGCTAAGCAGCGTAGTCTTTTGATTCAACGTGCTTAAGCTATGTAGTCCCTAGAGTTGCTACATAGCTTAGTCCATGGATGACAGCTTCAAAATCGAGGTAAGCCAAAACATAAGCCATAACTAAGCCAACGAGAGTTATGTTGAGACATTTCCAGCAATGTTGATAACGAGTGACTTGATCGAACCTGTTGAAACCTAATTGAAATGATTAAAAGAACTTAAGAATTGTTTTGAATTATTTTACTTTTGGGGGGAACCCACCATCGAGTTCGATGGTGGTCCTAGGCACTGGATAAGCGAACACCAAAATCATCATGATTTCATTGAGCTTTCTCCGCGAACACCCTCACGAATTTACGAAGAATGTGCTCCTCTCTATGAAAGTGGACTCTCTATTCGAGATATAGAGGAACGAACAGGCATTCCAAAATCCACCGTGCGTGAAACTTTGAAAAAGAACGGAATGGCGTTGAGAAATCCTCTCAATGGAAATGCAATCCACATAGATCGACTACATACTAAGCGCGGTGGTCACACGCCATACGGATATGCCTACCTTGATGGGAAGCTTTTACTTGATCCAAAAGAACAAATTATTGTCAGAAAAATTCTGAAGCTTCACCAATCTGGGCTTTCTGGGAATGCCATCGCAAAAGAATTGAATCACCAAAAAATTCCTAGTCGAACTGGCAAATCATGGAGTCCATGTGTGGTCAGAAGAATTATTAAATCTAGCAAATAAAAATAGACACAAACTGATCGGAGGATCATATGAACAGTCTCATCAAAATCGCAGTTACCTTAGCCTTCGCTGCTGTCGCTAGTGGAAATCTGCCCAAGATTTTAATCCAAGTCCGCAAGGCGCAATTTCAACTCATCATGGAATCGAAGGCATCGAAATGGCCAAAGGCGATGACTCTGCCTAGCAGATAGTTTTACAATCACAAGGGTTCAGTGTTGGCTTTCTGGAACAGTCTCCAATGCCGTTTCGCTTGTGACGTTTGTGTCTGTCGAATCCCTATTGTGTTCCTCCGCAACTTCGCGCCAGCCAAAGGCTGTCACTCGTATGCCCCAAGGGTCGGAACACGGTCTTCTCGGCCACCGCACTTTTTCTTCCATTGGGCCTTCCAGCTTCGGGCAAAAAGGCCCCAATGGGGAAAACAAAACCGAAACAAGGAGACTTACTATGAAAAATGAAATCCAACAAAAACTTGAACAACTTGCTTACGAACGCACAACTCCGTTCTGCTACGGCTGCTACATCAAAGCTCCTAAAGGCGTATGTCCTCAGTGCCATAGTGACGATCTTATGCGCCACCTTGACGGTGTTGGTGTTGAATGGGGAAATGATTGGGTCATCAAGCACATTCTTCAAGAAGAGCTTACGCCCGTAGATACTGACGAAGCTTTTGAAGAGTCTGTTCGCCAATGCTATCCCGAAGAAGTGACAGTTGGTTGGATTACTGTGGACACTGTTGAAGTTCTTAAATCTCAAGACCCAACATCTTGGAGAATCGCCCGGGATGAATGGATTTCCACAGAAGAAGAGGAAGGCAATATTTTAAGCTTCGATAATGGTCAAACCTATTATCATCTTCACGATCTTGAATCACTCATAGAGTGATTCTTTCTTTAGAATAAAATCTATTATCTCATTAAGTTCAACCTTTGCTTCATTCTCATCAAGCGGTCGATACTTTTCAGGGTTTATATTTACAAAAACATTTCGAGTGACTCGACTTAAACCCATAATTTCAAAAGTCATTTTAAAAATACAAGTGCCAGTCCAAGTTCTAACGAACAAGAGTTGATGATCTTCCCAAAAGACTCGCCATCTTTCAGCCTTAATTCCTTTTTTAAGAAGTTCATAATCACCTTCAGTGAACTCTCTCTGAAAACTAAGTTCTCTAAATTTATTCATTGAACGAATTCCCATTATAATACTTTATAAATTCACTACCACTTGCAACTCACACCGCCGTGGTCACAAACAATGCAGTCATGGCCAGCAATAAAGCGATACCCACAATCAACATTTTCGGCATCGAATCCATTCGCTTTACCACAAGAGGAAACACCACCAATTAAAATTCCCACTAAAAAAATAGAAAACAGATAGCGTGCATTCATGTTTTACCGTCCTTAAAAATTATTCAATTTTAATGAGTAAGCATTTCCAACAACTTTTCTTCTTCATTTTCATGTCGTAGTAAAATCTGCTGAAACTCTGCTGGCGTTAGTCCATCTTTCCAAATCACTGAAGAAGAAAGATTCAATTCAGGAACAAACTTTTTCAGTGTTTTCTCAATCATCTGTGGAGTCATAGTGGCTAACTCGACTTTCAGATCAGCCCGTCCCGGCCTCAATAACGCTGGGTCTATCTTTGAGATGTGATTCGTAGTGAAGGCAAAAACACGTCCTTCAGATTCAACAACTCCGTCAATAGCATTTAATAAACCACTTAATGTTACTCGCTCTGGTTTAACATCTTTCTCTTTTTTAGAGCGATCATGTGACGCAAGAATAGTATCAATGTCTTCCATGAGAACAAGTGACCTCGATCCCACACGCCACATAAGTTCCATCAAATCATTATCAGTCATGTCAGACAGATCAACTGTATAGAGCCTTAAATCATATTGAGCACAAATAGCACGAACTAATGATGTTTTTCCCGTTCCGGGCGGGCCATACAAACACATTCCTGTTCGGTAAGGGATTCCTCGCTCTCTATAGATTTCCTCAGATTGAAAGAAGCGATCTAAATGATTCGTAATTTTATCTCTCGTATCATCCGCAAGAATAATTGAATCTAGTTTTCTGGGAGCTTGACTCGTAAGAAGATTCCATGACTTCCAACGGGGAACATAGATTTTAGTTTCTTTCGAACGATGTGTTTCTTTAACAGCTTCATCTACTATATCTCTGATAAATTTTTGATTTCTTCCGATACAAGTTATTGAGACTTCTTCCAGCTCAAAACCATCCTTAGTTTCAACCCTTTCACGGTAAAACCAACATAACCTGCCTCGATGAAAGAAATAGTGTCGTCCAAATCCTACTGATAACTCTCTATTTTTTGCCCGAAGGGAACGAAATTTTTTGCTGAACGGCCTACGCTCCATCCATCGTGTAATTGCAATAAATTCGTCTTGGGTGCTGGTAACTTCAAGAACAGTCGTGAATTGCCTTTTTAAAGCTCTCCAAAGGGTTATGGGAATGTCCTTAGATATAAAAGTCAGCATAGCTGCACCCCAAAGTCCAAGAGCTGCGGCCAACATTGAGTTTTCTTTGAGATCAATAAGAGAGGGAAATTGCATAAAACACCTCGATATACTTTGACGCACACTATAATGCCCATAAGAAATAGTCAATTACCTATGGTAATTTTTACTAAACCTTAGGTAATATAGACCGATAAGCTAAATGAATTAGCTGATATAAGGCCAAGGAGCCGTAACGATGAAAAAGAAGCCCATAAAAGAGGTTGAATATAGTCTTTCTGAGAGACTGAAATATCTACGTGAAACTAGAAATTTAACACAGAAAGATTTAGGTCAAATGGCAGGAGTTTCTCAGGCAACTATCGCCCACATAGAAAAGGGCACAAAAGATCCAAGTGTAGATACGCTTGATAAAATTGCAGCGGCCCTCGATATCCATATCGCAACACTGTTTTCAACCAATGATGTCTTTGTCTTTGATCTGAAACGTCTTCGCCGAAAATATAATAATGTTGATAAACTCACCCCACATCTCTATATGGGGCTTGGAAAGGTTATCCAGTTTGCGAAAGACATTGGGATGGTAAAATAATTTTATTAGTTGCTTCCGTTTGTGAAGGTAAACGGTCTTCTTGTAAAAAGAATTTTTCCAACTTTAAAATCAAATAGAATGCTATTTTTCAAAATACCGATTGGAAAATATTTATTTGATTCAGTATCTCGAATTACTATCTTGTGATGACTTTCTGCTTTTAGGTTAATCCAATTATCAAGATTAATTCCTCTACTGTTAAAAGTATTTTTTACCCTCTTCAAGTCAAACATCACATCTTCAAGGGTCAACAAAAGTCCTTCAAGAGCATCGTTCGAGTGATCTGAACCAACTGGTATGATTGATTCTTTGGGCTTCTTTGCTTTGTCATTACTCTTTTCACGATCAAGTCCTGAAATGTATGATTCTCGAACAATTATCTTCTTATCCAAACCGCCTTCAATCAATTGTCCAAGAAACTCTTGGGCCATCAAGCCAGTTGCCGCGCCAGCCTTCATGTACCAAGGTCTTTCCACCCACGATTCTCGTTCCTTTGTCTCTAGGTTGAATCGTCGAATCCAAGCTCCCGTCCTAACATCTTTCATTCCCCATAAAGCTGCCTCTATAGTGAGATGTACTTCACAATCTCTAGAGGTATCTAAAATGGACGACAAACAATCATACCATCCCTTAATACCCTCAAAAGACTCAAGCCCCGTTTCATCTAGTTTCCAGCAAAAGAAACCAGACGAAGTTGCAGATGGTGCCCCCATATCAATCGCATAGAAAACTTGTTTCATCCATCAACCGAAATTATGAGGAATATCTTTTTCGTTTTTTTGTTCTTATTTCCTGTCATGTTTTTTCCATAAAGCATATTACTCAACCACCTGAAGTTTAAACATTAACTTCTCTGCGGCTTCTTCTGGGAACTTCACTCGGTTCGCAAGTTTTTCAGTTTCAAAAGCTGAATCAATTTTAACAGTATCGCCCATCACAACTTTAAACCAACGCTCTCTATCCATCACAACTTTAAACATTTTTTCATCTTGAGTTGCCGATAAATAAGGAAGATAAGAATGTATCGGTTCTCCACAGTTTTCTACTTTAGCACCAATACGGTCAATTCGCCCTGTACGTTGTTCAAGTGTGCTTGGGTTCCAAGCAAGATCGTGGTGAATGATGTAACGGCAATTCAAATGTAAATCTACACCTTCGGCCATAACACTACTTGCGATAAGGATGTCAGGAATAAACGGAGTATTAAAGGCGAGCATCAACTGATTTCTTGCATTAGGTGTAACTCTTCCATTAGCCAATCGAACTGTCGAATTAGACTCATCTCTTGCATTAGAATTTTTCTCTGCTTCGTCAAGCTCATCTTCTTTTTCATCGGGATGAAAAATTGAACCCGTTTTGATTTTTTCAAGGGCACTAAGATACTTTCCAATGTTTTTACTCTTACGGGATAGGAAATCGAAAAAGTTAAGAATAAGGCGTTCAACCGTCATACCTGAAGCATCTTTCTGACTGAATGATTTTTGGAGAAGATCAGCACTCGCCTTTGAGTCCTTGGCATATTCTCCAAGAGGGTAAAAACGTGAAAGGAAATTAGGTGTTCTTATCATCCGTTTAATAATCTTCCCCAAAAGTTCGCTATGCTCTCTTAAGGGTTCGTAATAGTCATGGCTTTGGAGGAGTTTAACGACATAAGTATCAATGTCTTCTTTTTGCTTATCTATTGCGGCTCCAAGAGAGGATAACTTTTCTTTAGCCTCATCTACCGTGCAATCAAGTTTTTTGGCACTCGATTCAAGGATTAGTTGATTGATACGACTTGAGATATTATGTCTAAGAGTTCTGCCTGTCTGGTAATAATGACAGAAAATTAAAACCTTTTCACCTCTTTCCCATAGAGCAATGGCCTTATCCACAGTAGCACTTAATTTCGGGTGTTTTGATTTTACAAAGCCTTCTGATCTTTCAAGTGATTTCTCAATCTCATCAAGATAAAAGTTAATAAGAGTTTTACCCTCCGTAACTGTCCCTTGATTTTCTTCTTCATCCTGGGCTTTTAAATTATTTTTTCTCGTATCTAAAAATGCTTCATAGCTAGATGCGAGTCCCTCTGCAAAAACAGGTCGATCCTCTGTAGTTACAGAAACAGCTCTCGCGGCCAATAGAAAAGGAAATAACTCCTCTTTTGAAACGCCAAGACCATCATTAGTTGAAGCATCTGTTAAAATGCCAGAACCTTCAATCACGTTTCTTCGAGAAATCGTTTTATCATTAAAAACAACCTGACGATCTCTGAGATGACGAATGACCCATTTTTTTAATTCCGCTTGGGCCTCTGTTACCGATTCAAGTGTCCTCTTAAAAGCAAGTTTGCAACGAGATATTCTTGGATTCTCATTATCTATAACTTCCTTTTCCCACCAGTTAATTGGAAGTTTTTTAATATCGCTTTCTTCAAGATCACCCCAATAACGCTCTAGTTGAACGGCTTGCTGCTGAGACTTATCAAGGAGATTATGTAATTTTTTAATATCAGTTTCAAAATTATTTCTCGAATATAAAGGCAAGGTTTCCCAGTTTATAGCCTTGAATCTTTCCAAAATACTTATGAGTTCGTAATGGCTTAACTGGAATGGCGTAGCCGTTAAAAATAAGATTCTATCAAATACGTTGGCTAATGCTCCTGTCTTGATAGACTCTGCATCTTTTGCTGAATCAGGAGTTGCAAATGCTCTTGCTAAGTTAGTTTGAGCATTTTTAACATGATGAGCTTCATCTAAAATTAAAAGCGGTGATGTAACATCTAGCTTTAATACCAATCTGTTCCAGATTTCTTTAAGCTCATCTACAACTGCCTTTCTCGCCCTTCTAATATTCTCCTCAAAGTTTGCACTTTCACGCTTGGGCATATAGGTAAGAAGCTCATTAAAAAGAGTATTCACTTCCACGGTTGGAATATCATCAAGTGCCCTCTCAATCGTGCTAGGCACAGGATCGTCTTCCAAAGGCTCCTTATAGAACTCAAATCTATTGATAATTTTTAGCCAGTCCTTAGTAGAAGAGTTTAAAATTTTCGACCAAAATTCCTCGGAATTATCCCCTAAGCGATCCGTTCTTCCCTTTAGGTCAATAATCCTCGCCATAAATCTTGAAAGACTCTTGTATAGGTCGTCTATGTTCTTGCGTCCCTTAATAGCTCGCTTAATAAGGGCAACCTTCACCCACGGATCAGAAAGCCCTGATGATGTTGCTCCATACTTGAGAAGCACAACAGTTTTTCTTCTCTCAATAGGGTCATCAAACAATTTAAGGAAGTCTTCTGCTTTGTATGCAGATGCTATCGTGAGCTGTTCACTCACATTTTTATCTTTTACACATTTTTTGAAATCTTCAAAATCACTTTCCCATTTAGGCATTAGGCTCGGTGGAACCATAATAACCACGGGACGACGTTCAGAATCACTTAAATGGGTTGAAACCGCCACGCTAAGGGCCACAAAAGTTTTTCCCATCCCAACTTCATCCGCCAAGATAAGACCGGGCTGATTGCTTCTGATTCTGTTCAAAATTTCTTTTGCGGTATCTTCTTGGCGCCTTGCATCCTTCTGTTTAATTTGATGTTCAGTATAGAGAGAAATTTTATCAAAATAATTATATTTACTTGTCTGCATAATTCGCCTCTAAACTCTCAATATAATTTTTGAACACCTCTGATGAATTTTCTCGCATCAACGATAATTCTTTTTTAAGCTCTTTGATAATCTTGTTCACCTCTTCATCAGACTCTTTCTTCTTGAGCGTCTTGCTAATAGGAATTTTGAGTCGATACAGTTCGCCGATCATTTCAGCTAAGAAGAAGGTTCTCTCTTCAGGGTCTTGAAAAAATCTGAATAATGCGTCTTTCACTGCAAAGACACCCACTGGCCCTGAAAGCCTCCATCTTAGTTGTTCGACAGTATTTGGATTATTTTCAATTTGTCTCTTTAATGCGCTAATAGCCCATCCAAATTGACGAGTACGCTGAAGTATAAATTTGGATGTATCGACTCGATCATGCGGATTGACTACTTCGACAACTTTTTCACCTTCCTCTTTTTTCTTTCTTAAAAATCTTTGCAACGCTTTTTGTAGTGGGAGATTTGATGAAAGCAAACTCACAATATCTTCAAGGCTCAAATTTCTAAGGTAGTCAGGAGCAGGTATTGCATCCTGAGATTCAATGCTCACAGGAAATAAAGCACTACTTCCTTCCCATTCGATTTTTAAGTCAGAATGAGGAACGATGTGCTTAACAGTTAGAATCATTTTATTTTTCTCATTTTTAGTAATGGCATCGAGAGATCGCCCATCAGGTGCAGATGCAATAAACTCAGGTGAATTTTCTGTGAAACTTATTGTGTAAAAAGATTCATCGCTGGTAGAATTAAATATAATCGACTGAATAAAATGAGGAAATGGTACTTTTGCAATCAGCTCAGCTTGATCCACTGTCTTGTCAGGTAACCAACTTGCATTTTCAGGAGCAACTTCCTCAGATGGGAGAAGTAACTGATTGATTAATCTCCCTGTTTGTTTATCACTATCAAGCAGGAAGACCACATTCGCTTCATAATTTGATTTTTTCTTAGAAAGACCTAGGCCAAGAGTCGAAAAGTTGCTTGACCCAACCAAAACAACACTCTTTTTATCACCGACAAAAGCGAGTAGCTTTGAGTGCAACATTCGACCATGAAAATCGCCTTTATCGCTCTTCTTAGCTTCATAGACCTTGATTACTGTATTGTCTGCCCTACTATCTACAATTAAGTTTTTAGGGGCAATGATGTCATAGGTTCCATTGGTATCAGCTCGTCCCTGCAAATTATAGGTCACTATTGGTTCACTGCTACGTCCATTAAGTAATGACCACACTTGTTCTGCTGCTTCATTTTTTGTTTCAGGTAAATCAAATGAAGGAGACTCAACGTATGCTTCAACAAAACTATTGCTCCCTCTTATTTCAGAAATCTGTTCAAATACCGATTTACCTTTTGGGATAGTTGGAACAAAAAAATAAGAATAGTCTGGTTCGTAGAGGGAAAATCCCTTTAAAAGTGCCTCTGCCTTATCAATAAGACTTATCACATTTTCCTGAGATTTTTCTGAAGACATTGATTCTTTATTTATTCTTCTGAAAAACTTTAAAACATCCAAGGCGAAATCTAGGCTGGAGGATTGCTCATCTGCATAGTCAAACGACACTGCAAGTTCCGTGTTATAACGTAGTCCTGATAGAGATAAGTTGGCAGAACCAATTATGATTCTAACCCATTTGCTCCACACCAAAAGTTGAACTTTAGGATGAAAAACTGCTCCAACAACATGAACAGGTGCTATTGACCATCGAGGGGAGCGCTTACCAGAAGCATTGTGTGCATCTACAAATGCCGTCACGGCTCCTAGTTGCTGAAGTCTTGTCTCTAGTTCTAAAACTTGAATTGTTTTTTCATCTTTGGCATTTGAACTTAACTGCAAGAATCGAGAGAGACATTCTTCTTCAAATTCACCAGAGTCAAACGTAAACGAAGTCGCTAAACAACCAATCGCTTCTCCTGCATCATCTGGCTTTTCCCAGAGGTCTAATAATTTCGTATCCTTCTTAAGCATTCATTCCTCCCAAATCAGAAAAGAATAAACGCAAAACACCAAGACGATACAAATTTACAAGCGAATTATTGTGTGTGGCTTGATCTCTGTGAGCATAACTAGCTCTAACCATCCAGCGTCCCTGAACCTCAAATATCCAAGGATTCTTAGCTCCCGTAGATTTATTTAATTGAACAGATAAGTGGTGAGTTAAGACAGCATTGATACATTCACTTGAAGAAAATTTCTCTTCAAATTTTTTAAAAACATCAAAACGTTTTTGAAGGTCAATATCCGAATGTTCTAAAATTGCTTTTTGAGCGTCCTTGAAGTGTTGATAGAGCCTAGAAGAAAAGCCTTTATTTTTTGTTTCAACGCTCTTACTTATGTCATCGGCTGAAAGGCCAAGACTGTTTCCCGACAATTCTACCAGAGAGTCATAAAAAATATCATTCAAAGAACGAGCAAATTGCTCGTAGCTTAAAATCACATCAAGAGTCTTTTTTAAATTCCCAGAAACTTCTTTTTGAAGTGCTGTTAGATATTCCCTTTGAGTTGTTTTATCGTCTTGAATAAATTTCTTGCCCTTCTTATCTAAAAATAAAAGGACATCTTTCCTTGTCTCATCATTGAGTAGGAGTTCTATTATAACCTTCTTCTCACTTGGTCCAATCTTAAGTGGATGGAAATTTTTATAAATGAAATCCCAGAATCTGAAGTTCCAAGCACGAGAAACTTCACCCTTTTGAATTGTATCTGCGACTATTTTAATAAGTTCTTTTCTCTCAACAGCACCTTCACCTTCTTGGCCTATGAATCCCATAGCCTTTTGATCCTTGGCCCACGCTTCAAGAAGTTTTTGACAAAACTCTCCTTGAAAATCATGTGTCTCAAGCCCTAGATTCTTTAGAAGGAATTTATAAACTCCATGAAATCCAAACACTGAAGGAGTAACTAAATATCTATCTGCATTTAGTGGCTTATTTTGAGCCATCGCTGTTTTTGCTTTATCACTTGAAGGAAGATTTTTAATGTCAGCATCTTTAGATGCAATAAGTCCAGTGACGACAACCCATTCAAAAGCTTCCCAAAATGTTGTCTCATACTCTTTATTGCCAATAAGATTTTCAACATCAACTTTGATCGAAAGACCGATCACTGAAAGAGTAAGAAAACGAGGTCGGCGGTGACGCTCTAAAAGGCCCGGAAGATAAAGCTGGCCAAGATATTCACCCATTGATGACAAGCCAACAGCATCTATTCCACCTTCATCTGAATCTTTTGGATCATATTCTGACCGATAAATAGTGCTCATTTAAATCCCATCTAATACAATCTCACACATCCATCCATCAGGATTGTGAATCCAAGTCGTGACTTTCTTACCAGAGAAATGAACCTTAGCTGCTTGAGCATAAGCAGCTAATTGTAATTGATAATGATTACTGATTTTTTCAGCTTCATCAAATGAGGCAGTCAGTGTTTTATGGTCAATAATTGCGACTTCAGATTCAGCTATAACAAGACTGTCTATCGCACCTCGAACAACTGAACCGTCTAAATTCATCTCCATAGGAACTTCTCGATAAATTTTGGAGTTCGGCCATATCTCTTGAATTGTCTTATAAAAACGATCAGAGGCTTGAATTAAACTTTCAGCCTCAAGAGTTTCTGTAAGAATCCATTTTTTCAAAATACTTTTTGCAAGCTCTAATCTTTTATTTGAATCGCCATTCAAATCATCAGCTCCCAAAAATAAATGCACGGCAGAACCAATGACATCAGCACGTTCGCCTTTCTCGTCCTTAATGTCCTTTACTTTTTTTAGTAAAAGCTTTGATCCCCAATTAAAGGAACGACCCACTTTAGTCTTATTAACTAAAGATGGAACATTCTCCTTGGTCAGGTGACTTGGCTGAAGGTAAAGTGGTTTTACATTACCAACAAGTGGCGTTCCTTGAGGTAATACGATTGACTGTCTCTCGTGACTTTCGTAAGAATCCGCTGGAGTTTCGCTTGAACCTTTATAAACGCAATCAAACTTATTTTTACCGACAGAAATTTTTGAATTAGCAGTCTCAAAACCTAAAATGGCCTGACCATTATCACTCAGAACTCCTAACATGGAATCTTCAACTGTCTTTTTAATGGTGTTGAGCAAGACAAGCTTTTCTCTTGCACGAGTCATTCCCACATAGAGCAGTCGTCTAGTTTCTGACTCTTCTGCATATCGAAGGGCTGCAACTTCAGGAAGGCCTGCCGTAAGAGCATCTAGTTCATCAATTTTTTTGTGATCGCCAAAGGCCCAAGGCAAATATGTTACAATTCGATTAGCGAGGGGATCATTGTACTGAAATTTTGCTCCAGCAATCATTTCTTGTCTTACTTGAAACAGACTTGGTTCGTACGTGGCTTTATCAAGAGAGGACATCACGACGATAGGCCATTCAAGCCCTTTTGAACTGTGGTAGGTTGCAATCGAGACAGCTTCAGTGTGAGCCGTTGAAGGCACAGGTGGATCAACCTCTTCCAGAAACTCCAAAAATCCTGTATCTGTGCATGGAAGAAATGATGCCTGACAGACATCCTCGTATTTTTTTGCTTGCTGACGAAGAGCTGAAACGTGAAAAGTACGATTATCACCATTCGCAAGTTTTTCAATGATTGCATCAATTGGAACTGAAGAAAGGGCCAAGTCTAGTTTTTCACGAATACTCATCTCCATAATCAACTCTCGCGACTTTGAAATTCTCTCCAAGGCAGGATTCCAAGAATCAGGTTTTACTCTATCAATCGCATTCTGAAGCCATTGATCCTTGTCGCTACCAAGTGCCAATGCAATTTCAGCAGCCGCCACAGTATCTCTTGAATTAACTAAATATCTAAATGCTGCCAATGCAAGCGAGATTTCGGGTAAATCCAGCAATCTTCCACCCACAACGGAGCTTGCGACACCCAATTCCCCAAGTTCATGTGACAACTCGACACATTCGTCATTAGAGCGACAAAGAATAGCAACATCTCCAGGACGAATGATTCTTTGTTCTTCAGTTTCTCGATCTGTGATTTTAATTTTTTGATTAAGAAGCCCAAGAATTCCATTGGCTAACTTCTGCGTTCTTTCGCTTTTGTTTTTTCCCGCGCCATCCCAAACCTCAAGACCATTGGTTTGAATAGGATGTTGCCATTTCGGTTCCTGAATTACTTGCTCTGCTGGAATCTGATCTACGACAAAGCCTAAAGAAAATAATTCGTTCACGAAATTAATGATCTCAGGAACAGATCGCCAATTATGTTTTAAAACTTCGATCTTTCCCTTACCAAGTTCAATGAGTACGGCTTTCATAAGCTCAGGATCAGCTCCACGAAAACGATAAATACTTTGCTTTAGATCACCTACCCATACGGTCTTTTTACATAGAGAGCTTAGTTTTAGAAAAATCGCTAATTGGATTGGATTCGTGTCTTGAAACTCGTCCACAAATAAAACATCTAGCTCAGATTTCAGCTCTTCTCTTACACTTTCCCTATCAAGAATCTCCAATGTCTTTTCTTCTAAATCTCCATAATCCAGAACACCTAAGTTTTTCTTTTTCCCAGAAAATTTTTCCGCAGCAGTAGAAGCTAATTTGAAAGCAAGATTAATCATTTTTTCAAAATCTGCTCTTAGCTCTCCATTTGAAAGAAATGCTCTTCCCGCTTCATTTACGTCGTTAAAGAAATCACGGGATTTTGCTCCCGGTTCTACCTTCGCTAGCTTAACCCACGAGTACCAAGATAAAGGTCTCGATGAACTTTTGGCAAAGCTCAATATCTCTTCGACGGTTTTGTGTGCGGTTGCTGTTACTTTGGTTGTATCAGGTGGAGTCGGATGTGAAGCTATAAAATTTTCTAATGAGGTAACAAGATTAACTTGATTGCTATTAGTTCTTGGACTTTCAGTAACCAATCGGATCTTATCGAGACTGAGTTTTAATGACTCCTGAATGGCATCATCAGATAAATTATTTTGACGAATAATTAAAGCCAGTTTTCTAACTTCTGAAATCAGGGACTCCGTATTGGTCGAAAACTTCCATGCAATGTCTGATAGTTCTCTCAGAACCTCATCAGTAAGAACTTCATTCAATGAATTGTTAAATAAACGAGCCGATTCAACTTCATCAATAATTTTTTGTCTTGGAGAACTACCATCCTCAAAGGAGAATCTTTTTAAAATATCGCCACAAATACCGTGAACCGTTCCAATGCGGGCAGAGGCCATACTTCGAGCTGCATCCACACTTCCTGATTCAACCAGCTTTTCACGAATACGCTGCTTCAATTCCTCAGCAGCTTTTTTGGTATAAGTGACGGCAAGCAGACCATCGGCCTTTAGGCCAGAACTAACTTCTTCATGTACTAGCTCCATGAGGCGATATGTTTTACCACTTCCAGCACTAGCAGAAATAAGTTTGATATCAGATTTTTCCATTATTCCTCCTGCTTCCATGCGAGACCACAAATGCGATTGTAGTCACAGTACTTACAAGGCGCAGGGAATCTTTCTGTTTCATTCTCTTCTGCGAGTCCAGCGGCGATCAGTTTGCCAGATTTCAAAATTTTGGTCTTATCCATGATCTTCTTTTCAGCATCAAGTAAAACTTCTGCTGAATCAGGCCCATTCACTTGCTGAGCGCGCGAAAAGGACTTGTTGAGAACAAGAATCTTATTGTTTGTAATAATGTGATACGCAAGATCAGGATGATTCTTTCCTGAAAGAAGTTTTGAATAAAGTGCCAACTGCAAACTTTTTCCCTGAGCCAAATCTTGCTCTTTGTATTTAGCCCCACCAAACTTATGATCCATGATGAGCTGATTACCCTGAGAGTCAGCTAAAATGTGGTCAAGTTGACCTTGCAGTTTGACTCCTCCTAAAGTTTTTTCGCTTTCTTTAACATCACGTTCGGCAGCAATAATAGAAAGCCCATTTTCATTGATAAATGAAGCGTAGAACTCAATATCTTGAAGCACTGTATTTTTGATGTCTGAAAGTTCTCGCGCATTTTCTTTTTGTAGAACCTGTGGAGCTTTATCTTTAATAACTTCATCAATATGCTTCTTAGCCTCTTTGACTGCATCGGCAGGAGTAAGTGTCGCCCCCTGTTTGAAGACAAGTGCAATCACTTCGTGAGCAATAAGACCCATAATCCTTTCATCATATTCAAGTGAAGCACTATCTACGCCCCTGAGATGAGCTTTATAAGTTAAAACGTAAGCAAACTCACAGCCAAGTAGTTTGGAAAGTGAAGAGGCGGATTCAATTTCTCTCAACGCGAGAACGTCTTTTTTAGTTGTCCACTCCGAGCGAGAAACAAAGTTATCTTGAATCTCTTCGCTTAAACCAGCTCCAATATATTTTAAAAATTTTTGAACAGGGGCCGATTTCTTTTCAAGTAAATTTACATGAATTACTGATTTCCATTTTTGGCGCATTTTTTTAGGAATAATCTCATCGAACAATGGGTGAAAGGACTCAGCATTCCCATCAACATCAAGAAGCTGACTCGCTAACAGCACTTTGCTTTTAGTATTAAGAAGTGGTTGAATCCACGACTTTGCGTCCGAAATAGATTGAGCTTCTGGGTTAGGCCATTCTACCTTATTACTTAACAGTTCATTTACTTCAGCTTTTGAGAAAAAGGACTCGTGAAAACTTCTTACTGATGACGAAGAAAAATCCCACCACACAAAATTATCAACAGTTCCAATAACTGCACTTGGATGTCCAACAATTCGCACACCATTTGCTTGAGCGATGGTTCCATCGGCAATAATTCCATCACCAGTCGAATCAATGAGAAGGTGGATCATTCGTTCACGAGTAATTGTAGCCTCACCAAGTCCCTTAGCAAGACTTGCAAGTAACTCTGATAACTCATAAGCCTCACGGAAAGAAGATTGATTCTTGAGTGCCCACATTTGGCGAAGCCATTTAGACACTCTTGCACAAACTGCAACAAGATCACTTACAGGAATTCCACTTTCAAATGAATATGATGGTGCTGAAAACCATTCAGTAATTCTTTTCTTTCTCTCGTCAATCTTAACTTTTTCTTCGTCACTAGATGATTTTTCTAAAAGCTCATGAGCAATTTCATCAAGATGCTTCGACCATGTTTTTCCGCCAACGGCTAATGACTTTTCAAACGAGGCAATTAGGCCCCTGCGGAATCCTTTAGGAACAGGAGAACCTTCTACTGTTAAAAGTGATAAGGCTACACTTGGGTCTTTAGGTTCCCAAGACAGTGCCAGCGCAAGAATTAAAATTTGAAGAGCTGGTCTTGAATATGAAACCTCTGCATGGTTGCCGCCATAAGGAATACCTTGAGCAATCATGGCAGACATTAGAATTCCACGATGCTTCTCAGGCGCAAGGATAACCGTCCTATTTAATTCTTCTACTGAAAGCTTATGTAAATATGCAGCAACATAACGAGCTGACTCCCAGGGATCACGACCTGTTAAAACAGTAAAGCTTCCATCACCATTAGGGAGTGATTCTTTTTGTCTTAATTCGAGAATTTTTTTTAAGTCTAGCGAGGAGTCCGATAAAGATTTAAATTCATCTTTTATGAATGAAACCTTTACACCTAGCTTTGGAAATAAATCATTTAAGATTTTTCTCCATGTCGAAGATAAAGATTCTGGGGCACCAAAAACCTTTACTAAAGCAATTTGATCTAAGGTGGCTCGCTTAGATAATTCTTCACAGACCTGAATAAGACGATCGGCCTTACCTGTATTATTGGAAAACACTTTTTCAACATCGGTGAGATCATTTATCTTTGCGATCTTTCCGATTTTATTTTGATTCCATCCAGACTCAATGAGAGCATCACGCAATTCAAGCAAATGCTCCGTCACAGCCATTGGATCAGTCTGGAGTGATTGATGATAGAATCTCGTTTTAGAGTCAACATCTCTAAGAGCTTTTAGATAATCAATCTTGCGTTGATAAGATATAGAGTCCGGTTGTTTTAACCCAAGCTGTGTTTCCAGCAAATCAAGAAGACCAAGCTCACCTAAGTTTGGTTTCCCAATAATAGCAGAGGTATTTTCTTTTGGCCCCGTCCAAACTCCCGAATCAAATTCTTTTGAAAATAATACTTCAATCATTTAAATTTTTATTCCATTTTTTTTGGGGTTAAGTGCTTTTCCCGACCGGGAAGCCTCAAGTATTCTTTTTTTAAACTCTTCATATTCGCAATTAAATCTGGAATCCAAATCATATTCGATTTTAATTGCAATCTCATTTGGAAGTGGCTTAGGAGCAAATATAAATTTATATGCCCATCCTGCCCCGTGTTTTTCACGAAATTTATCATTATAGCCACTACCAACCAGACTAAGCGGCTCTGTGGTCAGACGAATATCTTTAATTTTAAAACGATGAGGATAAATTTTATCAGACCATATTTCCATTTCATCATAATAGTAATCCGAAGAAATTGTTGCCTTCCCCCATATAAGACTTCTGCAATGAAGAAAAATAGTAGCACCATTAAAAATATATTCAGGTGCCGTTCTAAGAAATGTTCCAATAACATTATTTTCTAATGATATTAGGAGATTATCTACCCTCTTGCCAAAAGTGATAATATTATAGTTTCTTTCATCTTTTTTCATACTTCATCCGCATTTAACACGACATTATAATCCACCCCGATTTCTTTGAAGTGTTGAATGCCGCATCGAATTTTGTCTGATTCACTATTTCTAAGTTTTAAATAGTCTTTAGTGCTTTTCGTTTCTCGAACAAGATAAAGAGTTTCGCCGTTGTGTTTTACAATCGCCCAGTCGGGGTTATATCCTCCAACGGGAGTTTCAACTTTAAACCAAGCAGGAAGTTTAACAAAAAGTTTAATATCTTCTCGCTCATCAAGTTTCTTAGCAAACGCTCGTTCCACTTCAGAGTCATATACAAGATGTTCATAGATGGACTTATTCACCTGAAGAGCGTTTAGGTAATCAATCAATTCTTCATTCTTAAAAAGTTCCATTTGCCATTCCGACTCTTCGGAATTACCAGAAATTTTTTCGTATTTGATACCATCAATGAGCAACCGATGAAGCTCGTGTTTAACAATGGTAGCAACTTGATCCAGATATTTTTGAGGATTCAAAAATACTTCTTCAAGGCGGTTTGATGCTTTAAGAATTTTTACAAGAGTAGTACGAGTAAGTTCTGTCTCATTTTGAAGGTAAGCCAAAATGTCTGGGATTGAGTTCGTTCTGCTGGTCGGAGTTTCAATTCCAGCGGAAACCGCGTGCGTACCAACCCCACCTTTTTTTACATCTAAACGGCCAACAACGACGTTAATCTGAGGGGCTTCAATTTTAGGCATTTTACTAATCGCCTCAGTCGCCTTCGCAATCAACTCTTCTGTCTTAAATTCAACTCGGTAGGTAGTTTTGGGTTTGATTTTGTCCCAAAGATTTTTAAAATCTGCACTAAGAGTAACTTCTTTCTTAAGTCGATTTGTCCCCTCGTTCTTTTCCTTGCGAATATGGCGTTCGATTTGGTGTGCTGAAAGCAAATCAATAACAGCAGGAACAAGCTCTTCAAATCCTTTCGGTAAGACCATTTTAAAATCAAGCCTTTTTGGATCAAAACTTTGTTGAATTTTTCCTTCGGTATCTAAGAGCTTTTGTTCAACTAGACTTGCCTTAATTGTCTCAGCAATTTCCTTACCGATGGGTTTTTCTACACCATCTACAACTGTTAAAAGCTTCGCAATGGCAGTAATCGGAACCTTTCCAAAGGTTACACCACAATCTTCTTCATATTCTGTCTGTAGAGCGCGGGCAAAATCATCATAACTTTCATTTGCCATCACATAAAGTTTATTAATACCTTCATCAAAAATACGGATACCATTTTGATCAACCGGAAGACGAAGCCCTCGGCCAATTTCCTGCCGCTTTTTCATTGAACTTTTAGTTTCGTTAAGTGTACAAATTTGAAAAACGTTCGGGTTATCCCATCCTTCACGAAGAGCTGAATGACTAAAAATAAATCTCAATGGTTCATCAATAGAAAGTAGTCTCTCTTTATCCTTCATAATTAGATTATAGACATCATCATCGGCTTGTGTGCTACCGTTGGTATCTTTTAAGATACCTTTTTTATCCTGAGCGAAATAACCGTTATGAAGCTTCTCAATTGGTTCCTTGATACAAGGAATATCTTTGAATCGCTCCTCTTTTGCGAGTAATTTAAATGCCTCTTCAAATGCCTCAGCAAATTTACCAGCAATGGATTTTCCATCAGAATCATAGTCACGATAATTAGCGACACGATCAATAAAGAAAAGTGATAATACTTTGATTCCCCTTGCGTGAAGATCAAGCTCTTTCTCTAAGTGCTTTCTTACTGTATATTTTATTTGAACTTTCCAAATATCATCACGAATCCCACCAATTTCCTGACCAAGATTTAAAGTTTTTCCACTAGAAAGACGGATATATTCCTTTCCTGGCTCTGCGTTAATTTCGGCTATTTGATATCCCTCACGGTATTGAGCCAATTCACCTGATTTATGGAAAAGGTCATCACCTTGTTTGATAGCAACGGATTTTTCTTTCGGTCCATCTTTCCCTTGGATATGGATTTTAACCTTGGCCTTAATTCCCTTTTTATATTCAATCTCTTCGACTTTTATAAAAGATTCATTTGCAGAACTATCACCGACCGCACTTGCAACTACAATTTGCTTAACTAGACGAAGCTCAAATGCCTTAACAGGATCAAGTCTATATACAAGATTGTAGGGATTACGATGTGTAGCTGAATATCTTAGAGTCATCAAAGGGTTAAGAGACTTAATTGCCTCCTGAGACTTCTCTGTTCCATCGACACTTTGTGGCTCATCAATGATAACAATGGGCCTAGTCGCTTGAATGAACTCAATAGGCTGACGACCATTAAGTTTGTCGCTATCTATTCGGATGATGTTTGAATCTTTATTAAAAGAGCCAATATTAATGATCTGAATTTGAAGAGTGTTACTTGTAGCAAACTGGCGAAGGCGATTTGCTTTTTTCCCCTCGTACACAAAATACTCAAAAGCTTTGTTGTTATAAAGAGCCTTGAAGTGTTCAGATGTAATCTCAATGTTCTTTAAAACACCTTCACGAATAGGGACACTTGGGACAACAATAACAAACTTTTGAAATCCATATCGCTGCGACAACTCAAATATAGTTCTAAGGTACACATACGTTTTTCCTGTACCCGTTTCCATTTCAACCGAAAAATGAGGAATTGCCCTTGGTTGGTTTGCAGGAATGTCAAAATGTTCCCATGTTTCAAGATTTACAGAATCAGTTTCAATATCATTGCGAAATTGTATAGTTCGTAAGTTTTCTTTTAGTTTGTCATCGGTAATGTGGATCTTATTCCCAAGTCCAAGTTCCGTTTGTTCATAGCCAGAAAAAAGTCCATCAAGGTCTCCTGTTTTAATAACAGAATACTCATGAGCATTTTGTGGTTGGCCATCAAATAGGTCAACAATTGCAGAGACTGCATCAAGTTGAAACTTTTGATTTGGATCAAATTGTAATTTCATTGTTCTTCCTAAACAGTTTTAAAGCTCGTTATACCTTTAGTCTTAAAAATTTGAACAGCATTAGCTTTAAGTTGGTCGTTATTAGCAAAGCTCTGATCTAAGCAAACAACTCGCTCAGGATTTTGATCAGCAATGTGCTTAATCAAATCATGCGTGATATTATCCTCAAGACAAACAAGAAGTAAGCCATCTGCAATGCTGAATATAGTCTTATTTTCAAATTTTTGAATTTCAACTTTTGTTGAAAGAGGAAAACCACTCTTTAATAAAATTTCATAGAGAATATTTTCGCTTGTTCGACCAGCTTTAACATGGTCAACATACATTTCCAGTTGTTTCTCAAGACCCTCTTTCGAGAGGGCGTTCCGATTCCATACCTCAAAATTAGATTCATCTAATTTGAAATATCTAAATCCCAAGTCCAGTTGCTTGCCGTTACTCAGGTCAAGGGTTTCGGATACTATTTTTTTTGCGCGCTCAATTGTTTTCTCTACACGAGCTTTGGTAATGCTAGTAATTGTTGGGAAATCACGTCTTTCAATTTTTTCTGGAAGTTGAACCAAAATAAATTTTCTATTTCCACCATCACTTACATTCGTCTCTATGACTGCTTGAGCGGTTGTTCCAGAGCCCGCAAAAAAGTCTAACACTATATCATTTCCATCTGAGCTTGTTCCCTGTTGAACGAGTGTCTTTAGTAGACCTACTGGTTTGGGGAAATCAAATATAGCTTCGCCGAAAATCTCACGGACTTCCTGTGTGCCAACTGCCGTATTTGGCACATCTAATAATGTTGAGAACCCAGTAAACTCACTTCTAACTTCTGCCAAGAATTTTTTATGTCTCGGTCTACCTTCAGGAGAAGACGGCCACAAGATTCTTCCCTCAGAAATCTTTTTTGCCATAGTATTTCTATCATAACGCCAGCCTTTTTCAGGGCAACTGTATGTAATTCCGGTTTGTGGATTAAGAAGTTCGTAGTGTAGATTCGGTCTCTGTTCTCTGGTTGCTAAACCCACCATATTGTCACTCATCCAAGCCCCTCGGGGATCATTGTCAGGATTGGAGTATTTATTTTTATCTATACCTTGTCCGTTGAGTTTATGACCGTAAACAACAACATATTCATGATCTGAGGATAGTGATGTTTTATTCCTACTATCAACATTGTGTCGACTTTTCCAAATAAGTGTTCCAATGAAATTTTCTTCTCCAAAAACATCGTCCATGATCTTTCTTAGATTAGAAAATTCAGCATCGTTTATGCTTACAAAAATAACCCCGTCATCTCGTAATAAATTCATTGCTAAGTATAATCTCGGATAAAGCATATTCATCCACTTTGAGTGAAATCTTCCATCCGTTTCTGCATTTGTCCCAAACCGCTTCCCTTCGGAATCAATTTGCCCCGTGTACTCAAGGTAAGTATGTAAGCTTTCTGAATAATTATCAGGATAAATAAAGTCATTTCCCGTATTATAGGGAGGATCGATATAAATCATTTTAATACTATTCAAATAAGACTTTTGAAGAAGTTTAAGCACCTCTAAATTATCCCCTTCAATAATGAGGTTTTCTGATGAATCAAATGAAACACTCTCATTTGGCAATGGGAGCAATGTTCCCTCACTAGATTTCTGAATTGTTTTGAAACATTCAGCCTTGCCGGGCCAATTCATTCCATAACGTTCTTTGCCCGTATCTACCATCTCCCCGAGAGCGAGTTTCAGTTTTTCAAAATCAACTTTTCCGCCCTCAGTGCAAATTTCCGGAAAAAGTCGCAAAAGTTCTTTCTGCTTTTCATCAGCCATATTCATAGAGTTGAGGTTTAGTTTCTCAATTTCTGTTTTCTCTTTCGTCATAATTACCTCAAATAATTTTCCATTTAACTTTAAATAAATTTGTTAGCTCTGTTTGTTGCTGAAGACGCTTTCCAAGCTCATCAATGAGTGCGTCCTTTTGTTCGTTAATTTGCTTAGAAGCTAAATCGTATTGTTTCCAAGCCTCGTCTCGTTTCTTTTCAAGAGATCGTCGTTTTTTCTCTAGTTCTAGCTTTTCAGGAAGATTTGCAGCATTACGAGCTTGCTTTTTTAATGCCTTAATTTCATCGTCGTATTCTTTCAGTTCACTTCTAAAACTTGCTTGCTTGTCATCAGCCCAAAGATCAAGTTTTTCCGATTCCTCATCGTAGTAACTAGCATTTCTAGTAATAGCATCCTTTTTAATTTCACCGATTCGAGTTTGAACTTTCTCTTTGAATGAATCTGGCAGAACTATAGAATCAACACTGATAAACTCAGCAGGCAACGTCATCAACTTAGAAACCATATCAGCGTCTAATTCAATATTCTGCTCGTCCATCACATGAGGAAGAATATAATCTTCCGTTTCGAGAGAACGAATTTGATAATGGTCAACAGTCATGTACCCAGAACAACCAATAAAAGACTCCAGAGCAGTGATCTTACGCCCTGATTTGGTTAGATTAAAAATAATCTCCGCTGGCTTGGTATCTAAGACTTTGCAGGACTCAATAACTTTTTGAGCTAATGGATGCCCCACACGATACAAGTTTGCATCTTCTACATTCTTTCCAGTTCTATAAGGGCCAGAATGAATGTTCTCTTTTGGAAAAGGGTTTTTAATCAGAATAAAGTGATTTTCTTCCCCTTTAAATTCAGCATAGTCATTTAAGAAGTAGCGAGTGAGTTGCCACAACCAAGAGTCTTGGCGGGAGAGAGCTTCCTCTGCTAATTTTTTACCAACCTTTAATTTTTCCTGAACTTCTTCATCAAAATTTTCCAAAAGTTTCTTTTTTGTATCAGTCATCCGACTAGAGATATTATCCTCAAGCTCATTTTGAAGAGTGTTGAACTCAAACTCAATTTGCTCGGGGCTACGACACTTCTGATAAATCTCCGCGATCTTCTTTTCAAAATCCAAACCAGATTCAAGAGTTCCTAAAACTTCATCACTGGCCCCAAACACGCCGTTAAAAAGTTTGAATTTTTCATCGAGTAATTCATAAACCCTTTGGTCTGCGGCGTTGGCTTTATTTAGAAAGTTCACCACAACAACGTCGTGCTTCTGCCCATAACGATGACATCGGCCAATTCGTTGTTCAATTCGCTGTGGATTCCAAGGTAAATCGTAATTAGCGATCAATGAACAAAACTGAAGATTAATACCTTCTGCGGCGGCTTCAGTTGCGATTAAAACAACAGCGTCGTTCTTAAAGTATTCAACCAATGCTGCTCGCATATCTGCTGATGGCGAACCCGTAACTTTATCGGTACCTTGATATTTTTGAAGCCAGCTCTTATAAATCTCTTTAGAACGAGGATCAGAATTTGAACCATTAAAGAGGACTACCTTTCCTTTATATTCTGATTCCTCAAGAATTTTTAAAAGATATTGCTGAGTCCGAGTGGATTCAGTAAAGATTACGGCCTTTTTTAAAGCCCCAAGCTCACTGAGTTTTTCAAAACCTTTTTTGAGAGCCTGTAAAAGAACTTCCCCCTTGGAGTTTTTCTGAATGGATGCGGCTAATTTTCTAAACTCGTCAACAAGTGCTTTTTCATGACGTAACTCCTCTCTCTGCTCATTTGAAAGAGTTGTGACAACTTCTATCTCCTCTTCGTCGTCCCATTCTTCTTCAAGCTCATTAGTAGCTTCGAGGTCTGGAGTGGTTGCCTCAATATCAAGTGGATCGCTCAGTTGTTTTTGAGCATCCTCTAGGTCTTGTAGTCTTTGAGAAAGAGCATCTAGAGTTCCAGCAATTGCAAATGTTGAAGATGCCAAAAGTTTTCGTAAAATAAGAGTCATCAATTTTCGCTGACTCTTTGGAAGGGCAAAAAGCTTTTCTCGTTGAAGGTAATCTGAGACTAAATCGTAAAGTTTTTGCTCACCTTCGCTTGGAAAAAACTCTTGAGTAATTGGAATCCTATTTGTGTATTTGATATACTCTAAGACCTGCCGGCGTAAAGTTCTTTGGCAAACTGTTTTAAGCCTGCTCTTTAATGCTTGGTAATCTTCCGTGTCTTGAGTTCCAACAAACTGTTCTTTAAAACTTTTTACATCTCCAAAAGTATGCTCATCAATAATGCTTACAAGGCCATAAAGCTCTAATAACGAGTTTTGTAACGGTGTTGCCGTTAAAAGAATCTTTGGTGCATCAGCAAGCGCCGCCTTGATAGCATTGCCAACTTTATTTGTAGGCTTGTAAACATTGCGAAGCCTGTGTGCCTCATCAATAATCACCAAATCCCAGTTCATTTGCTTAACGTAAGCATCCTTAGAACGAACAAATTGATATGAACAAATAACAACTGAATCTTTTTGATGAAATGGATTTAAATTTCCAGCCTTAATCTGTTGGTCAAAAGATTTTTTTTCAAGAATCGTTGAAGGGATAAAAAACTTATCTGCTAATTCTTGGCTCCATTGTTTTCTAAGAGTAGCTGGCGCAATAATCAGAAGCTTTCTTTTTCTCTCGGCCCATTTTTGAGATATTAAAATCCCTGCTTCGATTGTTTTTCCAAGCCCAACTTCATCAGCAAGAATCGCCCCTTTAGATAAAGGGGAACGAAATGCAAAAAGAGCCGCATCAATCTGGTGAGGGTTCAAATCAACCGTAGCCTGAACATTTGCAAGAGTTGCTGCGAATTTATCAACAGTATTTGATGGGCTTTGTTTCGTAATCTCGTAGGCAAAGTATTTTGCTTGATGTGGTGTAATTTGCATTTATGAGTCTCCCTTATCTGAAGACTCTACGGCTCCACCATTTTTGATCCACTGATCGACTTCAGTAGCCTTAAACTTCCAAAGACGACCGATACGATTGGCTGGAATCTTTTCTTTTTCCAACCAGCGATAAATAGTTTCCTTTGAAACACCTAAATGTGCGGCTATCTCTTCAACCGAAAGCCATCGTTCTGTTTCGCTCACGAAACACGCTCCTCTTTATCGAAAATGTAAACAATTTCCTGATAAATTAGATCATTTGAAACTATCTTTGACAAGCTAAGACAAGAAAAGACTATTTTAATATGCTTGGTTTTAGAAGGATTTGAGGATTTGATTTTCAGATTTTGCTCTGAAGGCGTAGAGGGAAACGGAGATGATGAATAACGCCATGTTTAAAGGATTCAAAATCACCAATCCAAACTCTGAAACAGCATACCCCGAATACATCGGATGTTTGATGTAGCGATAGATGCCGGATCGAACAAGGCCACGGTTAGCTGGCGAGATACCAATTGAAGTCCCGAGTTCAACTGTAGCAAGAACAACGATTAAAAAACCAACAATGGCCAATAGATCGGAAGCTAAGAATAGCGCCTTTGATGAAACTGTAGAACCGAAATACAAAAGTGGAATTGCTGAAGAGGCATAAGCTAAAATTGTTAAAGTTCTAGGGCCCTTTGATTGAGCAGGCTTCCTTTTGAAAAAGAAATAACCAGCGGCAAAATCCCTCAAGACCAAAAGCAAGAAAAATATGAGTTGGGTTTGTTGCCAGCGATAAAACGCCACAATCCCAAACCCAACCATCATCGCTGATCCGAAATATTTGCCGTTGTCCTTAGTCACATTAAATTCCTGGCTCGCCACGGCTGCGAAGAGATTGGAACTCTGGCTGCTTGATTACTTTAATTAATGCGTCCTCAGCACCAATAGCTTGCAAGTAACGAAGTGCCTGACGAGCAATAGCTTCATTGAGCTGCTCATGGTTCGCAATCTGAGGAAACTCTTCACTTAGTGCTGTATAGGCAAACGGAATAGCCTCACCTGTAGCTGTAACTTCTTTTCTTAGTTCGATTAGCTTAGACATTCTTTGCTCTTCAACTTCTACAGAAAAGAACCCAGTCTCATCTGCATAAGCTCTGATCGTTTGAACAGTAGCGCCGATCGCTAAAACCAACGCTAGTGCCTGTATTGTCTTCTTCATAAAATCCCCCTTATCCTTGCAATAATTTTGTTTCAATTATCTTAGCAACCATCACTGGTTGATCTATAGTTACGAAATGGCTTGCGTCTTCAATTTGATTAAAATCGAATTTCCCTAATTGAGAATCATTTTCTAAAATGCTAACTGGCAATAACTTATCATCTTTACCAGCTATAAAAACTTTTTTACTTCCAATCTGTGCTAACGACGAAAGTATCGTTTCTTTATCAAGAACATCAGAGCGATTATCCTTAAAGTATCTTGCAGACACTTTATCGTATTGAAGAATGTCTTTACCTCTCGGAGTCTTAAAATAAAGCTCTCCATACTCGGAAAGCCATTTTGAAAAAGACGTGTCATCTTGATTTTTAGACCATTCAATTTCAGCCTCAGAAAGTGCAGATGTCTTATTTAGATTGTAATTATCGTTAGCTGCTGACAGTGCTTCTTTGGTAAATGGCGTAGAAATGCAAACAAGACCAGAAACAACTTTGCGAATAAATAATTCCGCAGCTAAAAACCCACCGAAGGAATGACCAAGAGAAAATTTTTCTCCTGATTCATTAAGAACGACACCAGTTAGCGCAGAAACTATTTCCGCAAAAGATTTTTTACCCGTATAAGCAGAACCGTTTGTTCCTTGAATATCAACATACATAAGTTCAAAACTTCGTTTTAATAGATCAAGGTCTCGAAGGGTATTTGAGCTTAAGCCTGGCCCACCTGAGATAATAAAAAGCTTTGGTGCATTCTGTTTTTCTGATGGTACTCTTGTTAATTTAATCATGTGAGTACCTCAAAGCGATTTCTAAAGGCTTGAGCACTTAGCGTATTACTCAATTTAAACTCTTTTATCCAGCGATATAGTGTTGCCTCACTTATACCAAGGCTAACAGCAGCCTTTCTTTTGTTACCATTAAACTCATTCAGAGTTTTGATGACTTCTTCTTTGCGCGCATTCAATTCAACAACTTCTGCTCTGTTGACTGTTACCTCATGAGGTGATCGGCCATACCCTATTGCTTCAGCAACAACAGCTTTATCAATTGACGTTTTTGCCGATAGTACAATAATTCGTTCAATGACATTTCTTAGTTCACGAATATTACCTTGCCACTGATAAGAAAGAAGCTCGGATTCTCCATCAGAAGTTAAATGAAATCTGTCACCATCGCGAGACAGATCATTGATAAATAAATTTGCGTAGAAAATAATATCTTCTGGACGCTCTCTTAATGATGGCAATTTCAATACAAAGGTATTTAATCGCTGTAGGAGATCGAGTCTGAATGTTCCATCTGCAACTTGCTTATTCAAATCCCTGTTCGTTGCGGCGATAAAGCGAACATTTAGCTTTTTGGTTTTATTTGAGCCTAGAGCTTGAACTTCTTTTTCTTGAATAACTCGAAGAAGTTTAGCTTGAACCGAATCAGAACATTCACCAATTTCATCTAAAAAGAATAATCCATTGTGAGCAGTCTCAATAAGACCTGCCTTGTTTGCGACAGCGCCAGTAAAAGCTCCGCGCTCGTGTCCAAATAGAATGCTTTCGGCCATTTCTTTTGGGACACATCCCATGTTTGCAGTAACGGCCTTCATTTTTAAATTGAGAGCTATATGCTGGGCCAAGAACTCTTTACCTGTACCAGTTTCACCCAAAATTAAAATGGGAGCTTCAGAATTGCTTCTGATGATCGTGTCTACTTGTCGCAAAACGTTTTTTACAGCTTCTGATTGAGTTAGGTATTTAATCTGAGCTTGGGCTTTGCTAGCGACCCTTAACTGAGTTGCGCTAGTAAGAGATTTCAAAAGAGCTTGAAAGTATCCATCATCTTTTACAATAAATTGAAAATGCTTCCTTCTTGTAGCTTCAACGATACGTCGAGTGCTGGTATCACCACTTAGAACTATTAGGAATGTTCCAGCGGATTGTTTATTCATAAAATCTAAGAGATGAATGCCGTCATGTTCTTGGCCTTCAAAGTTCAAATCAATAACCGCAGCATCAAAGTCGCTATCTGCAACTAATTTCTTTGCTTTTTCAACACTATTAGCAGTCGTGACTTCAAAACTTGAGCGAAGACTTAAATTCAAAGTTTGCAAAATTTCAGAATCGTCATCGCAAATAAGAATTTTTGGTTTTAAATTCATATAACCCCCAAACGAATCTCAAAGCTTGAGCCACCAAGATCGCTTTTTCTATAAATGAGCTTTCCACCATGGGAACGAACAATATGATTTGTCGATGAAAGACCGAAAGCTTGTCTATTCGCCTTGCCTGATTGACCTCGTCCTTGAAGGTAAACAGGAACCTTCGTTTCATCCATACCCGCACCATCATCACAAACTTTAATGATTGTGTTGTTATCATTTCGTAATACAGAAACTCGAACCCGAGATTTCGCGGCTTCAATACCATTTTCTAAAAGGTTTACTATTGCACGCTTTAAAAGAAGCGGATCATGAGGAACTGTTATATGCTCATCTTGAAAACTTGCTGAAATTGATTTAAAGTTTTCCAAAGTCTGAACCTGTCGAATTCCATCCTTAATACAGTCAACAATGTTTAAATCTCTAAGAGCAATTGGTTCTTGCTCTAAATTCTTCTTTGCAGAAGTAACCTGGCTTAAAATCTGATCTGCTAATCTAGGAATACTATTGGCAGCTTCAGTCTGAGTTTCTAAATCCTGTGTTTCATCATGAGCCAGACTTGCCATTTGCCTCAATGCTGAAACTGGATTGTGAAGATCATGAATAAGTCTTTTGTAGGCATCAGAAGAAAGCTTTTTAGCTTTTGTTTCTGCAAGCTGATCTTTTGCATTATCCAATGCCGTTTTTGTTGAGCGAACCGTATTTCTGATTTCTTCAAGTTCTCGAATTTGAATTGGTTCAGACTCTAAATGACCATCAGTAATCATTCCCTCAATTTCCGCATGAAGTTGATCCATTGGTCGCAAGGCCTTCTTAATTGCTTTTCTCATTTGGCGTGCCGAGAAAAGTGAAATCAGAATACTCGCCACGAAAGCACCTAGAAAAATCCCTAAAGTGCTTTCCATTGATGGTAATAGCGGTGAAATAATGTAAACCTTTGAATCTTCCAGGGATTGACCGGACTTTTTAATATTAGTTGTTGTGACAATTTCGTTATTGCCAAAATCAATATCGAAAAATCGGACAAAGGTTTTTGGTTTGATAAACTTTCGATCTAATTCTTCAAGACTTCGGCTTGAAGCAAACACAGTTTCATCTTGGGTTAATACGACATCTGACTTCGTGGCCTCGGCAATTGATTGCAGAACTCTTAACAGCTCAGGACGATCTGAAGACTCAATCAATGTTGCTAAATATGGCGCCAACGATTCTGCCATTTTCTTGTCGGTATCAAGTCTTGATTCCAGCGAAATACCGGCGAATAAACCAGAAATTAGAACTGCAGCGAGGACAGATATGGCCCAGCGGTAAGGATTAAGTGAAGAATTAACGTGTTTAAACAAGCTCATACTTTTCATTGCTGAACGACCTTGTTGGTTTCGCAATCTGAAGCAAGTGCCACCTTCGAATAATCAATATAAACATCTGATAAAATATTTGGTATAAAATTCTGAACGCATTTAGAAACCCAATAGTTCGCCCTTGGATGAAACAGATTAACCGTTACAGCAGACTCTTCAATAAGTCTTAAAGCTTCCTTGTAATAGGTCTCTCTCTGCTTTCTGTCTTGTGTGGCTCGTGATGTTTTCAACAAAAGATCAATCTTTGAGTTTTTAAGACCGCTGAAGTTATCTGGATTATCAGATTCAAAATTCTTCAATAAAAAATCAGCATCTGGGTAGTCCATATTCATTGCCACAAGAAAAGCTTGGTGCAATTTTTTGCTATATCCCTCCATGAGCTGATCCCAAGGTATAAGATTAACTTCAACTTTCCAGCCTTTTGATGTCATGGCTTTTTCGATCATCTCCTTCATTTCTTGTCCGCGAGCAAGCTCACGAGGAATTGCAATGGTGATCTTTTCTTTTGGAGGACGAATATCGCTTACTTTCAGTTCCACTTTAACTTGTGAACCAGTAAGACCATTCGGGACATAGCCATTGGCCTTAATAGAATCGGGATAGAATGTTTTGCGAAATTCATCAACAGGTATGCTGACTTTGAATAGTTGTCTTATTTTAAGTTTATTAAATGGTGCTTTGTGTGTGTTAAGGCCGATAATCCATGTCGAAGCTACTGGACTAGAAATTTTTTTGCCAAGACTAAAAATAGAATCACTTTCTGTTAGTGGCCAATTAGCCAGATCATGAATTTTGCCAGTACGGGCAAGCTTTAGTGCCTCATCCTCTGTAGTTTCTTTTAGAATCATACGAGATATTTTAGGCATACCAGAGTGGTATTTTTCAAATGCCACAAGGTTGATTTCTTTCTTCTTAGAATCGAGACTTGTAAAGCGGAATGCTCCAGAGCCAATTGGTGAACTGAAAAAGTTAGGATCGGAAACTTTATTCTTTGGTAGAACTTTGGCCGTAGCTCCTGCAAGCACAGATAGAAACGGAGGGAACGGAAAATTTAACTCAATGACCAGAGTACTATCGTTTACCGAGCGAATTTCTTTAATCGAATCGTAAAACTTACGAACCGTACTTTCTGACGACAATGCCCTTTTTAGTGAAAACTCTGCATCAGCAGCCGTGACGGGATCGCCATTGTGAAAATAGATATTCTTTTTAAGTTTAAAAGTAAGTGTCTTTCCATCCTTACTGGTTGACCACGACTCGGCCAATGCTCCCTCAATTTTAAGTGATGGTGAAAATTTCAATAGTCCATCATAAATCAAATTACCTACAGCCAGTGAAGCTGTATCGTTCATTTTAATAGGATCAAGTGAAAGTGGTAGCGAATAGATGGCCTTAACGTAAGCAGGACTAGGACTTTGAGCATAAGAAGGAGATTGGATTATAAATCCAATGGCAATAACTAAGAATAGAAGTCGTCCCCCTGAAAACATTTATACCCCTTATTGGCAATTCAAGTTCTGTCCTCCTAATTGCGAGTGTTGTGCCAAAACAACAGGGCTTATTTATGCCAGAGCTGATTAAATGACAAGCATAGCAATATGCTTAATTTTTTCGATGGGTTATTTGTTTTTATCTGAATTACAAAGCTGAAGATCGTGAAAGTATTACATAGGTGCCGTGGTCACATTGGCTCCACATCCGTGAGAGAGTCTCTCAAAAATGAGAGACTCCGATTTCAGTCCCAACTTCTTTTTGGTTCAAGATAATCCTGAGGTAAGGCTGTTCCGGCCCGCAATCTTGCTTCACGCTCATCTGTGAACCGAAGGCCATCATCAATAACAAAGAGAAGATCAAGAGCGCCATTTATAGATGGTGCATCGGATGTAATTTCTGAATCAAAAAACTGCTTCTCAATAAGATTTAGAATATCATGAAGACTTTTAATACACTTAGATACCTTGGCACGAGTTGCTCGTGCCAATTTCTCTTTATCATTGGTTCTATAATCGTAATCAATGTGGGCAATCCTCCTATTTCTCCAGTCTCGGCAAAACTTTGCATCTTTAACAACATTTTCTACGGACTTTTTTAAACGACTATCGAACTTTTTATTCACACTTATGCCAAGCAATCCCTGAATCGATAGATTCTTTTTTTTGAAGGTTAGTTCTTTATCAGTAAGGCGTGCAATATGTAGAAGTATGTCATCGAAAAGAACATTGTGAATGTTGGCCCAGAACTGATTCGCGGACTTATTTAAAACATCAATTCTTTCTTGGTTTGTTCCAAATAAAACGACAAACTCGTTCCACTTATAGTTAAGATCGAGAACTTCGGCGGTAAGATGAGCGTGCAAAGTGCCCATCTCTTTTCCAAGACCTTTTTGGTACTTCTTAATCACTTTCTTCCAGCCAATTACTTCCATAAATATCCTAATCAAAAATTTAACCTATAATACTAAGATCATCAGCTTCGGGCAATTCGTTATGCCTCTCACAAGAGTCTCTCATTTCTCATAGTACTCTCTCGCGAATGAGAGAAGCTTCACTCTGCGGCATGAATCGACCCAAATCAGTAAATCCTAAATCATTTTAAAACCTTACTCCATTTTTCATATTCAAACAGTATCGTCCAAAAATATTGGCACGCAATTGCTTTTAAGTCCTCTCGTGAAACAAAAAACGAAAGGAGGATTTATGGACGGCTACTTCAGGCCTAACTTCAAAAATGAAAAACGGGAACTTCATGTTCTCAGCTTAGATGATTGTGATTTTGTTCCTGACGATGAACCGAGAACTCAGTTCATATTTGGGCGCAAACACGTTTGCCCTCGATGTGGGTCTGCTACTCACATCACAGGCGATGCCCCTTATTGCACGGACTGTAATTGGGATTCACTGACTGATCCCTTTTACGAGAAACAAAAATGCGCGGCATAGTAGCGACCAAAGCTTTTATCAAAAAGCTTGTGGCAAAAATTAACGATCAAAAGATTTATCAAGTGAACAGCGGCAATCAAACAGCGTGGATCACACTCGATGAGTTGACGAAAAGAAACAAAGAACATCACTTTTACTTAAATTTATTAGGAGCACAAAAACATGAAAGCATTGAAAGACATTTTAGACACTCACATAGACAAATTGAAAACAACGAAATTCTATCGGTTTCAACTATTCGTGCAAGGAGCGGAGAAAAAGAATACCGTAGGCATGGCCTATCTTAAAGAAGGTCAAAGCATTTATACACTTCGCCTTTGGACGCTTCTCGATGACAAATACTTCCTTCTTCCAAGTAAGGAGGATGCAACTAAGTATTTACTCATGACGAGAGAACCGAACAAGTCCAACACTTCAAAAAATAAATATTTCTGGAATATCGTTGGAAATGCCAAAGCCGATTCGGCTAAAGGTGTGATCGAAATGAATTTCGATTTACTGGATAAGAAGATTTACATGAGCATTTACCCTGAAGAGTCAGCTACTCCCTACGGACAACCAGTTCCTGAAGGAGCTTTGGAAGCTGCTTAACAACTAATGATTTGCAAGGCTTTTTGATTTTTCAAAACAAAAAATTTTATAAGGAAAAAATAATGAACAAGAAACAAATGGTTTTTTTAGTGGCCATAGTGGCTGCTGCGGGTCTCTTCATGCCTGATCTTGCCCATGCAGGTCTTGAATCAAGCTTGATGGGAATTAAGTCAAAGCTTACGGGAGTCATTCTCCCCCTGCTTTCGGTGATCGGGATTGCGCTTGCAGGGACTTCTTTCTTCACTGGAAATCCAAATGCAAAACAACACATCGCTTACGCGATCATCGGTTGCATTATCGGCTTTGGAGCACAAGGGATTGTGGATTTTATCGCTCAAACAGTTCGTTAGAGGTGAAAGATGGAAGAAGAAGGACTTATCACAACCAGAGTGCCACGCGCACTAGAGATGAAAAGCAAGCTCTTTGGGTATGAACTCCCTGATCTGCTTCTCATTTTCTTCAATCTTGCGATCACTAACTTGGTGTTTGGTGGGACTTCCTTTCGCTATCCGCTTGTGTGGGGAACAACGCTTGCTTTGGCGTTGTTCCTCCATTTTGCGAAGAAAGGTCGCCCAGACAATTACATTCAGCATTTAGGCGAATTTCTCATCCGTCCAGCTTACTACGCAGCAGGTGGAGTTGATCGTCTTTATCGCAAATTTAAAGGACAGGTGAAAAATGTTTCAAAAGAAAAACACTGAGGCATCACTTTCTGAAGAGCTGCCATATTGGGAGTTTTCAGATGCGCCAAGACCGCATTTGATTTTAAATGACGGTTCTTTGGTGAGTGGGATCAAACTCTCACTTCTCGATATTGAGTGCTTCGATGACAACGAAGTCAATCAGCTTATAACAAGACTGCGCGGAGTCCTTAACTCCATTTCAGAAAATACTTCTGTGCAATTCTGTCTTTCAGTGGGGTCTGACTTTTCGGAGGTCATTAAAAAGCATTCGGAAAGAAAAACGAAATCAATTCATCCATTGGTGGCAAGTATCGCAGACTATCGAGAAAAGAAACTTCAGATGGCCTTAGAGGCTTCAGAACTCTATCGTCCTGAGCTTTCTATTTATCTACGCACACAAATGATCGGATGGAAAAAACTTAGTTTCATAAAGAAGCAAGAAGATTTCTCAGACAATGCGGCGAAGACTTACGAAGAGACTTTGGAAATTCTTTTCCAAAACGTCGATACATTGATTTCGTCTTTTGCGTCTATTGGCCTCTACGGAAGACTTTTAGAGGTTCAAGAGATGCAGAAGCATATCTATGGCTTCCTCAATCCGAAACGCTCTAAAGCGGAGCCTACGCCCAAGATAGTCACACCCAAAGAAGACAATCTTGAACGTGAAACCCTAGAGGCTATGGAATGGCTTGCAGAACAATCACCACGCGAACAACTTGTATTTGGCGATCTTATCTTGGGGTTTGAGCAATTCACATTAGATTCTCACCATCACAGAGTTGTAACTCTTAAAACTCTTCCTGAAGTGACCTTTGCAGGACAGCTCTCTACATTTCTGCGTATGCCATTTCATTATGATTTGATGTTGTCTTTCGAGGTTCCAAGTCAAGCCGATGAAATGGCGAAGCTTCAACAAAAAAGAAAAATGGCCCATTCTCTTGCTGCGACTTCGGGAAACAAAGCCAGCGATATTGAAAGTGAAACAAAACTTTCATCGACAGAAGAGCTTATTCGTGAACTCTTAAACACGGGACAAAGAATCTATGCAGTCCAAATGAGTCTAGTCCTTCGCGCCCCTGCGAATGATGAAGGTGTAAAAAAGCTTAACCGCGAAGTTCGAGAAGTCCTTTCTCGTTTTCGTTCTCTTCAGGGTTCCGAAGGACTTGAAGAATCTGTAGGCTCTTGGAAGATTTTTAAAGGCAATCTTCCAGGTGCGCCCGTAAAGCTTGAACGAGCAAAAAAGTTTAAGACGAACAACTTGGTCGATTTCATTCCGATCTATGGGCCACGCGAAGGAGACGATGATCCTGCGGTGATCTTTAGAAACAGGCTTAATGGTCTTGTGAGCTTTAATCCATTTGATTCAAGCCTTACAAACTACAATGCGCTGGTCACGGGTTCGTCGGGAGCTGGAAAAAGTTTTTTAAATAACTGCATTCTTGCTCAAGAGCTTGCTCGCGGTCTTCGTGTGTTTATCATCGACATTGGAGGTTCTTACAAAAAGCTAACCGAAGCATTGGGAGGTCAATATCTTGAAATGGATTTATCTGATCAATACAGACTTAACCCATTCGATATTCCAGACCCATCTCAAGAGCCTAGCAACCAAAAGATCAAATCTTTATTAGCAGTCATCGAAAGCATGATCGCTGAAGATGAAAGGTCTAAACTTTCAAAACTTGATCGAGTGCTTTTAGAAAAAACTGTCATCGAGCTTTATGAGGAAAAAAGAAGACTGAATAAAGTACCTGTTCTTTCTGAACTCTCAGATCGACTTGCTAAGAGTAAAGAATCGTCGATGGTTGATATTTCCAAAATTCTCTATATGTGGACTGGAAATAGACCTTACGGAAAGCTGCTTGATGGCCTTGGTTCACTTAGAACAGATGCCCCGATCTGTACTTTTGATTTAAAGGGTCTTGGAAATTACCCTGATCTTCAAAGCGTAATGATCCTGATTCTCACGGACTTCATCTTGACTCAAGTCGAACAAGATAAAGTAAACAAGAAGCGAATAATCTTAGATGAGGCTTGGCAACTTTTGAAATCAAATGCCGCTGCTGGCTTCATGGAATACTGTGCGAGAACACTTAGAAAAACAGGCTCAGGAATTACATTCATCACTCAAGGAGTTGAAGAGATCGTCACCAGTCCGATTGGCCCTGCGATTATGAATAACACCGCGACGAAGTTTATCCTACTTCAGCGCGGTGATTCTGAAATTTTGAAAAATGCTCTCAAACTTAATTCACAAGAGTTGAATCTGGTTTATTCACTTGAGCAGCGTAAAGGTGAATTTTCAGAAGGCTTTATGATTGAAGGCGATCATCGTCAAGTAATCCGCATCTATCCGAGTCCTTTTGAATATTGGCTTTCAACTTCAGATGCAAATGACAATCGTCATATTCAGGAACTGAGAGAATCAGGTCTATCACTTGTTGATGCTATTGAAGCCGCTGCTCGCACATATCCAAATGGTATTGCTCAAGGAAAAGTTGAAACGGAGGTCGCATGAGTATGAAGAAAAGGATTCTTACGATTCTTCTTTGCTTCACTTTGATTACCCCGAGGCCAGCAAAAGCTGACTTATTTGGCGGAGACGTTGCAGTTCTTGTTCAGATTCTAGCTCAGGCAATCAAACAGCTCTATGAGCTTCAACGAATTGTCAGCACTGGACAAGATTCTCTAAGCCTAATGAGAGACATTAATAGAGGAATTCGTGACGGGCTTGCAGTCATCAGGATCATCAACCCGAAATTCAATCCTGGGCTTTACGGAGGACTTGAAACAACAGATCAGGTTCAGCGAGCAATTGAAGACCTTTATGGAGCGATCCCTCAGACTAGCGAGTATCGTTTGCAAGAAGCACAAGACCGATCCGTGTCTGAAAGCATTGCCATGAACGGCACTCTTTTTCAGTACGCAGACAGTGTGGACGAAGAAACGAAAAGGATCATTGCCCACTCTCAATCAACGAACCCGCAAGGTTCGGCAAAGCTCACGAATCAGTCTCTTGCTGTTTTGATCGGAGTCACAACTCAAGTGCTTCGTACTAATTCGATGATGTTGAAGATGATGGGTCAAAACATGGCCCTCTCAAACAGGAAAGAAAAACTCCAAGCGACTCAGTTTAAGTCTCAATACGAAGGCATCTCCAATGCTTTGGGTGCGCTTCCAAAGGAAACGAACTTGAGTCCACTTGGCTCAGGAGCTGGGAGGTAGTTCATGCCACAGTTTGAACTTTTAGGATCGCTTGCGCGTGACCTCCATCAAGAGTTTGTGAATATGTACTATCTTCTACTACCAGTGTTCTTTTCTCTGGCAGTCGTTGTGGCATGGTTTCGCAATCCCACTGGAAGTCCTGAGTTCTTGGACATTGTTAAAAGAGCAATCATTGCGACGATTTTACTGGTGGCGTTTCCTGATATTAGCAAAGCGATTCTTTATGTGGCTGATGGGATCACAGAGAAGATCGACAAACTTAATAGTCTTGATACGTTGATCCGAATGGCACAGGAGAAATCCGACAGCTATTCGATGTCAGCAACAAGTATGCTCTTGCAGTTTAATGATCTGATAATCGCAACATTGTCATTCTTGAGTTATCTCGTTCTTTATATTGCTCGGTATCTCACAATAGCGATGTATCACTTCTTTTGGATCTTCTTTATGATCTCAGCTCCGTTGCTCCTGCTATTCAATCTTTTTGAAGGAACACAGCAAATCACAAAGAACCTCTTTAAGGGAATGATCGAGGTTGCTTGTTGGAAAATTGTCTGGGCCATTTTGGGTGCGATGCTCGCAGCACTTTCTTTTGGGGATATGTATCGAACAGAAGGAAGTTATCTCGTCATCATCGTTATGAACTTCGTGATCGCCGTTGCCATGTTAATGACTCCAATGATGGTGAAGTCTCTTGTTGGTGGAGGACTTCAATCCATGTCTTCTAGTATTGGCGCGGCTACTGTTGCTGCGATGGCTGCGGCTCCAGCAAAAGCTGTGGCTGCTGTTAATACTTCGAGAGGTGCTATTAACGGAGCTGGTAACTATGTCCAAGGACATCTCAATGCTCGACGTGAACGACAAGCTGAAGAACGCAAAAGGTATATGTATTAAGAAAAGGAAAATAAACTATGCAAGAATCAAAAACAATCGGACTTAAAAATTCCCAGCTCCCTAAGATGGTCGGAGAACTACTGCACTCGAACCAATTTCTGAAAGTCTTTGCACTTTCAGCTCTAGCTCTTGTCTTTATGGGGCTTGGAGTGAGTTTGGTTATGGCAATGAAAGAGCCTATGGTTATCACTCTTGGCCCTGATGGAAAATCTCTTGAAAGAACTAATCAGCCGAAGGCAGAAGATCAAGTCCGCGAAGGCATCAAAGGCTATCTTGAAAAACGCTACCAGTGGGAGCCTGAAAATGTGACTAAGAAACTCAAAGAGTCTGAACAATTCATCACTCCACAGGCTCTCAAGGCCTTTCAAGTGGCCGTCGCCAATGTCGCAAAATTTTCTACGGAAAAACTTGTTTCTCAAAAGGTCTATCCAGAGAAAATTGAAATTGATCTGAAAAAACAAACGGCACTCATTACTGGCGACCGTGTAACTTCGATTCAAGGTTTGAAGGCCGCTGGAAACCTAAAACTTGAACTTACTTTTGAAAGTGGCCCTCGCACACAAGAAAATCCTTGGGGGCTCTACATCTCGAAAGAACGTGAAGAATAACGACTCATACTATTTGCGACACCATTTGATTCTCCCAAACGAACACAAGGAGAATTATGAAAATAAAACTTATCACGCTGTTGGCGTTTTCTCTTGCTGCAATGACCTCGGAAGCGAATCAAAGAGTCCGTCGAGTATCTGTGCAGGGGGATCAAATCGTCACAGTAAAAACAAGTCTTGGTATTGCCACGATCATTCAAGTTCCAGATCGCCCTAACAGCGTTGTTGTTGGAGATCAGGATTCTTTTAAGGTGGAATATCTCGACCAAGCAATCACGATCAAACCGCTTTCTGGTGGGGCCAAGAGTAATCTGTATATTTATACCGATTGGAGGCGGTTCAATGTTGCCCTTATCTCAGGAAGTGAGGCCATTGCTGATTATGTAGTTTATCTCGATATACCAAAAGAGAAACCACAAACCATATCGAAGAAAGAATCTGGCATCAAGTGGACTGATTTTAAAAACTCACTCAAGAGCGACACCATTTTTTTGAATGTAAAACGTGGTGGACGAACTAAGGAAGGAATCTTGCTTGTGGAGTTTTTAGTTTCATCCACAACGAAGGAGGCATTTAAACCTGAATGGCTATGGATTACCCAATCTGGTGAGATGCGACCAATTCACAATCTTTTTATGTCGGCACTTGAAGTGGCTCCTCAAAGACCCATTTCAGGAGTTCTTCAGATGAGAGAAATTGATCTTGATGCAAATGAACCAATACGCATCGAACTGAGAAGAAAAAGAACTTCATATCTCACAATCCAGAAGGTCACTTCATGGAAGCGATAGCAAAGGAGGTACATTTGGAAGGCTTTAAAAATTATTTTTTGAAACAACCTAAGCCTTTCACTTCTAAACGCGAAGTAAATTGGTCAAAGGTACAAACTTGGGCGATTTCATTTGTGTGTGCTTTGATTATAGGAATTATGGTCATCCCTAGTTCGGAACCAGATCAAGAAACTTTCCACGAGAAAGCTGAACGTGGAAGCCTTGCCAAAGCTTTACCGGCTGAAAACGATCCGACACAGGAGACGATCAGACAACTTCAAGAGTCTCAAGTGAATGTCAGACAGGTTCCTGGCTCTCTTGATTACCTCTATCGACCAAGCAGCCCTACGGGTTCAGGTGGTGGCGGTAAAAGCGATCAAGATAGAAGTGCCTCGATGATCTTAAGTCGAAGTGGAACTGATGCAAGGACTCAGCTCTCTGCTGGAACAAGAGTGTCTATTCGCTTAAGTGGCAAGGTAACAATCGCAAATCAAGGTATGCCTGTTGTTGGAATTGTCACAAGTGATGTTTCTGCGGATAGCGGAATTGCCATCCCAAGCGGCTCGAAGGTTCTGGGAGACGCTTCTTTTGATGAAGAATCCGAACGTGCTTCGATCTCTTGGCGTTCGATCATTCTTCCAGATGGCAGAGAAAGACCTTTCTCTGCCATTGGAGTTGGTCGTGATGGACAGGTCGGCGTAAACGGCAATGTTCACTCTAATGGTGTGAAAAATGTCGTTGGACAAACTCTTACTCGGTTCGTGGGAGCTTATGCTGCTGGCTCGATGAATACAGGAGCCTTCGGCGCAAATCAAGGAGGTCACGAAAATGGTCTTCGCAATGCTGTTGCTCAGACCGCTACTGATCGAGCAAACGCAATGGGCGAAGAACTCCAAAAAGAACGCAAATGGATTGAGCTACAAAGTGGCGCTGAAACTTTCGCTGTTTTGAATCAGCCATTCACGTTCAGGGATGCCGGAGCTACCTATGGAAGATAAAAACGGTTCGCTTTCACATGGAGAGCGAGTTCTCTTTGCCGTGATCGGCGTACTTCTTCTTGTAAAAGGACTTGATCTTGCTTGGGACTGGATGAATCAATCGCTTCGACACTTTGTTTTAGTATTGGGGCCTCTGATTCTTCTTTTGATTCTAATTGGTCGAATCCTTTGGAGAAAGGTTCAAAAGAATCGAGAGAAAAATCTGTTTGAGAAAACGATCACAGGACAAGTGGAAGATTCAGTTTTTTGTGGAACTACTGACAAAGGCGAAGATATTTGGATCAAGCCTCGTCAAAGAGCGATGCACACCCAAGTGATCGGCACAACGAATGCTGGTAAAACTGAAAGTGTGATTCTACCTTGGGCGATTCAGGACATTCACTCAGGAAAAGGTTTGTTGCTTATAGATGGAAAGGCCGACAATTCACTGATTGATAAACTCTGGGCCTATACAAAACTCGCAGGACGCGAAAAAGACTTCAGGCTTTTTAGTTTGAGTCGCAGAGAACAGTCTTTTCAGTTCAATCCTTTGATCGGTGGAACTGCGGAAGAAATTACGGAACGAGTCTTTAACGCTTTTGAATTCGAGAATCCTTATTATCGTTCACTTCAATATGAAGTGATGAATCAGGTCATGCGGATTTTTGAAGCGTCTAATACGGTTCCAACATTTCAAAGACTTCATCAGGCGATTTCTCGCCCGAAAGCCATGGAAGAAATGTCAAAGGCCGTTCAAGACCCAGAGGTTCGCCGTTGGTATGTGACTTATTGTGGAATGCCACCCAAAGACCGTGAAGAAAGAACCAGTGGTCTGCTTTCAGCGATTGGGCATTTTGCTTTTGGAGAAAACGCAAGACTCTTTAACCCTGAAAAAGGAGCGATCACGATTGACGAGGCACTAAGAGAAAACCAGATCGTTTATTTTCAGTTGCCAGTGTTGTTATCACCTTTTTTGGGAATGGCCACGGGTAAACTCGTTCTTCAATCTTTGCAAGCGGCAGTTGCAAACCGCCACAGACTTGCACGAAGTGCAGAGAAAAAGTTTTTCAGCGTCTTCTTGGATGACTTCTCGGAATATCTCTATGAGGGCTTTGTTTCGATCTTAAATAAATCAAGATCGGCAAATGTTGGAATTGTTTTCGCCCACCAAGCTTTAGGAGACATTACTGTTCTTGGTGAACCAGTGGCGAACTCGATTCTGACAAATGCAAACGTCAAAGTTTTCATGCGCGGAAACGACCCTGACTCGGCTGAATACTTCTCAAAGGTCATTGGGACATTGACTGCAACCAAGTCCACAGAACGCCAATCGAAGACTTTATTTGGCGTGAACAAGAGTGGCGAAATGTCTGTTCGTGACGTTGAAGAGTTCACGATTCACCCCAACGTCTTTAAGAAAGACCTAGGCGTTGGCGAAGCCATTATGATTGTGCCACATGACCGAGGGGCTAAAACCGTGCGGATCAAGTTCAGCAAAACGGATGATCTTGAAGCACAGCCGATCCCTGAGATCGGAAAAACTTTGATGCCACTACTTTTAGAAAAAGATGATGAACACAAAAAAGAACCATTGAGACAAGCAAACACTGCTCTTGATAACGCTGCTTAAAAAGTCAGGAGAAAAATATGGGAAAATTAAAAAACAAATTCATTTTGATCTTGGGGATTTCAGTCCTGTTGCTGCAAACAGGATGCTCTACGATGGGAAAGTCAGTCGGTCTTGGTACTGCGATTGGCGCAGGGACTGGTGCTGCCTTAGGTGGGATCATTGATCCTGGCAAAAATGGCCAATACCGAACTCGCAACGTGATTATCGGTGCTGGAGTTGGTGCAATCGCCGGAGGCCTTACCGCTTCAGCTATCCATGAGAACAACGAACGAGATAAAGAGCTTTCTTATCTAAAAGGAAAAGAAGCCGAAAGAAAATCATCCAAAGGACAATCAGTTCCAGCATTACAACAGCCGAAGGTGGAAGCTGTTTGGGTTGAAAGTAAGGTTGTTGGCAATCGCTACATCGAGGGTCACTTTGAATACATCATTACGGAGCCAACACGATGGGAGGCTCCTTAATGAAGTATGCCCATGGTCGCAGGCTTTCTAAGAATGCCGTTGAGGCCGTGAGGTTCGTTGCTAAGGTTGGGGCCATGAGCCGAGAAACTTGGTACGAGCTTTTTAGTCACGGAACTCTCCGGTGGCGACAGATGCAACTACAACACTTGATTAATCGAAAGATTTTTAAACATCACACCAGCAAACATGGACATGATGCTGTCGTGATCGACACTTTTGGAATTGAACTTATCAAAGGCATGAAGTGGCAACACGTTCATTCGATCTATCCACATTTTATTGAACATGATGAAACCGTTGGAGCTGGGCTTTGGAAATTAGAGAAAGCTGGCCTTTGCCAAAAGTGGATGACCGAAAGTGAAATGAAATCTCAAAAATCGGATAGCTTTAGACTCGATGTCCAGGAAGGTGGCTTCAAATATCCAGATGCGGTTTTCAAGTTCCAAGGAAATCTGACTGCTCCGATTGTGGCAGTTGAATATGAAAGAACAGCAAAAACAAACTGGCGATACAACAAAGCTATTCGTGCATACAGTGAAGCTTACGACTTTGGTTTCATCTTCTTTGTTGTAGAAAACGATGCCATCGAAAAGACCATTCAACGAGCGATGAAATACATCGGAGACGGACGACTAAACTCACGAATTGGCTTTGTCGGTGCTGAAGATTGGAAAATGAATCCGACAAGCGCGAAACTCCGAGGACTCAAATTAGGTCAAAACCTAAAAGAACTTGCCTCGAAAATTTGAAATGAGAAGCCTTCGTCAAAGACTCCACATGGCGAAGGCTTCTCTGATTAACTGATGAGAGAATATCTATCAAAAAGATAAAGAATAACAGGAGTTTCCCCACCGCCACCTCGCTCTTAACGTCCCTTGGCCGCTGTTGACCCCTCCCCCCCAACGAGTTGAGAGGAAGGGGTCAACAGCTAGGTACTAAACAGAGGTGGCGGTGGGGAAATAAAAAATAAAGGTAAGAGATATGGATAATAATATTAATAATAATAATATAAATATAAATACAAATACGGGGACAGAGAGAGAAGAAGATCGTACTAATCAAACAGTCAGTGCCAAGTTACAAAGGATTGTGGTTTCTAATGAGTCATTGGTCGCATTGAAGGCCATCATTGATAAAGTGAATGATGGCTTCAATGGCGGCAAGGTCAACCAGACTGAAATCGCAAACTGGATAATCTTGCGTTTTCGGTCTGAGCTAGATGAATCTCAAATCAAAGACATTCGAGCTGAACACTTCGACGAAGTGGCCATGCTCGAAAACATTTTAAAACAGGCAAAAGAGTCTGGAAAAGTCCCTACGGATTTCAAGAGCTTGCTTCAAAAACAATTTGGTCTGGACGAACCGACCAAGCGCAAGGCCAAATCGGCCTTGACTTAATAATAAAACTATTTCATCATTGATGAAATAACATTTTTGACCGATGAGTGTATATGCAAGGCAAAGAAGTACGATTGATTCGAGAGAAATTAGGTCTGAGCGTGGAAGAGTTTGCAGACCTTCTTTGCCTTGCTGGTTATCAAAGTGTGATGAACATTGAGTCGGATTTTCGCAAACCAAGTAAACTCGCAATACGCCTTCTCCGCTACCTTGATGACCAGCAGAAAAAAAAGGCATTGGAATTTATTGAGGAGTTTAAAGACTATGAGTCTAAATAACTTTATCCAAATATGGAGTGTAACAATGGCAAAAGTTAAAAACGCCGTTGAACACTTGAGAAATAAAAAAGAGATCGAAGTAGAACTAATCCCTGCCTATATGCCAGATGCAGACTTCCAAGACAAAAAAGAGGAAGTACAAAATTTGATTTCAAGAGTACTACTTTCCACACACAAGCGTGGAAGACCCTCTAACAGCAAAGAGGAGATAGAAGAATATGCAGCATAAAATTGGAATTTATGTTCGTGTCAGTACAGAGGAGCAGGCGCAGGTTGCTGATGGCTCAATCGAAAGCCAGCAACACCGAATCAACGGCTTTATTGACATCAAAAAACACCAAGAAAAAGGATGGGGAAAGGTCGTTGAAACCTATATTGACGATGGCTATTCCGCAGGAAGCACCAACCGCCCTGCTTATCAGCGAATGATTCGTGATCTTAAAACTGGTAAAATCAATTTAATCTTAGTGACAGATTTATCACGTTTATCGCGTAACATATCTGACTTTTGCGACCTCTATAAAGACCTTGGAAAGTACAAAGCAAATTTTCTTTCAATCAAAGAGCAATTCGATACAAGTACACCTATTGGCGAAATGATGGTTTTCAATATGGTGAATCTTGCTCAGTTTGAAAGAAAACAAACATCCGAAAGAATCTCAATGAACTTCCATTCACGGGCTATGCGTGGTCTTGTGAATGGTGGAAGTCCTTTGCTAGGCTATGATCGTGATCCATCAAATCCTGGAAAAAGAATTGTAAATGAAGATGAAGCTGAACTGGTTAAAAAGATTTTCCGTATGTACGATGAAGGTCAAAGCCAGAATGCTGTTGCAGATCAACTCACGAAAGATTGTGAGAAAAGAAAAGATTTGGGGAGTAAAAAGTATCGCCACATCAAAGATGGTCGATGGACATTAAATGCTATTCAAAATATCCTAAAGAATTATGCCTACATTGGAAAACGTGAAGTAAATGTTGGCAATAAAAATGAAAAGCAAGAGTATCTCAAGGCTTGGCAACAATACCAAATTGTTCCTGCTGCATGGGATGCGATTATTGACGAGAAACTTTTTGCCCGTGTTCAGAAAAGAATGACAGAAGCTCATCATAAGGAAAGAAAGCGTTTTGATGATGGCGAAAGACGCGCCTTTCTTGTCTCTGGGAGCATTAGGTGTGGCCATTGCGGAATGGCCTTAATTGGTCAATCTGCTCACGGCAAAACACAAGTTCACCGCTACTATGGTCACAGACAAGTTGTTGGAGAAAAAATTGCTTGTCCAATTAAGCGTTTTCCGGCTGTTGAAATTGAGACCGCAATTCTTCGACACTTGGATACAATTTTGAGTGAGCCTGGCTATCTTGATCAAATTGAACGCAATATTGAAAAAAGTGTTGGCGTAGATAAGAAAGCGACGAAACACAAATTCGATTCACTCCAAAAGTCGATTGAAAAAACGGAACGAGAAATTGAATCTATCTTTAAGCTCGTTACAAATATGGGTTCTGGCACGGCAGGTGCTGATCTTATCCAAGACAAACTACAAACGCTGGCAGAAAAAAAGAAGACATTGGAACAAGAGCTTAATCTTGTGATCCAAGCAGAGGAAAGTGCTGGCCAAGTTGAAACAGCAAAAAGACATATTGAGGCAAATGCTAAGGCCGTTAAGCTATCGCTTAAAAAGGCAAAGCCCCACTTACAGAAAAAACTTTTGGGTGCGCTTTTTCAGCAATTAGTTGCGACCGACACTGGCATTAAAGTCTTTTACCATTTGGCAGAATCTAAAAATTTAATTGGGAATTTAGTAAAAACAAAAAAGCCATCGGAGAAAAACTCCGATGGCGATTCTATTTCATCGAGCTGGAGAACAAGCCAAACCCTTGGATTTTTTTCGTCCAAGAGTTCGCCTATCCATTGTGTTGGTGGAGGTGGTGGGAATCGAACCCACGTCCAAAGAACCATCTATAATGCGGACTACGTGTGTAGCTTTGAATTTTCGTCTCAAAGCGAAGACTATTTGATTACATCAACCAACAAGCCCGGTGATTATTAAGCGTCACTCCCGGCTACTCGCTTGCCTCATTTAAGTCGAGACAGACTTGTTGCCGCGCTTGTTTTTATTGGAGGTGGCCTCCGCAATGTCTTGGCTTAAATTAATTAAGCAGCAAGAGCATAGCCGTAATCGTTAGATTCAGCATTTAAATTTTGATCGACTTTTTACCAGGACCGTGCCGATCAACCTGGACACGCCCACAAAATTTCAGTGTTCCCTGTCGAAACCGGGGCACCCCCATTTTGGTGATAAATCAGTATAGCAGAACTTGAAGTGTCCCGCCATTATTCTTTTAGGTTGCTCTCTCTCCACTCTAATAAATTCAATATTTAATTTTTCATCGCCTATTTTCCTGTTGCATTAAGAAGGTACCTTGACAACAAGGTCTTATATATGAGACATGACTAATGGAACGTGAAATCATTTTTTTAAAACAAGTAAAAAAAGAAATTGAAGAATTTCCGTTCAATATTCGTAAGGAAATTTTAGATACTTTGATGCTTTTAAAGCTTGGCCATAGGCTTTCAATGCCATTAGACCGAAACCTGAGTTCCATCCTTCCTTCGCTGCACGAATTGAGGTTCAAAGATCAAGCTGGGCAATACAGAGTCGTTTACTGGATTAAAACTGCCGAGGGAATTTATATAGTTCACGCATTTAAGAAAAAAACGCAAAAACTACCTCAGAAAAACATCGATCTCATTTTAAAAAGAATCAGAGAAATAAAATGAAAAAATATAAAACCGCTAAAGAACTTGCAATGACCCTTGGCTTAACTGAAAAAGATGCAAAAATCGCAGAATTAAAGGCTCGGCTTATTATTGAAATAGCCAAAGGAATAGAAGCTAAGAATTGCACTCATCAAGAGTTGGCAGACCTATCGGGAGTCCCGCGCTCTTCCATCACTGGTATCGTTAACGGCAGTCTTGTTAAAGTCTCTGTCGACAGATTGATCAAAATCCTCTTCGCTCTAGGCCGAACAGTCGAATTCAAAATCAAAAACGCCGCTTAAAAACTAAAACAACTCCGCCGTGAGCACAGCATCCACCTGATTCACATTGCTGCCATCTGGATGAGCAATCGATGAAAAGATCAGATCGAAGTTTGCCGGGACGAAGTAGAAAATATTCATCTTCACTCTCGGGCCCGCAAATAATCCGTTGATTAGTTTTTCTCTCAGTACCTGGTTGTTTAAGAAAATGCGATCAGCGTACATTGTCTCGCGGCCAAACAGCACGTGAATTTCTTTGAAGAAAATCGGCCACAAGTTTCTTCCGCGATAGATATCCCACAACTCGTAATCACCCATAAATCTTGCAGTGAAAACTTCATTTCCGAAAGCATTGCTATAAGGGATACCGTAAAACTCGTGCTTGCGGATTTTGGCAAAATCAGAAACGCCACCGCCGTAAATAACTCCGCGGGTGAAATCGGTTTTGTAAAAACGTCCGTAAGTTCCCTTTAACGAAGCCGTAAACTTATCCGTAAATCGCCCGCCGATATCTGCATCAACATGAGTTGAAAGATAGGCCGATCCGATATTGGCATGATTGGATTGAAGACTAAAAGAGCCCGTGAAGTATTGAAAGAAATCATCATACGCCAAAGCTTTATAAAGTAATCTGTTCCCTACTCCAAACATCGATGTCGATCTGTCCGAAATAAAATCATCCGTCGATGAATTTCCTGCGTATAAACTCGGTATGTATGTCCATCTGCCTTTGTACACACTGTAGAACGTGCTCAATGTAAAATCGCGTGATGAATCGAGATGCGTGCTAAAATCAGTCTTCGAATAATCCTGATTGAAAAACGCGCTCACGTACCACAAGTCACTCCAGCGGATCAACTTCTGAAGATACTCTAAACTTCCTCCCACTTTGCTGACTTCAGGATAAGTTAAAAGAGTCGCATTCAACGTGTGCAATTCCATCGGATCCACAAACGTTGTCATCGCACCGATACTTCCTAAATTTTCTGAAGTCCCGGTCGCAAGAAACCAGAAGTGCGGAATCAAGTGATCCCATCGCGGATAATTTTCTGATCTTTCAGAAGCGTATGAACCGCCCGGGCCTGGAATAGATTTATACTCAGACACTTCAACTGCTTTTGTGTTCGATGCATTTCTCGTAAAAAGAGAAACCGCTTCACTCGCTGTCATCGTCGCTGTCTTCAATCTGTTTTCCAAAACGACAGTTCTGGTGTCATTGAATTCTGCAAACGTCAGCTTCGCAAAAGTTTCCGGTGGAAGTGAACTTATCTGAACTTTCTTATCCCACTCGAGAAGTTTAATCTCTTTTCCTTCGCGAATGACTGCAAACTTTTCCGTTATTAACGGCATCTCAAAGCTCGCATTACTTTTATAAATCACGGAAAGATTTTTCAATGAAACATCGGTCAGAACCAAAGAGGTATTTCCAAACGAATCATTAAGCTTCAAAAGAAGCTGCTCACCCACTTTTCTCACCAACGTCAAATTGTCATTGGTCGAAAAAGTTTTCACGACATCGTTATTTCGTCTCGCTGTCCATGTATTCTTCCAATAGCTGAACGTTAAGAAACCTTCTCCCCCCAGCGGAATGACATAACTCGGATCATCTTCAAAATTTAAAGTGCGCTCTACAAGCAACGTTTCCGGATTAACCAGCTTCCACACTTTGTTGTGCTTTCTATAACGAGGATCATCTTCAAATGAGATAAGAAGCATTTTATTTTCATTATCAACATCCACCATTCCTGCAAGATCAGAAATCGGCAGATCAAAACGCTGAATAAAACTCACTTCATCTTCAAGATCGTAGGCCACAAGCGCCTGGCTGAATTTCGCCACCTCGACTTTGTACAATTTATTTCCATCGAGAATATGACCGCGTTGATAATCATCACTCCCATGAGCATTGCTGATTTTTTCTCCCCACTGCTTGTCTTCCACCGCCGCAGGATCTGCCGCCATAAACTCATCGCGGAATTTAGTGAACGCATGCTGAGCTTTCTCACCCACGCAATATTCAAACGCATTATTAAGAAAGAAAGGCACCGCCATCGAATTTCTTTCCACCAGACATTTAATCGTCTTAGTTTTTTTTTCTTCCAGCCATTGGATGAAATGCGCTCCTGCCCAATACGACAGCGATCCGTGAGGATAAGCACCCGGCTCATCCACGCAATCAATCGTCGAGCAGAAATCATGTTTTCTGAACTGGATCTGAAGTTCTTTGTTGAACAAAGGATTGTGAAGACGACCGCCTTCAATCAAATTCGATTCACCCCAAACGGCAATTCCCTCGGTGAACCAGCGAGGAACAATCCCCGAAGGTATCTTGGCAATCGTCCCAAAAATATTACGCCCGACCTGCAGGTAATCGCGCGTCTGATCAAGATGCACAATGTGGATAAACTCGTGGACGACAAGTCCCTGAAGCCAGTTATCCATAACAATCAAATGCTCTTTGTTGTTGGCCGGGAAGTTGTACAAATTAATAATATTTGTAGGAAACGGACGCGCATTTCCGTTCGTTAGTCTCAAATAAGGATCTAAATTGAAATGAACGACATCGTGTGGGACATATTCGAAATAGTTGATCACTTTGATCAAATCTTCTTTCACAATCCGTTCCGTTTTCAAGGCCACTGTCAGGTCTTTTTCAGCGTAATGAATCTCCCCGAGGAACGTTCCATAATTAGTCGGCATTGAGACATTAATCGTCTTAATCGTTTCGGCCTCTGCCTCTGAAAAACAAAAAATTAACAATAAAATGACAGGGAAAACAGAACGCAGAAAGGACATTTTTTTCTTCCTTATATGATGTATAATTGGCATAATCATAACTATCTTTTTAAAGATTGAAACTTTTTATTTATTCTTAAACCTACATAAGGAGCTACCATGAAATTCAAATCTAGCATGTTGTTCGTTGTTCTTGCTGCTGCCCTAACTCTTACTTCTTGTGCGAACATGAAGAAAAAAGGAACTGAAGGTTCATCAACTGAAGGAACTTCAACAGACATGTCAAAAGATAATGGCAAAAACGCTGGTGGCGTTTCGCTTGAACTTAACGGCGATTCTGATTCAAGCAAAGCTGGTGCACTTAAGACTGTTTACTTCGACTTCAACTCTGCTGCTCTTTCTCAAGACACAAAAGACGCTCTTAACAACAACGCTGAATTCATGAAGAAAAATCCTTCTGTGAAAATCCAGGTTGAAGGACACTGTGATGAGCGCGGTGGTGTTCAGTTCAACCTTGCTCTTGGCGAAAGAAGAGCAAAAGGTGTTCGTGAATATCTTCAAGGTCAAGGCGTAGAAGCTTCAAGAATCGCAACAATCTCTCTTGGTAAAGAAAAACCAGTTGCTTTTGGTCACGATGAAGAATCATGGTCAAAAAACAGAAGAGCAAATTTCGTAGTCACTGGAAAATAATCTGAAACTAGTAACGCTTTTCTTTTTAATTTCTTTTTTAACGGCGTGTGGCCTCACAACCACACGCCCTAAATTAGAGATGTCCATGGCCCAGGTTGCCTTCATGGCCGCTAAAGAAGCCCAGGCCGATGTCAAAGCTCCAGGACTCTTCCGCAAGGCCGAATACTACTACCTCAAGGCCAAATCTTCTTACAAGCGCAAGTACTTCAACAAAGCTCAGCAATATGCTCTGCTATCCAAAAAATATTCCGAGCGAGCGGAATATGTTGCCATTAGAAAAAAGACGTTAGAAAATTTATAAGTATTAACTCTTATTCAGAGGAAGATGACTTATGAAAAGCCTTTCACTTGTTGCAACTCTTGCAATGCTCATTTCACTTACAGCTTGTAAAACACAGGAAGATATTCGCCGTGAAAAAACGGTTGAAGTTTTAAATGAGCAAGTCGCTCAAACTCAAAAAAGCACTGCAAACGCCAACGCGCGTTTCAATGCACTTGAAGAACAATTGGCAAAACTCACAGGCCAGCTTGAAGAAGCTTCTCACAGAGGCCAGCAGGAATCGAAAGAGTCCGCTTCAATCAAGGAACGCCTGGGCGCTCTTGAAGAAACGAACAAAAAACAAACAGAATACATGAAAGCTCTTAACGAAAAACTTCAAGAGCAAAGCAAATACATCGAAGACGTGAACAAAGCGCTGACTGCTCTTTCTGAACAAAAAGAAAAAGAACACGAGTCAAAAAAAAAAGAAACAAAAGCAGAAGCGAATAACGACAAATCAGTAAAGGAAGGCATTTCAAAATATAAAGAAAAAGATTTTGAAGGCGCAGAAGAAATTCTCACTGCTGCTCTTGAAGCCAAAAAAACAAAAAAGAAAGACAAAGAAGCTGCTCTTCACTACCTTGGCATGATCAAATACAAAGCTAAGAATTTTGAAGAAGCGAAAGTTTATTTCTCAAAACTCATCTCTGAAAACGCTGACTCAAGCTACGCTCCTTCAGCTCTTCTCAACCTGGCCAGAACGTTCGGCCAGTTAAAAGCAAAAGATGAAGCACGCCAGTCTCTTGAACTCTTGCTGGAAAGATTTCCAAAGAGCAAGGAAGCAGCAGAAGGCGCTAAGCTCAAGGCTAAACTTTAATGAAAAAAATTCTACTTCCGCTCCTGATTATTCTCTCTTCGTGTTCATTCTTCGCCAACGAACTGGCGCACGACGAAGCTAAGAAAAAATCGGCCGAGCCCGCTCACCTCTCGCTGGTCTTCTCACACAATATCAGCGGAGAAACGCACCCGTGCGGATGTAGAAATTTCCCTCTAGGCGGACTTCCTCAAGTCGCAGGACTCTTCGCTAACCTTTCCAAAAACTCTGAAGTTTTCTACGTCGATACCGGCGATACTTTTTTTCCATCATCCGTTGTTCCCGCTTCCATGAAAGACTCTCTCTCCTTCGCGGCCAACAATCTCGCTCTAGGCCTCGATCAACTTGGGCTCAAATATTTTGTTCCAGGTGATCAGGACTTCGCCATGGGACTCGATTTCCTGAGAAATCTCGCCGAGACAAGAAAGTTTGAATTCCTCATCTCAAACTTGAAAGATGAATCAACCATCAAACACAAGCGCTTCGCCGTCATCGAAAGAAACAAAACTAAAATCTGGCTTGTAGGCTTCGTATCTCCAGATGTCTTCAACGATAAAACGGCCGGTCTCTTCACAGACGTGCCCTCAACTCTCCCAAAAATCATCGAAGAACTAAAGGCCGCTGGCTTCAAGGAAAACGATTCATACCAACGCCTCGTCGTCCTCTCTCACGCAGGAATTGATCCGGACGAAAAACTGGCAGAAGCGTTTCCCTTCATCGACTGGATTATCGGCGCGCACTCACAAAGCTTCCTTCGTTACTCGCGCGATGTTGGAAATACAAAAATCGTACAAACACTTTCTAAAAACCATTACGTCGGCGATATCAAAATCGATACAAAGGCCAAAAAAGAAAGCGACACGTACGAGCTTCACGAAATCCGCGACGAACTCGTAAAAAATCTTGATCCAAATCCGTTCATCAAATTCATCGATGACCACAAAACAAAGATGAACGAACTGCAAATGACCGAACAAAGCAAAATGGGAGTCGAAGTTCTCGCTCCAAATGCTCCAGTCAAAAAATACAAAACCGCAGCAAGCTGCATCCAGTGCCACAAACCGCAAGGCGATTTCTGGCAAGGCACGCCCCACTCCATCGCTTACACCACGCTGATGAAAGCGCACGAGCAAAACAATCTTCAATGTATCAAGTGTCACTCTCTCGGCCTCGGCGATCCAAAAGGCTTTACGGCTGCCAAGAACATGGTCTCCTTCAAAGGAAAACCCATTATTGATTACTGGAACCAAGTTCACGCAATGAGCGCCGACGTCAAATCAGTTCGCCAGCTCGAAGCCAAGCAGATCGCAGCGATCTCAAAAAAATGGATGGCGTTCGATGCTCTTTCCGGAGTGAAAAGCAATTTTGCCAATGTTCAATGTTTGAATTGTCATGGAATGAATGATGAGCACCCTTTCAATGCTGATGTTCCTGTGACTCGTGAGGCCCGTGCTTCGGAAATTAAATCAAAATGTCTTTCTTGTCATACTAATGATCAGTCGCCGGAGTGGTATGGGAAGGAAGGAAGTAAGGTTGTTAATGAGAAGGTTTTTGCTGGGAAGTTTAGGAAGATGAGCTGTCCGCTTAATCCTTGATTGATGACTGATGACTGATGACTGATGACTGATGACTGATGATCAAGTTTTGACTCTTTTGTGTCAAGTTTTTGCCTTTCGCTTTTTTATTTTTTTATAAAATTATATACTTTGTTTTTTTGCTTGTGCAGATACTTGCTAAGCAAAGGGATATGAAAAATTTTAAAACCTATCATCTTTCTATCGATTTCTTTCATGAATTAAGCAATATCAAAATTCCGTTTTATTTGCAGGATCAGCTATTAAGAGCGGCTTCTTCAATAACTTTAAATTTGGCTGAAGGATCTGGTAAAAGAACGGCAAAGGATCAAAAAAAATTCTTCTATCAAGCCTATGGATCTTACAAAGAATGCAGGGCCATACTCGATTTAATGAATATAAAGAACAAACAGCTGGATTCCAAACTTGAAATTCTTGGCGCACATCTATGGAAACTAGTTCAATATAAAATATAACTAACCCAATCATCAATCATCAATCATCAATCATCAATCATCAATCATCAATCATCAATCATCAGTCATCAGTCGTCAGTCATCAGTCGCCAGTCATCAGTCATCAGTCATCAGTCATCAGTCAAAAAAAAACTCACTTCACCCCATTCAACAACTGAACAAACTTCTCCCGATAAACTCCCTTCCCCAAGAAAAAAACATTCCCATGATAAGCATCCGCTTCATCCAGCTGCCAAAAAGTCTTCTTCAAAGAAGGCGCAGTCTCATACAACTCTCTGCCAAGCTTAATCGGAATAATCGGATCGCGAGTCGCATGAATCACCAAAATCGGCATCGTCAAATGAGAAAGTTTTTTATCCGCAGTGTACTCCGCAGAAATAAGCGGCCACAAAATTTTCGACTTAGCTTTCGCAACCTCCTGCGGAGACCGAAAAGTAGAATCCAAAACCAAAAGCGAAATCTGATCACGCCACGAGACTTCCTCAAGCGCCCGAAGCGCAATCGCGCCCCCAAGACTTTGAGTGTAAATAATAAGTCGCTTGTATCCGCCTTCAGTAAATTTATCATAGGCCAGATTCAAAAAGCGCAGGCCATCTTCAACAACACCACGAGGATAAGGCGAGCCCTCAGAAAGTCCGTAACCGCGATAATCGAAGATAAGAACATCCGTTTTCTTTTCGATCATCCAGGCGAGATTAAAAACGTGTGAAGATAAATTTTCAGCGTTGCCATGAAACATCAGCACTAAATTTTCGGGCGGAGATTGTTTGCTTTGAAGTTCCCAGGCCAGCAAGCGTGTGCCGTCGTATGAGCGGACGTAATACTCTTTAAAACTCATGCCGTACGCGTGAGGATCGGCGTGCAGGTATCTATCAGGTTGGTAGATGACGTTCGTGCAACCTGAAAAGAGTAATGTTAAAAATAAAAACCAAAGCCTAGTTGATTGACCCATGTTTCCTTCGTGAAGCTGCCAAAGCGCGAGACGAGAGCGGACTCCACTCTCCATTCGCTGTTAACACCGGTGAAGACTGAAAGCTTGCCGGTGAGCTGATTATAATAATCGTCGCGGATTTTCTTTGTAGCATCAAAGCGCAGTTCATCAAAAAGGCCGATTTTTGTGCTGGGGCCTAATTGATAGAGGAAACTTGCTTCAAAACCGAGACCTGCGCGGTAACCTTTTTCGAGGTGGCGTGAAGCTTCTCCGAAAACGCCGGTCATGAAAGACGCGGCCATTTGGGAATTGGGTCTAATGGTGGGCCCGAGGTAGGCGCGGGCGTTGACCTTGTGGCAGAAATCGCAAGGGAGATCGTAAATTCTGTCTGCCGTCACTTTTGCGGCCCATGAAAATTGGGGATCGTAAAATTTGTATGTGTGAAGCGAGACAAGATCAACGACAGTGAGCTTGTCGTAGCTGATGCGATTTAATTTTTTATCGTAAACAAGTGAGCCGATCAGGAAATCAAATTGAGAAAACGGATCGTAGCCGTCGTCTCTGCTCATGAGATCGTGGTAGCCTTGTTTTAATTCTAAACCAATTAAAGAATGAGAATTTTCAGTTCTTGTGAAGAAAGAAATTTTTTGCGACTCATGACCTTTATCGGGTCTGTTGTTCTGGTTGTAAACATATGCAGCTTCTTCCTGCGCTTGCGGAAGAGCGGCCCTTCGAAGAAGTGCTTTTCTCAAGAGAATTTTCTGATCAGGCGTGAGCTGATCTTTGGTGCGATAACGGGTGAAATCCAAGAGCGAAATTAAACCATCCAGGACAGGAACATTGTTGTAATCAACTGGAAGCGAATTTCCTTCCGCTAATTTTCTCACTTCTTTCACCTGGTCAGCTGAAAGTTTTTCCAATCTTTTTTCTAATTGTTTTTTTAAACTCGGACGGAAATTTTCGGAAGACACTCTTCCCGCTTTCTTGAAAGTTTTTGTCATTTCGGCCGGAAGATAATACCAGCGCTCGTGAGTGTTCACATTGTCGAGATTGAATGGAACGGCGAGGATATCAGATAAGACGGCAGAGCAATTTTCATCCGCAAAATAATAATCGAAATACGTCGTCTGATAAATTTCCCACAAGTGATTGATCAGGCGATCGAGTTCTTCCGGTGTGCTTTTCAAATCGTATTCAATCAAATCGCGCGATTCACCGTTGTTGTATTCGGTGACTTTTGTGTAGTACTTCGTGACTTCGAGCAAACCTTTGTAGCCGCCAAACATTCCCTTGGCCGCAAACACAACACCGATGTCATCTTGTTCAGGCATTGCTGAAAATGCCACTGCGTAGTCGAGAAGATCGCCGGGAGATTTTTCACCTTTGCCTTTTTGGTTTAAGCGAATGAGAGTATGCCCGAAAAGTGAAGATGGATTGTTGGGATATGAAGAAGAAAAAACGAGCGTGATGGAATCGGCGTTCAGGCCTTGTTTCCATTCTTTGAATTCCGTACAAGGCTCTTCCGCTACGCCATTGAGAAAGCCTGCGGCCTTGATAAATTCATAGCGCTCGCGAAAAACACATTGCGGATGATAATTAAACCATCCGGCGCGAGCATAATGGTCTTTGAAGATATCGATGTCAGCCTGGAATTCTGCGGCCGGATCTGTTTTACCTTTTGGTGAGACGAAAAATTTTTCGCCATCAGCGCGGGAAGTTCCATTGTGGTAGTGAAGAAGTTTGAGCCAGTAGTCTTTTTGAACAGGAGCAAGATCAGCATATGAACCTGCGGCATTGGCTGCCGCAGGCATTAAAATCAAATTAGATAAGAGAACAAGAAGCTGCAAGTGATGCATTGTTTTTAATTTCAGCCTTTACGTTGTTGTAAAGTTCAACACCTGATGTAGTCGCAGATGGAAGAACTGATTCATATTTAGATTGAACCATTGAACCAAATGCTCTTGAGTTCTGGCAACCAAAAACTGAAGCAAATCCGTTTACGAATTCACCGTTACCACGTGCCATTTCGATAGCAAGTTGGTTCATGTTAGCTTCAGCAAAGTGGATTCCTTTTGCGTCGTTTTTTACGATTGAGTGCTTAGCACATCCAGATGTACCAAGAGTCATTGCGATTGAATTAGAAAATGTAGCGTTAACAATTGATCTTGTTGAAGAAGAAACAAGAGATTGCTTAGGAGCTACTTCCCAACCCATTCCACATCCTGAAGAAGAGTCAGCAGCGTAAACTGAAACAGCAGAAACTAGAGCGAATAAACCGATTAGTAAATTTTTCATTTAAGTCCTCCTTGAACTATGAAAGCTGTGAATATTTGCTTACCGATTAGGATCATGTATCATGGCAAAAAAAACAACAAAAAAGATCGAAAATGGAAAAGATAATTTTAGGAATTGAGACCAGCTGTGATGATACGTCGATTGCCATCTTAAAAGGCAATCCGGATCAGCTTAACGAGCGTCCAGAGCTCCTGGCCCATCAATCCTTTTCCCAGGAAATGCTGCTCGCCAAATGGGGAGGAGTCGTTCCGGAGATAGCGGCAAGAAATCACCTTGAAAAAATCTCTCCTCTGCTCGATTCGTCGCTAAAACTGGCGGCAATTAAACTTTCTCAGATCAATCTTGTGGCAGTGACAACACACCCCGGATTGTTAGGGCCTCTTTTAACGGGCATCAACTGTGCTAAAACCATCGCTTTGTTGCAAGAGTTGCCTATCGCTTCGGTCAATCACCTCTACGCTCACCTTGAGGCGATCCACTTAACGACGACTGTGGAATATCCCTACTTAGGTTTATTGGTCAGCGGCGGCCACAGCATGTACCTCCTGGTTAGTGGTCCTACGGAATTTGAAATGATCGGCAATACCATCGACGATGCTGCCGGTGAAGCCTTCGATAAAGGAGGAAAACTTCTGGGCCTGGGCTATCCGGCCGGAAAAATCATCGACGACAAAGCTAAGTTCGGCGACTACAAAAAATATCAGTTTCCGATTTCCATGTTGAACAGCGGAGACGCGACTCTGAGTTTCTCAGGAGTCAAAACTGCGCTTCGCAATTTTGTCGAGGCCAATCCTGAACAGAATTTTAAAATGGAAGACGTATGTGCTTCATACCAGTACGCCATCGTTGAAGCGCTTTCAAGAAAATGCCGGGTCGCTCTTGATATGGTTTTCTCGAGAGTGGGACGCGATCTGCCCATTGTTGTCGGCGGCGGCGTCGCCTGCAACTCCAGTTTGCGCGAAACTCTCACCCGCAATTTTGAAAATGTGCATTTTGTTTCACCTAAATATTGCACTGACAACGGCGCGATGATCGCAAACTATGCGCTGAGAACATTTCACGAAGCCCTTCCGTTTCCGGAATGCTTAAAGCTCGATGCCCGCAATCAGTATGTTTCAAAATCACAGAAGCTGGTTGATCAAAGAAAGTCGAAAGGAACATAAGACCAATGAAGTTAGAATTACCATACGCTGACAAATCACTCGGCCAGCATTTTTTGCGCGACCAGAATGTCATTCAGAAAATCTGCAGCGATTTTAAAGACGAGGCTGAAGCTGTTCTTGAAATCGGTCCGGGCCCGGGCATTCTCACTGAGCATCTCGCGAAGCTAGAAAAACCTTTTCTTGTGATTGAAAAAGATACGCGCTTCCAGGTTTATCTCGAGCAATTTATCCAATCCTCGCAAATCACCATGGCAGATGCTTTATCCATCAAGCTCAGTGAATTTTTCCGCGAGAAGAATTTGTCAGATAAAAAAATCTGGCTCGTTTCCAATCTTCCCTACAACGTCGCTTCTCCCCTCCTGATTAATTTCTTGCAGACTCCGGAAATTAAATTCATGACGTTGATGTTTCAAAAAGAAGTTGCAGATAAAGTTTTTCCTTTTGCGACTACAAAAAATTTCATGAGCTCTCTTCTGGTTTTATCGCAAACTTATTTTGAATGCGATCTTTTACTGAAAGTTCCTCCGGGAGCTTTTCAACCGCCGCCAAAAGTAGATTCTGCCGTTCTCACGATGACAAGAAGAGAAACACCTCTTGTTCCGCTTGATGAATTTCTTAAGCTTGAAAAATTTCTGCGTGCAACGTTCTCTCAAAAAAGGAAACAGCTCGGTGGTGTTTTGAAAAGTTTTTATAATGCTGAAGCCGTTGCAAAACATTTCGGCGAGCTCAATATTCCGCTCACGATCCGCGCTGAAGCCCTTACGCTTGAACAGGTGCTCGATCTTTACAGGAGACTTTGCTCATGAAACGATTCCTCATTCTTTCCGCTTTTCTTTCATTGAGCGCACACGCCAGTTATCCTGAAATGTTCGGTGCCAGTTTCTCGACAACTTATATCGGCAACCAGGCCAACCTGGACAGCAACGATCCTTCTAATAATTATTATGCTCCGGCAGTTCTTGGATTTTCTGATAAAGTGAACGTTCTCATGCAAGCGACTTCAACGGCGACTCATTTTAAGCCGATGAACAATATCGTCATTGAAAACAGCACTAATAGTACAAAGACCGGAACCGCGACAACGATCGGCCGCGTGTCGAATGATTATCAGAAATTTTACGGCGGAAGCATGCACTTTGCTCTGCCTATCGGCTATCAGCACCTGGGAACACTTGGCCTCTCAGTGTATCTTCCGCTTGGACATTTGATTGAAACAAATTCAGGCGATCCTTTTCTTCCAGAATATGTGATGTATCACTCGCGCTACCGTCGCGGGAGTATTTATTTAAACTTCGCCAGAAAATTCAGTGACGATCTTGCATGGTCATTGGGAACAATTGTGGGTTTTCAAGCTTCAGCTGAAGCGCGCACAAACCTGAGTCTCCAGGGGGGATCGAAAGGTTCGTGGGGAAAAGCTCAGGCAAAAGTTTCTCCTTCATTGGGTGTCATTGCTTCTGTCGTAAAGAAATTCGACAGCTCAAAAATTTATTTTACTTATCAGCAGGAAATGAAATCCAATCTTCACGCTAACGTCTTTGGTGAAATTGTCGATCCGACTCTGCCTTTATTCCAGGCCGATATTGATGCGATGATTTTTTATGATCCACATACTTTCCGATTGGGTTCATCTTTTAAAACCGGTGCTCATGAATTTTATACCGGCGTTGAATATCTTATGTGGTCTGGCTACAAAACTCCCTCGATCAGAATTATTAAAACGGGCGGGGCCATTGTTTCCAGCTCAAATTACGAAAACATCAAAATCCGCGACACCATTAACCCTCGCCTCGGCTACGCAGTAGATGTGACAGACAGATGGAAATGGGGCCTTGGTGCTGCTTACCGCATGAGTCCTCTCGAAGGCGATTATTCAGGTGCGGGGAACTCGATTGATTCCAATACGTATATTTTCACAACCGGTCTTCAATACCGTATTGTTATTTGGTCAAAAGATGTTAATTTAGGAACGGCCGTGGAATATCAACAACTCGAAAAGAAACATGTTGAAAAAACAACCGGTCAGGAAAACGGCTCTGCCGGATCTAAAATCGGCTCAGGTGGATACGATATTGACGGCTACGTCATCGCTGCCACGCTAGGTGTGAAATTTAATTTTTAGTGAAAAAATATGGGCATGAAAATCATCGGTACTAATAAACGCGCGAGCTTCGATTTTACTTTGAAAGAAAAGTTCGAAGCAGGACTTGTCCTTCAGGGTACTGAAGTAAAAGTTCTTCGCGAAGGAAAAGTGACGCTGAATGATTCATACGTTGTCATTGATGAAAACGGTGAAGTGTGGGCGTACAACGTTCTCATTCCTCAATACGCTTTCGGCAATATCAATAATCACCAGGAAAACAGAGTTAAGAAACTTCTTCTTAATAAAAAAGAAATCAGCCGCATTTATCATGAAATGAAAGCGCAAAATCTCACTCTGGTAGTGACCAAAGTTTACTTTAAAGATTCGCGTGTAAAACTGGAATTTGCTCTCGGCAAAGGAAAGAAAATGCACGACAAGCGCGAGTCGGACAAAGAAAGAGACATCCAGAGAAAATTACAAAGAGGCCATTACGACGATTAGTCGTACGTTTTAAGCCTTTTTCTTTTTGCCTGAAGATTTCTTAGCTTTTCCACCGCCAGTCGCGAGGCTCAGCAGAATTCCCCCCAACAATCCCCCACCAGTGAATCTCATGACGAAATAAAAAGATTCGTCCAGAAGACCCTGTGAGAAGAACTTGGAAAAAGAACCCACGAAGTACCCTTTACTCAGGACATTTAACCAGTCCAACTGACCAATCATAAAATAAGAAGGTCTGAAGTAGAGGCCTACAACAGTAGAAAGAATAGTGACTGTGAGAATAATGATCAATCGCTTCATAATGTTAAGTATAAAAGCGCGCTAAAAAAAAGCTACTCAAAAATTTTAATCACTCCTATACTTATACTATGAAGAGTTTAACCTTCTTATTCGCTCTGGTATTTTTCACAAGTGCTGCGCATGCGGATAATGTTCGTTATCGCTCCCCTGCGATCAATGGAAAACTTATCGCCAACAATATTGAGATGACGGACTGGCAAACAGTCATGAGCTGTCACTTCAATTATCAGGGTACCCGCAAAGAATCCATTCGCTATCCACAGACGTGGCTGAAAAAAACAGAAAACGGCGTCTATACTTTAAAAGTGAAGGCCGGCTCACTTTCTGAAATGCTTCCTCGCTGGGATCTTCTCACCTGCGCTTACAAACTTATTCTCATTGGAAAAAATACAACGACTCGCCAACTAGCTTTCGGTGAAATTTATCTGATGGGAAAAGAAACAGGCGTGATGAGTGAAAGTGAACTTCAAGTCATGATGGACCTGAATCAAGTCACAAAAATTCTGGCAGAAAAAACGCGCGAATTAAAAGTTGGCTTTGGTGCAGACGGTGGAATTGTAGAGGAATGAACAAACGACAAACGGCCCTTTTGTGTTTCTTAACTGATGTGGGTCTGTCACTCTGGTCATATTTCAAATTCACGAACTATGATGAATATGTCAAAAGTGTTCGTCCCTACCTGGCCTCTCCTGATTTTCAGATTCAGCTGTATCAGGTTCTCCTTCAAAGCCTCACCTTCTCCATTCTGTTGTTTCTTGGCTTTCACATTGTTGTGTACTGGCTGTATAGCAAAGGAAAACCGTGGGCCATTAAATACGTCCGCATCTATTCATCTCTTGCAGCTCTTTCCTGTTTTATGATGATTGTTTCTCAACTTTGGGCCGGAATTCTTCCTCTTGTGATTTACTCATGGGTCTTTATCCAAAGTAGAAAAGCCGTTGCGGAAATCGGAACCAAAGGATGATTTTTCAGTTTGTTTCATTCAGCGCCATCAATCTGGTTGCTTCAGCATTTAATTATCTCTTTCAATATTTCGCTTCACTCAGACTTGATCAATTCAGCTTCAGTCATTTTATAGCACTCGTCGCCGTCGCAAATTTTTTCGGCATTCTCTCCACCATCTTTCGCAATCACTCCACAATTCTATTCTTTGAAGAAAAATTTAATTTCACTCCACGAATAAAACGAATTCTCAGAACTCAAAATCTTTTGACCACTCTTCTGCTTGTGGCCGGAGGATTCGCCGGATGGTTCTTAAAAAGAGATCAGTTCACCGCCTGGCAGGTTTTTCTCACTGTCGTTTTGATTTATTTTTCCATTGCCGCGGCTCCGCTTGTTGGAATGCTTCAGGCGAAAAAAGATTACAACCGCATCGCCTTTTACAGCTTGAGCGGCGCTATCATCAAAATTTCGGCCGGTGCTTTGCTGCTAGCGTTCTCAACCTTGCCAGTGAAAACAGAACACTACCTTCTTTTCATGGCAGTTGCCGCTTTTATGGTTTTCATTCTTTTCCGTCAGACAATTCTGCGCTTTAACACTGAAGAAGAAAATACCTATCACGGCCCTGAGCAGGCGCTCGTCATCAGCGCTCTCGGGACGTTAAGCATCGCTTTGATCAATTCTTTTGATTCAATTCTTTTTCTGCACGTACTGAATGAAAATGATTCAGCTGTCTTCGGCAAATACATTCTCATCGGTAAGGCCGGAATGGTGGCCTTTGAAATGCTCATCTTCACTCTGTTCCCTTATTTCCTGGAAGGAAAAAAAATTCCTTTAAAGATTCTCGCGGGTTTTGTTTTCATTTCGACCGCCTGTTATTTTATGATGGATCTTCTTCCTGTTCCTCTCTTGAATACATTGCTGACGAAAATTTTCATGAACCTTCGCTTTGACGATATTCTTTTCCAGGATTACTGGCATCAGATTGTTTTTGTCGGTTTGTCTTCGCTGTTTATTAATTTTTTAATGGCGAAGAAGAAAACGCTTCCGCTCATCATCACTTTCATTGTATCTGCTGTTCTTTGCTTCATCGTCTCTAAGCAACCAATGGAATTGCATCAATTCGTAGCAAGAAATAAAAACTACATGAGTGCTCTTTTCTTTTTAGTAATCTTTCTTGTGATTTTACCAGACGGTAAAAGGAGATCAGAATGACTCTGATTTTTTTCATGGGAACAGCGGCAGAGCTGATTAAAATGTTTCCTGTTTTGAATGAATGCGAACAAAGAAATATTGCCTGGAAGGCCATTTCCTCCGGCCAGGCATCCGCTGACTTTTTAAGACAGTGGAATGAATTCGAATTGCCCTCTGAAAAGCTGATCGAACTAGAGAGAAAGGGGTCAGGGTTGAAGAGTGCTCCTCAAGCACTCTGGTGGTTTGCCCGCACTTTTCTTTTAAAATTAAAAAAAGTTTCCTCACTCGCTCCCGATTCCTCTCATATGATTGTCGTTCACGGTGATACCATCACAACTTTGCTCGGAAGTTTGATGGCAAAACTCATTGGACGGTCATTGGTGCATGTTGAGAGCGGTCTTAATTCTCACTCACTCTTAAATCCTTTCCCGGAAGAAATCAACAGACGCATCTGCTCCCGACTGGCAGACATTAACTTTGCGCCGAATCTGGACGCTGTCGAAAATTTAAAACGCAAAAAAATCAAAGGTCATATCATCAACACTGAATTCAATACGATGTTTGAAAGTTTAACTCTCAACATGCAGAATTTCAGAATGCCTGAAGAAGAATATGGGATATGTAACATCCATCGCTTTGAAAACCTCATCAACAATGATCGTTTGAGCACCATCGTCAATATCATTCAGGAAGCTTCCCACAAATATAAACTCATCTTTTTTATGAGCGAGTCCACAAAGCATAAATTGGAAAGTCAGCCCCGCTGGAAAACATTTCTATCCAATCCGAATATAGAATTCAGGTCGCGGGCCCCATTTCTCACTTTCAGAAATTATCTCTACGGTTGCAAATTTATTATCACTGACAGCGGAAGCAATCAGGAAGAATGTTTTTATCTTGGTAAACCGTGTTTGATCATGAGAAATACAACAGAACGCACTGAAGGCTTGAATGAAAATTGTCTCATCTCGAATTATGACATCAAAAAAGCTGATGAATTTTTAAGTCATATTGAAAAATTCAAAAGAGCTCCTGTTTCGGCCAGGATTGCGCCTTCGAAAATCATTGTCGATGCTTTGATGGCCGGGGATTCACAGTGATGATAAACGAACGCCTTCCCATCAGCCTGATCATTCCTGTTTACAACATGGGCCCGCACGCAAGCGACTTGGTAGAGCTTTTGAAAAAAAACGCTATCCTCTCTCTGGTGCAAGAAGTTTTAATCGTCAATGATGGATCGACAGACGATACGCTTGAACAGCTTCGGCCCTTCAAAGGTGAAGTCAAAATCATTTCTTATCCTCAAAATCAGGGCCGTTATAAAGCACGACTCACAGGCGCAAAGAATGCGACGGCGCCTCATTTACTTTTCATCGATGCAAGAAACAGAATTCCTGCAAACTTTGGAGAGCAACTCCGGTTTATTCAGGGCCGCTACGATAATGCCGTTGGCGATATTTTAATTGATGAGAGCGAAAGCGTTTACTCTCTTTATTGGAAACTATCCCATCAAACCATTTTTTTTCATCATTATTCTCAATTGCAAAAAGGGCCGGTTACTCTGACTCTTCAGAACTACGATCAGTTTCTCAAGGGGACAACTCTGCTCTACTGCCGCCGTGACCTTTTCCTCAATGCATGCGAGTCTCTCGCCCGCTTGACAGTGGAAAGCGATGACACTCTGTTATTGAAAGAATATGTACGCACGTCTCCCTTGATTATCGACAGTCGTTTTCACTGCTACTGGTCTCCAAGACAATCATTTAAAGAATTCATGGAAAGAGTTTGGGAACGCGGACCTTCATTTGTTGAATACCACATTTTTGAACACAGAGGACGCTTCTTCTACGCGACAATGTTTCTGCTTGCTTATTTTCTGATAATGATGAGTTTTCTTTTTGTTTCCGTGACGTTTTTTATTTCATTTTTTGCGACAACCGTTACAGTAGTTGCGTTGACGGCGCTTTTCTTCACCAGAAATCCCTGGACGTTTCTGCAAATTGCCCCGGTCCACACGGCCACTGTCATTACTTTTTTTCTCTCTATCCTGACAGCTCTTTCGAAGAGTTTATTCAAAGCTAAAGATTAATTTTTTTCTTCACGAGATAAAGAGGCCTGTTCTGAACTTGTTTATGAATAATGCCGACGTATTCTGCGATGACACCAAGGCAAAGAAGTGTAAGTCCCAGACCGATGGTATTAATCATCATGAAATAAGCAATAGCGCGAGCTTTGATAATCTGAACGGTATAGTGATCGATGATTGAAAGAATGAGAGCGAGAATTCCGCCCAGGGTAATTAATCCCCCGAGAAAAAGAACGGCCCTCAATGGCACCAGTGAGAAAGAAAAGAATCCATTGGAAGCCAGATTCATCAATGAAGAGAAATTAAACTTGGACTCTCCTTTAAATCTTTCCGGAACAGTGATGTCGATGACTTTTGTTTCAAATCCACTCCAGTGAACAAGCCCCCGAACAAAGCGCGAAGACTCTTCGAAAGTTATCAGTTGATCGACAACAATCCTGTCCATCAAGCGAAAATCTGAAATGGCGATATCCAGCTGAACCTCAGAAAACTTTTTCATCAGTTTGAAAAAAAGAATCGATCCGGCAGTCATCTTTAAATTTGTTCTTTTGGTAAGAACTACCTGCGCCCCGTTTTTCCATTCTTTCACCAGTTGAGGAATGACTTCTGGGGCATGTTGAAAATCGGCATCCATTGTAATGACAGCATCCCCGCTGCAGAAATCCAGCCCTGCACTGACGGCAATCTGATTGCCAAAATTTCTTGAAAGAGCGACGGCCTTAATTTTGTTATTAGAAGAAGCGAGTTCAGCAATGATTTTCAAAGAGCGGTCAGTGCTTCCGTCATCGACGAGCACAAACTCATAATCTCCTAGTAATTCAATCTGGGAGATCACAGCGCTGACCAGCGGCTTCAGGTTTTCTTCTTCATTATAAACAGGAATAACTATTGATAACAACATTACCGCTCCCTCGTTCATTCAGCCTTTTCTCCTGAAATCATAGCATTAAACCCCACTTTTACTCAATACTAATGGATAAGCCCTGCCCGCCTTGCTACAATGAATGTCACAAACATCACCCCCGCGGCGTATACCCTACAGGAGCAGCACAATAGTCCGGTCTGACTTGAAACACATTTCGGCTGAAGAGCTTATGGTTATTTATCAGCATAATTCACCAGAAGAAGCTTTTGCTGCTTTTAACGAGCTTTACAATCGCTACGAACAAAAAGTTTTTAACTTTATTCAGAAGCGACTTCATAATCAGGCTGATGCTGAAGATTTATTGCAGAAAATTTTTATTAAAATTCATGAAAGTAAGAATCTTTACAAGCAACATTTTAAATTTGAGCAATGGCTGTTTGTCATTGCAAGAACTTCAATCCTCGATCATCTTCGCGCCAAAGGCCGCTATCAGTCCAGACTTGATCGCCTTGCAGAAGCAAACAGCGCTATTACAACGGATGAAGTGGCATTGGAGTCTCTGGCTTCATTGAATGCAGATCAAAAAGAAATGCTCGAGATGAAATTTATCGATGAACTTTCTTATCAGGAAATGGCTAAGCTGCTGAATAAATCTGAAACCTCATTGAGAAAAACAGTCAGCAGAATGATGATCAACCTCCGGAAAGGTGATGTATGACAGTATCAAATGAAACAAGAAATAAAATTCTTTCGACTGTAAAAGCGCAGCTCATGCCGGATATTAAAAAAGTTGTAGCGAAAGTTTTTGCCATTCATATTTTTTCAGCGCTGCTGACATTGACCGTTTGCCCTCAGATGGGATTCAGTCTGATCAAATCGAAAATAAACTTGATGGATGTTTTCATGAAGCTCGGACCGCATTTTTGCGATTTCGCCTGCGGCACTTTTTTCACTTCAGTTTCTGTTGGTTTTATCTACCTGGTCCTTTCAAGCGATGAATTCAGATTTCTTCGTTTTCATCCTGTCCTCATGTCTTCAACAATGATTTTGACCTCTCTTGGTTTTTTATTAATGTTGAGCCCGGATATTTTCATTCAATTTACCTTTCTATGGCTGATTGGCGCAATTGCAGGCGTTCTTGGCACAATGGAAATTGGATTTAGAATGCAACGTAAAGCTTTTTAATTTTAAATTTTCCTTGATTCATTTATAATTGAGCTTTATGCAAACACGCGAACAAAAGCTCACTCACCTGCTGCGACTTGAAGTCGTCGATAAATCTTATGCTTCAAGCTTTGCCTTCATCGTGTTTGCCATCTTCTCGATCGTGTACCATTACAATTGTGAAAAGTACGCCTGGATTATTCAGACTGCTGCCTTCATCAGCATTCTGACCAACCTCGTGCGTTTTTCTTATTGTAAAAAAATCAATGTGCAAAAGGCTCTCAATCAAATTCAGTGGCGCACTCTTCAGATCATGATCTGGATAAATGCTTTTTGCTGGTCAGTTATTTTAAATACTGCATCCTATGAATTAAGATTGCAGGGAACTCATTTCATTGTAGTTACAACTTTAATTGCGGGGTTTGTAGGTTCTTCCATAGTGACACTTGCGTATTTCTCGTCACTCTTTATTCCCTTTCAGTTGTTTTTGCTGATTCCTCAGATTTTTGTCATCCTTAATTATTACTTTCGGCATGAAATTAATCTGCTCCCTCTGATCTTTCTCTACCTCATGTATTTGTTCTATCAGCTCAAACAATATCAGGTTTACAGGCGAGAAAATCTGAAACGTTTTATTTATCAACTGGATCTTGAAATTGCCAACGATAAGCTGAAAAAGAGCAAAGATGAATTAATAGACCAGACCGTGAAGCTCGTTCACGTTTCAAGGCTGGCCGCTCTTGGCGAAATGTCCGCAGGGATTGCCCATGAGATTAATAATCCACTGACAGTCATCAAAGGCGGAGCCAAGTTGATTGAGAAAAATATTGCCCGCGATCCGATAGATACTGAATCAATCCTGAAGCAATCTCAGAAAATTCAAAATTCGGTTACGAGAGTGACGAAAATTGTCCAAGGACTAAAAAGCTTTTCCACGCTGTCTGACGGCAAGTTAAAAGAACAGGCAGATTTGAAAGATATCATCGAAGATACTTTAAATTTCTGTATGGAGCTCCTCGCTTCTCACGGTATACGCCTCGATATAGATCCCATTCCGGATATAAAATTTGAATGTCATCCCGTACAGATTTCTCAGGTCCTCGTAAACCTGATTAAAAACGCTCAGGATGAAATTTTAGACAAGGACCTTACCGAGAGTGAGCGCTGGATCCGCATTCAGTTTAAAGTGGAAAAAGTCCAGCTTCACATTCGAGTCTCTAATGGCGGTCCTCGCATCAAAGACGAGCTTTTAGAGAAAATCTTCAGCCCGTTTTTTTCAACAAAACCTGTTGGAAAAGGCACCGGACTTGGCCTTTCCATCTCTCAAAAGATCATGAGAGAACACTCTGGCGACCTAACTATCGACAAATCCAATCCCCACACTGCCTTTTTATTAGTCATTCCCGTTTTAGCGGGTTGAAAAAAGTACACGCTGTCCTCTGTCTGTTCAATCTTATGCCTAAAATATGTCCAAGCACACATACAAGGACTATTTATGAAACTGGCGCAACTCCTGGCAATGATCTTTTTCTTTTCGACCAATGCAATGGCCACTTCTACTTTAAATCTGGATTACACCGGAATGCTCAACGACCTTAAGGCGTGTCGTAAAACTTTTTACGGCTGTACACCGGAGCAAGAAATTGAAATCGGAAAATTCGAAGGGCGAATTTTAAATGCCAACGATCTTGAAAACGTTCTTGATCGCGATACGGCCCAGAAGTCTTATTTTATTCCTCTTGAATTAACAAATGCTGAATTGCTGACTCTTGCAGCTGCGACCTCATTAGGAGTTGTTGCTTTCGCTCACGATCAGGAAATCATGGATGTCGTCCAAAGACATAAAACTGAATCAACAAGAGTTGTCGCTGACGTTGGAAATCTTTTCGGCGGTATCGGTTATCTTCCGGTAGCTGCAGGCTCATATTTCCTTGGCGTATACTTTAAAGACAGCAAGCTTAAGCAAGTTGGTCTTTTTGTCATTGGTTCTTCAATTGCTCAGGGAATTGTTACTGAAGGTGTAAAAAGAACTTTCGGTCGTGCAAGACCACGCATGGACGAAGGTCCCTACAGTTTCTTCAATCCAGGAAACAAATCATTCTTCTCAGGTCACACTGCTGAAGCGTTTACGATTGCAACAGTTATTTCTGAACTCTACAAAGACGAACATCCGATTGTTCCTTATGTTGCTTACGGTTTTGCCGCGATTACTGCTTATGCTCGTATGCACGATCAGGCTCACTGGGCTTCAGACGTTATTATCGGAGCAGTTGCAGGTCACTTGATTACAAAACTCGCAATGAATGCTTTCCAGGGAAATAAAGACGGCCGCGGTGGATTCGAACTATACCCAAGCTTCGATCCATTCACAGGAACAATCATGGTGACAGCGAAATGGTCTCCACGTGAACCAGAACGTCCATTGAAATGTTCAAAACTACCTGAAGGAATGGCAAAAGTTGAAGCGTGTATCGCAGAAGCTGCAGCACTTTCTTCGAGACGTTAAGAAAAATTAGGCACAATAAACTTTGTCTCTTCCGGTTGAGTCCACTCCGGAAGAGACAAATTCTTTTTCTGAAGAACGTTCTGTCCGGCAAGAGCAAGAATGAAAGAATCGAAAGCACGAGGGTTTTTCACCAGAATATCCAGATCGTGATTGTAGATAAAAATATTTAATTTGTTTTCAATCTTCTTAATTGTTTCCAGTCTGGTTTCCAGTCCAAGATCCACATCATTGAGCATATCAATATCTTTTCTTAAAAGAATTTTAGAACGAAGAAGTTCAATAAGAATCACCTGCTCATTGGCTTCAAAGAGTTCAACATGCTTTGGAAAATGTCTTTTGATATAACTGAAACGCGAAAGAATCATCAACGAAATATTTCCAAATGAATCGAAAGACATGTTGAAAGTATCAAGCAACTGATCGTAATAATATTTCCAGATCCAGAAATCGAGAGTTCTGTTCCAATAAGGCAAAAAGCCTTTTTTCAGACGGCGTTTAAAAGAACGGGTCAGAAGATGATGAGCTGTTTCTTTCTCAAAAATGTCCCGGTTGTAGACAATTTCATCTGCTTTGTTGCGTTCCTGTTCATATTTTTTGGGATTAGTGTTGATCAGTTTCTGATCTTCATTGAGTAGCGCTTTAATTTTATCTCTGACTAAAATGACATCCGGCTTAGGACAATGTCCCGCGCCCGGGCAATCGATTTCGCATTCACTGCACGCAGCTTTTGAGAGCGGAAAATCCACGACAAGTTGCTTGACGCTGTAATTGTGAATCCAGGCGCGAATGGCCTCGTCAGAATCATTGGCCTCTTCATCTTTAACAGGCAATAAGGATTTCAAAAACCATCGGTCGCTGTCCGGGTAATACTCGATAAGACAGAAATAAAAATTATCATTCCTGCCACCTTTCATACTGAGACTGCCGATATTTTTGGAGTCCATAATCTTTCCTGTTAAAGCGGCTTTTCTACAACAAAATCAAGTTTCGTCATTTTGTATTTTGAAAGAAGCGCATCCACGGCCTTCCGGTCTTCAGGTTTGTGAGTGATAATGAAGCATCCGCCTCCGCCAGCACCGCAAACTTTCATTCCCATGTGTTGACCATGTGATTTTATTTCGCTGTAAAGCTCCTGCATCGTATGAGTTAAAATGCCTGGAAATAATTTGCGTCTTTCCTCACCTTCTAAAGCAATTAAAGGAATGAGATTTTCAAAGTCGCGTGCGCGGATTGTTTTCAGCGCTCTATAAGATAAATCGGCGATCTGGCCAAGCCCTGCGCGGACTGACTGATCTTTATTAAAGAAAGCTTTGTAAACTTCCCAGTTATTGATTCCAGAATTTCTCGTTTCACCACTGTACACAAGTGTCAGATGAGTTTCTAAAACGCTTTTTAATTCATTTGAATAAAGCTGCTCAACAAGAACTCTTCCCGGATTGGCAATCAGACCTAAAACGCCGCCAAACAATGCAGGATAATAGTCCTGGTAGCCGGCCGGACAGTCGATAATGCGCGACTCGAGAGCATTTACTTTCTGAATGGCATCGATGCGATCAAATTTTTCTCCAGTAAATTGAGCAAGCGCTGAATAGCAAGTCACTCCCATAGCACTCGATCCACCTAAACCGGCCCCCGGAGGCGAACCAGATTCAAGTTCAAGTCTTACGCCTTTATTCAAATCAAACAGATTCAAAATTTCAGCAATGAAAGTAAGGTTCTTGAAAAAACCGTTGCGCAAATTTTCTTCAGTAAAATCTTTCGAGAGAAATTTATCAGTCGAGTGATAATCTTTAGAAATAATTTCAACACCGTCGAAATCAATTTCACTTACTGTCACTTTCGCCTTGAGCGAAGTCGCAAGGTTCAATGTTACGACGTTTGGAAGAATAACATTTATAGGATTGAGATCGAGTGTTCCGCCAAGTAAATCAACACGAACAGATCCTTCTGCGTGAGTTCTTTTATTCACCATAGACTCCGATATATGGAAGCTCTCTGTAGCGTCCGTCATAATCAAGTCCATAACCGATGACGAATTTATCTTCGATATCAAATCCCAGATAATCAATCGGCACTTCAATTTTTAAACGCGCGCGTTTGAGTAAAAGCGAACATAGTTTCAAGCTCGCCAGGTTTTTAAGCTTCATGTGTTTTAATAAAAAACTGATAGTCAGACCAGTATCGACAATATCTTCAACGATAATGACGTTCTTACCAACAAGCGATTGTTTTACATCCAGTCTGAAACTGACTTGTCCCGAACTCTCTGTTCCTTCATAAGAACTGAGTGAAACTGTTTCAACCTGCACCGGTATTTTGATTTGTCTCATGAGATCAGCGCAAAAAATAAATGAACCATTCAAAACGCAAACGAGGATAACTTCTTTTCCTTCATAATCGCGATTGATCATGGCCGCGAGTTCTTTCACACGCGCAGCGATCTTTTCTTCTGAAATAAAGACACCAATAGGCTTTGTAGCAGTCGTCATTCCTAAATCCAGTTTAGGGGTTGATAATTGCTATAAGTGTACTATAAGTTTTGAGATTTGGAACGCGACTCGTTCAAATTTACGAAGAAAGCGAGTTGATCCTGATCTTCGCCGAAGAAGTCCGCGTGAGCGCGGCATCTTGCCTCATAGAGATCAGTTTCTCCAACGAGAACCTGTGAACTGTTTTTTGGATCTTTCCTGAATGTTTTTGTCGCCGGAGCTCCACAAACAGTACAGATGGCGTGGATCTTGTTCACGCTGTCTGCAATCGCCAGAAGAGAGGCCATCGGGCCAAACGGTTTTCCCATGAAATCCTGATCAAGTCCGGCAGCAATAACACGGATTCCTCTGCGAGCAAGCTTCTCAACTACAATCGTAATATTGTCATCGAAGAACTGAACTTCATCGATGGCAACTACTCTCGTAGAATCGAAAACTTTTTGAAGAATCTCAACGGAACTGTTAACGGGAGTCGCTTCAATCGACAGTGACGAATGAGAAACAACTTCAGTTTCATGGTAGCGATTATCAATGGCAGGCTTGAAAATCTGGACTTTCTGGCGGGCAATCTGCGCTCTTTTCACTCGACGAATAAGTTCCTCAGTTTTTCCCGAAAACATTGGACCGCAAACGACTTCAATGCTTCCTGAAATACCAGGCATTGTCCCGAAAAGGCTCATAGATTCCCCCCAAAAATGTCTCTAAAATATGCAAAAACGTTGTGTGTGTTTTCGAATGATGACATGCCGGGGGCCTTTAGTCATCGTGAGAGTATTCACCAAAATTTAATAAAATCTGACATTAAACGAAATCTCATCATTTAGGGCCGGGATTAGATCAAAGTGAACAGAAAGACGAAATATGTTGCACTGAATATTGCGAACAAAAACATGATAAACGCCGGGGTAATGACCACGAGGCTCGCTTGCAATGAGGAGAATCCAAGCTTGCGCTTAAGACCTGTAAAGATAAAAAATGGCATAGCAATATTAGAAAGAATATTGCCCGCAATCGGAAGAATAAGAAGCAAATTGGAAGAAAAGGCCGTGCTTAAAATATCGTCACATTTCTCTTCAAACAGTTCTGCATTTTCATCCATGCTCTCAAAAATGCCAGCATAGAATTTGAAACTGCCTTTCCAGAATTTATAAGCAAACTGAAAAATGAACGGATAAAACACGACACTAAAAAGCGCAGTCAGCATGGACCACTTTTGAAGTGTGAAACTGAACGAATCAAGCATCAAGTGTGAAAAATCTTTTGAACTGGAAAGATAGTCGTAACTCAATACACCCAGATAGAGAGCGAAAACGGAATAGAAGGCGTAGATAATATGCATCGCCCACGACAGGCCAAGCAATTCAAAAAAAGAAATTTTTCTCTCTCCATCTTCTGTCGGAAAGTGTCTGAAGGCATTGAAATATAGCGAGAGAGATTCACCCATAACTATTTCTCGAAATAATCGCTGCGCTTGATACTAAAAGGAATGGTCGCGCCAACGTAATGATGGATTTTAATCTTCTGTTTGAGATCCACCAGAAGAGCATCATTGTCTTCAAGAATAACATTCAAGTCTCTATTCTCAAACTGAACTCTTAAAACATTTTTCTTGAGTATTTCATTCGGTTTCTCGGTCATCTCAGAGATGTGGTCCCCTTCAACTTTCAAAAAATCGACTAACTTTTTAAATTCCAGAGAGCGAACACTTTTTCCAGACTCAACTTTAAACAATTCTCTATCGATGATCTTCACTGTTTCCGTTTTGCCGTCCGCAAATGTCAGAGTGAGATTATATTCTTTTTGTGTGGGGGCCAGTTTCTTGTTCCAGAAATCCTGCACATTCACAAAGAAATAACGGGCATCATCCGGTTTTAAAACGTACAACAAATTATCCAGACTGCTCGTCATAAAATAGCCGTTGAGCTCGCCAAAACGTTTGTAAACAGTCAGCGTGATCTTTCTTCCCTCTCTGTCTTTAATTTCAAATTGAGAAAGAATTTCAGACAAGGCCGAAGGCTCGTAAGGGGTATAGACCGTTCTCCCCTCAAGCTTGCTGAGTACGCGGTGAAAAGAAAGCCAGTTCTCTTCAAAATAGCCCATTCCTGCTGGTGCCGGCGGGTTCGTTGTTGTCGTTTTGAAATTCACTGAAAATCTTTTATTTCTAAAAGTAGAAATGCTGATCTCTTCAAAATTGATCGCTTTCTCATCCGTGTACATATCCTTGAACACCCGGGTGTCGTAGAAGTAAAGATTGGTCAGCATGAAAATAATCTGCAGGCGCTTGTACTTGGCTTCTGAGCGCTGATAGTCCTTATCGTTTTGATAAACACCCGGATCAGGCGACTGGTCTTCGGCAATCACAATTTGTTTTTTGCCTTCTTTTTCCACTTCCATATAAAACGTCTGATCGAAATCGAGTTTCTTTCCGAGAGTGAAGCTGATCGCGCCTTTCTCAAAAGTAAACGTCAGAGAAAGTGAATCATCCGGAATATAAAAACTTCTGCCGACTTTTGCGACATCTTCGTCTTTGAGAAATGATTTTACTTTTACGCCGGAAAGAATTTTAAAAAATTCTTCCAGTCGCGGAGTGGACAACAGCAAGCCATTTTCTCTGGCAAAGTACTGCTCTCCTTTTTTAATAAAATCTATTTTGATCCCTTTGACGGCTTTTAATTCGCCAAGTTTCTCAGCATTGAGAATTTCTGTTTTTCGCGCTTCACTCATGATGGCATTCTGATTCCCGCGTTCTTCAAACCAATAAGTCACAGCGATCGCGGCGACCAGAACCAGAAACAAAATGAGATTCTTATTCTTCTTTATCATTACTTATCTCTTCTACGACGGTACATGAATATGCTGAGTCCTATTAAAATCAGCGGTGAAAACAGAACAGAGAAATAAAAAACTATTCCCATCTGCTGTTGTGAAATAAAGACAGGTTCATTTTGAACAATCGGAAGATTGAATGAGATTAAACGATCCTCATCTACCAGCCATGAAAGAGAATTTAAAAACAGAGCATAATTTTTTCCGAATTTCAGGTAAGCATTCAAAACAAACTGCGAGTTACCGAAAGCGACAATTTTATTTTTTTCGCTTTCATAAGAGGCAAACAGATTGAGCGGGCCTGGATGATCTTTACCTGCATTGTACTCTATTTTTTGCTCAGCAAGCTCTTTTATATTTGTTTCCCCCCACGATTCCGGGAAAAGTGAAGAGCTTGCGAGCATATAAACTTTTCCTTTTTCCTGGGAAAGTTGTTCAGGAACTTCTTCGATTGAAGCCGTTAAAGGAAAGAAAACCTGGCCTTTGAATTTTTGAGTAATGGCCTGTTCTTTATTGTATGTTTCGACAAGCGGAATGGATCCGTTTGAACCATTGACGAAACTTTTCTGATCGATGACAAGATCATTTCTGATGTTCAATCTGTACTTGCGTAGAAGTGCGCGCAATTCCGGATTCATGTCCTGGTTCAGATCTGGATCAAGAGCAACCAGGAGATTTCCTTTTCTTTCCAGGAAGCGCTCAAGAACTTTTAATTCATTTGGCTGAAGCGCTGATTTTGGTCCCCATAAAATGACTGTCTTCGCATCAAATGGAATTTCCTGTGTTGAGACAAGACTTAAGGGACGAACATCTACAGCAGAATTCTTGATCGCTTCAAAAATAAACTTCAGTCCGTCATTTTCGGGCGAAGTAATATCTGCCTCACCGTGGCCTTGGATAAAATAAGCGACAGGATCGCTCGAACGGGATATTTTAATCAAACCGTTGGTGATGTTCAGTTCATCTCTTTCGGTTACGTATTGTCTTTTGCCATTGTATTCAAGAACCAGAGTCGCTGCATCCGTGATGTGATAATCAGCAACGAGATCAGGTCTGACATCAATATCGACTTTCTCAATGACAATATCGCTTTTAACGGCGCGATAAAATTCAATCAACGGCATCCACAGCATGGATTCCTGTTTTCTTGCAAAAAGTTTGAATTTCAATTCACCTTTCATTTTTTGCAGAATCGAAACGCTCTGGTCGCTGAGAGAATTCATTTTATAAGCTGTCAGATCTGCCTGGAGCGGATGTTTAAAGGCCCAGTAATTGGCCACGCCTAAAAGGCAGAAAATTAAAAAAACGGAAACAAGCGTTTCAGTTAATTTTTTAAACTGCTGGCTCATGTAATAAAGGCTGAGCCTTTCTCTGTTCATGAACACCAAAACCAGAGTGAGCATCAGGTTGAAAACCGTCAAAGCGATATCCAGAGTCAGTTCATCCGGAATAGAAATCCAGAGTGCAATCAGCACAAAATAAAGAATGATGTTGATGACTAGAAGAAGAAGATTATACCACTGT